>Ga0114129_10000656_pt1 | contig 43292 bp, 31 predicted proteins | sample RhiMetdeltSRZDD1_FD_80071 | JGI IMG/M metagenome (GOLD analysis project Ga0114129, IMG submission 80071) | Populus rhizosphere microbial communities from Tennessee, USA - Rhizosphere MetaG P. deltoides SRZDD1 (version 2) (version 2) | ecosystem: Host-associated > Plants > Roots > Rhizosphere >...
CGCATGGGAGTCAAGAAGGCGTTCCACATCCGCCCGCAGTTCGGTATCGTCGCCGCACGCCGCCGACAGCGATTCGGCGCGGCTCTCCGCCGGCAGTTCGAGCATTGCGTGAAACAGCTCTTCCAGGCGCTGCCAGCGCTCAGGGATCATGGCGACGATTCTAAGCCAGCTCGACCGGGTCGAAGCCGATGACTCGTGAGGGTGAGTCTGGGCAGGATTGGTGCTCGAGTGCTCAACCGTCTCAGGTGATCGTCAACGGATGACGATCGCACCTCCCACCGACCAGAAGTTGGCGGTGACGTTGCTAATCGAGCCGTTGACCGTCTGCAGGTCGCCGAGCGCGCCGACGTGCTGCATCGCGAAAAGCTGAAAGCCGAGGCGGCCCTTCACCTTGAATTCCCAACCGCCGCCGATCACGACGGAGAGCGCCTTCTGATCGTCCGGATTCGATCCCAGCGTCCGCACGAAGTTGCGGACGAACGCCATCCCCGCGCCGCCCTTCACGAAGAAGCCCTTTGACGCCCACGGCCGGAATTGCGCAACGGCATTGATCGCCGTCCCATAGATGTGGCCGCTTTCGTTGTGCCACTTCACCCAGAACACGTCGGCCCCGACATCCAGTCTCGAACTGACGCGGTAGCCGCCGTTGGCGACGACGGAGCTGCCATGACGGAAGGGAAAGTCCTGCCCGCAGTCCTGGCAGTGGCCGCGGAGGGTGGCCGACGCCCCGCCCGCCACGATCCAGAGCCGCGACGGCCCCGGGGCCGCCTGCGACTGCGGCGCGGGCTGCGACGATGGCGACGGCTGCGCGTCCTGCGCGAGCGCCGACGCGGGGATGAGCCATGCGAGCAGGACGCAAATCCCGCGGGTCTTCATCGGCGCCAGGTGAAGTATCCGCGTACCTGCGGATAGTGATACGACTGTTTGGTCTGCGCGGGATCCTGGTAGAAGCTGCGGCGGTCGAAGTATTCACCGGAGACGCCGAGGCCCAGCGGTCCGCGGAGCGGAAAGAGCAAGTCGATGCGCGCGTGCTGCAGGAAGTGGTTCGCGCGCACGCCATCGAGCGAATAAATCTGGCGCCCGACGTAAAAGAACAGCGCGACGTCGCGGCCATCGCGCACCAGGCGCGCGAGCCCGCCGAAATCAGACCCGGGACCGTAGTCGTAAAAACGCGGCCCTTCGGACACGCCCTGCCCAGCGCTCGGTTCCTCCTCCTCGGGCTTCTCGGTGAGGCCGAGCGGCAGCGAGTCGACGGCGCCGAGGACCGTCAAGCCGCCCCATCCAAGAACCCAGAAGTTCGTCCGCTCCGACAGCTTGAACGTGGTGCCGAACGCCGCGTCGATCGCCTGCGAACCGGTCGAGTAGGCGTCGTTGTTCTGATAGTTGTAGGTCTGGATCACGGAGAACTGAAGCGCGCCTTTGCGGATCGGCCGTCCGAAGAGGCGGCCTCGCACCCGCGCTTCGCTGAACGCGCTCCCGCCGCCGAAGCGCATGCGCAGCCAGAACGCGTCGTACGGTTCGCGGCTGCGTCCGGTGTTGGTGTCGCCGTAATAGAGGTCCACCTCGAGGAAGGGATCGCCCGGCCCAGTGAAGGCGCTGGACTGCGACCCGCGCCACAGGACTCCCGCCGACGCCACGCCGGCAACCGACGAGGGAACGAATTCCGCCGGCTTCGCCGAGACACGCGACGCGTCACCGCTGACGAAGCGGTTGAGGCCGGTGATCGGATCGAGCGCGGTGGCGCCGATTTCGCTCCACAAACGCGGCTTGCCGGTCGCCTCCGTATTGCGAATCAGCCAGCCGGCCCGATGGAACATCTCGCCGAGCGTGATGCCTCCGAGGGTGGTGTTGATGAAATCGTTCAACGAGGCGTGGTTGGTCTCGCCGAAAAATTCCCAGGTGGCGCTCCCGAAGGCCGTGATCGCGGCCGACTCGTAGAAGTTGAGACCGTTGGCGCGTCCGGCGTTGAAATAGTTGTTGCCCTGATACGGATGGCCGATCTGGTTGACCGTGAAATCATCCAGGTCCCACACCCACCCCTGCTGCATGTTCTCCCACCACGACTTTGGCGAGATGTGGGCGGTGACCTGCCCCCGCGCCAGATTCGCGATCTCGTACATCACGTTGATGCCGGTGACCTGGAGGAGCGACATGCCGATGCGCCGCGGCGGACAGCCGTCGCAGGCGCGCCGTTCGTCTTTCGCCGTCACGGCGGCGGACCCGGTTTGATCCGGTGCGGGTGCCGACTGCGCAGGCGATGACACGGTCTGCTCCTGTGCCGCGGCGGAGCGCGCCGTCACCAGGCCCACCACCAACAAGACCGCCAACGGACGCACATAGCGCATGACGAGAGGACCCTCTACGCAGCCACCCGGCAAATGCCGTGCCTGCCGAATTCCGCGCAGGGTTAGAGATTAATAGATGTGGCTGGGTGACGTGCCTCCGAAGTACCGGAGACGCTCGTCAGCGACGTGCAGCGATGCGTTCAGCCTCCGCCCTTCTTGGGAGGCGCTGACTTGCCAGGGGCGTACTGAAAGCGCGCGGCCATCTCGGCGTACGTGCCGCCCCATTTCTGCAGGCGTTTGACGACCTCGGGATTGACACCGGCCGCGAGGAACAACGGGGCGGATTCCCACGCCTTGCCGGCAATACTTCCGTAACTGGCGGGCAGCGCGTAATTGCCTTGAGGTGCGCCGACTCTGAAGTATTGGCCGACCGGATATTGCATGTTCTTGTCGAGCCAGGCCGTGAGGAACGACTCGGTAATCGCGCGCTTGTCGTCCCGCGAGAGCGGTTCGAACATGGGCGCCCATGCCGGGCTCACCATGATGGTCGGATCGACATTCTGGGCCGGCCGCCATCCCTGCACCACATCATCCGGTCCAACGCGCGGATCGGTCGACTGCATCGCCTTGATCAACGTCACGAGGAGTCGTGCGGGTTCCGGCCGCTTGCTCTCACGGTACAAATCCTGGAACTTGCCGACCAGGTAGATCCAGTCGACGGGAGTCCGCGCGCGGTGCCGGTGATTGCCGCTGTTGAGCAGCACTTGCAGCTCGTACCACGACGCGTCGAAGTACTCGTTGGTGAGCGCGCTGCCGCCCATGCCCGACGGGCCGTCGGGAATATTGACGACGGTTGGCGCAGTTTCCGCTGCAACGGAGTTGAACCAGGTCCGCGACTCGCCGGTTTCTCCAAACAGCCCGCGTCCGCGTGCCTCCAGTCCGAACTCCTGCATCATTTCCCAGGTCTTCACGAGCTGCCAGAGCTGAGTGGAATACGCTTTCAGAGACAAATCGGGCGACCAGTTGACACGGGCGCCCTCGACGTACGGCTTGAGCAACGCGCGACGCGCGTTCGTCCACTTCTCGAAGGACGTGACGATGCGGCCGGATGAGATCACCGCGGGCAGATCCGGCGAAGCCAGCATGCCTCTGAGCGACTGTTTCGATCCAGCCGACCCGTACAACCTGGCGAATTCACTTCTCTCGAACGTCGGCCCCCACGCATCGAGAGGATGCACGCGAGGCAGCCAGTGGCTCCAGTCAGGCAGCTGCAGGGAAATCGGAATCTCACGCGGATTGAGATTTCCATCGGGACGAAAAACATCGTGGCCGATGCTCGTGCCGAAGATGTACGGGAGCGTCGCGCTGTCGTGGTCGAGTACCGATGACAACCCGGCGCCAGCCGCCCAGTTGGCGACCGGCTGCGCATCCAATCCGGGCCCCGGCTGATAGGGAGGATTCCACGGACGCCCGGGACTCGTCACGGGTTGCGAGCGGATGTAGCTCGCGATCTGCCGGCCTTCCAGATCGGAGAGTCCATGGAAACGCGATCGCGCGACGATCGACGCATTGGAGAACGCAAAGTATTTGAGGTCGCGCCCGTCCTGAGCATGGCAATCCGAGCAGCGGGCACGGATCATCGGAGCATTTGGCAGAGTGCTGGCCTTGAGTGGCGCGCTCTGCCAGAGCTGTTGCCCGGCCCGCAGCGAGTCGGGATCGGTCAAGGGCGGCGTCCACTGAGCGGGATCTTCGTGCGTGAAGACGTCAGGCTCGAGAATCTTTTTTGAATCGGCGGTGAGCAGATTGAAGTCGACGACACGAAATCCGCTGACGAACCCATCGGACCGGTTGAAGCGGAACCGGATCGTGTTGGCGCCGCCCACGACGCTTCCGGCAGGTAGTCCGAGCGTGACGGTCAGCGTCGAGTAACCGCCGCCGATTCCGCCGTAGCTCTTGCCGGGTTCCGCGACGGTGACCGTCGTGTTGTTCAACGGAACCCAACTGGTCGCGTTGACTTGCACGCTCATCATGTCGGCGTAGCCCAGGTTGTGGATTTGCATGCGCAGCGATTGAACGCCGGACGCGCGCGCCGCTGGAACGTCGACGGTCACGCTCGCCGTCGTGCCGTCGTCACCCACGACCTCGATTGGGAGCGTCACGGTCGTCCTGACCAGGACGACACTCGGCGAACACAGAATCAGGAAGACGGCTCCGGCAAGAGCCTTCGCGAGGGGCCTGAGGCTGGAGCGCGTGCTGTTCCGGATCGCCATGTGGCCGCCAGGTCGGGTCCAGCATACAACCGGAGCCGCCCGGCGTGCGTGCCGTTTTCGCATTGACGTTGCCGGTGCCACTGTGGTCGATTCCTTTCATTAGACGGAGGTTTTACATGCTCAGACACCCTGCACACATCAAGCTCTTCGGCACATTGATGTGGACTTCGGTGACGTTGTTGGCGGGCCCTGCCTTCGCACAGTCTCAGCCAACCAAGCCGGACGGCCGACAGACGGACGTCCTCCGCGAAGTCGAAAGCCTGAAGGCCGAGAATGCCGTTGTTCGAGACCTGCTTCGCAAGATGGAGGAGCAGCAAAAGGCACTGCTGGAGCAGGTCGACCGTTTGCAACGACGGCTTGAAGATATTTCGAATGACGCGAATTCCCCACAGCCGGCGTCCGAGGCAGCGGCTTCAACACCGGACGCATCCGTCGAAAAACAGGACAAGGAGGATCGGTATCAGGATGGAATCGTGATCTGGCAGAACTCTGACGGCGCCAGAGTGCCGTTCCTGCTGCGGTTCAACAACAACACCCAGATTCGATATCTCAACACGACCGACAGCAGCGACACCTTCACGGACCATCTGGGCGTCGTCCGCGACGTTCATCGGCGGAATGACATTACGGTCAACCGCTCGATGTTCATCTTTGCCGGCTACATGTTCGATCCGAAGCTGCAATACAGCCTTACCGTCTGGACCTCAGCCGGCGCGGCATCGATCGTCGTCGCCGGGAACATCGGCTGGCGATTCAACCAGGCCCTCACGCTGACCGGAGGGTACACGGGCGTTCCGGGTAGCCGATCGCTTGTCGGTACGTTTCCATTTTTTCAACCAACCGACCGGAGCATGGCGGACAACTTCTTCCGCCCGGGGTTCACTCAGGGCGTGTGGGCAAACGGCACACCCGTGAAGGGTTTGAACTATCTCGCGTTCATCGGCAACGGTCTCAACACGCTGAACGTCAGCGCCAACAAGATTGATACGAATCTGCTGTTGTCCGGAAGCACCTGGTGGGAACCGTTGGGTTCGTACTCGGAGCCTGGAAAATCGTGGCAGATGTACGACGACTACTTCGCCGTCAAGAAAGCGCGAATTCGAATTGGCACCAGTTTCACGAGATCACGGGAAGACCGTTTTTCGGAGACCGACCAATCGAGTCCGGACAACACATCAATCTATAACTCCGACGGCGTGCTGGCCTTCACGACCGGCGCGTTCGCTCCGGGCGTGACCGTCGAGGAAGCCACCTACAAGATGTGGGCGATCGACGGTGGTCTCAAGAAGAGCGGGTTTTCGGTCAACGGGCAATACTTCATGCGCTGGCTGAACGACTTCGAAGCCGACGGACCGCTTCCCGTCGCATCCACATTCGATCACGGCTTCGAGTTGTCGGCAGGCCAGTTCGTCGTTCCGAAGAAGCTGGTGCTGTACGGCCGCGGCTCAAAGGTGTTCGGAGAATTCGGCAACCCGTATGAATATGCCGGCGGTCTCAAGTGGTATCTACTCCCTACCGAGCGCTTCTGGCTCACCGGCGAGGTGATGAAGGTTCACAAGGCTCCTTACAGCGGAGCCTTCAGTCCCTACACCGCGGGCATGGCAGGCTGGGTGCCGATGATTCAGACGGTTCTCGCGTTTTGAGAATGCCATCCACCGCGAACCCGACGCTTGTCTGGCGCAGGCATCGGCCGCATACTCTGCGCACCGACTTCATCCCCGAGGGTGCCCCATGGACGACATTCTGAAATCGTTCGAAGACTTCGACCGCGGCCGAATCTCACGTCGGCGGCTGCTGCAACTCGTGGCCATCGCACTCGCCACCCGGCCCGCATCGGCCATCGCTCAGGGCAGCTGCGGCGGCGCGCGCGCGGGCACGCCGGAGTGCAATCCGACGCCGGGCAAGCTGCCCTTCGAGCCGACGGGCTGGCGAACCGTGTTGCTCGATCACTTCTCGGTGCAGGTGGCGGACTACAAGAAGGAAGCGGCCTACTACGCCGCGCTGATGAACTGGAAAGTCCGGAGCGACGACGGCAGCAAAGCGGTGCTCGACATCGGCGACTGGGGTGGCATCATCATCCGCGGCGGGTATCAGCCGCCACCGCCGCCGCCGGCACCAGCCACGCCCCCGGCGACGCCTCCCGCTGGCGGTGGAGCGGCAGGCGCGGCCGGAGCGGCGGGCGGTCAGGGCCGCGGCGGAGGACGAGGCGGCGGCGCCCCACGCAACGCGGTCTTCGATTCATTCTGCTGGGGCATCGAGCCGTGGGACACGGCCAAGGTCGAAGCCGAGTTGAAGAAGCGCGGGCTCAATCCGGTTGCCGATCACCAGGGCCGCGACTTCCAGAGCTTTCACGTGAAGGATCCCGGTGGCTTCGATTTGCAGATCAGCAACGGCAACCGGACGAATCGCCGGCGCGATCCCGCGAAAGGATCGCTCGGCGTGCCGCCGCCGTTCGACTCGACGAACTGGACCACGGTTTTCCTGGATCACATCTCGTACGAAGTCGCCGACTACAAAGCGAATGTCGCGTTCTATCAGGCGCTGCTCGGCTGGAAGCCTGGCAAGGACGAAGGCAGCCAGAATGAAACGCAGGCAGGCGACATGGGCGGCCTCATCATTCGGGGCGGCAACGTGCTGTCGCCGGCATTTGTCCCTGGCAGCGCCGCGGCGACGCGCGCGACACGCATCGGCCACATCGCCTTCGGGATCAAGGAATTCGATCCCGACGCTGTGAAGGCGGAACTGGAGAAGCGCGGCCTGAACGCCCGGGTCGACACGGGCGGCGGCGGTGACATCCATACCGCCAACTACAAGAGCTACCACACGACGACGCCGAACGGGTTCGATCTGCAGATCAGCGACGTCACGGCGCGAACGTCGTAGCGCACGTTCGCGCCCGTCCGGTTCGGTGGCCGATCCGGAAGGCCGAAGGGCGCTGTCAGGCAGCCGGCTGCGTCACCCGTGATTGCTGCGGGCTGTATGCGAATCGACGCTTCAGGCGCAGAAAGTGTTTTTCGAAGAGGTGATAACTCAGCCATCCGAGCAACAGCGATCCCGCGAGACCGAGCACGAGAAACATCGTCGCTCGGAATAATTGCCCGCTTGCGGTAGCGGCAGCGCCGAGGCCCGAGTACACGCCATCAAAGGCGAGGCGGAGCGGCCAGTGCCAGACGTATACGCCGTAGCTGATTTGGCCGACGACCCGAAGCCATGGCGCGACCAGCGTGGACGCGAAGAGTCCGCCGGAGCGGCTGACCAGCAGGAACACGACGCACCCAGACAGCGCCGCAAGCAGGGAGTGGCCGATCGTGATGACCACCGTCGAGCTTGGGTAAAACGGGTCGATCGCAGCCAGCATCACACCCAGAATCGCCAATCCAGAAAGCAGCATCAGGCGGACGACCCGCTGGACATGCAAGTCTTCGGCGTGGCTGCGCGCAATGACTGCCACGAGCGCCCCCATGGCCAGGCTGTCCATCCGTGTCAGGGTGAATCGATACGGCGCCGTCCAAGCGGCGCCTTCGGCGATCCAGAAACCCCGCCCGGCCAACGCGACACCGATGAAGGTGACGCACACCAACACCAGCGTTCGTGTTCGCGTCACCCGGACCAGATATGGCCAGACGAGATAGAACTGCTCTTCAATCGCGAGCGTCCAGTACATGTCAAACACACCGAACGTCGTGACCAGACCCAGCGCAAGCGCGATGTTCGACGTATAGGTCCATAACCAGACCGCGTTGTCCCCGCGTTCTGTGAAGGCGGGTGGCAGCGACCATGCCAGAGGGACAATCAGCAGCCCGACGATCAAGGTGCCGAAATAGAGCGGAAAAATCCGCAGCACCCGGCGGCCGTAGAAACTGGTGAAGTACCCGGGCCGATCCTTCGAGGCAATCAGGATACTGGTGATCAGAAACCCCGACAGGACAAAGAACAGATCAACGCCCGCCCATCCGGCATAGCAGACCCGTTCGACGAACCTGCCAATGGCTCCGGCCGCGCCAAAGTGTGCGGCGGTACCGAAGTGGTGGATCACGACGAGAAGGATCGCGATTCCTCGCAATCCATCGAGTGCTGGAACGTGCGGGATCGCAGTCGGAGCTTCTGACTCGGCCATCGACGCGGCCGTGCCCCCGGTCTCACGTCCGCTGTTTGCCAGGAATTCGCGAATCATTCCTGAGGCAATCTTCCGCGAAAGTGACTCCCGAGTCATCTCACGCGGTACGGAACGGCCCCCAATTCACCGAGACCCTGACGGCGGCCGGAACAGCGCATCGTCGACCGCGACGTTGCGCCGGATCTGCAGGAACGTCCGCGTGACGGTGTCGTATGGGGCGCCGTCGGACGTCTGGACGCGAAACGGCAGTTGCACACCGTTCACGTCGCGATAGTCGTCGTAGTCGACCTGTTCCTGGAGCGGCAGCAGCAGCGTTTCCGTCGTCGTCATTTCGCGCCGAAGCAGACCCGTGACCGCGTCGAAATACAGCGTCGCTGTCGTGATCGGATCGATTCTCGCTGTTGCGACGTACGCGTCATGGCCCGCGACCTGCTCGACACCGATGACCTGCAGGTTGGCCGGCCGCTCTTTCACCGCGCGGTACCGCGTCGCGATCCGCCGCAGCCGCGCGACATCGGCACCGGACAATACCTGGACGCGATCGTTCGTCGCCGTCCAGCCGGTCTCACCATCCAGTCCTTGCCGTACGGTGATGCCGTCCGGCGTTGACAAGGTGATGTGGTAGCGATCGGTTCCGGCGACGACGATTTCGACCTTGCCGTAGCGCCCCTCGGGGCGATCGTCCCAACCCGAAATGATCGTACCGGTGCCACGCGCGGGCGTCTCGACTTGACCGACCGCGGTCACGTAGCTCGTCCAGACGCGATCCGCGGACGGCAGCGGCAGCGCTGCCGGAGTTGTCGCGCTCCCGCCTGCCGGCGGCAACGGCGGCACGCGCGCCGGCTGCGTCCGGCCGCGGTGGCATGTGAAACAGGTGACGCGTGATTCACCCTTGAAGCGCCCGGCGTTCAAGTCGATCACCATCTGCATCATCTCGCGAGCGACGCGCTTCGGCGGCTTGTCGTCACTGACCCACACCCAGCCACCGACGTTCGACGGTGTTTTGCTGAGATCCGGCGTCCGCTGGACGTGACAGTAATCGCACTTCACGCCGAGCGAGTCGGCGACCAGATTCATGAGCAGGAAGAGCTGCGACTCTGGAAGTGCCTGCAGCACGCGAAGATTCGGCCGGGTTGCGCCTGCTGAACCTGGCTGCTGGGCCGAGGCGTTCGGAGCGGCCCCAATCACGAAGACGATCGACACTACACACCAATAGCGGGACATGTGTTCCACCTCCTGACCATCAGCGGCATGTATATACTCGTGAGTATATACGTAGGCGTATCCGTCTTACTCGCGGCGCCGCTCGCGATGCCGGCCCTTCACGGAACAGGCGGAAAGTCGATCGCGTAAGTAATTCCGGGTGTGCCCAGGTGGCCCAGCGGTCCTTCCGCTTTCGATGGATTGAAGACGCGCGACGGGACGCCGCGCATGGCCTGCGCTTGCTGCGTCGCACTCCCCTGTTCACGGCGACCGCGGCCCTCTCGCTGGCAATCGGGATCGGCGCCAACACTGCGATCTTCACAGTCGCCAACGGCCTGCTCCTTCGTCCTCCCACCGGCATTGCCGATCCAGCCACGCTCATCGACATCGGGACCGTTCGCGGTGACGGTGGCCTGAATCCGCTCAACTCCACAACCTATCTCGAGATCTCTCGTCGTGCGACGTCGCTGACAAGCGTGTCCGCAGAGGAAATGTTCCCGCACGTCATGGGGCTCGGCGCCGGACAAGTCCTTTCCGTCTTCTTCTATGGGCTGCCGGCCACCCACCTGCCGACGATTCTGGGAACAGTGGCGCTCTTCTTTTTCATCGGCGCCGTGGCGTCGATCGTGCCGGCACGCCAGGCGGTTCGCGACGGATGGCGGCGGGCGCTTCAAGAAGATTGAGCGGAACAGTAATCAACTCTACAACGTAAAGTCATGAAAACCGGATTGGCCTTGGGTGTGCGGGTGTGTGCACGCACACGGCGAGAGCAGGTAACCGATGCTGGATAAATGGATCAAGGACTTCAGGCATGCCGCGCGCAGCCTCCGCCGCTCACCGAGCTTCACGCTCATCGTCGTGGCGACGCTCGCGCTCGCCATCGGAGCGAACGCCGCGATCTTCAGCGTCATCAACGTCGTCCTGCTCAAGCCGCTGCCCTTCCCAAACGCGGACCGGCTCGTCCACATCGCGGGCACGGCACCCGGAACCGATCAGCCCGAGGAGCTCGGCGTACCGGATGAACTGTATTTCGAGTACCGCGAGAGCGCTTCGGGGATCGAGGACATCGGGATCTACGGCACGGGTTCGTCCACGACACGAGCGGAAGGGCACGTCGACCAGCTCTTCGTGACTCAGGCGACGCCGTCAGTCTTCACGACGCTGGGCGCGCAGCCGCTGCACGGCCGGCTGCCCAACGACAGTGACGATGCCCGCGTCGTTGTCATCAGCCATTGGTTGTGGCAGAGCTGGTTCGGCTCCGATACGGCGGTGATCGGCAAGAGTTACACCTTCGCGGGCCAGACTCGCTCGGTGATCGGCATCATGAAACCGGAGTTCCGGTTCCCGGATGAGCGCACCGCCTTCTGGGTGCCGTTGGCGATCCGCCCCGCGCAGGTGACGCCCGGTGGATTCGGGCCGCGAGCGGTCGCGCGCATGAAGCCGGGCACTGACCGCGCGGCGCTGGTGGCGCAGCTTGAACCGCTCGCGCGCCGGGTGCAGCAGCGGCTCGGCGGCCCCGCGCCGTACGTGCGAATCATGGAACGGCACCGGCCGATCGTGATGCCGCTCCGCGAGCAGCTCGTCGGCAAGATCGCGACGCCGTTGTGGATTCTGCTCGGCACGGTCGGCATCGTCTTTCTCATCGCGTGCGCCAACGTCGCCAACCTGTTCACGGTGCGCGCGGAGAACCGGCGCCGCGATCTGGTGGTGCGGCGCGCGCTCGGAGCAGGACGAGGAGATCTCGTGCGCTCACAGCTGGCCGAGGCGCTGCTGCTCGCGGCAGCCGGAGGCGCGGCCGGCGCGTTCATCGCGTGGGCCGGCGTTCCACTCCTGGTCCGGGCGGCGCCGGATGCGGTCGCCGGCGGATTTGGCGGCGCACCCATTCCCGGCCTCGCCGCCGCAGGCCTCGACGTCACTGCCCTGCTTTTCACGGCGGGCATCTCGATTCTGGCGGCGTGCGCGTTCGGCGTGCTGCCTGCGCTTCACTTCTCGGGCGCGCGCCTCGGCAGCCTGCAGCAGGCCGGACGAGGCATCGTCGGCCGCAGAAGTCTCACGCGCGACGCGCTGGTGGTCGTGCAAACCGCTTCGGCGCTCGTCCTGCTGGTCGGCGCGGCGCTGCTCGCGCGCAGCTTCTGGCAGCTCCGCGACGTCGATGCCGGCTACGACACGAAGAACATCTTCACGTTCCAGATCGCGCCCAATCGTCCCGAGCTGAAGGACCGGACGTCCGTCTCGCAGTTTCAGTACGCGTTCATGGATCGTCTGAAGGCGCTGCCGGGCGTCGAATCCGTCGGCTTCATCACCACGCTTCCTCTGGACGAGGGCGCGGGCACGAACAACATCACGACGCCCAAGATCATGGCCAGCGGCGCCGAGGCTCCACTCGTGCATGTCGCCGCGGCCGGCGGCGCCTACTTCCAGACAATGGGGATCGAACTCAAGAGCGGCCGTTTCTTCGATCGCGCCGAGGAAGAACGGGGGATACAAAACGTCATCATCAGCGCGGCGGCTGCCGCGATGTTGTTTCCGGGCGAGGATCCGCTTCAGAAGCAGGTCAGGCCCGCTACTGCGACCGGCGACTCGTGGTTCACTGTGATCGGTGTCGTCGAGGACGTCAAGATAGACGACCTGCGTCGCAAATCTCCGGAGCCAATGGTCTATCTGCCTGGCGTGTCGACTTCGCCCGCATACGTGCTGAAGTCGACGCGTGCTAACCAGCTGGAACCTGAGGTGCGCGCCCTCATCCGCGAGATGATTCCGGAATCTCCGATGTACCGCATCTTCACCATGGAGCGTCTGGCCGCGAACGCGATGGCCGGCCTCTCGTTCACGATGTTCATGGTCAGCCTTGCCGCTGGGCTCGCGCTGATCCTCGGCGCGGTCGGCTTGTATGGCGTGCTCTCGTACCGAGCCACGCAGCGCCGGCAGGAAATCGGCGTGCGAATGGCTCTGGGGGCCGAAGCGAAGACGGTGCGCCGAATGTTCGTCTGGCAGGGCGGGCAGGTCGCCTTGCTCGGCGTGGTCGTCGGCGTGGTGGCGGCGATCGGTCTGACGAAATACATCCAGACGCTGTTGTTCGATATCGGGCGCCTGGACGTCACGGCGTTCGCGGGAATGTCTTCCGTCATGATTGCGGTCGCGCTGCTCGCGAGTTACATCCCCGCGCGCCGCGCGTCGCGTGTGGATCCGGTGATCGCGCTGCGGACGGAATAAGACCTGACAGCTTGGAACTGTTAACCGCGCGAGGCCGCGGAACGTTTCGTATACATCGTCAAAAGGACAGAATCGCCATGAAAAAACTGATCGCTATCGCAGTCGTGCTCGCCGCGCTCGCGCCGGCAGTTGGCGCCCAGACCGCCGCGACCAGCTTCACGGGAAAATGGGAAGGCACGTTCACCAGACAGCGCGATGACGGCACTCCGGAAATAGAAAAGGTTGAGTTCAACCTGACGCACAAAGGCAAGGAGCTCACGGGTACTGCCGGGCCGCCCGAGCGGCAGTGGCCGATCGAGAAGGGCGAGGTCAACGCCGGCAAGGCCACATTCCAGGTGCAGCAGCCCAACGGCGGCCCGCTGTTCAAGTTCGCGCTAACGATCGTCAAGGACCGTCTGCAGGGCGACATGACCGGCGAGCGCGACGGCGTCGTGCGGGGTCAGGCCAAGGTCGACGCCGCGAAAGCAAAGTAAGCCTCGTTGTCGTCTCGATGTGGCATTCTGAGCAGTCGGCGTTGCTCACCGCCGACGCACGGGAGGTCGCTGCATGACGATGACTGAGTGGTTTCTGGCAGAACTGGAGAGCGAAGCGGCCAAGTCGCGACGCGTGCTCGAACAGGTCCCGACCGGCAAGCGTGACTTCAAGCCGCACGACCGATCGATGCCGTTCGGCTACCTGTCGGATCTGGTCGCCAACATTCCATCGTGGGTCGGGTACGCGATTACGATGAACGAGCTGGACATCGCGCCGAAGGACGGATCGAGCCGCAGACCCGTCCCGCTGAACACGAGCGCCGAGCTCGTCGCGGCGCTCGACAAAGCCGTGGCGCAGGCGCGGGAAGCCCTGCAGAAGACCACTGATGCGCACCTGGCCACGCCATGGCGGCTCCTCGCGGCCGGCCACGTCGCGTTCGAGCAGCCGCGGAGCCAGGTCATTCGCGATACGTTCCTGCACTCGGCTCATCACCGCGGACAGATGACGGTGTATCTGCGGCTGCTGGAATCGAAGGTGCCGTCCGTGTACGGGCCGACGGCGGACGACAAAAGTTTTGGCTGAACTGAGCCTTACGGGCGGCCGCCCTTCACCTTGAAGAGGTAGCGAAACGCCGCGAGCGCGGCCGGATGGTAGATGGTCGCGTGAGTCTCGTTCGGCATCGGCTCGAAGTGCCAGGTCACAGTCGCCGGTGCGTTGGCTCGAAGGAGCCCGGCGAGCTGCTGGGTCAGGTCCGATCGATCTTCGCGGCTGGCGGCAAGATACAGAGTCACCGGACGGGTTGCCCCGGCGCGCAACCGGTCAGCGGCGCTTTTCACCAGGGCGCCATCGTTCCACCAGAGACTCGGATCGAACGCGATGTACGTGCCGAAGAGGTCGCGTTCGAGGAAGAAGGTCTCGACAATGAAGAGGCCGGCGAGCGACTCGCCGATAATAGCGGTCTCGCCCGTCGTCCGATACCGCGCCGTCACGGCCGGCATCAGCTCGGAACGAACGAATCGCCGGAACGCTGCCGACCCTCCGACGACCGGTGCGATTTTCTTGTCCTCAGCGTTCTCGGTCGGTCCGGTGAGGTCGCGGCGGCGCTGCGTATTCTCGATGCCGACGAGCAGGAACGGCCGCATCGTTCCGTTCCCGACCGACACCTGGACGAGCCCGGCGACGTGGAGAAAGTCCTCGGCGAGACCACCGTCCAGCATGTAGAGAACCGGCAACGGCGCGTCGGCAGGTTGGCCGGACACCGGTGGACGGTACACGTTGATGCGCCTCGTCTCGCCAAGCACTTGCGACTCGATCGTGAAGGTCTCGCCGATCGTGAGCGGCGCCGGTTGCGCGACCGGAGCTGCCTGCGCGGCCACGGCGAGCCGATCGGGCGGAGTGCCGCGCTCGACCCAGTCCGCGAGTGCGCGCATCAGCACGACAGTCCGTCCGTCAGCGGCGTCAGGACAACCCGGCTGGCCAGGCGTGACAATGACGCGAATCGCGCCGTTCTCGTTCAGTGGCAACAGGGAGGACGCCGCGCCGGCTGAGGCGTCGTAGATCAAGACCTTGCCGCCGCGGGTCCGGTAAGCGGCCAGGCCAAGCTGCGGCGTCGAATTGGCCGGATCGCTCGCGACCGGTGGCCCGGCCTCGCTCAGCGCGCCGGCGAGGATGCCGTCGAACTCGTCGGGGTATCGATCGGCGGTGAGGAGACCGTCGCGCGCGCCGGCCGCGCAGCCGCTCCAGTAAATCCAGCGGGCTGAAGCGCCGAAGTAGGCCGCCAGGAGCTGGTTCACGCCGGTCGTCGCATCGTGAATGGCCGCCGGAGTTGCGGCGTCGAGCGATGCGGTCGCAAAGCCGCCCGCCAACGCCGCCGCCATTCGACCGAGATCAAATGACGTGCCCGATCGATCCCGTCCGACCATCAGGAGCTTGCCGTTCCACGAGTTTGTGGGGATCCACACCTCGACGCTGCGGAATGCGCTCGAAGTTCCAGCCGTCAGCTCCGCGCGACAGAACTCAGGCAAGTCGCGGAATGGCGGCGCCGCGCTCGCTGTCTGTATGGTCGGCCTCCGCGGATCGAACGTGCCGGTTGCGAACCTGAGGGTGAACGTGACGGTGGCGCGTGCGACGCCGACGCCAAGCAGCGCCGAACACGAGGGGCCATAAGCGACGGGCGGCGACGATTGCGCCTGGCCAGACGACTGCGCCAGGAGAAGCACCGAGACGACCGGGACGACACTGAACGGCCAAAGGGAACGGATCACAAAAAAAATGGCACGCGGACCGGAGTCCGCGTGCCCAGAAAGTCAACCAGATCGCTGACTATTTTTGCGCCAGCGCCTTCTTCCGACGCCGCGCGATAGCCCAACCGCTGAGACCGGTGCCGAGAAGCAGCAGGGATGCTGGTTCCGGGATCGGATTGCCGGTCGGAGTCGTCCCGACGAGGAAGTACGATTCTGCGCCGTCACTAGCGTTGTTCCAGAAGGCATGGAACAGGACCGTGTCGGTGGCCAAGAGGCCCGCCAAAGAGATTGAGCCGGTGGCGGTGGCCAATGTGTAGTCCGCAAAACCGTTGCCCTGGTTGTTAATGTTCCCAATATTGAAAGGTCCGGTGAACGTGTCTCTAACCACACCGTTGATAATCACTTGGAATAGCTGCAGCGATTCCCCCGCCGCCTGGGTCGTGTTCACGTCGATCGCCACGACGAAATTGCTCGACCCCAAAGCGTTGGTAAGCTGCCCAACGGTATACGGTGTGCCCTGGACGCCGTCGGCGACGTTGGCCGTTGGCGTCGTGCTGAACATGTTGTAGCTCGATATGTTTCCACTTGATGTGAAGTTATTGAAGCCCATCGACGCGGGTTGCTGGCATTGCGTCCCCGCGATGATGCACGGGTTCGACGAGCTCTGTGGTCCAATAGTATTGCCGGTAATTGGGCCGGTTATCAGAAGCGGAGCTGCAGCCGCCGCCCCGGGTAGAGCAACTGCCAGCACTAGTGCCAAAATTCCTGTACGACTCAATTTCAGAGTGTTCACGTTAGCCCCCCATCACGGTGTCGTGTGCAAACTAAATCACTACCCCGGGTGCACCGGCCCCCCGAATCGCGCATCGATTGTGCGAAATTCGTGCCGCACGGAAATCTCAGTAATTCGCAGAAGCAACTTCTGAAAATCCTTAGCGAAAGCGACAAAGGTAGCGATGACGAGGGTTTCGACGCGAAGCGACGGAATCAGGCTGATTACTTGGCTTTTCGGCCTATCCTCCACTCGAAGACAAACCAACTAGTCTCACGTTGAGCAGACTTTCTGGCGGGACTCGTCCAAAGGATCAGCGAGAATTCTTCCATGCCGGCTCCCGGACGAATCGGATTTCGCATCCTGCCATCGCCACCGCGGCTCGACGCGTCGCTCGTTGACGCGTTTCGCGGTCTCGCCTCGTCGAATGTCGCCGACGCGATGGGTCGCTTTGGTTTCATGGACCCGGGCATTCAGCCGAGAAGCGGGCTGTCCCTCTGCGGGCTCGCCATAACCGTCAATGCGCGCCCTGGCGACAACCTCATGGTGCACAAGGCCTTGCAGGTGGCCGAGCCCGGCGACATCCTCGTCGTCTCAACGAATGGCAACACGACCAGTGCCGTGTTTGGCGAATTGATGTGTCGTACCGCCGTCGCGCGCAGGCTTGGCGGCATCGTCGTTGACGGCGCCGTCCGGGATGCCGAGGGCATGACGGCACTCGGCTTTCCGGCGTTCAGTCGGACGGTGACGCCGGGCGGTGGCGACAAGGATGGCCCCGGTGAAATCAACGTTCCGGTGAGCTGCGGCAGCGTCGCCGTTCATCCTGGCGACATCGTGATTGGCGACCGCGACGGCATTGCCGTGGTTCCCCGTGCGGATGCCGCGGAAGTTCTCGAGCTTGTCCGGGCGCTCGTCAAGAACGAAGAGCGTCGAGTGGCCGAGATTCAGGCCGGCAAGGTCTTCAAGCCGGACATCGACGAGACTCTCAGAAAGAAAGGCGTCATCGAGTGACACCGTTGCTGCTGATGACGCCTGGCCCCACACGCGTGCCCGAACGCGTCCTCCGGGCCGGCGCGAGACCGATGATTCATCATCGAACGCCGGAGTGCTCAGCGGAGATCGCGACCATCCTCGAACTGCTGCCGCCGTTGTTTGGCACGCGGGAAACGGTTCTGCCCGTTCACGCGACCGGGCGCGGCGCCATGGAAGCCACGCTCTGCAATCTCCTGGCGCCCGGCGATTCGATTGGCGTCTGCTGCAACGGGCGATTCGGCGGGCTGTGGGGGAAGCTGGGCGACTCGCTCGGACTTCGGGTCCACCGAATCGCGACGAATTGGGACGCGGACGTCGAGCCCGCCGACGTCGAGCGTCTGCTTGCCGAACACCCGGACATACGGGCCGTCGCGATGGCCTACAGCGATACGTCCACCGCTGTCGCGAACGACGTCGCTGGAGTTGCCCGCGTCACCCGAGCGCGCGATGTGCTGCTGCTCGTCGATGGCGTGTCCTCGATTGGCGGGATGCCGTTTGCGTTCGACGACTGGGGCGTCGACGCGGCGATCACCGCGTCGCAGAAGTGCCTGATGTCTTCGCCTGGTCTCTCGTTCGTGGTGCTCAGCGAGCGGGCACGCACCGCGAATGCGAAGGCAGGATTCCCGCGATCGTACTGGGACTTCGCTGAGATTCGACGAGCCGTCACGAAGGCGAGGTCTGAACCGGCCGGTACGCCGCCCATCCACTGCGTCATGCAGGTTGGCGAAGCGCTGCGGATGATTCACGAAGAAGGCATTGAGACGGTCTTTCGGCGGCACGCCGAGATGGCGGCGATGGTGCACCGCGGAATGGCCAGTCTTGGACTGGAGCATCAGTGTCCGTCGCTGACGCGCCGCGCAACGACCGTCACCGCCATCGCGCTGCCGCCGGATCACCCGCCGGCGCAGGTCCGTGACGCCATGAGGGCGCAGGGTCTTCTCGTCGCCGGCGCACTCGAACACTTCCAGCCGACCGCCTTTCGCATCGGCCACATGGGCGACATCCGTCCCGCGGATGTCGAGCGCACTCTCGACGCCCTTCGCGAGACCCTGACTGGGCGATGACGCAAACCATCAGCGAGAAGATCCTGTCGGCCCATTGCGGCCACCAGGTGCGCGCCGGGGAGATCGCGGTCTGCCGGGTCGACTGCGTGATCGGCACGGACGGTTCGGGTCCGATGGCAATCGACTATTTCGAGCAGATGGGCGGCCGGTCGCTGTTCGATCCGTCGCGCGTCTTCTTTTCGCTCGATCACTACGCGCCGCCGGATACGCCGCAGACGATGGCGTTTCACAGACGGATCAGGACGTTCGCCGCGTCGCATGGCGCGACGGTCTTCGAGGTCGGCGACGGCATCAGCCATCAGGTGGTGGTGGATCGCGGGCTGGTCGGCGCCGGCGATCTCGTGGTGGGCGCAGACAGCCACACGGTGACGTGCGGCGCGCTCAATGCCTTCGCGATTGGCGTCGGATCGTCTGATCTCGCCGCCGCGATGTTGACCGGGAAAATCTGGTTGCGCGTGCCGGAGACCATTCGAGTCATCCTGCGCGGCCGCCGGCCCGCGGGTGTCGCGGCGAAGGATGTCGCGCTCGTCCTGATCCAGAGACTCGGCGCCGATGGCGCGAACTATCAGGCGATTGAGTTCGCCGGCGACGCGCTCCCGTCGTTCACCATGGATGACCGGCTGGTGCTCTGCAACCTGATGGTGGAAGCCGGCGCCAAGGCGGCTCTGTTCCCCGGCCCGATCGTCTCCGATCCGCAGGCGCGCTTCCGCCTCGAGCTCGATTGCGATCTTGCGAAGGTGACGCCGCAGGTGGCGCTCCCGCACGCGCCCGACCACGTCGTGCCGCTTAGCACGACAGCCGGCATTCCGGTACAGATGGTCTTCATCGGGACCTGCACAGGTGGCAGGGCGGTGGACTTTCGCGAGGCCTGGGATGCCTTCACGCGTGCCGGCGGACGGCTGGCTGGCGGAGTTCAGCTCGTCCTGACGCCGGCGTCGCGCGACGTCCACGATCAGATTGTGGCTGATGGCACGCTCGATCGATTTCTGGCGGCCGGCGCCATTCTGACCACGACCGGCTGCGGCGCGTGTTGCGGGACGAGCGGCGTCATTCCAGGTGACGGCATGACCGTGCTGTCCACCGCCAATCGCAATTTCAAGGCGCGCATGGGAAACGCGACCGCGAAGATCTATCTGGCGTCACCGGCCGTGTGCGGCGCGGCCGCTGCGACCGGCCGAATCCCGGCGTGCGCATGACCATCCACGGTCGCGCGCGCGTCCTCGGCGACGACGTGAACACCGACTACATCATCTCGTCGTCTCGCAAGCGAGAGACGATCGATCCCCATCAACTGGCGCCGTACCTCCTCGAGGGAGTCTCGCCGGAGTTCGCGGCATCCGTGCGTCCCCGCGATGTCCTCGTGGCTGGAAGGAACTTCGGCTGCGGCTCCGCGATGGAAGTGGCCGTCACCGTCATTCAGGCGGCGGGAATCAACGCGGTCGTCGCCAGAAGTTTTGCCAGAAGCTTTTTTCGCAACGCCATCAACAACGGCCTGCTCGTGGTCGAATGCGACACCGCCGCATTTCAGGAAGGCGACACCGTCACGATTCACGTCCGTGATGGTGAGGTACGGGTCAAGAACGACACGCGCGATGTCACGGTCGCGGGGGGATCACTGCCGCCGATCGTCCAGGAGCTCGTCCGGCACGGCGGATTGGTGCCGTACCTTGCGGCCCGCGGCTCGCTTTAGACCTCGGGTTTCGTTGTCGACAGGTTACTAACAGTCGAGATGAAGCCCACGAAACCCGAGGTCTTCGGCGCTGGTGCCCATTCAGGATGACGATTTTCCGCGCAGGTAAGCCTCGATCTCGGCGTAGTCTCGCGCCTCGCCGCCGCGTGATGCCTGATCGGCGTACCACTTTGCCCAGTCGAGCGGCGTCAAGTCATACGCCAGGTCTCGGGTGTCCAGCCGCGCGCCGGCCTCAACGAGGGCTCTGACCGCCTCGAGCTGCCCGGACGAAACCGCGTTGTGCAGCGGAGCGGCGTGCTCGAGACCCGGTCGCATGGCGTCGAGCTCGACGCCCATCGCAATGACACGACGAAGACCGGCGACGTGTCCGTTGAATGCGGCAGCCGCGAGTGCGATCTGCTTGTCGTCCCGCCCGGCGGCTCGGGTGAGCCGCTCGACATCGCCAGAGCGCTCGAGGCAGATCGCCGCGGCGAGCGTCATGCTCGCCTCGTCGAACGGGGCGCCGGCGTCCAGCAGCGCGTGCGCGATCGGAACCGACGCCGCATGCGGCGTCCACTCGGACTGTTCCGTGATCGACAGCAGCGCCGCATCCGCCGGCGTGCGACCCGATTTTTCGTGCCTGGCGTCGAGCGGCGCGCCGCGCGCGATGAGGAGCCGGACGGTCTCGAGCCGGCAGTGCCCCACCGCCTCGTGCAGAGCGGTGAGGCCTCGCATCCAGTTCGGCTTGGTGCGCGCTGCGCCGATGTCGAAGCCGAGATCGAGGAGCAGCCGCACCGCCGCGGTGTTGTCCGCGCCGCCGAACTCGATCAGCAGCGTCGGATCGCGGGATTGCACCCGGCCGAGGATTTCCGGATCGGCCGCCACGATTCGGCGCGCAGTCGCCTCATCGGCACGAGCGCACGCCGCGAGAAACGCGTCGTCGCCTTCGAGCGGACCCGTGTAGCCCCGACGCTGGAACAGCTCGAGCACGTCGACACGCGCCATGCGCGCGGCGCCCGCAAAAATGGATCGCCCGGCGTCATCGACGAGGGTCGGGTCGGCGCCGTGATCGAGCAGAAGCTCGAAATAGTCGAACGGACATCCGTGGGCAAGTGCGTCCTGGAGCGGCCGGCTGCCGCGATGGCCCGGATAATTCGGATCTGCGCCGTGGTCGAGAAGGAAGGCGACGCCCGACTTGTCGTGCCAGTTCATCTTGCGGCTGAGCATCATGCGGAGCGTGTCCTGCGTGAGCTTGCCGCTCTCGACCAGGACTTTCAGCGCGCGGTTGTCGAGCGTCTCGGGCGCGTGGTAGCCCACCTCGACGTCGTTCGGGTTGGCGCCGCGGTCCAGGAGCAGCGTCGTCAGCTCGGGATGGTGCGCGACGCCGGCGGCCGCGTAGAGTGCCGTCTCCCATTCGGCGGTCGGCTGATGCTCGGGAGAAAAGAAGCCAGTGTTGGGGTCCGCGCCGGCATCGAGCAACGCCGTGGCGCCGTCGATGAACCCGTTGGTGCGCGCCGGCTCCAGCCGGAGATACTTCGAGAAACAGAGATACGTGAGGGCGTCCCAGTCGTGTGGGCCGCCTTTCACCGTCGCGCTCGACGGATCCTGCGCGAGAAAACGACGGATCGCCGTGTTGTCTCCGAGGACCGCCGCGGCGTACATACTCTGCGTGGCAATCCTGGGATTCGCGGCGAGGATCGCGTTCGCGTCGTCCAGCGAGCCGTGCCACACGGCCGCGCCGAGGAACTCGGCGTGAGGATCGGAAGTGGGGCTCATCCGCGTAGAGTCTAGACCGTGGCGCCTGTTAACCAAATTCTCCGACGATCGTTCTGGTTGTAGCCGGCTAGTTTCAGCAGGCGCGGGAAACCAGCATGTGGTGGCTGCTTCAGGACATTCGACACAGCGTTCGGAATCTGTCGAGACAGCCCGGCTTTGCGCTGGTCGCCGTCGTGTCCCTTGCAGTGGGCATCGGCGTGAATACCGCGATCTTCAGTGTGTTCGACAGATTGTTGTTCCGGCCGCCCGCGCTCAGGAACCAGGACCGATCGGTCGTGGTGTACCACCGCAGTCCGGGAAGTGAGGAACAGGGCACGTCGTACCGCGCGTCTGCGCATTACCGCGAGCGTCGTGACGTCTTCGCTCGCGGCATGACCGTTACAGGCGCGCGGTCACTCTTGCTCACCGAGGGCGAGCGGCGCGACCCGGTGCAGGCCGAACCTGTCAGCTCAGGGTTCTTCTCCATCGCGGCCATCCGGCTGCGGCTTGGCGCTCCGTTTCCGGCCGACGTCGATCAACCCGCCGGATCACCGGTCATCATCTTGAGCCACGCGTTCTGGACGCGCCGCTTCAACGCCGACCCCTCCGTCGTCGGCGCGTCGATCACGCTGAACGGGGAGCCGTTCACGGTGACGGGCGTCGCCGACGAAGGCTTTACCGGTCTCTTCGCCGAAACGCCGGCCGACATGTGGATCCCGATCACGACATGGATGCGGCTGGCCGGCGAGACCGGGCGGCTCACGAGCGACGAACAGTGGGTGTCGACGGTGGCCGAGCTCGCGCCGGGCGTGAGTCTGGAACAGGCGCAGGCCGCCATGAAGATCGCGGGACAGTCGCTCGCATTACCCGATGGACGGGAGGCAGGGGTGAGGGCCGCCGCGGACGGCCTGGCCGCCATTCCCACGGATGCGTACTTCATCGTCGGCGGGGCATTCGCCATTGGTCTGATCGTGCTGGCCCTGGCGTGCACGAACGTCGCGAATCTTCTGATGGCACGCGCGGCCGCGCGTCAGCACGAAATGGCCGTTCGCCTTGCGCTCGGCAGCGGCCGCGTGCGATTGCTCTGGCTCTGGATCTCCGAAAGCCTGGTCCTGTCCGCGTCGGCGGCCGCGCTTGGTCTGATCCTGTCGACCTGGCTGCTTTCAGCGGTGTCGGCATTCAGGCTGCCTGCCGAAATCGGCGAAGGCGAGGGGCCGTTGTTCCTCTTCGACTTCCATCTCGATCTTCGCGTGTTCGCATTCGCACTCGCGCTGGGGTCTCTGACGGCGCTCGTCGTGGGTCTCGTCTCGGGCTTGCAGAGCTCGCGCGGAGTGGTGATGACCCGGATGAACTCCGGTCGCGGATCGGGGCACCGCTTTGCGCCTGGACTCAACGTGAGGAGCGCGGTGATCGCGCTGCAGATGGCGCTCTCGACGATCCTCCTCATTCCCTGCGGGCTCTTCGTGCGCAGCGCGCTTGCGACGGTGAATCCCAATCCCGGCTTTGACGCCACCGGCGTCCTGCTGTTGCCGATCTCCGCCAACCAGTCGGGCGTGAAAGTGCAGCGGCCCGACGGATTCGAGAGTGACCTTGCCGGTCGTGTGCGCCGGCTGCCCGGGGTCGTCTCGGCGACAGTCATGGATCCCGTGCCGCTCTTCTTCGGCGGCAGATTCGCGCAGTACCGCACCGAAGGTCACGGTGCCGAGCGAATGGGTCACGCGAGTGTCGGACTGCAATACTTCGCGACGATGCGGATTCCGTTGATCGCCGGCCGTGACTTCGAGCCAACGGACACCACAACGGCGCCCGCTGTCGCCATCGTCAACGAAACCATGGCGCGCCGGTTCTGGCCGAATGGAAGCGCCGTCGGGCAGCGGTTGGACGACTTCGACGAGCCGATGGTGGTCATCGGCGTCGCCAGGGACGCGAAGTACCGGAGCCTTTCCGAGGCCGCCCAGCCGTGGGTCTACCGGCCGATCACTCAGTTGCCGTCGACAAATGTCACGCTCTCGCTGGCGGTCCGCACCCCGGGCGATTCCACCGCATTTCAGGCCGCGGTCAAACGTGAAGTCCAGTCGCTCGTGCCCAACTGGCCCGGCTTTCAGTTCCGCACGCTGGACGAAGGTCTGTTGGTGCAACGGGCCGTGCCCCGCATGGCGGCCACGCTCCTCGGCAGCCTCGGCCTGTTTGGATTGTTCCTTGCGATGCTCGGCATCTACGGCGTGATGGCCTACGTGGTCCGCCAGCGGCGTCTGGAGCTCGGCATTCGCCTCGCGCTTGGCGCGCCGGCGGCCCGCGTCATCGCGCTCGTCGTCAGGCAAGGCATGTTGCTGTGCGCCGCAGGCACAGTCGCGGGCATCGGTGTCGCGTTAGGTATCGCGAAGCTGGCGTCGAGCGCGCTCTCCGGTGTCGGCGGCGCGGACCTGCTCACCTGCATCGTCGTGCCGCTGGTCCTGATGACGATCGCGCTCGTTGCGTGCTACCTGCCGGCAAGAGAAGTGACCCGGATCGATCGATCCATTCATCTATCGATCTCTCGACCCATGTGACTTAGAGCCGTTTTCGTTTCCATGTAGCCTGACGAAAACGGCTTAGCGGTTTCGCATCAGAGGAAGTCCTCGCCGTGGTGGGGTCAGACCGGGGTCAGACCCCTGGGGTTCGGGGTCTGACCCCGGTCTGACCCCACCACCGCCGCTGCACCGAAGTCGAAACCGCTCAGTCGGCTTTGAACCCTCGACCGGATCCAGAACCGCGGCCCGCCGAGCGGGCACGTAGGCCGCGCCGATCGTCACGACGCTCAGAAGCGCCATTACGGCGGGATACACCACGGCATCGAGCGGCCTGTTAGACTCCGATCTTGTGGGTACTCACACCCATCCCGTCCTCCTCGTCGAGCCGAACAAGGACGCCAGCACGCTCGAGCGGACACTCGCCGACGGCGGCTGGAAAGTGGTCCGTGGCGGCACGATCGCGGAAACCATGGACCATGCCAAGCGTGATCTACCGTCCGCGATCGTCTTTCGCGGCACGCTCGACGATGCGGTCGCGCTGGTGAAGAAGCTGCGCTGTAACGCGCGAACGGCGTTGATGCCCGTCATCATCGTCGCCGAGGCGTCGGATGCTGTGCGGACAGAATTCGCACGATGGGGGGTCACATCGGTGCTTGGGCCCGCGACTGCCGACCAGGACATTGCCGACTCCGTGCGCAAACTCGCGCCGCTGCCGCCGGCGGCGCAGGCGCCAGACAGCGAGCTCGGACGGCCGGATCGCCTCCGCGTCCTCGAGCGGACCAACCTGCTCGACACGCCACCCGAGGAGCCGTTCGATCGCCTGGCGCGTCTCACCGCACAGCTTCTCGATGTGCCCGTCGTCCTGATGTCCATCGTCGATCGCCGGCGGCAGTTCTTCAAAGCGCAGGTCGGGCTGCCGGAACCTCTCAGCACGACGCGGCAGACGCCGATCACGCATTCGTTCTGCCAGTGGGTGGTCACGGCGCAGGAGGCGCTGGTGGTCGAAGACGCGCGACGCGATCTGCTGCTGTCGGCGAACCCGGCGACGATCGAGATGGGCATCGTTGCTTACGCCGGCGTGCCGCTCCTTGCCGAATCGGACGAGACTATCGGATCGTTCTGCGCGGTCGACACGAAGCCGCGGCGGTGGGACGCGCGAGAGCTGCGCGCGCTGCACGACTGCGCGAACGTCGCCCAGGGTCTGACCGCACTTCGTCAGGCGGACCGGTTGCCTCCGCTTACGTTGGACGAGTTCTGCGTCATGGCCGGCGTGGCCGGACGCGCCGTCGAAGCGGCGATGCGTCTCCACGAAGCCGGCAGGACGCGACTGGAATCTGGTGAACTACATGCGCTGGTGGCGCTCGCCAGCGATCTCGGCCGCCAGCTCACACGCGTGTCAGAACGACGTCACCGCGAGCACTGATCCGGCGTACTGCGGACCTCCATCTCAGTAGTGGAATCATCCTTGCTGTTCATCGCGGGCAGCGTCCGTCTCACGTCGGCACATGCACGTCCGCCTTCGTGGTATCTCTACTGTCGCGACGTGAAACGGTTTCGACTCCACTCCGCCATCTGGGCAACTGCTTCCACGCACTTCGTGACCGACGCGTACGGCAACATGTACGCGCCGCTGCTTCCGCTGCTGATCCCGCGGTTGGATCTTTCACTCCAGACCATCGGCGTGCTGGCGATGTGCTACCAACTCGCCAGCTCAGTCTCGCAGCTCGGATTCGGCACGCTCGCGGATCGCTGGCGGCCGCGCGTGCTCCTGATGGGAGGGCCGGTGTTGTCGGTGCTCGTGCTGAGCGGTATCGGCTCCGCAACCTCGGTACCGATGCTCGCGGCGACGCTGTTCATCGGCGGCCTGGGGAGCGCGGCGTTCCACCCGCCCGCCGCGGCGCTGGTGCACGCGGTGTCCGTCGATCGGAAAGGCCTCGCGATGGCGACGCACATCTCCGCCGGATCGCTCGGGTTTGCCGTGGCGCCGCTCTGCTTCGCGCCGGCGGTGTCGGCGCTGGGACCCGCGTGGGCCAGGCTCGTCGCGATACCCGGGCTGCTCGCGCTTGCGTATACCCTTCGTCTGATCCGGCGAGTCGAGATCCCGAGGAAACATGAAGCGCAGCACTGGGGCCTTCTGCGTCCGTACGCCAAGCCCCTGGCGCTGCTCTACGTCATCGTCGTCCTGCGAACGTTGACGGCGAACAGCCTCGCGATCTTCCTGCCCGTCCTGTTGACGCGCCAGAACATGGGTGTTGCACAAGCCAGCGCCGCGGTGACGCTGTACCTGTTCGTCAGCACCCTCGGCGGATTCCTCGGCGGCCCGCTGGCAGACGCGTACGGCGCACGGCGTGTGATCATCACGACGCTCGTCGCCTCGGTGCCGTTCCTGCTGTTGGGCCAATTGACGTCAGGCTGGACGCTCACGCTGCTCGTGGCGATCGGCGGAATGTTCCTGCAGTCCACGCTGCCCATCAACGTCACGTTCGGCCAGCAGATCGCGCCGGTGAGCGCCGCCACCGTGTCGTCGCTCATGATGGGTGTCGGGTGGGGCGTCGGCTCCCTGCTCGCGCCGGTGGTCGGACTGCTCGGAGATCGGTTGGGGCTGCACGCCGCGCTTTCCATGACCGCGGTGGTCCCGCTGCTGGCAGCCTCGTTCGCCGTCCCGTTGCCGAGTCGCGTGCCGCGTGACACCCATGCCGCGCCGGCGCCGTTGACGTCGGAGCCGGAGTAGGCATGATCCGGGTTATAACGTCCGCAACGAGTCGATGAACTCTGCTCCGCGAGTTGGTCAGGATCCCCTGTCAGCGTTCAGCGCATGCTTCGGCGCGCCGCGCGCGCTGATCGGCATGCTGCACCTCGGCGCCCTTCCGGGTACGCCGTCTGCCTCTCAATCGGTCGAGACGCTGATGGAGCGGTCCGTGACCGAAGCACGAATCTACCGGGATGAAGGACTGACGGCTCTTGCCCTCGAGAACATGCACGACCGCCCGTACCTGAAAGGCGGTGTCGGCCCGGAGATCACCGCCGCGATGACGGCGATCGCGCGTGACGTGAAGCGCGAGACCGGGCTGCCGCTGGGGATTCAAATTCTCGCTGGAGCCAATCGCGAGGCGCTCGCTGTGGCGCACGCGTCCGGCGCCGACTTCGTTCGTGTCGAAGGATTCGTGTACGGGCACATCGCGGACGAAGGCGTGATCGAATCGTGCGCAGGCGATCTGCTTCGGTACCGGCGCGCGATCGCCGCAGAAAAGGTCCTGATCTTCGCAGACATCAAGAAGAAGCACTCGGCGCACGCGATCACCGCGGACGTGACGATCGTCGAGACCGCGAAGGCCGCCGAGTTCTTCCTGGCCGACGGCGTCATCGTCACCGGGCCGACCACAGGAGAGCCGGCGTCTCCAGAGGAGGTACGGGATGTTGCGCAGGCCGTGCGCGTACCGGTGCTCGTCGGTTCGGGTGTGACGCCGGCGAATCTGGCGCGATTCCCGACCGCGCACGGGTTCATCGTCGGTTCATCGGTCAAAGAGGGCGGCGTCTGGTGCAACCCGCTGGATCGTAACGCCGTGCGCGCGCTGGTCGGCGCGTTCGCGGAGCTCGGCCGTGAGCAATGATCCCGTCGATCGTGCTGCTCGGCAATCTCCTCGTCGACGACGTGGTGCTTGCCGATGGCACGACGCGGATGGGTCAGGCGGGAGGCGCGCTGTTGTACGGCGCGCTTGCCGCCGCGCTCTGGGAGTCGCGTCCGGGATTGATCAGCGTCCTCGGCGACGATTATCCGGCCGAGGCACTCGAGCAACTTCAACAGCGCGGCGCAGACCTCGGCGGGGTGCATTCGCTCGGCCGTCCGGGCGTGCGCACCTGGCTGCTCTACGAAGGGTCTGTGCGGCGCTTGATTCATCGGCTGGGATGCCCCACGCACGAAGAGGTTTCGCCCGGGCCAGCGCTGATTCCGTCCGAATGGAGCGCCGCGCGCGCATTTCATCTCGCGCCCATGCCATTCGACGTGCAGCGCGCGCTGCTGACGGCACTCCGGGCCAACGAATCCGCATTCATCTCTGTCGACCCTCATCGGCCGGTAACCGAAGAGTCGCTTCACGACTGGCGGGACGCCCTGGGTGACGCTGACGCGTTTTTTCCCGGCGAAGATGAACTGCTGATCGATGGCGCCCTCGAGAATCCCCACAAGGCGCTTCCCCGCCTCGTCAACGGCCGGCTCCGTTTCGTCGTTTTCAAGCGCGGGGCCGGCGGCGGCATCCTCTACGACGCGCACGACGAACGCTTTTACAGCTGGGACGCGCGCGTTGCCGGCTTCGTCGATCAGACCGGCGCAGGCGATGCCTTCGTCATCGGGTTCGTTCTCGCGCATCTCGACGGCCTGGCGATCGAAGCCAGCCTGCAACGCGCAGTGGTCACGGCCAGCTTTGCCGTCGCAGGCTGGGGACCCGAAGCGATGCTTTCGGCCACCCGCGCAGACGCCGACGCGAGGTGGCGTCGGTGGTACGGCGTTGAGGGATCGCGGTGAAGCAGTGGTGCGAGTACGGCGACGACGTTGCGCGCGCGCTCGCCAGCAACACGCCGGTGGTCGCGTTCGAAACGACGGTCGTGACGCACGGCCTGCCGCACCCGGACGGCGTAACAACGGCACTGTCGCTGGAACAGATCGTGCGCGAGGCTGGCGCCACACCTGCGACCATCGGCATCATCGGCGGCGCCATCCGCATCGGCCTCTCGCCCGCCGAATTGGAACAGCTTGCGACGACACCGAATGTCGCCAAGATCAACCTCAGTAATCTCGCCGCGGCAATTGCATCGGGTCAGCCCGGCTCCACGACCGTCGCCGCGACGATGGCCGCGGCACATGCAAGCGGGATACGCGTGTTCTCCACCGGAGGCATCGGCGGAGTGCATCGCGACGCGTCAAAAAGCGGCGACATTTCCTCCGATCTCACGGCGCTGTCGCGGATTCCGATCGCGGTGGTGTGTGCCGGTGCCAAGGCGATCCTCGATTTGCCGCGGACGGTGGAGATGCTGGAAACACTCGGCGTGCCGGTGTTTGGATTCCAGACGGACGAATTCCCGGCGTTCTACCGGCGATCGAGCGGGCTCCGGGTGGATCGCCGTTATGACTCCATCACGGAGCTCGCGTCGGACGTACGGCTCCATCTGTCGCTGGGTCTCGGCACGGGCGTGCTGATCGCGAATCCGATTCCGATCGGCGACGAGATGGCGTCGGAGCTCTACGAACGCGCGCTTCACGCGGCGTTATGGGAGGCTCAGACGCAGCAGATCCGGGGTCGCGCCGTGACGCCGTTTCTGCTCGACCGCATGCGCGCGGTGACGGGCGGGGACAGCGTGCGGGCCAACCTGGCGCTGCTGCGTCACAACGCGCAGATTGCGGCGGCCGTGGCAGTGGCGGGCATCTAGTCCCCGCGCGGACTCAGCCGCGCACTCTCGTATCCACAGCGCAATTGATCGCTCATCGCAACGTGGCGCTTCCCGTGGGACTGCAGCGGCTGTCGACGGAGGCAGGAGGACAAAGACTGGCGTGACGACCAGCAATGAAAACGATCCCCCGCCGAGGGGTAGGAATGCCGCGAAAAGAACCAGGGCTATGCAAGTGACAGCGACGGCCCTGCGGCTTTTTCGCATTGCAGCTTCTATTGTAGCCTTGCGACCCGGAACGGCTCATGTCCCACGCGACGTCCATCGTCAACGCCACTGCGCTCGGCGTACCGGCCAAGTTCAACGCAGCGTCGCATTTCGTCGACCGGCACCTGACCGAGGGACGCGGTGCCAGGATCGCCGTCGAATGCGAGGACGATCGCGTCAGCTACGACGAACTCTCGGCGCGCGTGAATCAGCTCGGCCGCGCTCTTCGCGAGCGGCTGGACGTGAGATCCGAAGAACGGGTGGCGCTGCTGCTCCTCGACGGTCCGCACTTCTTCTATAGCTTCTTCGGCACCATCAAGGCCGGCGCCGTCGCCGTCCCGATCAACACACTTTGGACGCCGGCCGACTACGCATACGTGCTGGGCGACTCACGCGCGCGCGTCGTCATCCTCAGCGAGGAACTGCTCCCCAGACTCGCCGCGATCGCACCCGAGCTGAGGCGGGGTCTCGAACACATCGTGGTCGTGGGCGCGGCAGCCGAGTCCAGCGCGGCCATCAATGGTGGCACGCGAGTATGGCAGTGGACCGATCTCGTCGCAGACGTGCCGACCGGCCTCAACCCCGCGGCCACGAGCCGGGACGATGCGGCGTTCTGGTTGTACTCGTCGGGCAGCACGGGGCGGCCGAAAGGCTGCGTCCACCTGCACCATGACATGGTCGTGTGCGCAGAGCTGTACGGTAAAGGCGTGCTCGGAGCGCGCGAGAGCGACCGGTTCTTCAGCGTCGCGAAACTGTTCTTCGCGTACGGACTCGGCAACGCCGGCTACTTCCCGCTCGCCGTCGGCGGCACCAGCATCGTCTGGCCCGGCCCGCCGACGCCTGCCAACGTCTACGCTGTGATCGAACGCCATCGCCCGACGCTGTTCTTCTCGGTGCCGACAAACTACGGCATGCTGCTCGCGCATCAGGGCACGTTCGATTTGTCGAGTGTTCGACTCGCCGGATCGGCGGGCGAAGCGCTGCCCCCGGCACTGTTCGAGCGGTTCAAGCAGCGTTTCGGGATCGACATCCTCGACGGCATCGGATCCACCGAAGCCCTGCACACATTCATTTCGAACCGGCCTGACGCCATCCGGCCCGGATCGAGCGGTCTCGTCGTGCCGGGGTACGACGCAAAGCTGGTCGACGAGGCGGGCAAGCCGGTCGAACGCGGCGAGATCGGCAACCTCTGGATTGCCGGAGATTCGACCTGCGCCGGCTACTGGAATCAACACGAGAAGACCAGTCACACGATCCACGGCGATTGGCTCCGCACGGGTGACAAGTACACGCAGGATGCCGACGGCTACTACTGGTATGCGGGCCGCTCCGATGACATGCTGAAGGTCGGCGGCCTGTGGGTCAGCCCGATTGAAGTCGAGCACGCGCTCGTGCAGCACGCGGCGGTGCAGGAGTGCGCGGTCGTGGGCCGCGAGGATCACGACAAACTCACCAAGCCCGCGGCGTTCGTCGTCGTGCGGTCCGGACACGCGCCGACGCCGGCGCTCGCCGCCGATCTGCTGCGACATGTGCGTGACGTGCTCGCCCACTACAAGCGCCCGCGCTGGATTGAGTTCGTGGGAGAACTACCCAAGACCGCGACCGGAAAGATTCAGCGATTCAAGCTGAGATAGTCCCGGGAGGCATTGATGCATCGAGTGAATCGGACACTGGCGATTGTCGGGCCGGTCGCCGTCGTGTTCGCAACCGCCGGGCTTGCTCAGGTTTCACGAGGTGGGCGCGGCGGAGCGCCCGCCGCACCGTCACTGATGCAGGCAGCGCCGAAGCCGCTCGTTCCCGGCGCGCCCGGCAGCCCACCGGCGCACTCGACGCGCTTCTGTCATGGGTCGAAGAGCACAGGCCGCCGGACACGTTGACCGCGGTGCGGCGCGATCAAACGGGCGCGATCACACGCTCGCGGCCACTCTGCCAATATCCGCTCGTCGCCAGATACCGCGGTACCGGCAGCACCGACGATGCGCGGAATTTCACCTGCAGCGCTCCGGCACAGAACTGAGGTGCCTGCTTGCCAAAAGCACACATGAAGGACATGAAGGGAATGAAGGACATGAAGAAAACCAAATAGTGGAGTGTGCTTTGCTCCGAATCCGATGCGACCAACCAAGCGCGGAGCGGCTTGGCCCAAGAATGCGCGGTGACGGACGTACCTCAAAGTAGGACTGTGCGAGCCCTCACGCGGAGACTCGGGCAGCGCAGGCCGGTCCCCCGAGCGGGCATCAGTCGGTACGACGGGTACGGCGGGTCCCCGGAACCTGATGCTTGTCAGCATTTTTCAGTTTTGAGCGAGCCCGGCGTTCACGCTCGAGCTGTTCCGCGTAGCGCTCCTGGCTGTGCTTCAGACGAAGCGTGGCGGTGAAGCACGTTCTCCGAACCAGAACGCGCGCCGGCACTGGTCTTCTTGGAGTAGCCGAATTCGATCCCGTCCTGAATCCAGCCTTCCGCTTCGCGCAGCGATCCGAGCGCGTAGTCGAGAAACCGGCAGAAATCGCGCGGACTGAACCGGAGGAACCCTTCGGTGATGTCTTTCGGCGGACCGGATGCCGAGTCCTTGACAGTGCACGGTGCGTGCCTCGTGCAAGACCTCCTATTGGGCCGAGGTCCGCGACGCGGCTGCAAATTGTGCGTACAAGGACCATGACGGATCTCGCAATGTCACCATTAAGAGAGATGACGGGAATCAGGTTCCACGGACCTGCCGTACCCGTCGTACCGACGCGTGGGGCGCGAGTGCCCTTCACCCGCGCCCAACATCTCTCGACTTCGCCGCGTCATCGACGACTTTCTGGGCAAAGCCCGCGTTTGACATCGACCAACAGCGCCCTGATACTGCCTGAAGCGCGCTGACAGGGCGCCACCAACCCGCGGCAAGGGAACACTCCCACCTGTTTGGTCTGAGTCGAGTGCGTGTGCACCTTCTTTCAGCCTGGTTTTCAGCGGGGTACAGGCGGTTGATGAAAGGAGGTCGCAATGGCGGCTTCGAAGTCTCTTCCTGCTCGTCCGTCTCTCGAGTCCCTCCGTAAACAGGCCAAGAAACTTGCGCGCGATGTCGCCGCGGGCGACGCCGCTGCCATCGCACGTGCGCGCGCCCAACTGGCACATGTCGATCTGCCCCTGACGCAACGCAACGCGCAACTCGTGATCGCACGCGAGTACGGCTTCGCCGGTTGGCAGGATCTCACCGCTGAGGTGAGCAAACGCCTCGGTACCGGTCTGGAGTGGGCTGCAGCGCAGGCTCGCCGCGTCATTCACGACAACGACGTCGAACGCCTGAAGCAGTTGTTGGCCGAATACCCGGCGCTACTTTCCTGGCACGGTGACGACGATGACGGCGGGCTGCTGGGATTCGCCACAGGCGCCTATGGCGACGCCGGCGACGCGCAGAGGGAACAGTGGTTCACCCGCGCGGCGTGCGCTGAGCTGCTCATCGACGCCGGCGCAGTCGTGATGCCGTCGGTCTGCGAGGGCCTTCTGCAATCGCGCGCCAGAGGGCTGCTCGAGTTGTTTCAGCGTAAGGGCCTGTTACCGCGCGCGCTGAAGTTCGTTGCGGCGCTGGGCGATCTCGACGGCGTCCGCGCCGCGCTCAATGAGAACGGAAACGATCTTCAAACTGTCAACGTGGCATTCGTCTCGGCTTGCCGCTTCGAACACGAAGCCGTCGCGTCAGTTCTGCTGGAACAATCGATCGCACTCGATCCCGAGCTCGGCCGCCACATCGACGCAAGCACCGACCGCAACTCTTTCATCAAGGCTTTCGAAAAATCGGACTTTGCGCAGGTCGCGGCGCTGAGACTCTGGAAGGTGTTCGTCATGGAGCAGGTCAGGCGTACGCTCCAGGACCGGGATGTAACCGCATTTGTCTCCGCTCTACAGCGCCAGCCGTGGCTGCTGGGCGACGCCTCCCTGACGTTTCAGGTCGAGCTCATCGAGACCGCAAGCTATCAGAAAGACCACGGGGAGGAATTCATCGGCGCTCTTCTCGACCTCGATCCGGCCATCCTGCGCCGCCAGCCGCCGCCTCGTTCGAACGCCATCGGGTGGGCATTCACGTACGCGAACACGCACCTTCTTCCATTGCTCACTCGCATCTGGCCCGTGCCGGACGACCTGCCGCACGCGGCCGGCCTGGGCAACCTCGCGCGGGTGAAGCAGTGGTTCGACGGCGCCGGCGCCGTTCGCAATCCGGCCGATCATTATCCCTACAACGATCCGGACGCGCGCAGCCACCTCCGGTGGGAGCCCCCCACGGCGCAGCAGGTGCTCGACGTGGCGCTGGCCTTCGCGGTTACGAACCGTCACTTCGACGTGGCGGACTTTCTCCTCGAGCACGGCGCAGACATCAACACCAACTGGAACTCGCATGAGCCGGCGAGCCTTCTGCACCATCTGGTGTTTCTCGGGAACTACGAGGCGATGCAATTCCTCATCGACCGCGGCATCGACATGACCATCGAGGACTACCGCTGGAACGGTACGGCACGGGGCTGGGCGTTGTACGCGATGAAGGACCAGAAAATGGCCGACTGGCTCGAGGAGGCGGAACGGCAGCGGAAATCGACACGATGATAGCCGTCTGAAATTTGTTGGTGACCCCGTTCTGCGGCGGTCTGCGCATTCCCTCCATAGCGGGGCCAATCCGCTCCGAGGAGGTCGCAGATGGGGGCTCGGATCATTCCTGTCGTCCTGTTGCTCTGTGCCATGCCGGGCGTCGCGGCCGCTCAGACCTGCGTGCGGATCGACGAAGCCAACGACTCGCTCTCGCGCGACGACCGCGTGGCCGCCGTGCGACTCGTGAAGAAGGAGTTCGAGCTCGCCGGCCATCGCGTCGCCGACCTGCCGTGCGAGGCGACGTATACCCTGTCGCATATCCGGCTCGGCAACACGATTGTCGTCTCTCTCGCCGGGCCGCTCGGGTCGCGCGAGGGAAAAGCACTCGGCCTCGACGATTTGCCCGCCGTCTACAGCCAGATGGTGAAGTCGCTCACGACCGGACAACCGATGGGGAGCCTGGCAGTGCTCGATCGCACCAACGTCAGCGCCGCGCAGGACGCTCCGCCGCGGCGAGTGCAGTCCGAAGGCCTGTGGTACGGACGGGTCGGGCACGACACCCTCTTCGGCGAAACGGCGCATTCTGGCGCGTCGTTCGGCTTCGGGTACCGCGGCGAGTTCGATCGCCTCGGCTTCGACCTCTCGTTCCTGAACGTTCACACCAGCGGCTCCGGTTCGTACTCGTCGTCAGGCGGGTCGGCGATGTCGCTGATCAAAATCGAGGGTCTGTACTTCGTCAGTCCGACGGCCAACCGCTCGGCGTACTTCGGCGGCGGCGTGAGCTACGGGCGTACCGATCTTCGGATCGCGAGCCAGCAGGGCTATCCATCGTCCGGGCACGGCTCGGGCCTTCAGGCGGAGCTCTCGGGCGGTTATGAGATCGCTCGCGTCACGTCGGCGCGCCTGTTCGTGCAGGCCGATGTCACGCTTCCGCTCTATCACGTCGAGTTCGAGAATTACTCGCTCGAGCGGGCTCCGAACGGACAGTACCTGCCACCGACGATAACGGTCGACCAGCGGTACGCGCCGAGGCTGACACTGTCGGTTGGTCTCGGCTGGCAGCGGAGGCGCTAGACCTCGGGTTTCGTTGCCGCGCCGGTATCCTTATTCCATTCTTAGCGCAATCACCGGATCGATCCTGGTCGCGCGGCGGGCCGGGAACCACGACGCGCATACGGCGACGAGCAGGAGCGTTCCCGAGACGGCGAGATAGATCAGCGGATTCGACGGATTGACCTCGAACAGCGCCTGGCGCATCAGCCGCGAGACGGCGAAACCGCCGGCGACGCCGAGCACGATGCCCACCAGCGTGAGACGGGAGCTATGACCGAGCACCATGCGCATCACCGCCCCGGGCGTTGCGCCGAGCGCCATTCGAATGCCGATCTCACTCGTGCGAAATGCCACCAGATGCGCCATCACACTGTAGACACCGAGACTGGCCAGCAGCAGCGCGAGCGCCGCGAATGAGCCGAGCAATACGAGCGCGAGCTTTCGATCCGCGACCGTTTGGGCGATGAGCGTCGTGAGCGCCTGCGGCTGTTGGAGCGGCAGATCGGGATCGACCGAACGCAGCGCGTCGCGCACGACCGGTGCCATCGCGACGGGATTGCCCTGGGTGCGAACCAGAATGTTGGTAAACGTTTCCGGCCGTTGCAGGGCGGGCAGAAAGTAGTCGGCCTCCGGCGGCGCGTTCAGGGTCTCCCCGCGCGCGTCCGCGACGATGCCAACCACGCGCGACGGTAACTGGGCCATGCCGGTGACCAACGTGCGGCCGATCGGATCCACGCCGGGGAAGAGCCGCCGCGCGAACGTTTCGTTGATGATCACGACATGCGGCACTCGAGCGGAGTCGCGTTCGTCGAAGTCGCGGCCTGCGCGGATGGGAATGCCCAGCGTCTGAAAATATCGCGGCGAGACGAGATGCCGATTCGCATTCGGCCGTTCGCTCAGCGGCGGAAGCGACGTTCCCATCACCGCGACAGGTGCCGGCGTTAGATTCCCGGTGAGGGGCACACGATCGGTCAGCGCCGCCGACGTGGCGCCGGGCAGCGCGCTCAGACGTTGATAGAACTGCTCGTAGAACGCGATGAGCTTCTCGCGGTCGAAGCGCTGCGGCGGAAGGACGAGTTGCGCGGTGAAGATGCCATCCGGTTTGAACCCCGGCTCGACCCGCTGGAGCTTGACGAAGCTGGTCAAGAGCAGCCCGGCGGCGACGAGCAGCACGACCGAGAGCGACACTTCGGCCACCAGCAGACTCGCGCGCAGGCGCTGACCCGTTCCGGTGGATCCGCGGCTCGCTTCCTTGAGCGTTTCCTGCACATTGACGGCCGACGCTTGCAGGGCGGGCACGAGGCCGATCGCCAAACCGGTGACGAGCGTGACGAGAATCGTGAAGCCGAGCGCCACGGGATCGAGACCGATATCAAGAACGCGCGGAATCAGGTCGGCCCCGGACGTGACAATGACGCGCAGGGCTCCCACGGCGAGCACCACGCCGAGGGCGCCGCCGAGCACGGCAATGAGCATGCTCTCGGTCACGAGTTGCAGGACGACGTCCCGCCGGCTCGCGCCCAGCGCGAATCGCGCCGCAATTTCTTTGCGTCGCGCCGCAAACCGTGCGAGAAGCAGGTTGGCGATGTTCGCGCATGCGATGAGCAACACGCAGCCGACCGCGCCGAAGAGCATCAGATAGCTCCGGCGCTGCTGGCCCACGGCATCTTCCAGGAGTGGCACCACCTCGATCTGCGACGGCGCGTCCACATTGCTCCCGTGGGCCTGGCGATATCCCGCGGCGATGACGTTCATCGCCTCGCGCGCCCGCTCGAGCGACACCCCTGGTTGCAGCCGCGCAATGGCCTGGAAGTAAAAGCCGCCGCCGTTGATTTGCGCGGGAACGAGAAATGGGATTTCTTCAGGTCGCGCCACCCAGATCTCGGCCTGGTTCAGCGGAAACGATGCCGCCGCGGCCGGCAGCACACCGATGATCGTGTAGGGCCGGCCGTCGAGCGTGATCGCCTGACCCACGGCCGACTGCTGGCCATTGAAGTGGCGCTGCCAGAACCGATGGCTGATGAGCACGACCGGCTCGCCTGCCCGGTCCTCGTCTGCCGAGAAGTTGCGGCCGAGCTGCGGAGCGAGCCCCAGCGTGGGCAACATGGTGGCTGAGGCGCGCAGTCCGAGCACCTGCTCCGGATCTCCACGTCCGGTCAGGGTAAACGGACTGAAGATGGAGAGCGCCAGGTCGCTGAACACCTGCTGCCGTTGCTGTACCTCGAGAAAGCGCGGATAGGAAAATCCGACTCGAATGAAGTTCGTTTCGACGTTGGTCGACCTCAACCGGACCAGGCGATCGGGCTCGTGAAAGGCCAGCGGCCGCAGGAACACCGAATTCACCACGCTGAACAGCGCGACGTTGGCGCCGATCCCGAGCGCGAGTCCGACAACGGCAATGGACGTGAAGCCTGGCGACTTGATCAGTTGACGAACGGTGTAGCGCAATCTGGGATACACGGCGACCCTCGAGCTCTATTGTGCCTCAGGCGCCGCGCTCCAAAGAAAGACATGAAGGGCATGAAGGACATGAAGATCATGAAGGATCTGTTGGGCTCAAGAAACTCTTGATGCCGTCGGTCAGTCTCCGGACATTGAAGTTGATCAGGAGCGCTTGTCTAACTCCGGACAGTTTCAGGTATGTCAGGACCTGCGCGTGGTGAATGGGCAAGACTCGTTCGATGCTCTTCAACTCGATGATGAGCTCGTCTTCGACAATCAGGTCGACACGATAGACACAATCCAGCCTCAAACCGCCGTATGTGAGGGGCAGGGGCACCTGTCGGCGGAACTGGAGACCGTGGCACGCCAACTCCTGTTCGAAGCAGTGAGCGTACGCATGTTCAAAGAGTCCGGGACCGAGCGCACGATGGACGGAGATGGCGTGTCCGATAACCGTTTGCACGAGTGGGCTGGTGACTAGAGGCACGACGCGGATCGACAGTGCAAGAACCAAACCGCACTTGCAGCTCGCGATCGCGGGTGACCACTTTACAGAGGATGCACTTTCTGCAATGAAATCCGAACCTAACGAAAGAAAGCCTGCAATGTGTCCTTCATGCTCTTCATGATCTGCATGATCTTCATGTCCTTCTTTGGGTGCATGCCGGGAGCTGAGCGTCAGAGCAGGTCGGCAATCTTCTTGTGCCCGCGCTTCTCGGCCCACGCGCGCGGCGTGGCCCACGGCGGATCGTCGGGCAGGCTCTTCGGCGCGCCCTGCTTGAGCAGGAACTTGACCATCTTCAGCTGGCCGAACTTCGCGGCCCACGCGAGCGGCGTCGAACGGATATGGTCGTCACGCGCCGTGATGTCCGCGCCGGCGGCCAGCAACTTCTTCGCCTTTCTCACATCGCCTTCTCGTGCCGCCGCGTGAAGCGGTGAGATGCGCAGCCAGTTGTGCTCGCCCGTGGACCACTCATCCTTCGGACGCTCCGGTTCCGGTGTGGCGCCATACGAAAGCAGCAGCTGCTCCATGCGCTTGTCCGGACGCCACTCGCGCGAAATCCAGAGCGCGCTGCCCGAACTTTCGACGGGTGGGTTCGGAAACGCCCCGCGCTCGAGCAGGAGCTTCGCAATCTCGAAATGGCCGTGGTAGACGGCCGAATAGAGCGCTCTCCCCTTCGGCGCGTACTGCTCTTCCGGCAGGTTGGGATCGGCGCCGTGATCGAGCAGCAATTGGACGATGTCCAGGCGCCCCACGGCGGCGGCGTTCGCCAGAGGCGCGCCGGCGCCCAGGTAATAGCCGTCGTGCTCGCTCAGCCTGTTCGCAAGCGTGGGATCCTGCTGGAGAAGTTCGCGAACCCGGGCGATGTCGCCGGTGTGACAGGCAGTCGCCAAATCGATGAACGCACCGTGAGCCTTGAGGTGCGCCATCACATCCGCGGGCGTCACCGGCCAGGTGCCTGGGACATCGCGCCAGCCGCGGTAGAAGTAATCGCCGTTGGTCACGTGGATGGGTCTGGCGCCGTCCATCCGTCGGGCGTTGATATCCGCGCCACGCCGCAGCAACTCGTCGATCGCTTCGAGCTGTCTCGTCATCGTCGCCCAATGAATCGGTTGATTCGATCCCTTGTCACCTTTGCTGAGGAGTTCGGGATGAACATCGAGGAGCTCCCGCATCTTCTTCAGATCGTGGTTCCGCAGAGCCGCCGCCACCGGCTCGCCTTTCACCGACGCGTTGAACTTCTCTTCGAGCGTGTCCACCAGCATGCGCTCCATCGCCGTGTAGCCGCGGTCGCGCGCGATCTCGATCGGGCCATCGTCGACCCAGAGATCCATCGGGTTGAAGTCGTGTTCGAGCAGAAACCGTGCGACGTCGATGCGGTTCTCGCGGACGGCGAAGTAGAGCGGTTTGCGGTAGTCGTAGTGCGCGCGCGCGAGCGAGCGGTCTTTTGCAATCAGCGATTGGACGGTCGCGAGGTCGCCCGCCGCGCTGGCCTGGAACAATGACCACACGTCAGAGCCCCTGCCCGACGACCATGTGAGCTTCTCGTCAGATTTTAGCTCCGCAGGTTGCAACATCTGGCGGTGAGGCTGCAGCGCTTCGACGTGATGCACCAGCTTCGGCCAGCTGTCGAAGCCGTACTCCTGCGCGAGCGAGTGCTGCGCCATGGCGAGAGTCGCCGACGGATCAGCGGCCCGCAGGGTGTCGAGATGATCCTTGGCTTGCTTGCGGAGTTGTTCGAGCGACGGGCGGTCGGGCAGATGCCGGAGAGGTGGAACGGACATGACGATCTCCTTTCGGATATCGCCCGTGTCCGCTGCTCGGGCTGAAAGAAGATCGCAAGTTGTAACTGCCGTCTTACTTCAGGTGGGCTCAGCCCTTCCCGCGGACGGGGCGCGTCCTGTCACGCAGATCGATCATACGCAGGATCGGCCGACACGGGCAAACACGGCGCGGTGTCCGGCGGCAATTGACACCGCTGCGGACTGAGTCGATTCCTGCTGGCCACCAGGCCGGCGTGATTCGCGTCTTACTCCGATCGCAGCGCTCGAATGGGGTCGATATGCAGCGCGCGGCGGAGCGGCACCGTACAGGACGCCAGCGCAACAGCGACGACGAACGTGCACACCGCGAACGTCAGGCCGATGGCGCCCGCCTGGCTGAGGGATCCGGCATCACCGGCAATCGATTGAATGACGACCAGGCCCGGCACGGCACCGCCGGCCACGCCGGCACCGACCTGCATGAATGCCCTGGAGAACACGCCTGCGACGATTCGCGCCGGCGCGGCGCCGAGCGCGGCGCGGATGCCGATTTCGCGCGTGCGGCGCGCCAGTGTGAACGAGATCAGAGCATAGATGCCGGCGGAGGCGAGCAGCAACGCAATGGCGCCGATCACGATGAAGGACCGCAGGAAGATCCGCTCGGGCAGCGCATTGTCCTCGGCCATCTGCGCCATGGTCTTCAGGTCAGCCAGGTGAAGGTCGGGATTCACGGAGAGCGCAGCGGCATAAAAGCGTTGCGCCATGCCGGAAGCGGGCCCGTGCGCGCGCACCAGCAATCGCATCGACGCCGTCGGCGCCGCCGGGCGGTAGATCACGGCGTCCTCCGGTCCTTTCAGCGCGAAATTGGTGGCGTCTTTGACGACGCCGACGATTTCGAGCCAAGCGCCCGGTTGTCCGGTCGAATCTTTCCGGCGCTCACGCAGCGTGACGCCGATTGGATTCCGTCCGCCCAGGACCGTGCGCACGAAGGTCTCGTCGACGATTGCGACCGCTGAATTCTGGCGGACGTCGGCGGCGGTGAACGTCCGGCCCGCGACGAGTGGGATCCCCACGGTTTCGAAGAAGTTCTCGCCGACGCTCGCGCCCTCGGACCACAACTCCTCGGTCTTCTTCCGGCCATCGGCACCCATCTGCAGCTCCGGCGACTGCAGCTCGAACACGAACTGTTCCCAGATCGTTCCAGGCAGCGAGGTGCTGTAGCTGACGTTCGCGACGCCCGGCTCTCCCTCGAGCTTCGCCGCGATGGCGCGCAGAGTTTCGATGCCCGGCAACTCCGACCGCTCGCTGCCGCCCCGATCGATCGTGACCCGCGCCGTGAGCAGGCGATCGCGCGGGTAGATGACATCACCGCCCTTTCTCGCCTGCAGGTTGACCCAACCAAGTGCGGCGATCGTCGCGATGAACACCACCGTGATCGCCGCCTGCGTGATGATCACGCCCGTCCAGATTCCACCGAATTTCATCGTCGACGTGGCGGACACGTCGCGCATGGTGGCTTGCAGATGCCGGCCGGTCGCCTTCAGCGCGGGGACGACACCGACGACCAGGGCAGCGAAGACCGCGAGTGCGAAGGCGTACAGAATCGTGGAGTAGCCGAGCCCGTCATCCCACCAGAACGGCGCCGGTCCAATCCCCTGCTCCCAGAGACTTTTTGCCCACCGGCCGACGAACTTCGCGGCGGATAACCCGGCGAATGCGGCGACGACCGACAGGACGAGCGCTTCGGCGAAGAGCTGCGCCGTGATGCGTCCACGCGTCGCACCGATCGCCGTGCGAAGAGTGATCTCCGCTTCGCGCATGGCGGTGCGCGCGAAGACCAGCGTCGCGACGTTGGCGGCGCAAATGCCGAGCAGCAGGACGAAGACGAGGTTGAGCGCGCGAAACGCCAGGGCCTCGGACGATTGGCGATCCTCGTCGACGATCGAATCGATGTACGGACGAACGAGAACGCTCACCTTGCCCTGCAGAGGTCCGGTGAGCGCCCGAAGCTCTGCCTGTGCGGCGTCAATCGTGGTGCCTGCCTTGAGTCGACCGAAAATCTCGGTGACGGCCTCGACGTTCTTGAGCGGGACCCAGAGATTCTGATTGACCGGGAAACCGAATCCTTCCGGCATCACGCCAACGACCGTGTAGTCGGTCGACCCCAGGCGGGCGATCGTGCCGACGACGTTCGGGTCGGTGTTGAAGCGTGACTTCCAGATCTGGTGACCGATCACTGCTACCGGTGGCGCAGCCGGCTGCTCGTCTTCGGGGCTGATCGCCCGGCCGAGGATGGGGCGCGTGGGAATCAGCCGGAACGCCGCCGCGCTGATCTCGACGGCTCGCACCGGTTCGATGCGTCCGTCCGGCGTCAGCAGATCTCGACGCACCGATCGCGCCGCGCCAAAGTCCTCGAGCAACTGCGCATGCGCGCGCCACGCGGCAAAGTCTTTCAGCCGCCACGTCTCGTCCGCTCGCCTGTCGTAGTTCCAGGCTCTGACGCCGACGATGCGTTCGGCGCCCGGGAGGTCGAGCGTGGGATTGAGCAGGTCGTTGGTGAGCTCGAGGAACGCGGCGCCCGCACCGATCGCGACGGCCAGCGCGATCACACCCACGACGGTGAGCCCGGGCGTTTTCGCGAGCATGCGTACGCCGAGCTTCAGGTCCATCGGCCAGCCGGCGAGCCAGCGGAACGGGCGTGGATTCGGCA
>Ga0114129_10000658_pt1 | contig 43240 bp, 43 predicted proteins | sample RhiMetdeltSRZDD1_FD_80071 | JGI IMG/M metagenome (GOLD analysis project Ga0114129, IMG submission 80071) | Populus rhizosphere microbial communities from Tennessee, USA - Rhizosphere MetaG P. deltoides SRZDD1 (version 2) (version 2) | ecosystem: Host-associated > Plants > Roots > Rhizosphere >...
ACCCGGTGGAAGGCGTACGGCGGCTCCGCGAAGCGGTCGTAGAACATGCCGTCCTCGTGATCCCAGAACGACGTGACCAATTCGGACAGCTCCTCATGGCGTACCCGGAATTGGGCAGCCGTGGCGCTGTCGCCGACGAGATCGGCCAGGGCCGCGATGGAGCGCGCGGACAGGGCCTGTTGCGCGGCGGCGTCGAACCAGAGGATGGCGCCGGACGTGCCGTGCTCGCCCTGGATGGGCGCACGCGGCGTGTTGTCCATTCCACTCTGGACACCTTCCCACAGGAAGCCGCGCGGGCTGCGGGCGATGGTTGTGGGGATGGTGCTGTGGGGGAAGCGGGAGCCGGCCGGTGTGCCCTCGAAGAACTCGAAATGGCGCTGGAGATAGCGCCGCTCGCGCAGCAGCCACTCGACCCGGTCCAGATTCCCGGTGTGGCGCACGTACTCCAGCTCCGACCAGGCGAACAGCGGCGGATTGTCGGGGTGATGGATGCGCAGCGGCGACGGTACGCCGTCATACATGGGCCGGTAGAAGTTGTCGAAGCTCTCGACCCCCGGGAACCGGTCGGGCGCGTACTTGCAGAAGTGCGCCATGAAACAGGTGTCCCAGATCCAGATGGTGTCGGCGGCGAAGCCTTCGTCCATATAGGGTGATCGCGGCGCGCCGTCGAGGCTCACGACGTGGTCGGCTGCCTGCTCCCAGGCGGTCCAGTAGAGGTCGATCAGGTCCGGGTGGTCGTCGAGGATCGGCTCGGGTACCCAGCCGCGGTCGAACGCCGTCATTTGATCTCCGCTATCGCTACGCCCTTGTCGATGTACCGCTGCCCGAGGACATAGAGCACGACCGGTGGGACCAGGGAAATGACGACCGCCGCCATCAGCAGGGCGGGCGACGATCCGAACGGTGAGGTGAAGTAGAGCATGCCCAGCGGCAGCGTGCGGTTCTCGTCGCCGGTCAGGTAGATGAGCGGGCCGAACAGCTCGCGCCAGCTGCCCAGGAACGTGAAGACCGCGACGACGATGATGACCGGCTTGGACTGCGGCAGGATGATGTGCCACCACGTACGCAGAGAGCCGCAGCCGTCCAGCCGGGCCGCCTCGTCGATCTCCCGCGGCAGGTTGAGGAAGAACTGGCGGAACAGGAAGATCTCGAAGGCCGAGCCGAACAGCTTCGGAATGAGCAGCGGGTAGAACGTATCGATCCAGCCGATCTCCCGGTAGAACCGGTAGAGCGAGATCATCATGATCTGGCCCGGCAGCATCATCGTCGCCAGCACGATCAGGAACAGGACGTTGCGGCCCCGGAACCGGAATCGGGAGAACCCGTACGCCACGAACGACGACGAGAAGATGTTGACGAAGACGGCGTACCCGGCCAGCCACAGGCTGTTCCAGATGTAGTGCAGGAAGTTGTAGCGGAAGACGACGTCGGCGAAGTTGCTCCACATCACCGGCTGCGGCAGCCACTGGAACGGCACCGCGAAGTATTGGTTGGTGTCCTTGAGCGACTGGGACACCAGCCACGCGAACGGGAACAGCAGCAGCAGGCTGAACAGCGTCAGCAGGGTGTAGCGCAGGACCAGGCCCTTGGTGTGCATGGGTTTCCTCAGTTCCGTTCGGCGTCGGGTGCGTTCGGCGCGTCAGTTGCGTTCGGCGTCGCCGTAGGCGGTGAAGCGGCGGGCCAGCCACAAGACGATGACCGTCAGCACGAGCGTCAGCGCGAACATGATGAAGGCCAGCGCCGACGCGTAGCCCATGTCCTGGTAGATGAAGCCCTTGACGTAGAGGTAGGTCACGAAGGTGCCCAGGCTGTTCTCGTAGCCCAGCGGGTTGCCGGTGGCCACGCCGCCGTTGTTGGCGAACGCCAGCGGCGTCTCGAACACCTGAATGTGGCCGATCAGCACCATGATCGTGTTGAACACCAGGACCGGCGACAGCAGCGGCAGCGTCACCTTGCGGAACATCTGCCACGGCCCGGCGCCGTCGATGCGGGCCGCCTCGAAGTAGGTGGCCGGGATGCCCTTGAGGCCGGCCAGGAAGATGAGCATCGTCCCGCCCGCGAACCAGACGTTCACCAGGATCAGCGCCACCAGCGCCAGCCACGGGCGGTCGGAGTCGCCGAGCCAGTTCACCGGGCCGACCCCGGCCAGGCCGAGGAACATGTTCGCCAGCCCCACCTCGCCGCCCCGGAACACCTGCTTGAACAGGTACGCCGTGGCGATGCCGACCAGCAGGCTGGGCACGTAGAGGACGGTGCGGAAGACGTGGTTGCCGCGGAAGTCCTTCTGCAGCAACAGAGCCAGGCCCAGGCCCAGGCCGATCGAGACGGCCGTCGAGCCGACCACGTAGATCAGCATGTTCTTGGCGATGGTCGCGAAGACCGGATCGTCGGTCAGGATCTTCTCGTAGTTGTCCACGCCGACGAACCGGATGGTCCGGAAGACGTTGGCCTTGGTCAGGCTGGTGAGGAAGGCGGCGATCAGCGGCGCGACGCCGAACGTCAGGAAGCCCAGCAGCCACGGGCTGATGTAGAAGTAGCCGCGGACGCCGTCGCTGTGCAGCCGCTGCCGCCAGGTCCGCTTCGCCGCGGCCGGGATCGTGCTCATGTACGCGTGCCTTCCTTCCGTCCTTGATCTCGGCCGGCGTCCGCCTTGATCCCGGTCTCCGTCCATCCTTGATCCCGGTTAGATCAGGGATAATGCACGGATCTTGGGTCAAGATCTGCGCACTATCCCTGATCTAAACCGGATCATGGGCGTCACTGCCGGATCATGGGCGTCACTGCTTCAGCAGTGCGTTGCCCTTCTTCTCGATCTCCGCGGCGGCCTGCTCGGGGGTCAGCTTGCCGCGGCCCATGTCGTCGATGATCAAGCCGACCTCCTTACCCAGCTGCTCCTGTACGGTCAGCAGGCCCGGCCGGAAGCCCGGGATCGACGCGGACAGCGCGGGCGCGAACTCCTGCGGCGTGATGTAGGTCGACAGCTGGCCGAGCGCCTGCTTGTCCACCGGCACGTCGCTGAACTTCGCGAACTCCACCTGGTTCGGCGTCTGGAGCATCCACTTCAGGAACTCCCACGCCTGCGCCTTGTGCTTGGACTCGGCGGAGACGGCGTACCCGTTCGCGCCGGAGTAGAAGGCGAGCTTGCCGCCGACGGTGGGCAGCGGCGCCACCCCGATGTTGGGCGACTTGGTGGCGATGTCGGCGAAGTTCCACGGCCCGATCCGGGCCATCGCGATCTTGCCGGTACGCAGGCTGTCGATGTCGCCGTTAAGCCACTGGTTGTCGTGCTGCTCGTCGATCGGCGGCACGATCTTATCAGCGAACAGCTTCTGGTAGTCGGCCAGGCCGGCGATGCCCTCGGGGGTGTTGATGGTGACCTTCGTCGGGCTGACGAAGTTGTCGTACATCGAGCCGCCGTGCATCGCGATCAGCGCCTCCCAGTAGTTGAAGCTGCCCGGGTGCAGGGCGTACTGGGAGACCTTGGCGCCGTTGGACTTGGTCAGCTTCTTGGCCATCTCGGTGAAGGTCTCGAAGCTCATCGGCTGGGCCGGGTCCGGCGCCGGTACGCCGGCCTTCTGGAACAGGTCCTTGTTGTAGCCGAGCAGCGGCACGGAGATGCCGACCGGGAGGGCGTACTGCTTGTCCTTCCAGCCGAACACGCCGACCGGGCCCGGTTCGGCGCTGGCCACGGCGGCGGCGTAGCCGTCCATGCTCTTGAGGTCGGCGAAGACCTCGTTGTCGAAGTAGGACGCGGCGAAGCAGGAGCACAGCCCGACGACGTCGTACGCGTTGCCGCCGGCGGTGGTGGTCTTCACCTTGTCCCAGTACGCGTCCCAGGGCAGGAACTCGGACTTGATCTTGATGTTCGGGTGGCTCGCCTCGAACGAGTCCAGCCACTTGCGGTAAAGCGCGTCCTTCTCCGGCGTGTTGCTCCACCAGCCCCAGGTCAGCGTGACCGGGCCGGAGCCGGAGGCGGATCCGGTGTCGTCACCGCTGCTGCATGCGCCCAGGGCCAGGGAGGCGGTCAGCAGCAGTGCGGAGAGAACGACACCGCGGCGCGTTCTCCAACGAGCGTGCCCCATAGTGAACTCCTGTGGATGCGGTTCGCCGGCCGGCCGGGGGAGGCCGGTACGCGGCGAGTTGATCACTAAATCGAAACAGTGAGCGGGACCATAGCTCAGCCGTTTGCGAGCCGTCAACACCCCGAAGCAAATCGCCCGTCACCTAGGAGGGCTGCTCCGACGATGAAAGATGGGTCTTGTCGTGCGCCGCGACGCGCTGCTACTGTCCGGCGTCGGAACGAAATCGGTTTAGTTGAGTCAGCCTCGGGGAGGCCGTCGTGAAGCGCCCGACCATCGCCGACATCGCGGAACGGGCCGGTGTCTCGCGCTCGGCGGTGTCGTTCGCGCTCAACGGCCAGGCCGGCGTCTCGGAGGACACCCGCCAGCGGGTGCTGGCGGTCGCCGAGCAGCTGGGCTGGCGGCCGCACAGTGCGGCCCGAGCGCTGCGCGGCGGGCGGGCCGGTGCGATCGGCCTGGCCCTGCCCCGCCCGGCCCGCCTTCTCGGCGCCGAGCCGTTCACCATGGAGCTCATCAGCGGCCTGGAGGCCGAGCTGTCCTCCCGCTCCTGCGGCCTGAACCTCCAGGTCGTCGAGGACACCGCCGCCGAGATCGAGACCTACCAGCGGTGGTGGGCCGAGCACCGGGTGGACGGCGTGATCGTTCTCAACCTCGGCACCGACGATCCGCGTATCCCGGTGCTGGAGGATCTCAAGCTGCCCGCGGTCGTGATCGGGGGACCGTCGGGCACCGGCTCGCTGCCCAGCATCTGGTCGCAGGACGCCGCCGGGATGACCGATGTCGCGGAGTACCTCGTGGCGCTCGGTCACCGGCGGCTCGCCCACATCGCCGGCGACCCGGCCCAGCAGCACATCATCGACCGGACCCGGGCCCTGCACGAGGTGTGCCGCCAGCGCGGGCTGCCCGAACCGGTGACCGTACGGGCCGATTACTCCGATGAGGACAGTGCCCAGGCGACCCGGCGGCTGCTGGCCGCGCCCGAGCCGCCGACCGCGATCATCTACCACACCGACCTGACCGCCGTCGCCGGGCTGGAGGTCGCGCAGGAAATGGGCGTGTCCGTGCCGGACGAGCTGTCCCTGGTCGCGTTCAACGACTCCCGCCTGTGCCGGCTGGTCAGCCCCAAGCTCACCGCGCTCGCCCACGACATTCCCGGGCGCGGTGCCCAAGCCGCTCGGATGCTCTTCGCCGCGATCGACGGTGATCACGACGTGGCGTCGCAGCCGGCCGAACCCTACCGCCTCATCCCCCGCGGCAGCACCGCTTCCCGGCGGCGCTGAGCCCGCCGGGCGTACCGACCTCACAGGAGTCGTGCATGACCGACCCGCTTACCTTCCCGTCCGGCTTCCGGTGGGGGGCCGCCACGGCGGCGTACCAGATCGAGGGCGCCGTCGCCGAGGACGGCCGCGCACCCTCCGTCTGGGACACCTTCACGGCGGTACCGGGCAACGTCATGCACGGCGACTCCGCGGCGGTCGCGGCCGACCACTACCGCCGCTACCGCGAGGACGTCGCCCTCATGGCCGAGCTGGGGCTGACCACGTACCGCTTCTCGGTCTCGTGGGCCCGGGTCACCGGCGGCGGCCTGGACTTCTACGAGCGCCTCGTGGACGAGCTGCTGGCGCACGGCATCGAGCCGATGCTCACGCTCTACCACTGGGACCATCCTCAGACGTTGCAAGACCTGGGTGGGTGGTCCATCCGCGACATGCCTCAGTGGTACGCCGACTACGCGGCCCGGGTCGCGACCGTCCTCGGCGACCGGGTTCCCTTGTGGATGACGCTCAACGAGCCGTGGTGCACGGCGTTCCTCGGGCATGCGTCGGGCGTACATGCGCCGGGCGTGGCCGATGGGCGTACCGCGCTGACGGTGGCGCATCACTTGAACCTCGCGCACGGGCTGGGCGTACAGGCGCTGCGGTCGATCCTGCCGAGCACGGCCCAGGTCGGCATCGCCCTCAACCCGGCCCCGGTTCGGTCCACTTCGGACGATGCGGCCCGGCGCGCCGATGCGCTGCGCAACCGGCTGTTCCTCGACCCGCTGCTGCTCGCCGAGTATCCGGCCGACCTGATCGCCGACACCGTCCACCTCACCGACTGGAGCTTCGTCCAGGACGACGATCTGAAGGTGGTCGCCCAGCCGGTGGACCTGCTCGGCGTCAATTACTACACCCCGCTCGTCGTCGCCGAGGGCCCGGGGCCGCGGGACGCGTACAACCCATGGGTGGGAAGCGAAGACTTGCTGCACGTGCCCGCGGCCGGAAGTGACGCGGGCATCCACGGCGCGGTCGACGCGACCGGCCTCTACGACCTGCTGATGCGGCTGCGCCGCGACTACCCGCCGGTGCCCGTCGTCATCGCCGAGAACGGCGCGGCCTTCCCCGACGAGGTACGCCCGGACGGGACGATCGACGACCCGCGCCGGATCGCCTACCTGCGGGCGCACCTGACCGAGCTGAACCGCGCGATCACCGGCGGCGCGGACGTGCGCGGCTACGTCATGTGGTCGCTCATGGACAACTTCGAGTGGGCGTACGGCTACAGCCAGCGCTTCGGCCTGGTCCACGTCGACTTCGCCGACCAGCGCCGGACGATCAAGAACAGCGGCCGGTGGTACCGGGAGGTGATCGCCACCAACACCGTCCGGTGAGGAGCGCTCAGCACGTGAGGGAACCGGTTTCGATCGGTATCGTCGAGGGAAGTGCACGCAGGCGCGCCAGCGACGCGAGGGGGTACCCCGGATGAGACCCAAGTGGACGGCCGCCGCGATAGCGGTCTTCGTCGCCACCCTGACCGGCATCGGCGGTGCGCCGGCTCAGGGCGCCGGGCTGGCCGTACCGTCCGAACAGGACAAGAACTATCTGATCACCGCGCATCAGTTCAACCTCGCCCAGATCGATCTCGGTCAGCTCGCCCGGCTCAAGGGCACCGCGGCGGCCGTACGCGACCTCGCCTCGAAGATCGTCACCGATCACCTGACCCTCGACGAGGCCCTGATCCCGGTCGCCAACCAGTTCGGCGTGACCCTGCCGGCCTCGCCCGACGACGCGCAGAAGGTGACGCAGTCGCAGCTGGAGGCGATGCCCGCGGGCGCCGACTTCGACCGCGAGTGGTCCGCGAGCGAGCTGAGCACCCACACGACCGCCATCAACCAGGGCCAGGCCGAGATCAGCGGCGGCACCGAGCCGGCGGTCATCAAGCTCGCCCAGGACGCAGCCGCCATCCTCGCCGTGCATCACGGCAGCCTCATGCGAGCCTCGACGGCCGCCAGTCCTCCGTCTCATGTAGACAGCGGAACCGGCGGGCTGGCCGATCCCCGGCGTACGCTCATCCCGCTGGCGATCACCGCCGCCGGGCTACTGCTGATCATGGCCGGTGTGACGCTGCGGCGCCGGTCCTCACTGTGAACCGCGGCCCCAACCTGATGCTGGTGGCCGGCGTCGTGCTGGTCGCTGTGGGCGCCTTCGGGCTCAAACCGGTCCTGCTGCCGCCACCGCACAACTCCGCACCCGCGGTGCTGCCCGCGTCGCTCGGGGAAGGCGTACCGGTGGAGATCACGATCGTGGACCAGGACATCACCGCGCCGGTCGTGGCGGTCGGCACCGAGCGGGACGGCTCGCTGGAGCTGCCCCGGGTCGACGAGGTCGGGTGGTGGGTCGGCGGTGCGACGGCGGCCGACGCGGCCGGCAGCGTGGTCCTCGCCGGGCATGTGGACGGCCGGGCCGGCAAGGGCGCGCTCTACATGCTGGACGAGATCCAGCCCGGTGCCGTCATCGACGTCCGTACGCGCACCACGACCGCGAGCTTCTCGGTCACCGGCGTTCACAAGTACCACAAGCAGAAGCTGCCGGCCGAGCTGTTCCGGGCCGACGGCCCACACCGGCTCGTCTTGATCACCTGCGGCGGCCCGTTCGACTACTCGACCGGCCACTACCGCGACAACCTGGTCGTCATCGCCGACCCCTTCTCCGGCTGAGCCGCTCGCGCCGCCGAGCCGCTCGCGGCGGCGTTCCGGAACGGGCTCAGCTGGACGCGGCGATGGTTTCGGCGGCGAGGTAGTCGACGACCGCGTCGACAGTGCCCGCCGATTGCAGGATCCGGCGCTGCCGGTCGGCACCGGTGCCGTTCTCCCGCAACCGCTTCAGCCCGCGTTCCACGGTGTCGAGGTCGCCGTGCCGGTCGAGGGCACCGGAGATCTTCTCCATCAACTCGTCCACCGACTCCCACGCCGGGCGCGTACGCCCACTCCGCGCGTCGAGCAGCGTGCCGGACATCCCCTCGTGCGCGGCCCGCCAATGGGCCGCCGTCAGCATCTCGGTCGTGACGCGGTCGGGAGGCGTACCGGCGGCCAGGTCGTCGAGGATGGCGGCGACCAGGCCGCGGACGATCCCCGCCGCCAGGGCCGCTTCGGCCGCGGTCGCGCAGGCGTCGCCGATGCGTACCTCCACCGTCGGGTAGGACATGGACGGCCGGGCGTACCAGTAGGCCATCGCGGCGTCCATCATCATCCCGGATTCGATGAGCCGGTCGAGCAGGCGCAGGTACTCCGCCTCCGACTCGCACCACGGGGTCAGGCCGGTGCTCGGCCACTGGCTGAACACCACCGACCGCCAGCTGGCGTACCCCGTGTCCTGGCCGGCGTGCAGCGGCGAATTGCTGCACAGCGCCTGGACCACGGGCAGCCAGGGCCGCAGGTGGTTGCAGACGCGGACCGCGGCGTCGCGATCGGACACTCCAACATGGACATGGCAGCCACAGCAGCTAACCGCGGCGACCGGGCCGAAGCGCTCGTCGATCGCCAGGTACCGGGGATCGGGCGTGATCGACGCCGGGCTCACGGCGGCCGGCGCGGCGCCGATCGACACCAGGCGTACGCCCATCGCCCCGGCGACCTCGGCGGCGCCGATGCGGGCGTCGACGAGCTGGCGATGCAGGTCGGCCAGGTCGTCGCACACGCCGGTGACGAGCTCCAGCTGATCGAGGTGGTACTCGTGCTGGCTGCGCCGGCGGATGTCGGCCCGCAGCAACGGCATCAGCACCTCGACCTGTTCGGCGGCGGCGCCGGTGGCCGCGTCGATGAGCAGGAACTCCTCCTCGACGCCGAGCGTGAGGTGCCGCGCATCGCCGTTCATAGGCCGCCTCCCCTGCGGGTACGCGCCGGGCCTCCACCACAGAGGGTACCTTCAAGAGTACTGGTTTTTGAGGTCTGTTCCTTTTATCCGAGATGCGAGGATCACGCGAACTCAGCGGGTCGCCATTGACATGACGTCATGATGATGTCAGAGTGACGTCCACCTGACGTCCTCCGGATGGGGCCCCGCGATGAACCTCACCCCGCTCCGCCAGCGCAACTTCGGCCTGCTCTGGTGGGCGGGGTTGATCTCCGTTGCCGGCAACTGGATCCTCAACATCGCGCTGCCGATCTACGTCCTGCAGCTGACGCATTCGCCGGCCGCGGTCTCGGCCGTGGTCACCGCGGCCCTGCTGGCCGACATCCTGTTCGGCTCGGTCGCGGGAGTGTACGTCGACCGGTGGGACCGCAAGCGCGTCATGGTCGTGGTGAATCTGCTCCAGGCCGTCGCGCTGCTGCCGTTGATGGTGGTCGACCGGGCCGGGCTGGTCTGGATCGTGGTCGCGGTGGCGTTCGCGGAGTCCGCGCTGGCGCAGTTCTCGCAGCCGGCCGAGAACGCCCTGCTGCCCAACCTCGTCACGGGCGACAACCTGCCCGCGGCCAACTCGCTGAACGCGCTCAACAACAACATCGCCCGGCTGCTCGGCCCGGCCATCGGCGGCTTCGCCGCGGTCGCCTTCGGCCTGGCCGGTGCCGCTCTGCTCGACGCGGCCACGTTCGTGATCGCCGCCGTACTCTGCTCGCTCATCACTGGCCGCCATCGCGCTGAGCGTACGGACGAGCGCCATCTCCTGCGCGAGCTCCGCGAGGGCCTGCAAGCCTTGGGGCGTAACCGGATCGTCCGGGCGATCTTCGTCCTCGTCACGCTCGGCGCGGTCGGCGAAGGCATGATGAGTACGCTGTTCGCCTTCTACGTCATCGACTCGATGCACGCCGACGGGCGGGCGCTGGGCTGGATGATGTCCGCCCAGGCGATCGGCGGCATCGCCGGCGGCCTGGCCGGTACGCGCATCGTCAACCGGTTCCGCCCGGTGCCCCTGATCACGACGTGCTACGCGATCTTCGGGCTCATCGACATCGCGATCTTCAACTACCCGCGGTTCGACACCACGCTGTGGCCGGTCCTCGCGATGTTCGTCCTGGTCGGTGTGCCGACGGGCATCCACGTCGGCGCCATCTGGACGCTGTTCCAGATCGAGACGCCCGATCGCCTGCGCGGCCGGCTGTTCTCCGCGATCTGGATGGGTGCGGCGCTGGCCGGCATCGCGGGTGCGGCGATCGCCGGTGCGCTCGGCGACAAGATCAACGTCATCACGCTGCTCACCGTCCAGGGCGCCGGGCCGATCGTCTCCGCGATCATCTTCCGGCTCACGGCCGGGCCGGGGCCGGACTCGCTCGTCGTCCCCGCCGAACCCTCCGATGTGGACGCTCCCCGGGATCCGCGCGAACCGGCCACACTGAGCGCGTGACCCTCCGCCGGATCCTCGCCTTCCTCGGTTTCGCCCTTAAGAGCGGGCGTACGCCTTATGACCGCGTCACGGACACGGTCGTGGAGCGAGCCGTGTCCGGATAGGGCAGGCTGGGGGCATGAGCGACGTTTTGCGCGAATCCGGGCTCCGGCGGCTGCACGACGCCATGAGCGCGCGAGCCGGCGGCCGGGAGGAGTTTCGCTCCCTGACCGCCGGCTGCTGAGGCGGGATTAGAGGATTCCGCGCGCCTGGAAAGCGGCGGTGCAGGCGTTCGCGGCGGTGGTGCCGAAGAGCGCCTGTGCGGTGGCGACGATCCGGGTTGCCGCGGCCGGCATCGTCGTGTCGGGCGCGAAGCTGAACTGTGCTTCGAGGATCGTGGTGTCGGCCTGCGTACGCCCGATGGCGTTGAAGATGTCGAACAGCGCCCGGGACCAGATCTCGCCGTCGTCGTGCACCTCGCCGACGAGGTCGCCGGGGAACACCTTCGTACCGTCGAGCCGCCGCAGGCAGTGCGGCGTACCGCTGGTGTAGGAGACGGCGTCCCAGTCGGCGATGCAGGCCCACGGGGTCGTCGCGGTGTTAGGGCTCACCGGGCTGGCCATGGTGAACGCCCAGTAGTCGCCGAAGCCTTCGCCGATCGCACCGGACTGCGCGGTCGAGCCGAAGCCCGGCACCTGCGCGTCCTGGATCGCGTGGCCGTACTCGTGCCAGATGACCTCGGCGTCCTCGGCGTCGTCCACGCCACCGGTGCCGAACGTGATCCGGTCGGCCGACGAGTCGTAGAACGAGTTGTCGATGGTCAGGCCGGTGGTGCGGTAGCTCTGCGCCTCGTTGTTGACGCCGGTGAAGCCGAGCGAGTGGATGTACTCCTGGGCCCGTGTGATGTGGTAATACCCCATCACCTGCTCGAAGCCCTTCTGCGACCGGTTGTAGGTGAAGGTCAGGCTCGCCGATTTGACCGAGCCGCCGCTCGTGTTGCTGGCGTACGCACCGACGAGGCGGCCCGAGCCGTCGAGCTGGGTCAGCGTGACCGTCCGGTACGCACCGGCGAAGACGGCCGCGTCCTTGTCCTTCTGGTCGGTCAGGCTCTGGTCTTGCAGGGTGACGAGGGCGTTGGGCTCGAACACCCGGCCGGTACCGTCGGCTTCCTTGATCAGTGACTCCTCCTTGAGGATGGCACCGCTGGACGCGTCGACGAGCGTACGCACGGAGCCGGTGGCCCGGTCGGTGATGACCGACCACGCCAGCGCCGCGCGCTCGCCGGGCACGATGACCAGGCTGGAGCGCACGACCGAGCCGCCGAGGCGGGCGATGGCCAGGCTCTGCGCCCGGTCACCGCCGACGCGGGCGGTCATCGCGGGCGCGCCGCCGACCGCGAGCCGGCCGTCCTGCGTCTCTACTTGCCCGGAATTGCGGTGTACGCCGTAAAAGCCGCCGAGTACGGGCAGTCCACGATGGGTCTGCTGGTACCACTCGTGCGAGCCGAGCAGCGATTGGCGTACCGCGACGAGGGTCAGCCCGTCATTACTGGATGCGCCGGTGGGTGCGCCGTACGCGGGTGCGCTCAGGACCGTCCCGATGAGCGCCAGCGCCGCGACGAGGGTGAAACGGGAACGTGGGAGCATGCAGGCATCATAGATCGAGCCATCTCCGCGTAGGAATGTCTCGCTACCCGGCCGGCAGCGGCGGCAGCAGGGCACCGAGCGGCAGCAACGCCCGGATCTCGCCGGCCGGATAGTGGGCGTCGCGCCGCGCGTGGAAGAGTTCGCCGTAGAAGTCGTTCATCACCGCGGCCACCGGCGCATAGGTCCGCAGGATGGCCGCGAGCGAACCGTCCAGGCCCACCGGGGTGAACCCGGCCGCGACCTGGCGGACGAACTCGCGGGACCGGTCGCCGCATACGTGGCGGGCCAGCCAGTTCACCAGGCCGCGGGCGGCGTACGCGAAGTCGTGCGTACTGTGCTGATCGAGGAAGGCGCGCTCCGGTGCCGACAGGTTGAACCGGTGCGATGTGGCCAGGCCGAGATCGGAGAAGTAGACCCGATGGCCGTCGGTTAGAAGGTTGCCGTAGTGCGCGTCGAAGTGGTGTACGCCGCGGGCGTTCATGAAGGCGGTACCCTCGCGCAGGCACCGCTCGACCATCAGGTACGCCGGAACCAGCTCACGCGGCGGCAGGGTCGGCAGCCAGTCCACAAGGGAATGCGGGAAGTACTCCTGGAACAGCACCAGCGACCAGGACGCCGAGGCGACGCCCTCCAGCCGATTGCGGACCTCGGCCGAGCCGCCCCAGTACGCGACGGCCGCGTCGACGTCGCGGTGCTCGGGAATCACCGGTGGCGCGCCGGGTACCACGCGCCAGTGGTAGAGCAGCGGGAACGCCGGTGACTCCCGAGCCAGCACCCAGTTGGTGGCCATGACGTTGGCCGCCAGCTCCCGCCAGGCGCCGAACCCGGGGCTGCCCACGCCGTACTGGCAGAACGCCGGCAGGTCGTACAGGTTCGCGGTCGTGTAGCCCCACAGCAGTTCGACGTCGGTGAGTGCGATCCGCTTCGCGAAGACCGGCGTACCATCGACGTCCATCACCGAGTACGCCTGGTCCTCGGGCAGGCTGAACTCCTTCTGGGCTGCGAGTTCGATGGAGGCGCGTGCGTACCGGCCGATTCGGGAGACCACGTCTGGACGGTACCCGGCGACCGGCGGCGGCGGTCAAGCCCGCTCGGCTGCCACCGGCGCCGCGGCCGGGTAATTCTTCAGCACGATCCCGTCCGACTTGCCGAACTGCCGAGCCGCCATCTGCTTGAGCGGCCAGCGGTTCATCATGCGCATCGAGTGGTTGCGCAGCCGGATCATGAACGCACTCGCCGGAGCGAAACCCTTCACCCCGCCCGGCGGCAACTGCACCGCCTTCGCGACATAGTCGCGCATCTCGGCCTGGTACGCCGCGAACGCCGCCTCCGGATCGCCCGGCTGGGCCGCGAGTTCGCCGGCCAGCACGTAGGCACCGACGATCGACAGGCTCGTGCCGAGGCCGGCCAGCGGCGAACCGCAGTAACCGGCGTCGCCGACGAGCACGGTCCGGCCGCGCCACCACCGGTCGACGTGAACCTGGCAGATGGCGTCGAAGTAGAAGTCCGGCGCGCCGGCCATCGCGGCGAGCAGCTGCGGGGCTCGCCAGCCCATGGGCCGCAACGCGTTCGCCACGATCTGCTGTTGCTGGGCGATGTCGCGGCGGTCGTAGTCCACCGGCGGCGACGTGAAGCTCAGGCTCGCCTTGGCGGTGCCGCCGCGTTCGGGACGCAGGCCCGCGACCAGGCCGCCCGGGTGGTTGTGCATGAGGAACCAGCTGTCCAGGTCGCCCGGGTCGGCCACGGTGAAGTACGCCGTGTACGCGCCCAGGTGGCGGACGTAGTCCGCCTCCGGGCCGAAGGCCAGGGCGCGGACACCCGAGTGCACGCCGTCGGCGCCCACGACGACGTCGAAGCGGCGGCTACCGCCCGACGCGAATGTCACGTCTACGCCGTCCGGCCGCTGAACCAGTGCGGTGATGCGGTCGCCGAAGCGGTACCCGGTGAACGGCTGGGTCGCGTCATAGAGGATACGGGCCAGATCACCGCGCATGATCTCGATCTCGGCGACCATGCCCTCGCCGCCGAACAGCTCGGCCGGCATCTCGGCGACCCGGCGGCCGCGGCCGTCCACGAAGGCCAGACCGCGCTCGTCGACGCGGTCGCGCCGCACGGCCGGCATGATGCCCATCTGCTCGACGACGCTCTTGGCCACGCCCCGGACGTCGACAGCGTGGCCGCCCGGGCGCAGTGTGGGTGCCACCTCGACCACGGTCGGCTCGAACCCGTGCCGGTGCAGCCAGTACGCCAGCGCCGGCCCGGCGATGCTGGCTCCTGAGATGAGTACGGTCTTCGCATCATGCGTACACCGTACACACGCCGCTCGGAATCCCGCAATTCCATTGGAAAGAAGGCGACAACCGTACTACGGTGTACTAGAACACTAGGAGGGAAGATGGAACGGGCGCCGTACCAGCAGATCGCCGGCGAGATTCGCGGCCGCATCGACCGCGGGGAGTTGCAGCCCGGCCAGCCGGTGCCCTCGGCCCGCCAGATCACCCGGGACTGGGGCGTCGCCCTGGCGACCGCCACGAAGGTGCTGGCCACGCTGCGAAGTGAGGGCCTCGTCCGAGCCGTGCCGGGCATCGGCACCGTCGTTGCCTCGGCGGCCAAACCGGTGCAGCGCGGCCGGCGTACCCGTGAAGAGGGTGTCGTTCGCGTAGCCATGGAGATCGCGGACCGCGAGGGGCTCGCGGAGGTCTCGATGCGCCGGATCGCGACCGAGCTGGGCGTGGCGACGATGTCGCTGTACCGGCACGTGCCCGGCAAGGACGAGCTGATGCTGCTGATGATGGACGCGGCGATGGGCGAGCGGAGCCTGCCCGACCTGGCCGGCGACCTGCGGACGGATCTCACGGCGGTGGCGCATCACCATTGGGAGATGTTCCGCGCGCACCCGTGGCTGGCGGCGGCGTTGTCGGTGTCGCGACCGCAGCTCGCGCCCAACGGCATGCGCGTGACCGACCGCGTCCTCGGCCGGCTGCGCGACGCCGGACTGTCCCTTGAGGACGGTATGTACGTCCACGTCATCCTGTTCAGTTACGTACGCGGCATCGCCACTGCGCTGGAGCCCGAGGTGCAAGCGGTCCGCGACAGCGGGATGACGGCGGACGAGTACATGGAGACACAGCGGGAGGCGTTCGAAGCCATCGCCGGCACCGGGATGCCGCACCTGGCCGAGATGGTGCGCCAGGATTTCGACCTCGACCTGGACACGCTGTTCGAGTTCGGGCTGACCCGCCTGCTGGACGGCATCGACGCCTACGTGACGGGACTCCTGAAGCCGTCAGGACACCGGCGGCGCGGTGCGGTGGCGTAGGCGGCGCAGCATCCGGGCGTCCTCGAACCCCACCGCCCGAGCCGCCGCTTCCACGGTGGCGCCGTGGCCGATGAGGTGCTCGGCGCGCTCAACGCGCAGCATCTGCTGGTACCGCAACGGTGTCAGGCCCACCGCCCGGCCGAACAGGCGGGTCAGCGTACGCTCGCTCACTCCGGCGCTGCGAGCCAGCTCCGACAGCGGCAGGCGGTCGGCGAACCGGCTGTCGATGACGTCTTGGACGCGGTGCACCGCATCGTGAATGTGCGACCGGTACCGCAGCATCGCACTCGCCTGCTGTTCATCGCCGTTGCGGCGGGCGTACACGACCATCTCGCGGGCCACCCGGGCGGCGAAGCCCGGACCGTGCCGGCGGGCGAGCAGGTGCAACGTGAGGTCGATGCCGCTGGCGATGCCCGCCGAACTCACGATCGGGCCGTCGACGACGTAGAGCACGTCGCGCACGACCGACGCCCGGGGGAACCGGTGCGCCAGATCATCCTGGAGGTCGTGGTGGGTCGTGCAGCGGCGATCGTCGAGCAGGCCCGCATGGCCGAGGGCGTACGCCCCGGCGCAGATGCTCGCCACGACGCCGCCGCGTTCCTGGTGCTGCCGAAGGCGCTGGGAGGTGGCGTCGGAGAACTTGCGATCGTGACCCCGGCCCGGCACCCGCCAGCCCGGCACCACGATGAGGTCGTCCGCGGTCAGATCGGGCCACGCCAGCGAGGCCCGCAGCGGTACGCCCTGCTGCGACGGAACCTCTTCCTGCTCCCCCACGTAATGCAGCCGGTACGCCTGCCCGAAGTCGGCCGCGGTCGACAGCGCCTGGGCCGGGCCGGCCAGATCCAGCAGGTGCACTCGCGGGGCGAGCAGGAAGACGACCTCCGTCATTGCAGCGCCGCCACCACCTCGTCGACCGTCTTGATAGTCGCGAACCGGCCCGCGAGGGCGTACTCCGTGCGCGCGATGACCTCCTCGGCGGGCAGCGTCCGGCCCGAGCCGTCCCAGTGCTCGATCGCGTTGGTGGCCGTCGCCTCGGTCACGAACACCACCTCGTAGCCGAGGTCGGACGCGACCCGCGCGGTCGTCTCGACGCACTGCTCGGTGCGGATGCCGCACAGGGTCAGCTCGGCGACGCCGGCGACCGTCAGCAGCTGCTGGAGATTGGTCGTGGTGAACGCGTTGTGCGAGGTCTTGTGGAGCACCGGTTCCCCCTCGGCCGCCTCCAGGCCCGCCATGAGGCGTACGAAGCCGCGCTGCGGGTCGAAGACGTTGCCGGTCCCGGGCTCCTCATGCAAGACCCAGATCACGGGTACGCCCACCGACCGGAACGCTTCGGTCAAGCGGCGTACGGGCTTGACGATCTCCGGGTTGGAGCTGCCGGCCCAGCTGTCGCGCTGCCGGAAGGACTCTTGAACGTCGATGACGACGAGGGCTCGCTTCATACCTTCGATCTTGGTGCGTCCCGGCGGTGGTGTTCAGGCACCATCATGCCCGGTCCCGGACCGATCCGGTCACGGATGCCCGGAAATTCAGACGGTGGCGGGGACGGGCTGGCGGCGGGGCCTGGGCGTGGCCACCTCGGGCAGCAGCGCGGGTTTGCGCCGGGCGGCCAGATCCTCGACCCAGCCGATGAGCACCATGGCCAGCGCCGTCAGCGGCGCACCGATGAGCAGCGAGGCGACCTTCATCTCCGTAGTCAGCGGCGTCACCCCGGCCAGCTGCAGCAGCGCTCCGGTCAAGAACAGCACCGGCAGCTGCCATACATAGATGGTGATGGCTCGGGCGTTGACCGTACTGACGAAGCGGGCCAGCCGCGGGAAGCGGTCCAGCCACGCGAGCGTCGGCCGGGCCCGCAGCGCTACGAGTACGAAACCGGTGCCCCACAACGTTTCGGCGATCGGATCGGCGAACGGGAAGGCGGCGTGGCCCGCGCCCCAGGCGTACCCGGCGACGCCGAGGACGGCCGCCGCGGCCACGCAGAGCCAGAACGGCACCCGGTCGAGCAGGCGGGTGTGCCGGGCGAACCCGAGCACCCAGCACGTGCCGTAGGAGGCGGTCGACCACAGCACGTCGCCGACCTTGTTCATCGGCAGCGGCACCAGCGGCGAGTAGAGCAGGAACGCACCGGTCAGCGGAGCCAGCAGGGTCGGCAGCGGCCAGCGCTGGAACGCCCACCACAGGATCGGGGAGAGCAACACGAACCACAGGTACGCCCGCAGGTACCACAGGGCCAGGACGAACGGGCCGCCCCAGGAGCTGGCCGGCGGGTTGGCCAGCGGCAGCACCCAGTAGAGCAGGTCCTTCCAGACCAGCGGGTTCGACGAGTCCGTCGGCCAGCCGTGGATCAGCATCAGCGGTACGGCCACGGCGGCCAGCGCCCACAGCGGTGGCAGCAGGCGGCGCAGCCGGGACCGGACGGTGGTGGCCGGCCCCTTGCGCTCCAGCGTCGCCGCCGTCATCGCACCGGCCAGGCCGAACATGACGAACATCGACGGGAACAGCACGGCCAGCCAGCTGATCCACAACGTGTGGTGCAGGAACACCCGGGTGATCGCGACGGCTCGCAAGGTGTCGATGTATCTGCTGCGGCTACGGATTGCGGTAGGAGGAGCTGGAGCCCGCTCGTCGCCGCTCACAATCACCGCTAAAGCCTCATTTCACCAGCACTCGCACGCAGCTCACAACGCACGTGGATTGACCCCTTCCCGCCTAGTAACCTACTCAAACGTCAGAGGCCACTCAAATCGATCTCTGAATCGGCTCGCCGACCTGCGCGTGCTGTGATGTGTCACACCGCCAGAGGGATACGCAGGCTGACCACGCCGCGCAGATCCAGCCAGGCGGCGTCGGGCCCGCGTACGAGCCGCAACACGACCGCGTCGCAGCCGGGGCAGCGGGCCACGAACCCCGGCCCGTCCTCGGACCCGTAGACGCGCAGCGACGCCACCGGGCCGCGCAAGCCACATCCGGCGCAGCGGCCGTCGGCGACGGTCACATCCACCGCGAACAGCTCGCGAAGTGGGCCGGCGAGCACATTACCGTCCATCATGGACATCAGCCTCCGAACCGTTCGGTCTTGATGCGCTGGGGATCGTGGCCCGCGTCGACCAGAAGATCGGCGACCGCCTCCACGAACCCGGTCGGGCCGCAGACGAAGCAGGCCGGCTCGAACTCCGGCGGCCAGCCCCACGCGGCCAGGTCCGCCACCGACAGCCGCCCGATCCCCCGCTTGTCCTGAGGCGGCGCCGAGCGCGTATAGAGGTGGACGACGTCCAGCCCGTGATCGTCGCGGACGCGGCGGGCCAGCTCCTCGCTGTAGATCGCGTCGTCGGGCGTACGCGTGGAGTAGAGAAGGCGGAAGGGGATGCGGCTCGCCGCCGCCCCCCGGGCCCGGACCATCGCCATGAGGGGTACGACCCCGGAGCCGCCGGCGACGAGCAGGACCGGGGCGGTGTCGGCGGGGCGCCAGACGAACCAGCCGCCCACCGGGCCACGGACCTCGATGGGGTCCCCGACCTTGAACGTGTCGGTGAGGTACGGCGACACCTCGCCGTCGAGTACACGTTGGACAGTCAGTTCGACGCGGTCAGCGGCGGAGGCGAGCGAGTAACTGCGCTGCGCGGTGTACCCGTCCTCGGCCGTGAGCCGGACGTCGACATGTTGTCCCGCAAGATGCCCAGGCCAGTCCGGCACATCCAGCACGAGGGTGCGCGCGGTGGCGGTCTCCTCGCGTGCCTCGGCCAGCCGCGCGACCCGCCAGGTCAGTCGCCCTGATACCGCTGCTCGCGCCATGGGTCACCGTAGTCGTGGTAGCCGGCCTGCTCCCAGAAGCCCGGCTCGTCCTCCAGCAGCATTTGCAGGCCACGCACCCACTTCGCGGACTTCCAGAAGTACAGATGCGGCACGAGCAGCCGGGCCGGGCCGCCGTGCTCGGGGGTCACCGGCTCACCCTCATACTGGTACGCCACCCAAGCCTGCCCGTCGAGCAGGTCGTCGAGCGGAACGTTGGTCGTGTAGCCGCCGTAGGAGTGCGCGAGGACGAAGTCCGCCGCGGTCTCCACGTCCTCCAGGAACGTATCGATCGCCACGCCCCGCCACTGGGTCTGGAGCTTCGACCATTTCGTAACGCAGTGGATGTCGACCGTGACATCGTCGGCCGGCAAGGCCACCAGCTCGTCCCAGGACCACCGGTGCCGCTGCCCGGACTCGGTGATCACCTCGAACGCCCAGGTGTCCAGCGGGATCCGGGGCGTCGGCCCGGCCGACAGCACCGGAAAGTCCTCGGTGAGGTACTGACCGGGCGGCAGGTTCGGCCCCTCGGCGCGGCGGCGGCCGGCGAACCCCGGCGACACTATGCCTTTGCCCATCCCCTCTTTGTACCTGGCTTTCGTCGCGGCCGAGGGCCGGGCAAGGGATTACCCGCTCGGCATTTTCCGCGTACGCCGGATAGCGTTGGCGCATGCCGAGCACCTCCGCCGCCGCGGCTCTCGTCTGCGGCACCCCCGACGATCTGAGCGCCGCCGCCGGCCGGGCGATCGCCGCGACGCGGATCGCCCTGCCCCGTTTCCTGAGCGAGGCGGCCGACGGCTCCGTGGACGACGCGCTGGAAACCTTCGATGAAGCGATGGCCGGCCTGACGAACGTCCGCGCGCTGGCCCGCATGATCCGCATCGCGCACACCGAGGCCGCGAACCGTACCACCGCCGAGGCCGTGCAGCAGGAGCTGGACAAGGTCCTCACCGAGATCTCCCTCGACCGCGACGTCTTCCAAGCTCTGGACTCGCTCGACCTCTCGGCGCAGGAGGAGGGTACGCGCACCTGGGTCAACCGGCTGCTGCGCGACATGCGGCTGGCCGGCGTCGACCGGGACGACGAGACCCGCAAACGCCTCCGTGAGATCCAGGACGAGCTGACCCTGGCCGGGCAGGCGTTCGACCGGGTGCTCGCATCGGACACGCGGACCGCGACGTTCCCGCCGGCGGCGCTCGACGGGCTGCCCGCCGACTACATCGCGGCGCATCCGGCCGGCGAGGACGGCCTCGTGCGGATCACCACGGACTACCCGGACATCGGCCCGTTCCTGCTGTACTGCCGCGACAGCTCGGCCCGCGAGACGATGTGGCGGCTGAACACCCAGCGCGGCAACCCGGACAACGCAGCCACCCTGATGCGCCTGCTGGAGCTGCGCTACGAGCTGGCCGGGCTGCTCGGCTACGACACCTGGGCCGACTACATCACGGCCAACAAGATGATCGGCTCCGAGCAGGGCGTCGTCGACTTCATCGCCCGCATCTCCGACGCCGCCGCCGACCGCTGCACCGCCGACTACGGCGTACTGCTGGATCGCAAGCGGGCCGATTCGCCGGAAGCGTCGGTGGTCTACCCCTGGGATTCGTCCTACCTGACCGACCGCGTACGCGCGGAGCAGTTCGCGTTCGACTCCCAGTCGGTGCGGCCGTACTTCGACTACCACCGGGTCAAGCAGGGCCTGATGGACCTGGCCGCGCGGCTGTTCGGGATCACCTTCGTGCCCAATCCGGCCGTCGACACCTGGGAGCCCACGGTCGAGGCGTTCGACGTCCGCCTCGGCGAGGAGCTGCTCGGGCGGATCTTCCTCGACATGCACCCGCGGGCGGACAAGTTCAGCCACGCCGCCATGTTCGTCATGTCCGCCGGCAAGGACGGCGTACGCCTGCCCGAATGCGCGCTGATGTGCAACTTCCCGAACCCGGCGACGGGGTCGGCGCTCATGCAGCCCAGCGACGTCGGCACGTTCTTCCACGAGTTCGGCCACCTGCTGCACCACGTGTTCGCCGGGCGGCCGCGCTACTCCGGAGCCGGCGGCCTGACCGTCGAGTGGGACTTCGTGGAGGCGCCGTCGCAGCTGCTGGAGGAGTGGACCCGCGACGCGGCCGTGCTCGCCGCCTTCGCGACCCACATCGAGACGGGCGAGCCGATCCCGGCGTCGCTGGTCGAGTCGATGCGGGCGGCCAACGAGTTCGGCAAGGGCGTGTACGTCGCGCAGCAGATGTTCTACGCCGCCATGAGCCTGGAGCTGCACCGGCGCGATCCGGCCACAGTGGACCCCGACGAGCTGGAACGCGAGGAGATGGAGCGGCATACGCCGTTCGAGCACCCGTCCGGGGCCCGGATCCACCTCAGCTTCGGCCATCTCATCAACTACTCCGCGATGTACTACACCTACATGTGGTCGCTGGTGATCGCGAAGGACCTGTTCACCGCGTTCGACCGCGACGACATGCTCGCCGTCGCACCGGCCGCGCGGTATCGCGACACCGTACTCGCTCCCGGTGGCGCCAAGTCCGCGGCCGAGCTGGTTCGCGACTTCCTCGGCCGGGACTACCGGTTCGACGCGTACCAGGAGTGGCTCGCCACCTGATCGGGTCAGGCCGGCGCGGGGTGGCGGAGACGGCCGAGCACGACGTCGTCGGTCAGCTCCGGCGACCCGTCGCCGAGCAGTTCAAGGGCGCACAGCTGCTCGTCCAGTTCGGTCTGGATGGCCGGGTGGGCCAGCTCCCACGCGGCCATTGTGGTCGCCGGCGGCCGCCGGTGCGGCCATTCCCGGTCGGCTCCGGCGATGACGGTCGCGGCGTCGAAGCCCCGCCAGCCCGCCCACGCGGCGAAGTCCACGCTGCCGTGCAGGTAGCACTCCGCGGCGTACAGGGCCGCCATCGCGGCATGATCGGCCGCGTCGGACACGTCGTCGTGTCGCCGCCCCTGGTACGCCGGGCTCAGATAGAAGCAGCCGACCGCGTTGGCGATTTCGGCCGCCGCATCGCCGTCGAAGTGCGGGCGCTCCAGAGCGGCCCACAGGACGTTGAGCGCCGGCCGCCATTGCAGAACGTACTCACGCCGCTCGTGGCCGGGGTGAGCCTCATGCTCGCGCAGCAGCCGCTCGGCGACCGAGACGCCGAATGCCGCTCGGCGGCTGCCCGGCAGGTGGTCGAGCAGCACCCGGACGGTGGCCCGCACGTCCAGGAAGTGCTTGAGGCCGAGTCCGTCCAGTTCCTCCCGGATCGCCTCGTCGTGAACGGGGTCGCGCACATCACGACGGTATGCCGCCCAGCCCGGCCACGCCACCGAAACGAGTTGTCGGCGCGCCGGTGAACGCGGCAGAATAGCCACATGTCCGTTTCCGCGACGCGATTTCTGCGCCCCCGGGTGACCGGTGGGCCTGGTGACGCGCGCGGCATAGCTAAGCGCTGACGCACCTCGACGGTGCGCACCGCCCCCGGTCAACGCCGGGGGCTTTTTCGTGCGTACTGACCGATTTCTCGCTGAGGAGCGACAGCCATGCGAACCATCACCCAAGACCAGCTCACCCGGGCCTTGAACCAGCGCGACCTGACCGATACGGGCGCCGGACTCCATGCGATGCAACTCGTCGTCGCCGCGCTCGAAGGCGCCGTCGCCACGGCGTACCAGGTGCCGGTGAGGAGAGATCCGGGGCCGCGGGTCGTCAGCGTCGCTGACAACTACGACGGCCTGCGGTACGCGCCGGACGACATCACCCGTGACCGCCGCTACAGCCACTATGTCGGCGAAGGACGGATGCTGCGGTCCCACACGACGGCCCGGATACCTCACCTCCTGCGGGCGGTGACCGGACCGGTTCTGCTGAGCGTGCCGGGCATCTGCTATCGCCGGGACGTCATCGACCGCGTCCACGTCGGCCAGCCCCACCAGCACGATCTCTGGCTCATCCGGCCGGACGGGCCGCGGCTGGGCGTACCCGATCTCCAGCGCATGATCGGTGTGGTCGTCGGCGCGGTTCTGCCGGGCGTACCGTGGGCCACCCCGGCCAGCCCGCACCCGTACACGCAGCACGGCCGGGAGATCTACGCCGGCGACGTCGAGATCGGCGAATGCGGCCTGGCCCACCCCGGCGTCCTGCGATCCGCGGGGTTGCCGCCGACCGCATCCGGCCTGGCCATGGGCCTCGGGCTGGACCGACTGCTGATGCTCGTCAAGGGCGTACCCGACATCCGGCTGCTGCGGGCCGGCGATCCGCGCATCGCCGGGCAGATGCTCGATCTGTCGGCGTACCGGCCGGTGTCGAGCATGCCGCCGACCCACCGCGATCTGTCGCTGGCGGTAGCCGACTCGCTCGACGCCGAACTGCTCGGCGACCGCGTTCGCGATCTGCTCGGCCCGGACGCCGACGCCGTCGAGGCCGTCGAGATCCGCTCCGAGACGGCGTACCAGCACCTGCCGCCGTCGGCCCGCGAGCGCATGGGCATGCGCCCCGATCAGAAGAACGTCCTGCTCCGGGTGGTCCTTCGCCATCCGTCGCGCACGCTCACCGCGGATCACGCCAACGAGCTCAGAGATCGGTTGTACGCCGGGCTGCACGCCGGAGCGGCGTACGAATGGACTCGGCCGTGACCGCCGCGTACCCCATGACGAGCGCGGACATCAGGAGCACGGGCAGGAACCCGGCCACGGACAGGGCCACGGATCCGAGCGGGATGGCCACGGCGAGGGGGCCGAAGATGAGCGTGGTGGCCGTGGCCGAGACCCGGCCGAGCAGGTCGTGGGGCGTGCCGCGCTGGATCGCGGTGTACGCGGCCACGACCGTCCACGGTAGACCGACGCCGACGGCGATCGACCCGGCCAGGTTGACCGGCAGCCACGGCACGACCTTCATCGCCAGGCCGGCGGCGAAGACGGCCGCACCGACCGGGCCGAGGTTCCTGATCCGGCCGGTGAACAGGCCGCCGGCGATGGAGCCGGCACCCTGCCCGGCCGACATGACGCCGATGACCGCGGTCGGCAACCCCATGCCGTCCACGACGACCGCATAGCGGGCGGCGTCGCAGAAGCCCGAGAACGCCAGTGCCACCGCGGCCAGCACCACCGGGCCGCGGTGGTTCGCCCACAGATGCCGCCACGCGTCGGCCTTCTGCCGCCGGAGTAGCTCCGCGTTGCCCGCGTGTTCTACTGCGACGGCGGTTTGGATGCCGGCGTAGAACGCGGCCGATATGAGCAGGCAGGCGGCGGTCATCACGGCGACCGCGGCTCCTCCGGCGACCGCGTACAAGCCCGCACCGGCCAGTGGCGCCAGCAGTTTCATGCCCTCCTTGGCACTCATGCGTACGCCGTTCACCGCCGCGATCAGCTCATCCGGCAACACCTTCGGCAGCAGCGCCGACTCGGCCGCATCGAGCAGCACATAACTGGTCCCGTACGCCAGCGAGACCGCGAAGATGACCCACACCTGGTCTCTGGTGTGGACGGTGAACAACACGGTGAGGGCGGCCGCCAAGCCGGCGTTCGTTCCGATGAGGGTCGCCTTGCGGGGCAGGCGATCCACGACCGCGCCCAGGACCGGCCCGGCGAGCGTCGGCGCGAACACGCACAGCCCCGCCAGCGCCGCCACGCTGGGCGAGCCGGTCAGGTCGAGCACCCACAGGGAGGCGGCCAGGGACATCGCGGTGCTGCCGAAGCCGGAGACGAGGGAGACGGCGATGAGCAGCAGGGCGTTGCGGTTGCGATACACGACTCTCCCCAGAGTTGAGCGGATTTCGCTCAATCCTTAGGGTTGAGTCTTGTCGTGTCAACCCTCACGCGTGTACGGGGCGGGCGGCTTCGAGGGCGGTTCGCAGGTTCACGACCGCCGGCCCGGCATCCTCGCCGAGATCGCCGAGCGCCCGCTCGACGAGGTCGAACAGCGATCCCGCGGGCGCCGACCGGGCTTGCCGCAGCGTCGCCGCCGCCAGGCGTACGCGCGGCTCGGCGCCGGTACGCGCCCTGAGTTCCCGATGAGCGGCATCGGCCGCCTGGGCCAGGTCCGCCAGGCTCAGCCGGTCGCCGTCGCCACTACGGGCCCGCGTCGAGCGAGCCCAGCCCGGATCGCGGCGGCTCTCCCCCTGCAACCGCAGCAGCCGCTGCTCGGCGGCCTGCCGCGATGCCAGGCCCAGCGCGGTCGCGATACGCGTCCAGGAAGCGCCGGCGTCGCGGGCGTCCTGGATCAGATCACGCTCGACCTCGTCCAGCTCCCGGCGCAGCGCCGCGAGCCCGTTCAGCGCGCCGAGCAGGTCCGCAGCGTTCTTCTCGGGCCGCGAGGCGATCTCCTTCAGCTCCTGGTACTCCACGCCGTCCACTATACGATCTCGTCAACGATTCGTTGACAAATGATCGAACGATCGTGGCGCAGCGTACGATAGGTTGGTATTTTCCCAATATTGGGGGAGGTCGGCATGGTACGCACGAAGTTGCGGGTCGCGACAGTCCTCTTAGGATCGGCCGGCCTCACCGCCGCTCTCGCCGGCCCCGCAGTCGCGGCATCCACGCCCTCGCCGTCACCGCGCGACGAGGCTCTCGCCGCCGCGATCGTGGAGTGGTTCAGCGACGGCGGCGACACGCGCATCTCGGCGTTGCAGACCGATTTCGAGACGATCGCGAAGGCGGCCGATGCCATCGACGTCCCCGGCGTCCAGGCCGGCTGCGCCACGCTGGGCGAAGACGTCGGCCAGGCCCAGCAGTACGATCCCCTGCCGGACGTGGAGGCGCAGCGGCACTGGGCCGCCGCCCTCGACCTGTACGCCCAGGGCGCGGCCGACTGCGTGAAGGGCGCCGAGACCATCGACGGCGACCTGCTGGCGCAGGCCAACGAAGAGATCATGCAGGGCAGCGCCGAGCTGACCAAGGCGACCGAACGGGTGGAGGACATCCTCGACTGACGGTGCCGGTAGGGCAGCCGTCCACCGAACCGAGAAGGATTGACGGGTCTCCACGCCGGGCGCGTACGCCCTACGCTGAGGAGCCATGCCACCCGACGCCGAACCGTCCCTGCTGACGGTGTTCCGCCGGCTGTTCCTGCGGACCATCGTGCCCCCGGCCGCCCTGGCCGTAGCGGTGTCCCTGCTGCTGCCGCCCGAGTGGGTGCCGCATGCCTTGTTCGCGGTGAGCACGGCCATGTCGGTTGCGTCCGCGGCCGCGATACCGCTGGTCAGCCGCGTGCCCGTACTGCCCGTGGCGATGCCGCCTGAGCAGGCGCGAGCAGAGGGCGTCAAGGCGTTCCGCAGTTCCATATTCCGGCGGTTCGCTGTCGTGCAGGGTGCGGGCTTGTTCGGTGCGATCGCCTCGTTCGCGCTCGACACCAGCCTGCCGTGCCTGATCAACACGGCCGTGGCCATCGCGCTGATGGTGCTGTTCGTCATGCCGAACGCGCGGCAGGTCCGGTCGGCCGAGAAGCAGCTGGACTCCGGCGGCGCCCGATCGGGCCTGAGCGCCGAGTTCGGCATCTAGGCTCGGCGAAGATGGTGAGCACCCTCGCCGGGCCCAGCCCAGCTCCCGGCGAATAGCGCCCGGGGAATGGTGCCAGGGAAAGAAAAATGCCGGACCGGTCAGTCGGTCTCCGGCCATTCGGCCAGCAGCGAGGCGGCCTTCTCGGCGGCTTCCTGCGGCACGGTCGTCTCCAGGAGCCGTTCCCGTTCCGGATGCAGATCACTGAATCCGACGACCGCGTACCCCTCTGCCTCACCGAGGAGGGCGATCGCTACGGGGGCGAGAGCCTGTGCGGTCTGGTCCAGCCACCACTGGTCACGGGCGGCGAAGCTGAGTGTGTCGACCGCGGTCACCGGGTACAGCCGGCCGAGGGAGGTGCCGGCGACGGCGCGTACCAACGGCGCTAACGCCGGATCCTCCGCTTCCGCGAAGGCCAGCGTCCGCTGCCACGCCCGCTTTGTGCGCTCGGTCATCCCCCGCTTATACCCTGTCAAAGCATTCTCAGCACCTCTTCTGTCGTGTACTGACGGGCTTCGACGAGCGGCAGGCGTACGCGTGGGGTCGGAATCCGGCCCTGGCCATGCAGAACGGCCTTGAGCACGGTCGGGTTGGGCGCGGCGAACAGCCCGATTGACAGGCGGGCCAGCCGGTGGCCGAGCCGGCGGGCCCCGGCCACGTCGCCCGCGTGCCACGCGTCGCAGAGTTCCACGAATCGAGCGGTGGCCAGGTGCGCCGAGGCCAGGATCCCGCCGTGCGCGCCGAGCGCGAGCATCGGTGAGACGTACGCGTCGTCGCCGGCGAGGACGGCGAACCCGGACGGCCGGTCGGCCATGAAGGCGATGGTCTCCTCGTCGATCCCGCCGGCCGCGTACTTGATGCCGACGACGCCGTCGATGGCGGCCAGGCGCCGCAAGGTGGGCGCCGACAACGCCTGCCCGGTGCGGTAGGGAATGTGATAGATCACGATGTCGCCCGAGGATCGCGCGGTCTCTTCGAAGTACGCCACCACGCCCTCCTCGCCGGGCCGGACGAACGGCGGTACGAGCACCAGCGCGGTCTCGTCGAGACCCGCTTCCGGCGCGCCGATGATGAGCTGTGCACCGCGTTCGGCGCACACCCGGCGGGCCAGATCGGCGACCTCCTTGCGTTCGGCCGGGGTCAGAGCGCTCGGCTCACCGGTCGAGCCGAGCGCCACGAGCCCGCGTACGCCACTGTCTAGGAGGTCGTACGCGAGCCGTTCCAAGGCGTCGAGGGCGATCGCGCCGGTGTCGTCGAACGGGGTGATGAGCGGTACGAACACGCCGGTGAGATCCATGTCTGCCAGCGTGCCGAGGCCGGACCGGTAGGTCCAGTTCACAATTCTGTGGTGATGCGTAAGGTGAGCTTATGCTCGACGCTCGCCGGCTGCGCCTGCTCCGCGACCTCGCCCGCCTCGGCACCATCGCCGCGGTCGCCGAGGCGCACACCTACACGCCGTCGGCCATCTCCCAGCAACTATCCACATTGGAGCGTGAAGCCGGCGTGGCGCTGCTGGAGCGGGCCGGGCGCCGCGTCGTTCTGACCCCCGCGGGCACGGTCCTGGTCCGCGAGGCCGAAGCCGTCCTGGCTGCGCTGGAACGGGCTCAGGCCGCCGTCCGCGCCGCCGGCTCGGCGCTGAGCGGCCCGCTGCGGATCGGCGCCTTCCCGACCGCTGTGCGTACGCTCTTGCCGTCGGCGCTGGTGGCGCTGGGCCGCGAGCACCCGCTGCTCGAACTCATGGTCAGCGAGCTGGACCCGGCTCAGGTTCCGGACGCGCTGCGCGATCGGCGGCTCGACGTCGGTCTCGTCCAGGACTACGACGTCGAGCCCGTCGCACCGGCGCCCGACCTCGACAGCGCCGCCCTGCTCACCGAGACCGTCTTCCTCGCCGCACCGGCCCCCGCCGACCTCGCGTCCACACGCGACACTCCATGGATCGTCAGCTCTCCCGGCACCCTCTGCCACGCGGTCACGCTGCGGGTCTGCCGCACCGCCGGCTTCCATCCGCGCGTACGCCATCATGCCGACGACTTCGCCACGGTGCTGGCCCTGGTCGCAGCGGGGCAGGGAGTGGCACTGGTACCCGCGCTCGCTGCCGGATCGCCGCCGGACGGCGTACACCTGAGCCCGCTGGATCTGCGGCGCCGGACCCGGGTGGCGTACCGGCGGGGTTCGGCGGCGCACCCGGCCGTCGTGGCCTTCGCCGGCGCACTGCGTTCGGCCGTGACGACGGCGACTATATAGACTGGCGTCGTGACGGACGAAGGGCATCTGGTCGCGGTGAGCGACCTGCACGTCCGCTACCCCGAGAACCGGACTCAGCTGCTGGCCATGGAGCCGGCCTCGCCCGCTGACTGGCTGCTCGTGGCCGGCGACATCTCCGAACGCTTCGCCGAGGTGCAGTGGACGCTGGAGGTGCTGCGTTCGCGCTTCGCCAAGGTGTTCTGGGCGCCCGGCAACCATGAACTGTGGACGCTGCCCGGCGACCCCGTGACCTTGCGCGGCGAGGAACGCTATCAGGCCCTGGTCGCCATGTGCCGATCGCTGGGCGTCGTCACGCCCGAGGACCCGTACGAGATCTGGACCGGCCACGGTGGCCCGCTGGCCATCGTCCCGCTCTTCCTCCTCTACGACTACACGTTCCTGCCGTCCGGGGCGATGACGAAGGAGCAGGGCCTGGCCAAGGCGGAAGCGGCCGGGATCATGTGCACCGACGAGGTCTTCCTGCACCCCGACCCGCACCCCACTCGTGAGGCGTGGTCGGCCGCCCGCCTGGAGCTGACCCGGCCGCGCCTGGACGCCCTCAAGGTCCCAACCGTCCTGTTCGGACACTGGCCGCTCATCCGCAAGCCGATGGACGTGCTGTGGCACCCGGAGTTCGTGATGTGGTGCGGATCGGTGCACACCGCCGACTGGCACCGCCGCTACCGGGCCACCGCCGCGGTGTACGGCCACCTGCACATTCCGCGTACGTTCCGCCAGGACGACACCGAGTTCCACGAAGTGTCGCTCGGCTACCCGCAGGAGTGGCGACGGCGTAGCCGGCCGCCGTCACTGCCTCGCCGCGTGCTCTAACCGGTCGTGAGGGCCGGACCTCCGGCGGTGTTCTCGTATCGCCGCACGATCGCGCGGTACCGCCGCTGCCAGGTACCGCTGCGAGCGGCGCGGACGAACACATTGCGGCGCGGCGGCGGGAACTCGCTGTGGACGGCGGATCGCAGCGCTTGACGGTCGACACCACACTGCCCCAGCAGCCACGCGCAGCCGCGATCGAACTCCAGCAACGCGAGCAGCAGGTGCTCGGGCCGGTGGTCGCGCTCCATGCGGGCCAGCGCCAGCCGCAGCGATGCCTCGTACGCCGCCCGGAAGTCAGGCGCGCCGGGCCAGGCCCGCCGGCCGCCCAACGGCAACCGCGGTGGCTTGCCCGAACGCGGTGTCAGGGCGTCGGGGCCGGCCTCGGCCAGCAGGGCGTCGAGGTCCACGCCGACCGCGGCCAGCAGGGCCCGATCGGCCTCGATGGCCGCCGGTGCGACCCCGGCCCTCGTGATGACCGCTTCCACGCCGTCCTGGCCCAGCCCGTACCGCCGCAGAAGGCCGCCCGCTGCGGTGCCGCCTGCGCAGAGTGCGATCAGAAGGTGTTCGCTGCGCGGCTGGAGATGCCCGAGCCGTTTCGCGGCCTTCATCGCCGCGCACATCGTGGCGTACAGGGCGGCGGTGTCGCCTCGGAACATCACAACCCCCGGTACTTGCGATGAACGGTTTGCTTGGTTACGCCCAGCCGCGCCGCGATGTCCTGCCACGACCATCCGAGCCGGCGGGCGTTGGCCACCTGCGCGGCCTCCAAGCGCTCGGCCAGCCGCCGCAGTGCTGCCGCGGCGGCGAGCCCGGTCTCCGGGTTGGCCCCGGTCGCCAGCCGATTGAGTTCTACGACCTCCATATCGTCAGCATATGCTGACGACGGGCGAGCGTCAACATCTGCTGACGTGACCGATCTCAACCTCGCCGGCGCCGCGGCTCCCACTCACTGGTGGCAGGGTTAGGCTCGCCGCATGCTGAAGCGCGCCTGGGGCCTCACCCGATCGATGGTCATGTACCACGGTCAGCCCGCCAAATACCGGCGGATGGTGCGCTTCTACGGCCAGTTCCTCGGCCCCGGCGACCTCGGCTTCGACATCGGCGCCCACGTCGGCAGCCGCGTACGCGCCTGGCGGAAGCTCGGCGCACGCGTCCTCGCGATCGAACCGCAGCCCGACTGCCTCGCGGTGCTGCGCCTCATGTTCGGCCGCTCGGCGTCGGTCACCATCCTGCCGGTGGCCGTCGGCGCCGAACCCGGCCACGCCCAGCTCGCCGTCTCCACCGCGACGCCGACCGTCTCCACGCTCTCCACCGAGTGGATCTCGTCGGTCTCCGGCGATCCCGGGTTCTCCCGGGTGCGATGGGACAAGTCCGTGCCCGTCTCGGTCGTGACTCTCGACGAACTCATCGGGACTTATGGCGTACCGGCCTTCTGCAAGATCGACGTCGAGGGGTTCGAGGTGGAGGTCCTTCGTGGACTGTCCACGCCTCTGCGGGCCTTGTCGTTCGAGTACCTTCCACCCGCCCATGACGCTGCGCTGGCCGCTTTAGACCTCGTGGCGCGGCTCGGCACCTATGAGTACAACTACGTTGCGGTCGAGACCGCTCGGTTCGCGAGTTCCTCGTGGCTCACCGCTTCGGAGCTGATCGCGGTGCTCGACCAGCGGCGGCCGCTCGGCCGGTCCGGCGACGTGTACGCCCGCCTCACCCGGGCCGCGGATCCTCATGCCGCGGCGTGAGTGGATCTCCTGAGTGGAAGATCGCCCGCCGCCTCTCGCAGTGACGGCTACTTGGCGTTGTAGTAGTTCGCTTCCGGATGGTGAACGATGATCGCGTCGGTCGCCTGCTCCGGATGCAGCTGGTACTCCTCGGACAGCTCGACCCCGATCCGCCCGGCGTCGAGCAGCGATACGATCTTCGCCCGGTCGGCCAGCTCCGGGCAGGCGGGGTAGCCGAAGGCGTACCGGCAGCCGCGGTAGTCGGTACGCAGGATGCCGGCGAGGTTCGGCGGGTCGAAGGAGCCGACCGAGGCACCCGACGGCAGGATCAGCTCCGACCGTACGCGGGCATGCCAGTACTCGGCGAGGGCCTCGGTTAGCTGGACGGACAGGCCGTGGACTTCGAGGTAATCGCGGTACGCGTCGGCAGCGAACAGTTTCGCGGCGTACTCGCTGATCGCGACGCCGACGGTGACGAGTTGCAGCGCCACGACGTCGGAAGCAGGCACGGCGTCGGAAGCAGGCTGGAAGAAGTCGGCCAGGCACAGCCGGCGTCCTGCGCGCTGCCGTGGAAAGGTAAACCGAGCGATGTCAGAACCGGACGGCGACAGCAGAACGAGATCGTTTCCAGCGGAGTGAGCCGGGAAGTAGCCGTAGACGACGGCGGATTCGATGACCTGCTCGGTGGCGAAGCGGTCGAGCCAATACCGCAGGCGCGGCCGGCCTTCGGTCTCGACCAGCTCCTCATAGGACGGTCCCGGCCCGGCCCGCGAACCCCGCAGGCCCCACTGCCCGAGGAAGAGGGCGCGCTCGTCGAGCATCGCGGCGTAGTCGGCCAGCGCGATGCCTTTGACGACGCGCGTACCGAGGAACGGAGGGGCCGGGATGTCCGACGCCGGCAATACGGCGACGTCCGAGCGTACGGAGGAATCGGAGAGCGACGGCAGCGATTCGGATACCCGCGCCTGCTGGCGGGCCCGGCGCTCGCGCCGCAAGGCGAGGGCGGCTTCGCGCGAGGGGTCGACGACGGCGGCGCCGGTACGCTTGGCGACCATCACGCGGTCCATCAACGCCAGGCCCTCGAAGGCGTCGCGGGCGTAGTAGACCTCGCCGCCGTCGAACAGCGACCGCAGGTCGTCCTCCACATAGGACCGAGTCAGCGCAGCCCCGCCGAGCAGGACCGGCCAGCGGCCGTGCAGGCCCCGGGCGAGCATCTCGGCGAGGTTCTCCTTCATGATGACCGTACTCTTGACCAGCAGGCCGGACATGCCGATCACGTCGGCCTGGTGCGCGGCAGCCGCGTCGAGGATCGCGGTGATGGGCTGCTTGATGCCGAGGTTGACGACGGTGTACCCGTTGTTGGACAGGATGATGTCGACGAGGTTCTTGCCGATGTCGTGGACGTCGCCGCGGACGGTGGCCAGGACGATGGTGCCCTTGCCTTCGGCGGCCGCCTTCTCCATATGCGGTTCGAGGTAGGCCACCGCGAGCTTCATGACCTCGGCGGACTGCAGGACGAACGGCAGCTGCATCTGGCCGGAGCCGAACAGGTCGCCGACGGTCTTCATGCCGGCCAGCAGCGTCTCGTTCACGATGTCCAAAGCGGACCGATCAGCCAGGGCCAGGTCCAGATCGGCTTCCAAGCCGTTGCGCTCGCCGTCGACGATGCGCCGTTGCAGCCGCTCGTCCAGCGGCAGAGCCAGCAGTTCCGACGCCCGGGAGGCGCGCAACGACACGGCGTCCACGCCCTCGAACAACTCGATGAAGCGAGAGAGCGGGTCATACCCTTCCGAACGCCGGTCGTAGATGAGGTCTAGGGCGACCTCAAGCTGATCGGCCGGGATGCGCGCGATCGGCAGGATCTTCGAGGCGTGCACGATCGCACTCGTCAGGCCGGCCTGCGTGCACTCGTGGAGGAACGCCGAGTTCAGCACCTGCCGCGCCGCCGGGTTCAAACCGAAGGACACATTGGAGATGCCGAGCGTGAAGTTCACGCCCGGATACAGCGCCGCGATTTGGCGAATCGCGGACAGCGTCTCGATCGCGTCCCGGCGCGTCTCCTCCTGCCCGGTCGCGATCGGGAACGTGAGCGTGTCGACGAAGATGTCCGGCAGCGCCATCCCCCACCGCGACGTCAGGTCGTCGATGAGGCGTGCGGCTACGCGTACCTTCCACTCGCACGTACGCGCTTGGCCCTCCTCGTCGATCGTCAGAGCCACCACCGCCGCGCCGTGCTCGCGGACGATCGGCATTACGCGTGCGTACCGCGACTGGAGGCCGTCGCCGTCCTCGAAGTTCACCGAGTTGATGATCGATCGGCCGCCGAGCTTCTCCAGGCCCGCTTCCAGGACCGCCGGCTCGGTGGAGTCGAGCATGATGGGCAGCGTCGAGGCCGTCGCGAACCGGCCGGCCAGCTCGTGCATGTCGGCCGCACCGTCACGCCCGACATAGTCGACGCACAGATCGAGCAGGTGCGAGCCGTCACGGGCCTGCTCGTGGGCGATCTCGATGCAGGCGTTGTAGTCGGCGGCCAGCATGGCTTCGCGGAACGCCTTGGAGCCGTTGGCGTTCGTCCGCTCACCGATCATCAGGATGCTGGCGTCCTGGCGGAAGGGCACGTGGTGATACAGCGACGCGAGGCCGGGCTCCGCTACCGGTGACACCGCCACCGGGGAATGACCGTGCAGCGCCGATACGACCGAAGCCAGGTGAGCCGGAGTGGTGCCGCAGCACCCGCCGATCAGCCGCGCGCCGTACTCGGTCACGAAGCGGCCCAGCGCCTCGGTCAGCTCAGACTCCGTCAGCGGGTATCGCGCACCGTCGGCGGTCAGCTCGGGCAGGCCCGCGTTCGGCATCACCGACAGCGGCACCCGCGCATGCTGCGCTAGGTAGCGCAGGTGCTCGGTCATCTCGGCCGGCCCGGTCGCGCAGTTCAGGCCGATCAGGTCGATGCCCAGCGGCTCCAGCGCCGCCAGCGCCGCGCCGATCTCGCTGCCCAGCAGCATGGTCCCGGTCGTCTCGACGGTCACCTGGCAGATCAGCGCCACCTCGCGGCCGCTCGCCGCGATGGCGCGCTTCGCCCCGATCACCGCCGCCTTCGCCTGCAGCAGGTCTTGGCAGGTCTCCACGAGGATCGCGTCCGCTCCGCCGTCCACCAGGCCGCGAACATTTTCCTGGTACGCCCGCCGCAGCGCCGGGAATCCGACATGGCCCAGCGTCGGCAGCTTCGTACCCGGGCCGACCGAGCCGATGACGAACCGGGGCCGGCCGGGGCCGGCGTACCCGTGCGCCACCTCTTTGGCCAGCCGGGCGCCCGCGAGCGAGTACTCGTAGACGCGGTCGCTGAGGCCGTACTCGCCCAGCGCGGCCAGGTTGGCGCCGAACGTGTTGGTCTCCACGCAGTCCGATCCAGCCGCGAAGTACGCCTCATGCACCGCGCGTACGACGTCCGGCCGGGTCGCGTTGAGCACCTCGTTGCAGCCCTCGTGACCCTCGAAATCGTCCAGCGTCGGGTTCGCGGCCTGCAACATCGTGCCCATCGCGCCGTCGGCGACGAGTACGCGATCGCGCAGCGCGGCGAGGAAACCATCGGTCACTCGGCCAGCCTAGTCCGGGCGTACCCGGCCCTCCTGCCGGAAGGCGACACGCCCCGGCGGATCTCGACCGGCGTGCGGCGCCGGGGGCGCGGACTAGGCTGTGACCGTGAGCGAGTTCGACGGACTGCCGACCCTGCGCAACCCGGTCGCCCTGGCCGCCTTCGAGGGCTGGAACGACGCGGCCGATGCTGCCAGCGGTGCGCTGGACCACCTGGAACAGCTGTGGGACGCCAAGGAGGTGGCGGCGATCGACCCGGAGGATTACTACGACTTCCAGGTCACGCGGCCGCATATCAGTCTGGTCGATGGCGATACCCGGCGCATCGAGTGGCCCACGACCCGGTTCCTGGTGGCCAGCCCGCCCGGTTCCGACCGGGACGTGGTGCTCATCCGCGGCATCGAGCCCAACATGCGCTGGCGCGGTTTCTGCGCCGACGTCCTGGAGCTGTGCCACAGCCTGGAGGTCCGCCAGATCGTGCTGCTGGGTGCGCTCCTGGCCGATGTGCCCTACAGCCGGCCGCTGCCGGTCAGCGGCAGCTCCCCCAACGCCGAGGCGATGCAGCGGCTGAACCTGCTGCCGACCCGCTACGAGGGGCCGACCGGCATTGTGGGGGTCATGCACGACGCAGCGCAGAACGCCGACGTGGACTCACTGTCGTTCTGGGTCCACGTGCCGCACTACGCCAACAACCCGCCCTGCCCCAAGGCCACCCTCGCGCTGCTGCACCGCATCGAAGAGGTGCTCGACCTGCCGGTGCCCGTCGGCGACCTGGCCGAGGAGGCGGCCGAGTGGGAGGACAAGGTCCGCGCCGCCGGCGAGCAGGACGCGGAACTCGGCGAGTATCTGCGGGAGCTGGAGGAGCGGGCGGGCGACGCCGGCATCCAGCCGCTGTCGGGCGACGAGATCGCCAGCGAGTTCGAGAAGTACCTGCGGCGCCGGGGTGGCGGCAGCGGTCCGGCCGGGCCGAACGCCGGTCTCTTCTGATCCAGCTGTTCGAATTCGCGATCACCGCACTGGGCGATATGTACGCGTTCGAACGCAACGCCTAGAGCGTCCTAGGATTCTAGGTATTCGGACATTCGTGCGGCACAATCCGCATCATGACCGAGGTCAGCACGCACGGGGTCAATCCGGGCGCGGCCGAGTTCCCGCACCGGCAGATCGCGGACGCGCTGCGCGCCCGCATCCGGCGCGGCGACTGGGCCGCGGGCGAGCGGCTACCCAGCATCCCGGCGCTGGCCGGCATGTTCGGCGTGGCCAAGCAGACCATCCAGCGCACGATCGACCAGCTGCGCGTCGAAGGCATGCTCATCACCAAGCCCGGATCGGGCACCTACGTCCGCGGTACGCGCCGGCGCCTCAACCGCCTGTCCCGCGGCCGCTACGGCACCTACCGCGGGTACCACGCCGATCTGGCCGCGCGGTATCGCCAGCAGCTCGTCTCCGTCGGCCGCGAACCCGCCCCGCCCGAGGTCGCCGATGCGTTCGGCGTACCCGACCACACGGAACTCGTGGTACGCCGATACTTCGTGCGTACGCTCGACCCGACGGTGTCGCAGGTGACCGTCGAGATCGGAGCATCCTGGTTCCGTCCGTCCGATGTGGGCGGTTCGTCGATCGAGCGCCCGGAGTCCTTCGGCCGCCCCACCTACCAGGAGGTCGAGGACGTCATCGGCCGCCGGTACGCCACCGCGTCCGACGTCATCAGCGCCCGGCTGCCCACCCGCGAAGAGGCCGAACTGCTCGCGATGCGCCCCGATACGCCGGTGCTGCACCTGCTGCACGTCGCGTACGACGCCGAGCACCGGCCGGTCGAGGTGGCCCAGTCGACGTGGCCGGGGCCGATGACGACGCTGGCCGAGGAGTACAAGATCCCCGAGCCCCGCCTCGACGACTTGGACGTCTAGGCCCTGGCTCTCAGCCACATCAGCAGGGCCGGAGTGCGGTCGGGTGGGGTTACGGAGATCGCGATCAGCGCGAAGACAGCCGCGACCGCGACGCCGACGGCGTACCCGGAGCCGGTGATGACGGCTCCGAACACGGCCGGGGTCACCGCGCTGACCATGTTCTGCACCATGTTGTGTACGCCCAGCGCCCGCCCGGCCCACGCGGACCCGGCCAGCTCGGCGACGGCGGTGAAGGCCAGCCCGTTGCCGGTCATGGCGATGACGAGCGCGCTGAGCAGCAATGCCGGGCTGACGGAGGAGTCCAGCCCCATCGCCGACGCGGCCAGCAGCATGACCGACCCGTTGACCAGAGCGAGCTGGCGCATCGGGCGCAGGCGGCTGCCGACCGCGTCGGACCACCGGCCACAGGCGATGCGGCAGAACGCGCCGAAGATCTGGACGGCGGCCAGCAGCGCACCAGCGGTCGACGGTGACCAGTCGCGCGTACCGACGAGGTAGTCGTAGCTGAACGCCGCCGTCACGAACTGTGGTACGACGAGCAGCATCGCCGCGCCATGGATGCGCCACAGATCCGCGAGGCGGTAGGGGTTGCCGCCGTTGGCCGAGCCCGTGACGGCGCCCCGGGGTGGGTCGACGACGAACAGGGCGACCGCCGCCGACGTCGTGATGCAAATGGCCGCGAGTACGCCGAGCGCGCCCCGCAGCCCGTACTGGCTGGCGACCGGCGGCAGTACGAGAGCCGCGACGGCGATACCCAGCGGCTGGGCGGCTTGGCGGAACGCCATCGCCACTCCCCGGCGTTCGGCCGGAAACCAGCCGAGGACGACCTTGCCGCTGGCCGAGTTGGCGGCGCTGCCCAGTGCTCCGGCGATGCCGAGGGCCAGCCCGGCGACGGGGATCGCGGCGTCGGTCAATGCGGCCACGGCGAGGACCACACCGGCCAGGCTCTGGCCGAGCGACATCGTCAGGCGCTCGCCATAGCGATCGGCGAACCAGCCCCAGGCCACCAGGGTGAGGAGCATGCCGGCGCTGGGTGCGCCGACGATCATGCCCGCCTGGCTGAGGCTCAGCCCATCGGAGCGCAGCTCCGGGATGAGAACCGGCAGGCCGTACATGAACACGCAGCTCGCACCCTGCGCAGCCATGCCCAGGCCGAGCATGGTCCAGGGGTTGCTGCGTCGCATACCGTGGACGCTACTCAGCGTGTCCCATGAAGCAAGACAATAATATCACTGTACGAGATGACTCCGGTCACACCAGATGGACGCCGAGCAGACCGTCCACTGTGGCCGCAACTAGGGCCGGAGCGCCGGCGTCCTCACCGACGCCCGCCACGACGGCGTCCGCCCACTCGTCGACCAGGGCCAGCGCTCGGGGCGTGTCCAAATCGTCGGTCAGCGCTGCGCGTACCCCCGAAAGGAGAGCGGCACCGGTGGGACCGGCGGCGGCCGACGCAGCGGAACGCCAGCGGGCCAGGCGCTGCTCCGCGGCCTTGAGAAGGTCGTCGGTCCACTGGCGGTCGGCGCGGTAGTGGTCGGCGATGAGCGCGAGCCGCATGGCCATGGGGTCGATGTGGTCGGCCCGCAGGCGAGAGACGAAGACGAGATTGCCGCGCGACTTGCTCATCTTCTCCCCGTGCAGGCCGATCATTCCGGCGTGCACGTAGTGCTGCGCGAAGGGGGCCTTGCCGGAGAGCACCTCCGCGTGCGCGGCCGAGCATTCGTGGTGCGGGAAGAGCAGATCGTTGCCGCCGCCCTGAACGTCGATGGTCGGCCCGATGAGGGTCTGGGCGATGACGGTGCACTCGATGTGCCAGCCGGGCCGGCCGGGGCCGAGCGGGCCACCCGGCCACGACGGCTCATCCGGGCGCAAACCACGCCACAGCACCGGATCGAGCGGATCGCGCTTGCCCACGCGCTCGGGGTCGCCACCGCGCTCGGCGGCGAAGATGATCATCTGCTCCCGCGACAGGTTCGACTCGTACCCGAAGTCGGGCGCGCTGGTGATGTCGAAGTAGACGTCGCCGGTCCCGTCGTCGAGCCGGTACGCCGCCCCGCGCTCCAGCAGGTCCTGCACCTTGCCGGCGATGGCCGGGATGGACTCCACGGCGCCGACGTAGTGCTCCGGCGGGATGATGCGCAGCGCCTCCATGTCCTCGCGGAACAGCGCCGTCTCCCGCATCGCCAGCACGACCCAGTCCTCGTGGTCGCGGGCGGCCCGCTCCAGGAGCGGCTCGTCGATGTCGGTCACGTTCTGGACGTAGACGACGTCGTGACCGGCGTCGCGCCAGACCCGATTGATCAGGTCAAAGGTGATCATCGTGGCCGCGTGGCCGAGGTGCGTCGCGTCGTAGGGCGTGATGCCGCACACGTACAGGCCGCCGCGGCCGTTCGGCAGGCTCGGATGCTTCTCCTGGCGCGCCGAGTCGTACAGGTACAGCGGCTGGCCCGCGCCGGGCAGGCGGGGCACATCGGTTGCGGACCACGATTCCATGCCGCCCAGCCTAGCCCGGCGATCACGGCCGGATCTGGGCGCTCGCACCCGCACCGCCAGCCCGCCCGCCCTCCGGGCGGCGAGGGTGGGCGAAGGGCCGGAAAGCGCGCCGGGTGCGCAGTTGGAGCAACGGGCAGATAAGGTCGGAGCATGACTCATCAGGTGTTCGCGTTCGACCCGCCCGAGCGGTTCGTGGCCGGCACCGTGGGTCCACCCGGCGAACGCACGTTCTACCTGCAGGCCCGCGGTGGCGGCCGGACGGTGAGCGTGGCGCTGGAGAAGGTCCAGGTGTCGCTGCTCGCGGAGAAGCTGGAGGAGCTGCTCGGCGAGGCGCACAGCCGCTTCGGGCTCAAGCTGCCCGAGTCGTCGGAGATCGTCGACAACGAGCCGCTGGACGCGCCCGTCGAGGAGGAGTTCCGGGTGGGTACGCTCGGCCTCGCGTACGACGTCGAGGACAGCTCGATCATCATCGAGGCCATCGCTGTCGAAGAGGCCGAATTCGACGCCGACAGCGAAAGCGACGCGGCTGAGGAGGAGGCGTCGGAGATCCCCGACCACCTCGACCGGCTGCGTGTACGCCTCACGCCGCAGGCGGTCCGCGACTTCGTGGACCGGGCCCGCCGTGTCCTCGCCGCCGGGCGCCCGCCGTGCCCGCTATGCGGTCAGCCACTCGACCCCGCCGGCCATCTCTGCCCGCGGAACAATGGCTATCACCGCCGCTGACGTTCTCGCGGCCCTCACCCACGGCGAGATGGAGATCGAGGGCCGGTTGGTCGACGCCTCGAATACCACGCTGCGGGTGGTCCTGAGCCACGACGGCGTCGAGGTCCGCGGCGTCTACAAGCCCGTACGCGGTGAGCGGCCGCTATGGGATTTTCCGACCGGTACGCTGGCCGGCCGCGAGGTGGGGGCGTACCTGGTCAGTGAGGCGCTCGGGTGGAACCTGGTGCCGCCGACCGTCCCCCGCGACGGCCCCTTCGGACCCGGTTCGGTGCAGCTGTGGCTCGACGAGCTGGACGAGCCGCCGGTCGGTTTCGTGGCCGCCGACGAGATGCCCGACGACTGGTTCGGCATCGCCGCCGCGCGGGACGACGACGGGCGGGCGTACGTGCTGGGTCATGGGGATACGCCCGATCTGGCGCGGCTGGCGCTGTTCGACGCGGTCGTCAACAACGCCGATCGCAAGGGCGGTCACGTGCTGGCGTTCCAGGATCGGCTCTACGGCGTCGACCACGGCGTCTGCTTCCACGCCGAGCCGAAGCTGCGTACGGTGCTGTGGGGGTTCGCCGGCAAGCCGATCCCCGATGATCTGCGGCTGCGCCTGTCCGAAGTGGACCTTGGAGTGATCGGGCTCGGTATCGACATGGGCACCGGCCTCGGTCCGCTCCTGTCCGAAGTGGAGATCGAGGCGCTGCGGGATCGGGTGGGCGCGCTGGCGGCGCTCGGCGTCTACCCGATGCCCGACCCCGATCGCCACGTCATCCCCTGGCCGCCCATTTAGCGCTCGCCGCATTGGCGTTCACGGCATTCGGCGCTCGGCCGAACGGCCGCCGCTGAAGGCGTACCCGAAAAGTTGGGAGACCGGCGGCGGCGCGTGCGTTAGGGTTCGCAAGCGTGAGGCTGACGAGCATTCACCTGTACCCGGTGAAATCCCTTGGCGGGCACGACGTGGCCGAGGCCGTCGTGGAGCGGTGGGGCCTTCGCGGCGACCGCCGGTGGCTGGCGCTCAACCCCGACGGCACCTACCTGACCGCACGCATCGAGCCGCGGATGCTGTCGCTCACGGCCCAGGCCCGTTCCGACGGCGCGATCACGCTGCGCGACGGCCACGGCTCCCTCGACGTGCAACCGGCGCCGCGCGGCGAGATCGTGCCGACCGCGGTCTCCCGGCTGGAGTCGGTGCGCCTGGCCGCCCCCGAGGCCCATGAGTGGCTCTCCACCCGCCTCGGCCGCGAACTTCGCCTGGGCTGGCTGGACGACCCGCAGCGCCGCTCGGTCGCCACCGACCACGGCGGCCACCCGGGCGATCCGCTCAACCTCGCCGACGCCGGCCCGCTGCTGCTGTGCACCGTGCAATCCATGAACCGGCTCAACGACTGGATCGCGGACACCGCGCTCGAACGCGGCGAGGACTTCGAACCGCTGCCGATCTCCCGCTTCCGCCCCACCGTCGTGGTCGACGGCGCCGTCGAACCGTTCGCCGAGGACGACTGGAAGACGGTCATCATCGGCGGCGTGGAGTTCCGCTTCGCCGAGGCCTGCGACCGGTGCGCGCTCACCACCATCGACACCCGGACCTTCCGCACGGCCAAGGAGCCCATCCGGACCCTCGCTCGGTTCCGGCAGTGGGACCACAAGACCTTTTTCGGCGTACGCCTGGTGCCCGTGACGACCGGCGTGATCCGGGTCGGTGACGAGGTGTCGGCGGCCTAAGCGAGTTCGGCCGGTACGGCCACGACGTCCACGAAGGCACCGCGGCGCAGGACGGTGAGCGGAAGCCGCCGCCCGATGGCCGGTCCGAGCATCAGCCGCTGAATGTCCTGTACGCCCTGCACCGGCTTGCCGTCGGCGGTCACCAGCACATCGCCCAGGTAGAGGCCGGCGACTCCGGCCGGCGAGCCGGGCACGACCTCGACCACACGCAGTCCCCGGCGCTGACCGAGCCGCTCGGCGACGGGCGGTGGCAACGCGACCGGTACGCCCGCCACGCCGAGCCAGGCCCGGCGTACCTTTCCGTGGCTGACGAGGTCGGAGATGATGTGCCGGGTATTGGCGTTGATCGGCACCGCCAGGCCCAGCCCGATGCCGGCGACGGCGGTGTTGATGCCGACCACCTGGCCCCGGGAATCGGCCAATGCGCCACCGGAGTTGCCGGGGTTGAGCGCGGCGTCGGTCTGGATCACGTCGTCGATCAGCCGGCCGCGACGGCCGTCGTGCACCGGCAGGGATCGGCCCAGGGCGCTGACCACGCCGGCCGTGACCGAGCCGGACAGGCCGAGCGGGCTGCCGACGGCCACGACGAGCTGGCCGACGCGCAGCGAGTTCGCGTCGCCGAGGGTCGCCGGTGGCGCGCTGACGTCGCCGGCCCGCGCGACGGCCAGATCGGCCAGCGGATCGGCGCCGACGACGTCGAACCGGGTCTCCTGGCCGTCGCTGAACTCCGCGGTACCCATCCGGGCGCCCGCGACGACATGCGCACTGGTCAGCATGAAACCGTCGTCGGTGAACAGGACGGCCGAGCCCGCGCCCCCGCCCCGGGACGTTCGCACGGTCAGGCTGGCCACGCTCGGCAGGACGGTCGCCGCCACCGACGACACCACCCGCGAGTACGCGTCCAGGGCCTCGTTCTCCGCATCCATAACCGCCACAACAATGGCACGGCGGGACGCAGTCCGCCGTACGCCGACGGCGAAATCCCTCGCCCTCGATGTCGCGTTCCAAGATCCTGGCAGGATCAGGGATAGTGCACGGATCTTGGCCCAAGATCCGTGCACTATCCCTGATCTAAACCAGATCAAGGGGGCGGCGGTGGGTGGGCCGGGTGGGTTAGGAGCCGCCG
>Ga0114129_10000660_pt1 | contig 43218 bp, 40 predicted proteins | sample RhiMetdeltSRZDD1_FD_80071 | JGI IMG/M metagenome (GOLD analysis project Ga0114129, IMG submission 80071) | Populus rhizosphere microbial communities from Tennessee, USA - Rhizosphere MetaG P. deltoides SRZDD1 (version 2) (version 2) | ecosystem: Host-associated > Plants > Roots > Rhizosphere >...
CGCCCCGCCTGGGCGCAGCCGATCAGGTACGACAGGCAGCCGGACTCCTCGTTCAGGAGCTGCTGAAAGATCACTAGTGCTTCTCGGCCTTTTCCTTCTCCGCCTTCACGTCTTTCACGATCTTGTCGGCGAGGAAGGACGGCACCTCTTCGTAATGCGAGAACTCCATGGAGTAGGCGCCGCGGCCACCGGTCATGCTGCGCAGGCTCGACTCGTACGTGAGCATCTCCGCCATGGGCGCCTGCGCGCGCACGATCGCCGTCTCGCCGGCGGGCTCCATGCCGACGATGCGCCCGCGCCGCGAGTTGAGGTCGCCGATGATGTCGCCTGTCACGTCCGCCGGCGTCGTGACCTCCACGTTCATCACCGGCTCGAGCAGGATCGGGTGGGCGTCCATGAAGACCTTCTGCAGCCCCATCGACGCCGCGATCTGGAAGGCCATGTCCGAGGAGTCCACGTCGTGGTACGAGCCGTCGTACAGCGTGACCTTCATGTCGACGATCGGGTAGCCGGCGAGGATGCCCTTTTTCATGCAGTCGCGAACACCCTTTTCCACGGACGGAATGAAGTTGCGGGGCACGGCGCCGCCGAAGATGTCGTCGACGAACTCGAACCCCCCGCCGCGCGTCATTGGCTCGACGCGCAGCCACGTGTCGCCGTACTGGCCGCGCCCGCCCGTCTGCTTCTTGTACTTGCCCTGCCCCTCGGCGCGGCCCTTCACCGTCTCCTTGTAGGGAATCCGCGGCGGCAGCAGCGTGACGTCGACGTTGTACTTGCGCTTCATGCGCTCGACCGTCATCTCCACGTGCATGCTGCCGACGCCGGAGATCAAGAGCTGCTTGGTCTCCGGATCGAAGTGGTGATGCACCGTCGGGTCTTCCTCGGCGATTCGCGACAGCGCGTTGGAGATCTTGTCTTCGTCGCCGCGGCTCTTGGGCTGGACGGCGAAGTTGATGGCCGGCTCGGGGAACGTGATGCGCGACACCTCGAAGGGATGCGCCTCGTCGCAGAGCGTGTCGCCGGTCTGCGTCTCCTTCAACTTCTGCGCGACACCGATCTCGCCGGGACCCAGGTCGTTTACGGGCTTCTGCGTCTTGCCCATGAGCCACGCCACGTGGCCCATCCGCTCGCGCGCGCCGCGCGTCGGGTTGACCAGTGTGGAGTCCGCGCGGACGGTGCCCGTCATGACGCGGAAGAGCGTGAGCTTGCCGATGTGCGGGTCGGACAGCGTCTTGAACACGAGCGCGACCGGCGGCTGCTTGGCGTCGACCGGGCGCGTCGCCGGCTGCTTGGCCTTCACGTCCGTGCCGCCGATCTCGCCGCGATCGGCCGGCGACGGGAACTCCTGCACGATCATGTCGAGCAGCGGATGGCTGCCCACGGCCTTCGTCGCGCACGCGCAGAGCACCGGGACGATCTTGCCGTCGCCGATGCCGCTCTTGAGCGCCTTGAGCATCGAGGCTTCGTCGAGCGCGCCCTCTTCCAGGTATTTTGCCAGGAGATCGTCATCCGTCTCGGCGGCCGCCTCCACGAGCTTCTCGCGCCACTCCTTGGCGCGGTCGGCGAGCTCCGCCGGCACCGCGACTTCCGAGGACTTGCCGTCGGCGTAGACGAAGGCCTTCATCTTCGCGAGGTCGACGTAGCCCTTGAAGCCGGACTCCTCCCCGATGGGAATGTGCAGCGGGACGATGCGGCCCTTCAGGCGGCGCGTGAGCGAGTCGAGCGTGCGAAAGAAGTCGGCGCGCTCCCGGTCGAGCCGGTTGACGATGACGGCGCGCGGCAGCTCGTACTCGCTGGCGAACTTCCAGACCTTTTCCGTCTGCACCTGCACGCCGGCGACGGCGTCGACGATGACCAGCGCGGCCTCGACCACCCGCAGGCCCGCACGCGCGTCCGCGATGAAGTCGCCGTACCCCGGGGTGTCGACGAAGTTGATGTGGTGGCCTTTCCAATCACAGTAGGCCACGGCGGTGTTGATCGAGATCTTGCGCTTGGTCTCGTCGGGATCGAAGTCCGTCGTCGTGCTGCCGTCGTCGACCTTGCCCAGCCGCGTGACCGCGCCGGCCGTGAAGAGCAGCGCCTCGACCAGCGACGTCTTGCCGACGCTGCCATGGCCGATGACGCCGACGTTGCGGATCTTCCCGATCTCGATCGCCATAAGACCGGCCTCCTGAAGCGAGCAATGCTCGGTAGAGGGCCGATGCTACCACGGAGCGGGTGCGCGGGCCGTCGCCACGGCCCCACCCCGCCGGACACCCGCCGCGAAAGACCTATCGTGGGGTCAGCGTCGCAACGACCGAGGCGACCACCGCGTCGTCCGACCCCTCGAGGTCGATCGGCGGCGACAGCGGCGGCGGATCGTATTTGATGCCGGCGCCGGTCAGCACCAGCACCACGCGGGCGTCGTCGGAGATGCCACGGCCATCTTTCAGCATGCCGAGCGCGGCGACGAGCGCGGCGCCTTCCGGCGACGTCCACACACCCTCCAGGCGCGCCAGCAGCCGCTGCGCGTCCTGGATGGCGCGCTCGCTCACCGCGACGGCGTCGCCGCCGGTGTCCCGCAGGACCTTCAGCATCTGGCGGCCCGCGAAGGGGGAGGGCACGCGCAGCCCCGCCGCGTGCGTGGTGGGGTTGTCCCAGACGGCCGTCGTCTCCGCGCGGTCGTGAAAGGCCTTCACGACCGGCGCGCAGCCCTCGGCCTGCACGGCGATCATGCGCGGCAACGGGCCGGGGACCCACTCCATCGCGCGCAGCTCCTCGTAGGCCTTGGGGATGCCTACGAGGCCGGTGCCCCCGCCCGTCGGATATAAGAGGACGTCAGGACATGTCCAGCCGAGCTGCTCGGCCAGCTCCAGGCCCATCGTCTTCTTGCCCTCCAGCCGGTACGGCTCCTTGAGCGTCGAGAGATCGAACCAGCCGATCTGCGGCGAAACCTTCGCCACAACCTTGCCGGCGGTAGCGATCGAGCCCTCGATGGTGAAGACCGTCGCGCCGGCGATCGCCGCCTCCGCGATGGCCGCCGGCGGCGTCCCGCGCGGCACGATCACCGCGCACGGCAGCCCGCAGCGCGCGGCGTACACGGCGGCGGCGCCACCGGCATTGCCCGCCGAGGGAATGACGAAGCCCCGCGCGCCGAGCGTTCGCGCGCGCGTGATCGCCATGCCGAGCCCGCGCGCCTTGAACGAGCCGGTGGGGTTCTGGCCCTCGTCCTTGCCCCACACGTGTCGGAGGCCGAAATGCGCGGCGAGCCGCCGCAGGGGGAACAGCGGCGTGCCGCCCTCACCGAGGGTGACCGGCGCCTCGTCCTCGTCGAGCGGCGTCAGCTCGCGGAAGCGGTACATGCCCGGCGGGCGCGCGCGCAGCGCCTCCTTCGTCACGCTGGCCCGCACGCGCTCGAGGTCGTAGCGCACGGCGAGCATCTGCCCGCACCGCTCGCACACGCTGAGCACCTGCTTGGGGTCGTGGCGGTGGCGGCAGATCGTGCACTCGACGTGGCTGACGAAGCTCATCGGCGCGGTCGAGTGTATCGCGGTTAGGCCATCACCTGGCCGCCGTTGACGTCGAGCGTTGCGCCGTTCACGAAGCTGGCGGCGTCGGAGGCGAGGAACAGGATCGCGTCGGCGATCTCGCTCGGCTCGCCGAGCCGGCGAACCGGAATCGTCTGCGCGAGCTCGCGCGTCTGCTCAGGCGTGCGCAGCGCCTTCACGCGGTCGGTGGCGGTCGTCCCCGGCGCGACGGCATTCACCGTGATGCCCTCGGGACCGACTTCCAGCGCGAGGTTGCGGGTGAAGCCGACCACGCCGGCCTTCGCCGCGGCATAGTGCGACGTCACGCGGACCGCGCCGCCACGCGCGACGACGGAGGCGAGATTCACGATCCGTCCGGCGCGCTGCCGCTTCATCAGCGGCAACACGGCGCGGGCGCAGACGAAGGCGCTCGTGAGGTTGGAGCGCACGATCGAGTCCCACTCTTCGTCGCTGATGTCCTCAGTCAGGCGCATGGTCGCGAAGCCGCCGGCGTTGTTGACGAGGACATCCACGCGGGCCCAGCGCTGGATGATCGCGTCGACGAAGCGACGCACGTCGGCGGGCGCGGCGACGTCGGCGCCGAACGCCATGACGTCGGCACCGGTCTCCCGCAAGCGCTTTGCCGTCACCTCGACGGCGGAGCTGTCGATGTCGACCACGGCGAGCCGCGCGCCTTCGCGCGCGAACGCCTCGGCGGTGACGGCGCCGATGCCGCGCGCGGCACCGGTGACGATCACGACACGTCCCTGAAATCGCATGCTACGCGGGCGCCACCACGCGGTTCGCCAGCACCCCGATGCGCTCGACCTCGGCCTCGAGCTTGTCGCCCTTCTTGAGGAATTTGCCGAGCGCGGCGCCGACGCCCTCCGGTGTGCCGGTGGCGATGACGTCGCCCGGCAGCAGGGTGAAGCCCTGCGAGAGCACCGCGATGCACTCGTCGACGGGGAAGATCATCTTCGACGTGTGGCTCGATTGCCGCGTCTCACCGTTGACCCGCAGCGTGATGGCGAGCGTCTGCGGGTCGGGAATCTCGTCGGCGGTGACGAGCACCGGGCCCATCGGACAGAACGTGTCGAGCGACTTGCCCTTGAACCACTGACCGTGGCGCTTCTGGAGGTCGCGCGCGGTGACGTCGTTGACGACGGTGTAGCCAAACACGTGTGACAGCGCTTGCTCGCGCGGGATGTCGCGGCCCGCCGTTCCGATCACGACGGTCAGCTCGACCTCGTAGTCGAGCTCCTGCGTCACCGCGTGGTGCACGATCTTGCCGCCGGGCGCCAGCACGCACTCCGGCGCCTTCGTGAAGTAGACGGGATGCGGCGGCGCCTCGGCGCCCCGCTCGGCGGCGTGCTCCTTGTAGTTGCGCCCCAGACAAAAGACGTTGCGCGCCGGGCGCGGAATCGGCGCCTCGAGCCGCGCCTTGTCGGCCGCCAGACCCAGCTTGCGCTCGGTCAGCGCTCCGACGCCGTCTCGCTTGAGGATCGTCTCGCCGTGCGCGAGCGCCTCACGCGCCGCGCTCATTCCGTCCGGACCACGCGCGATCAACTCCAGCATGCTCTTGGGGAAGCCGCCGCGACCATGACGGACGGCGGCGCGCTCGCGCGCGAGGTCGGCCGCCAGCGCGCCGAGGTCGAAGACGGCGTCGCCGACGAGCGCGCCGATCCGCGGCCTGGACGAGCCCTTTCGGTACGTTACGAGATGCATATCAGGCGTGACCGAGGGGTGCCACGGCTCCGCCGGCGCGGTTCCGAGCGCTTGGGGGTATGGGGGCCATTTCGGGGCCCCTGACCTCGCGCACTCGGTGACCGAGGACCGCGACGGCTGCGCCGGCGCGGTTCCGAGCGCTTGGGGGTATGGGGGCCATTTCGGGGCCCCCCATTTAAATAGACTGGCGCATGGCGGTGCGCCCGGGTAGCGCCATGCCGCGCTCCTGCGCCATCCGCTCGAGCTCCTGCGGGATCGCGAAGCGCACGTCCTCTTCGACCACGTGGACCTCGCGCACGCTGACGTCCCGCGCACGCAGCGCGTGCACGACCTGCGTCACCAGCATCTCCGGCGTGGAGGCGCCCGCGGTGATGCCGACGCGCGTCGCGCCCGCCAGCCACTCGGGCTTGATGTCGTTCACGTCGTTGATGAGATGGGCATGCGTGCCGGCGGTCTTGGCGACTTCCACGAGCCGGTTGGCGTTCGAGGAGTTCGCGGCGCCAATGACGAGCAGCACGTCCACGTCGCCCGCGAGCCGCTTGACCGCCGCCTGCCGGTTCTGCGTGGCGTAGCAGATGTCGTCGCGTGAGGGCCCCACGATGCGCGGGAACTTGCGGCGGAGGGCGTCGATGACATCTCGCGTATCGTCCACAGACAACGTAGTCTGCGTGAGGTACGCGATCTTGTCGGGATTGGGGACCTCGAGCCGCTCGACCTCGGCGGCGCTGTCAATGACGACGATGCGATCGGGCGCCTCGCCGAGCGTGCCGATGACCTCGTCGTGGTCCTCGTGGCCGATCAGGACGATCGAATACCCTTCGCGGGCGTACCGCACGGCCTCGAGATGGACCTTCGTCACGAGCGGGCACGTCGCGTCGATCACGCGCAGACCGCGCCGCTCCGCGTCGTCGCGTACCGCGGGCGAGATTCCATGCGCGCTGAAGATCACGGTGGCGTCGTCGGGCACTTCCGACAGCTCGTCAACGAAGATCGCGCCCTTGGCCCGCAGCGACTCCACCACGTGGCGGTTGTGGACGATCTCGCGGCGGACGTAGACGGGCGGCCGGCACACCGACAGGGCCAGCTCGACGATATCGATCGCGCGCTCGACGCCGGCGCAAAAGCCCCGCGGACCGGCGAGCAGGATCTCCGAGATCGGGACAGTAGCCACGTGATTACCTCAGGGGAAGTAGAAGGAAACGCCACCCACCACGACGTGGGCCTCGAAGCCCCGGTTGGGTAGGCTCGTATTGCCGTTGGAGACGTGCTGCCAGCGGTAGCCCGCGTAGAGCGCGGTCTTGTTCGACACGAAGACCGACGCGCCGACGCCCCCGAACACCAGGAAGGCGAAGGTCGAGTCGATCTCCGGAATGTCGAGATCCGTGCCGCCGGCCGAACCGCCGATCTCGGCGTAGGGAACGAAGCGGCCGAGGCCGAGGAAGTGGTATCGCGTGACCGCGGCGAGCCCCGCCCAGAACGCTGAGCGCGGCACCGTGTACTTCTGGTAGAGCGGCTCGAAGCCCATTTCCAGCGCGCCATACCAGAAGTGGTCGCGGCCGAGCGGCTCGAAGGGCAGCAGGCTGAAGCGCACGCCGACGTCGTAGAACTCGAGATACGTGACGCCCTGGTGCTTTTCCTCGAAGTTGAACTGCCAGCCGTAGGCGCCCTCGCCGGAGAGCACGAACGTCCCCTTCCGGAACGTCTGCTCGGCGTCGAACGCCGCGGCGGGCGCCGCCGCGGCGATGAGCAACACGAGCGTCGCGGTGATGCCGCGCATCCACGTCGTCATGGCTCGATGAGGACCTTCAACGCCTCGCCCTTCTGCATGAGATCCAGCGCCGCGTGCACACCGTCCAGTCGCATCCGGTGGGTCACGAGTGGGTCGGGCACGATGGTCCCGGACTCGAGTGATTCGACGGCCTGCCGGATGAGCTCGGGCGTGTGATGGAACGCGCCGACGAGCGTGAGCTCTTCGTAGTGCGCCCGACGCGTGTCCACCCGCACCGATGTCCCGGGCGCGCAGCCACCAAAGAATACCACGCTTCCTCCGCGCCCCACCGCGGCCATCGCCTGTTCCCACACCTCAGGACGGCCGGTGGCGTCGATGGTGACCTCGGGTCCGTGTCCGTCCGTCATCGCGCGCAGGTCGGCGACGACGTCCGCGCTCGCGGTGGCGTCCACGCATTCGGCGATGCCGAGCCCGGACACGCGCTCGAGGCGCCAGCCGCGCTTGCCGACGAGGATAACGCGACACTTGCGCGCCGCCGCCACCATCGCGAGCAGGCAGCCAAGCGGACCGTGGCCGAACACGGCCACCGTCTGCCCCGGCTCGACACGCGCGCGCTCGATGCCGAGCATCGCGCACGCGAGCGGCTCGGCGAATGCGGCGCGCTCGGCGGGTACCGTATGGAGTCGCACGATGTTGCGCGCGACGAGGCGCGGCGGCAGCGCGATGTATTCGCCATAGGCGCCGTTGACGAACAGCAGATCCTCGCAGAGGTTCGGGCGCCGCGCGAGGCACGCGCGACACTCGCCACACGGGGCGGAGTTGGCGGCAGAGATGCGATCGCCCTCGCGCACGCGCGAGACGCCTGCTCCCGCGGCGGTGACCGTGCCGGCCAGCTCGTGGCCGAACACCGTCGGGACGTGCGGAATCATCACCGGATGTCCGCGCCGTCGCACCTTGACGTCGGTGCCGCACGTCAGCGCGGCGTCGATGCGCACCACGATCTCACCGGCGGCCGGCTCCGGCACCGGCAGCTCCTCGTCGCGCAGGTCGCCCGGGCCGTGGAACACCACGGCGCGCATGGTCCGGCTCATGGCGTGACGTAGACCTTCAGCGCCTGGCGCCGGCGCATGAGATCGACACCCTCGGCCAAGCGCTCCAGCGGCAGACGATGCGTCACGAGCCCCGCGACGTCGACTTTGCCGGCGGCGATCAGCCAGAACGCGCGGGCGAGCGTCGCCGGCGACGACGAGTACGTCGTGGTCAGCGTCAGCTCGCGGTGATACAGCGTTTCGAGCGCGACCGGCAGCGCGTCGCCGGGCCCACCCGCGAAGTAATGAATCGCGCCGCCATCGCGGGCCGCGTCGACGGCCCACGGCAGTACCGCCGCCGCGCCGCCCGTGATCATGACGTGGTCGGCGCCGCGGCCGTCCGAGGCCTGGCGCGCGAGCGTGACGGCCTGCGCGGGGAGCCCCGCCGTGACACCGAACCGCGCGACGAACTCGTTGCGACCGGCGTCCTGATCGGCGCCGATGACGCTCGCGCCGGCGCGCGCGAGAAGCTGGAGGAACAGGCAGCCGATCGAGCCGAGGCCGACCACGATCGCCGTGTCGCCCGGCTGCACGCGGGCGCGCTCGACGGCGCGCAGACAGCACGCGAGCGGCTCGACGAAGGACGCTTCCTCGTCGGTGAGATGATGGGGTATCCGGAACGTCGCCGCCCGCACATTCGGCGCGGGCACGCGCACGAACTCGGCGAAGCCGCCAGGATCGAGGTTCGAGGCTTTGAACGCGCGGCACATCGACTCGCTGCCGCGACGGCAGTAGTGACACTCGCCGCACGGCACGTGGTGCGCGGCGACGACGCGGTCGCCGACCGCGAAGCCGCGCACGCCTTCGCCCGCCTCGACGACGTCGCCGACGACCTCGTGCCCGAGCACGGCCGGCACGCGCGCCCCCGGATCGCCGAGCTTGGCGATGTCGGAGCCGCAGAGCCCGCAGCCGCGCAGGCGCAGCAGCAGCTCGCCGGGGCCCGGAGCGGGGCGTGGCACGTCCGCCGGCGCCAGCCGCCCGGCGCTCTGGAGCACCACCGCCCTCATGCCACTCGCTTCATCATAGGGTCGCCTCGGACGGCGGGTCCCCAGCCCCGCGACGTCCTGCGGCTCGCACTGCAAGCATTCCGTTCATCCAGCAGCGCAGCGCGATGCGCGCCTTGCGCGCCGCGGACAGTGCGACCCGCTCGCCGAAGACGTGGAAGCGGCGTGCCTCGATCTCCTGGAGCAGCGCGAAGTAAATGCGGCCCATGATCTCCGCGGGCACGAGCGAGCGCGCGTCCCGCGCGGGAAACGCCGCCCATGCCTGGGCGTAATGCTCCCGCGCGCGCGCCGCCTGGAACGCCATGAGGCGCACGAACGCGTCGTCGTAGCGGCCGGACTTCAAATCGCCGCCGGTCACACCGAAGGCCTCGAGCTCTTGCTGCGGCACGTAGACTCGCCCGTTGCGTGCGTCGGCGCCCACGTCGCGGATGATGTTAGTGAGCTGCAGCGCGGTGCCGAGCCGCACGGCGTAATCGCGCGCGCGGGGATCGGTGTACCCGAAGATCTCGATGCAGCAGAGCCCGACCGCCGACGCCACGCGATAGCAATATGGCGCGAGCTCCTCGAACGTCTCGTACGTCGTGCGCTGCAGGTCCATCTCGCAGCCCTCGACGATCGCCTCCAGGGCCTCGCGCGGCAGCGCGAAGCGGCGCACGGCCTCCGCCAGCTGCACGGCGATCGGATGCTCGGGCGGTGTTCCGTCGTAGCAGCGCGCGATGTCGCGTCGCCACCGCGCGAGACCCGCACGCTGCGCGGCGGCATCCGTGCCGAGATCGGCGATGTCGTCGACGGTGCGGCAGAACGCATAGACCGCGTAGAGCGCTTCGCGCCGCGCGCGCGGCAGCGCCAGGAACGCGTAATAGAAGTTGGAGCGGCTCTTGCGCGTGACGCGCGAGCTGAGCCCGACCAGGCTCACCGCGCGAGCGCCCCGGCGCCGGCGGCGAGCCGTGCATACCCATGCTCGACGAACCAGCGCACGGCGTCGCGCAGCGCCTCGCGCGGATCGGTCTGCGGCAGGCCGAGCTCGCGCACGGCCTTCGCGGGCGAGAAATACATCCGCTTGCGCGACATGCGCACCGCGGTGAGCGGCACCGCCGGCGGCCGGCCCGTGAGCTTGGCCAGCACCTCGGTGCACGCCGCACCGCACCAGGCGACCGCATACGGCACGCGCAGCCGCGGCCCGGAACGGCCGGTGATCGCGGAGAGCATCCGGCCGATGTCGTCGAGCGACACGTTGCCGTGCGCGTGGCCGAGGATGTAGCGCTCGCCGACGCGCCCGCGCTCCGCGGCCAGCAAGTGGCCGCGCGCGACGTCACGGACGTGGACGATGTTGAGCCCGGTGTCGACGGTGGCGAACATCCGCCCGCGTATGAAATCGAGGATCATCTGTCCCGTCGGCGTGGGCTTGACGTCCCACGGACCGATCGGCGCCGACGGATTCACGATGACGACGGGCAGACCGCGACCGGCGAATTCCGCGGCCACGCGCTCGGCGAGAAACTTCGACTGCTTGTAGGGCCCGACCATGTCGGCCAGGGACACCGGCGTGTCTTCGGTGCCCGGCGTCCCGTCCTTGGGAATGCCGAGCGCACCGACGGTGGACGTGTAGACGATGCGGCGCACGCCGGCCTCGCCGGCCGCTTCCAGGATGGCCCGCGTGCCGCCGACGTTCACGCGATGCAAATCCTGTGGGTCACGCGCCCACAGCCGGTAGTCCGCGGCGACGTGATACAGCGTGTCCGCGCCGCGCACGGCGCGCGCCAGCGACGCGCGGTCGAGCAGATCGCCCTCAGCGATCTCCACGCGCACGCCTTCGAGCGCGCGACGGTCGCCGCCCGGGCGCGCGAGCACGCGCACCGCCGCCCCGAGCGCGGCCAGCTCGCGCACGAGATTAGCGCCGACAAAGCCGGTGCCGCCGGTTATCAAGATTGGCTTCACCGGCGCGGCTCCACGGAGCCGTCGGCGCCGCGCAGCAGCGTCGCCAGCGCGGACGCGACCGTCTTCAGCGCGGCCTCCGTGCCCGCGCGCAGCTCGAGCAGATCGCCGAGCGCGGTGGCGCGCGCGAGCGCCGCGCTCACGGCGCGCAGCGGACGCACGCGCCCGTCCTCGCCGACGGCGGCCGCGAGCGCGGCGGGAATGCCGCGCTCGGCGTCGTCCGCGACCCCGCGCACGACCGCCGACGGAACGCCGCGCTCGCGCGCCCACGCCATGATGGGCGCGGACTCCATGTCAACCGCGAGCGCTCCCGTTTCCATCCACAGGCGGGCCTTGTGCGCGGCGGACTCCACGACGTCGCGGACGGTCAGCACCGCTCCAGTGGCGGAGAGCCGCGGCAGCGTGGCGGCGGGCCAACGCGCGCCGTCGGTGCCGAGCACGACCGCGGGCACCACGAGCGCGCCGACCGCCAGCGCCGGCGCCAGCGCGCCGCACACGCCGGCGGAGATCACGACGTCGGCGGCGCGCCATGCCGCGGCGCGCTCGGCCAGGCGCGCGCCGCGCACGCCCACGGCGGCGAGCTCCAGCGTGCCGCCCGCGAAGTGCGGAACGCGCGCGCCAGGCACGGGAGCGAGACCGAGGTGACGGGCGAGCGCCCGCGCCTCGACGTCGATGGCGGTGAGAACGAGGACGCGGGTCACGCGCCCCGCGAACCGACCGCCTTCGCCGCCTCCCGGCGGCGCAGCCAGGCCGCGTACGAGGTGCCCGCGGCCGTGTCGCGGCCGGTGAAGCGGATCGAACGGATGTCCGCGTAGGGAATCGTGACGGGGTCGTCACCGTCGGTCGCGAAGACCTGCACGAATGGTGTCGCGGCCTCGGCGTTGCGATTGAAGACGTAGCCGACCAGTTCGGAGCCGTTTTCGCGGACGAGGGTGACGTCGCCGCGGTAGTCGAACGCTTGCTCGATGACGTCAGCCAACGCCGCACCTTCGAGCGGCCCCGGGTCCCACCCCTCGAGCGGGTGCTCGTCCGTCGTCACAACCGGCCCGTGAGGGTCGCCGCGACGGTGGCCTTGAAGCCCTTCCACGAGGCGAACGCGGTGTCGACGGCCGTGGGCTCGTACCCGCAGTGGACCATGCAGTCCTTGCACTTCTCGTTGCCGCTCTTGTGACCGTAGCCTTCCCAGCGCGTCGTCTCCATCAGCTCCTTGAAGGAGGCGGCGTAGCCTTCCTGCAGCAGGTAACACGGGCGTTGCCAGCCGAAAAGGTTGTACGTGGGATTCCCCCACGGCGTGCACTCGAAGTCCCACTTGCCCATGAGGAACTGGAGGAACAGCGGCGACTGGTTGAACTTCCAGCTCTTCTTGGGATTCGACAGCATCTTGCTGAAGAGCTCGTGCGTCTTCTGCCGCCGCAGGAAGTGCTCCTGGTCCGGCGCCTTGGAGTAGCTGTACCCCGGCGACAGCATCATGCCCTCGACGCCCAGGTCCATCATCTCGTCGAAGAACATCTGCATGCGAATCGGCGACGCGCCATCGAAGAGCGTCGTGTTCGTGGTGACGCGGAAGCCGCGGCGCAGCGCCTCGCGGATGCCCTCAACGGCCTGGTCGTAGACGCCGTCGCGGCACACCGCCTCGTCGTGCTCCTCGCGCAGACCGTCCATGTGAACGCTGAACGACAGATACTTCGAGGGCGCGAAGATGCCTTCCTCGAGCTTTTCCTTCAGGAGGATGGCGTTGGTGCAGAGGTACACGTACTTCCGCCGTTTCACGAGCTCGGCCACCAGCCGACCGATGTCGGGATACATCAGCGGCTCGCCGCCCGGAATGCTCACCATCGGAGCGCCGCACTCCTCGACCGCGGCCAGGCACTGCTCCACGGTGAGGTGCTTGCGCAGGACGTGGCCCGGATACTGGATCTTGCCGCAGCCGGCGCACGCGAGGTTGCAGCGGAACAGGGGCTCCAGCATCAGCACGAGGGGGTAGCGGCGATTGCGACGCAGGCGCTGCTTGAGCACATACGTGGCGACCGTCCACATCTGAGACAGCGGAACGCTCATGCCTTCTGGCTCTCCATGTCCGGCCTCATGGCCGGCCGTCGTCGCACGGCACACAACACAGCGGCGGTCGCGACGTGCACCAGCAGGCCGAGACCGAGCAGGACCCACTCGCGGATCCAGGCCGTCACCGCTAGATTGAACGCAAGCACCGCGTAGTATAACGCCATTCCTGGCGCGGGTCGGGTCCCGCGCCCATCGCCGGTGAACGCCAAATACCCTCCGATACCACCGGCGCCGACGAGCGCCCACCCGACGAAGTTCGACAGCGGCACCCCGAAGTACACGCCGGGCTCCTCGTAGTAAAAGATGCGTCCGAGGAACCAACGGTTGCCCCGCACGGCGATTGGATCGATGACGACGTCGAGGAGCATCATCAAGAGCCCGCCGGTCAGCGTGAGCCGCCCCGTCGGCGCATCGCTTCCGAGCACTCCGCGCGCCATGCAAAACGCTGCATAGGCGAGAAATGTGAACGATAGCGAGTCCATGAGCGGCACGTTCGAGATATAGAGCTCGAGCCCGCGTGTGTCCCCCGTGTAGTGATAGAGGCCGAACGGAATGCCGATGCGCGTGGAGGCGAACTCCGACACCCACGCGAGCGGCCACACCCACGCCGCGAACACGAGCGTGCGGCGCCAGCCGAGATCACGCGTGGCCGTGACGAGAAAGCAGGCGAGGAAGCCGAAGACATAGGGCCGAAGGACGAGCGTACCGACGAGGAGGTCCATGGTGGAAGTCGCGGTGCATGTTAACATTTCGTGACGTGACGGCTCTCGACGAGGCGGTCGCTCGCGCCCAGCACCACCTCTTGTCGCGCCAAGCTGCCGACGGTCACTGGGTCGGCGAGCTCGAAGCGGACCGGGCGCTCACCGCGGAAGCCCTCCTGCTGCACCGCCTGATCGATCGCGTCGACCACGGCGTCGAGCGCCGAGCCGTGACGTATCTGCGCCGGCGTCAGAACGAAGACGGCGGCTGGAGTCTCTTCGAGGGCGGCGCTTCCGACCTCTCGGCGACGATCAAGATCTACTTCGCGCTGAAGATGACCGGTGCGTCGCCCGACGATCCCGCCATGCAGCGCGCGCGGGCGCGCATTCGCATAATGGGCGGTCCCGCCAAGGCCAACGTGTTCTGCAAGATCCTCCTCGCGCTGTTCGGCGAGTACGACTGGAACGGCGTCCCGACGATGCCGGCGGAGATCATGCTGCTGCCGCCGCCCTTCTTCCTCTTCAACATCTACGAGGTCTCGTACTGGTCGCGCTGCGTGATCGTTCCGCTGCTGATCATCATGGACCGCAAGCCGGTCCACTGGCTGCCGCGCGAGCTCGCCCTCGACGAGCTGTGGCCGGAGGGCCGCGAGAACACGAGCCTGCGCTTCCCACGCGTGCCGGAGCCGTTCTCGTGGCGCGGCCTGTTCTGGAAGTCGTTCTTCATCGGCGTCGACGACGGGCTCAAGATCTGGGAGCGTTTCTCGCCGCGACCGTTGCGCAAGCGCGCCATCGAGGCCGCGCGCGAGTGGATCGAGGAGCGCACCGGGGTGCCGGGCGGGCTGGGCGGCATCTACCCTGCGATGGCGAATTCCATCCTGGCGCTGCGCCTGCTCGGCTATCCCGAAGACCACCCGCTCGTCCTGGGCCAGCGCAAGGAGATCGAGGCGCTCGCGGTGGAGCGCGGCGACGAGCTCTACTACCAGCCGTGCGTCTCGCCGGTGTGGGACACGTCATTGGCAGCCAACGCGCTCATCGAGAGCGATCTGCCCGCCGATCACCCGGCGCTGGTGAAGGCCGCGGAGTGGATGCTCGGCAAGCAGGTCCTGGTCGCCGGCGACTGGCAGGTGAAGCGGCCGCACGTGCAGCCGGGCGGCTGGGCGTTTCAGTACGGCAACGACTTCTATCCCGATCTCGACGACACCGGGATGGTGCTGATGGCGCTCGAAAAGATTCGCGGCGTCGACCCCGACCGGGTCCGACTGGCCAAGGAGCGCGGCGTCGGCTGGTTTCTCGGGATGCAGAACGAGGATGGCGGCTGGGGCTCGTTCGACGCCGACAACGACCGGATCTACCTCAACAACATCCCGTTCGCGGATCATGGCGCGCTGCTCGATCCGGCAACGGAAGACCTCACGGGTCGCGGCCTCGAGCTGCTGGGCACCCTCGGCTATCCCAAGGATCTGGAGGCGGTCGAGCGCGCGATCCACTTCATCCGCCGCTCGCAGCGCCACGACGGACCCTGGTACGGCCGGTGGGGCGTCAACTATATCTACGGCACGTGGTCGGTGCTCCGCGGGCTGGGTGCCATCGGCGTCGACCCGCGCCACGAGTACGTGCAGCGCGCGGTGCGCTGGCTGCTGCGGCGGCAGAACCCGGACGGCGGCTGGGGCGAGACGTGCGAGAGCTACGCGAAGCCGGAGCTGGCGGGAATCGGTGAGTCGCTGCCGAGCCAGACGGCGTGGGCGCTGCTCGGCCTTTTCGCCGCTGGCCACACGAGCGGCACCGCCGTCGAGGGCGGCGTCGACTACCTGCTGCGCACGCAGCGGACCGACGGGTCGTGGGATGACCCGTTCTGGAACGGCACCGGGTTCCCGCGGGTGTTCTATCTGAAATATCACCTCTACGCGAACTACTTCCCACTCTGGGCTCTCGGCGTCTATCGTCGCGCCCGGAAATGAGCGAGTCCGCCGCTCCAGTTCTCCTGCGCCCGCTCGATCTGCTCGGTTGGTGGACCATCTTCGTCGTTTCATCGCTCGGCCGCTTCGGCGCCTTCCTCACCGCCGCCGTCGCCGCGATGGTGACGCCGCCGCTGAAGTTCTGGGCCTTCGTCGACCGCATCAACTTCATCGGCTTCCGCTCGCTGCTGATCATCTTGTTGACCGGCGCCTTCACCGGCATGGTCCTCGGGCTGCAGATCTTCCTGACGCTGTCGCGGTTCGGGTCGGAGGCGTTCCTCGGACCCGCGGTGGCGCTCTCGCTGATCCGCGAGCTCGGGCCCGTGCTCGCGGCACTCATGGTGACCGGCCGCGCGGGGTCCGCACTCACCGCCGAGCTCGGCATCATGCGGATCACCGAGCAGATCGACGCGTTCGAGGTGATGGCGCTCAACCCGATGCGCTACCTGGTGGCGCCGTCGATCTTCGCCGGCATCATCACGTTTCCCCTGATGACCGCGCTGTTCGACGTCGTCGGGATCTTCGGTGGCTATCTGGTCGGCGTCGAGCTGCTCGGGCTGTCGCCCGGCACATACTTTGGCGAGATGCAGACCTTCGTCGACTTCGCCGACATCGGGCTCGGGTTCTGGAAATCGGTGTCGTTCGGCATCATCGTCACGTGGGTCTGCACCTACAAAGGCTTTCACGTCGGCCACGGCGCCGAGGGCGTGGCGCGCGCGACCACGCAGGCCGTGGTCCTGTCGTCGGTGCTGATCCTGGTCTGGGACTACTTCATAGGTTCTGTATGGTGATCGGCCCCTGTGATTAAAGTCGAGGGGCTCACCAAGCGCTTCGGCGCCCAGCCCGTGCTGCGCGGCATCGACCTCGAAATTCCCACCGGCTCGATCACCGTGATCATCGGGCGCAGCGGTGGCGGCAAGTCCGTCTTTCTCAAGCATCTCATCGGGCTGCTGCAGCCCGACGCCGGGCGTGTCCTCGTCGACGATCAGGAAATCACCCGGCTCTCGGGCGACGCGCTCGACGCCATCCGCCGGCGCTACGGCGTCGTCTTCCAGGGCGGCGCACTGTTCGACTCAATGCGCTGCGCGGACAACGTCGCCTTTCCCCTGCGCGAGAAGATGCGGCTGCCTCGGACCGAGATCGGCAAGCGCGTGGATTCGGCGCTGGCACAGGTCGGGCTGGAGGGCATGGGGCAGAAGTATCCGGCCGAAGTCTCGGGCGGCATGCGCAAGCGCGTGGCCATCGCGCGCGCGCTGGTGACCGAGCCGGAGATCGTGTTCTTCGACGAGCCGACGACCGGCCTCGATCCGGTGCTCGTGAACACGATCCACCATCTCATCCTGGATCTGCACCGCCGCCACCGCTTCACCGCGGTCATGGTCAGCCACGAAATTCCCGAGATCTTCGAGATCGCCGATCGGGTGGCGATGTTGCACGAAGGCCGGATCGTCGAGGTCGGACCGCCGGCCCAGCTGCAGGCGTCGCAAAACCGGATCGTCCAGAAGTTCATCCGCGGGGAGCCGGAGGGAAACTGATGGAGCGCACGCGCGTCAACATCGTGGTGGGGCTGTTCATGGTGCTCGGCATCGCGGCCCTCGCCTATCTCTCCATCCAGCTCGGCCGTGTCTCGTTTCTCGGCGCGCGCGGCTACAGCGTGACCGTGGACTTCCCGTCCGTCGGCGGGCTCAAGTCCGGCTCGACGGTGGAGATCGCGGGCGTCGAAATCGGGCGCGTGGAGTCGATCGGCCTCGACAACTACCAGGCGCGTGTGAAGCTGCGCCTGCAGACCGGCGTGAAGCTGCAGGAAGACTCGATCGCCTCGATCAAGACCAAGGGGCTGATCGGCGAGAAATACGTCAGGATCAGCCCCGGCGGCTCGGACAAGATCATTCCGCCGGGCGGAAAGATCCGCGAGGTCGAGGCGCCCGTGGACTTCGAGGAGCTGCTGTCGAAGTACATCTTCGGCAAGGTCTGAGTCGCGTCAGCTCCGCCGGGCGATGAATTCGAGGTTGGTTCGCTTCCTACTGCTCCCGCACCACCCGTCCGGAATCGCCAGCCGCACCGGGGCCTGGAGTGCGTTCTTGTACACGCAGAAGTTCGAGGAGGGGGAACAGGGCACTCAGGTCATCCGTCTCACCGGTGTGGCGCTGCATGTCGTCCATTGCACCTCGCGCGCGCCGAACTGGTGGTAGCGGATCGCGCCCTTGGCGGTGTCGCCGCAGCTGGCATCGAGCACGCGGCGGCCGGTGAACCAGCCCGGCTCGAGTCTGAAGTAATCCTCCTGGAACATGGCGAGATGCCGGCGCAGGGCCGCGGCATCGTTCAGGAGCCGGAGATGTGCGCATGGTAGACGCGCCGGGTCGCTTCGCTCACGTCGTCCATGCGGGCGATCGGATCAAAGCGGAGCGACGCCGGACGACGCACGAGCGAAATCGAGCGCAGGCTTTTGACCGGGCGCCTGCTACACTCTACGCGGCAACCGGCCAGACCACCCTTCGGCAGGCTGCGCTGCCGGGATGAAGCGGGGAGATCAGATGATGAGATCGCTGGTGACCACCGCGTTGATCCTCACGCTGGCTGTCGCCGTGGCGACGCCGGTCCACGCGGGCGCGCCCACCGAGCAGCTCAAGACGCAGGTCGATCGCGTGCTCACGCTGCTCGGCGATCCCGCGCTGAAGGACAAGCCCAAGGACAAGCGCGCAGCCGTCCGCAAAGTCGCGGACGACATCTTTGATTTCGGCGAGACGGCCAAGCGCTCGCTGGGCCGGCACTGGGCGGCCCGCACCGACGCCGAGCGCGACGAGTTCGTGAAGCTCTTCGGCGACCTACTCGAGCGCTCGTACATCTCCAAAATCGAGCTGTACGGCGGCGAGAAGATCCAGTACGTGAGCGACAAGATCGAGGGCGACCAGGCCTCGGTGCAGAGCAAGCTCCTCACCAAGACCAGCACGGAGGTCCCGATCGAGTACCGCATGCTCAAGAAGGGCGAGCGCTGGCTCGTCTACGACGTCATCATCGAGGGCGTGAGCCTGGTATCGAACTACCGCACGCAGTTCAACAAGATCATCCAGACGTCGTCCTACGCCGAGCTGGTGAAGAAGATGAAGTCGCGGCAAGAAGAAATGGGCTCCGCCACCGACGCCGGACGGCGCGTCTGAACGAGCAGCCCGTGACGGCGATCATCCTGGTGGCCGGAGTCGCGCGGCGCCTCGCGCCGCTGACGGACTCCACGCACAAGGCGCTGCTGCCCGTGGGCGGCCGGCCGATCCTCACCCGCATGCTCGATGCGCTGGCCTGGGCTGGTGTGCGCCGCGCGGTGCTCGTGGTGGGACACTGCGCGGACCAGGTGCGCCGCGCCGCCGGCGACCGCGTGGGCCGCATGGCCGTCGACTACGTGGTCAATCCCGAGTACACGCGCGGCTCGGTGCTGTCGCTGTACGCCGCGCGCCACTATCTGCGCGAGCCCGCGCTGATCATGGACGCCGACGTGCTGTTCCCCCGCGAGTTCCTGCGGCGGCTGCTCGCTGCCCCCGCGCCGAGCGCCTTGTTGCTGGACCGCGGATTCGCCGATACCGGCGAAGAGGTGAAGCTCTACACCCGCGGCGACCGCGTGATCGCGCTCGGCAAGAAGGTGGTGCCCGAGGCGTGGGACGTCGTCGGCGAAGGCGTCGGCTTCTTCAAGTGCGGCGCCGAGGCCGGCCCCGCGTTCGTGCGCTTCCTCGAACGCGTCATCGAGGAGAGCCGCGGCATGAACGAATACGAGGACGCGCTGCACATGCTCGTCAGCTCGCACCACGTGGGGTGGGTGGACGTCACCGGCCTCCGCTGGACCGAGATCGATTTCGCCGAAGACCTGCGCCGCGCCGAGGCGGACGTGCTACCGCACGTCGTCCGGCTGGACGGCGCGTGATCGACCGCGCCGCCCTTTATCTCGCGACCGCTGAGGACCTGAACGTCGCGCAGGCGCCGGTCGCGCATCGGCCGCTCGGATTCCGCGCCATCGCCGCCGCCATCCGCGCTGGCGCTTGCACCGTGTATGTGCCCGCCGCGCTGCAGGAAACCGCCATCGCCACTGCCATCGCCGCCTCGCCGCGCGCGCGGAGCGCTGTGGTCTGGCTCAAAGACGGCGAGATGCCGGAGCCGGGCCCGCTGCTGCTGGTGCCGGCCGCCGTTGTCATCCCGGCGGAGGTCTTGCGGACGACGCTCGGCGCGCCCGGTGCCTCGGTCGCCGCGCCCGCCGCCCTCGACGCTCCTGCGATTAGCGTCGACGCGCGCCTGGCGGGCACCCTCGGCAGCGCGCTCGGCGCGGGCACGCCCCTCGCCGCCGAGCTGGCGCGCACCGGCATCCGCCCAACCGTCGATACGCGCTGCATCGCCGCGCGCGATGCCGACGGCCGCGCCACCGCCGCTCGGATCCTGCACGCCTCACTCGGCAGCGCGATCGATACGCGGCTCGATGTGCATCTGCACCGCCGCTTCTCGCGCCACGTCACGCGCGCCGCCATCGCGCTCGGTATCACCCCGAACACGATCACCGTCGCCAGCCTCGTGCTCGGCCTCGCTGCGGTCGCCTGCTTCTGGCGCGCGACGCCGGCCAGCGCGCTGGCCGGCCTCATCATCTATGTCGTCGCCGTCATCCTGGACCACGCCGACGGCGAGGTGGCGCGTCTCACGCTGACGGAGTCACGCCTGGGCTCGTGGCTGGATACCGTGGCCGACACGCTGGTGCACGCGCTGAGCGTCGTCGCCATGGGCGTGACGTCCGAGACCGTCACCGGCACGGGCATGCAGCTCGGCGTCGTGGGCGCGGCGGGCATCGTGGCCAGCGCGTTCGTGGCGAAGTGGTGGCCGCCGCGCGGCACCACCGGCATGGCGGGCACCGTCGAAGACATGGGCTCGCGCGACGGCTTCTACGCGCTGCTGCTGCTGTTCATCGCGCTGCGGACGTTCGCGCCGTCGCTGCTGCCGCTGCTGATGATCGTCGTCATGCTCGGCTCGAACGCATATTGGGTCGTGCGCGCCGGCCTCGCCGTGCTCGGCCGCGGCTAGCTCTCGCGCTCGCGGCAACACGCCGCGCCGCGAGCGCGGCGGCACCGCTCGCGCCGGTGTGATGTCCTGCGAGTGCCGACCTAGCCGCCGCTCGTGCGGACTCGACCCGTGAAGACGGTCTTGAGACCGAAGTAGGCGAACGAGTCTTTCAGATTCGAGTAGAACCGCTTCAGCGAACTCATCGACGGATCGGTGACGTACTCCAGCGTGAGGCTCACGCGCTCCTCGTTCTCGCCGAGCGGCGTGATCGCGTGCCACAGCTTGTCCCCGTTGAACGCGACAAACGTGCCCGGATGCGTGGCCAGGCTCAGCTCGACGGGCGGCCGGCGGTTGGGATCAGCCTTGTAGAGCTGGCACACGAGCCGGCTCGAGGAGCGCTCGACGAGCCCGATGAGGACCGTGTAGCGGCTGCCCTTGTAGTACGAGGTGTCGAAGTGAAAGCCGATGTGATCGCCGGGCTCCGTGTAGAAGTAGAGCGCGCACGAGTGCGGATCGGTCTGCGGGCAGGGCTGCAGCTCGCGACCGCTCAGATGCGCGAGCAGGCGAATCAGCGCGGGCGCCCGATAGACCGCGAGGATGGTCGGCGCCTGCTCGACGAGCGTGTAGTAGCTGACGCTGCCACCCTTCTTGTGGCGCGGGATGTAGTTGCGGTGCACGGAGGGCCGCACGCGGTCGACTTCGGCCACCATGCAGTCGACGAGCGACGCCGGCAGCCACCGCTCGAGGTGGATGAACTCGTCCTGCGCCCAGTACTTCGCCTTGAGCGCATCCAGGTCGAGCGCCGCGACGGCACGCTCGACCTCGTCCGCCACCATTGTCGTCGTCGTTTTGCTCACGGAGCCTCCTCACGCACGGCGCACTCCCGCGATTCTACACGACCGTGTGCTACACTCGACCCCCGTCGGCCCCGCGCGGCAGCGAGCGCGCCATCCGAGCCGAGGAGGCCATCGTGGGATCCGTTCGAGTCGCCATCATCGGCGTCGGTAACTGCGCGTCGTCGCTCGTCCAGGGCGTCCACTACTATCGCGACGCACCGGACGACGGCTTCATTCCGGGGCTCATGCATCCTCGCCTCGGCGGCTACCACGTGCGCGATATCGAGTTTTCCGCCGCGTTCGACATCGACGAGCGCAAAGTCGGCCGCGATCTTTCGGAGGCGATCTTCGAGGCCCCGAACAACACCGTGCGGTTCGCGACGCCCCCGGCCCTCGGCGTGCCGGTGCAGCGCGGGATGACGCACGACGGTCTCGGCACGTACCTCGGCCAGATGATCAAGAAAGCGCCGGGCTCGACGGCCGACATCGTCGGCATCCTGCGCGAGACGAACACGCACGTGGTCGTGAACTTTCTGCCCGTGGGCAGCGAGATGGCGACCAAGTGGTACGTGGAGCAGGTGCTCGAGGCCGGCTGCGCGTTCGTCAACTGCATCCCGGTCTTCATCGCGCGTGAGGCGTACTGGCGGCGGCGGTTCGAGGATCGCGCGCTGCCGGTCGTCGGCGACGACGTGAAGTCGCAGCTCGGCGCCACCATCGTGCACCGCGTGCTGGCCAAGCTGTTTATGGACCGCGGCGTGCGTCTCGAGCGCACGAGCCAGCTCAACTTCGGCGGCAACACCGACTTCTACAACATGCTGGAGCGCGAGCGGCTCGCGTCGAAGAAGATCAGCAAGACCGACGCCGTGCGCTCGCAGCTGGCCCACGAGCTGCCGACGGATGCCGTCCACATCGGCCCCAGCGACTACGTGCCGTGGCTCGAGGACCGCAAGTGGGCCCACATTCGCCTCGAGGGCCGCTCCTTCGGCGATCAGCCGGTCAACGTCGAGCTCAAGCTCGAAGTGTGGGACTCACCGAACTCCGCGGGCGTCGTGATCGACGCCATCCGGTGCTGCCGCATCGCGCTGGATCGCGGTCTCAAGGGTGCGCTCGTCGCGCCCTCGGCCTACCTCATGAAGTCTCCGCCCGAGCAGTGGGCGGACGACACCGCGCGCCAGCGGCTCGAGCGCTTCATCGCCGGCGAAGAGTAGCTCGTCGTGACGTCCCGGACCGGGCGCCTCCTGCGCCGTCTCGTCCGGCTCGCGTGCTTGCGCCCGTGGATCACGGTGGGCGCGGCGCTCGTGCTGACCGTGGTCTCCCTCGCGTACTCGCTCACATTTCTGGTATTCGCGACCTCCACACGCGCGCTGCTGCCGCAGGGCAAGCGCTTCATCGAGCGCTACGTCGAGTACGACAAGGAGTTCGGCAACCTCGACGATCTGGTGATCGCCGTCGAGGCGCCGTCGCTGCCCGAGGCCACGATCTACGCCAACCGCCTGGTGAGCGATCTGCGCGCCAACCGGGTGCCCCTCGCCCGGATCAACTACCGGATCGATCCCAAGCAGTTCGAGGGACGCGCGCTGCTCTATCTGTCCGCCGACCGGCTCAAGGAGGTTCGCGAGCGCGTCTTCGACTACCAGGAGTTCATGGAGAAGTTCGCCGAGCGGCCGACACTCGACCAGCTCGTGGCGGGCATCGCGACCTCGATCGCGCAGGCGTTCGTCACAGGGCTGCTCGACCTCGGCCTCGACAGCGGGCCGGGCACCTCCAAGGGATCGCTCGATCTCACATTCGTCCACGACGTCGTCACCCAGATCGCGGGACGTCTCGACCGCCCGACGCCGTACCGCTCGCCCTGGGGCGGCCTCTTCTCCGTCGGCGGCGAGGGCATCGAGGGGGCGGGCTATTTCCTCTCCGACGACCAGCGCCTGCTGTTCATCCTCGCCGAGCCGGCCACCGCGAAGGGCAGCTTCACGGGCAATCGCGAGGCGATCGAGGGCGTGCGCGCCACGGTGGCGGCGCTGCGCGCCGAGTTCCCGAACGTCGAGGTCGGGGTCACCGGCAAGCCGGCGCTGTCCAACGACGAGATGACCGCCGCGTTCCGCGACAGCGAGTACGCCACGCTGCTGGCCTTCGGGCTCACGCTGGCGCTGCTGCTGCTGGCGTTCCTGCGCGTGGGCAAGCCGGTGCTGATGCTGATCGTGCTGGCACTGTCCCTGTGCTGGTCCATGGCGCTCGCGACGCTCGTCGTTGGCCACCTCTCGCTGTTCTCGGTCATGTTCATCCCGATCGTCATCGGCATCGGCATCGACTACGGGATCTACTACCTGTTCCGTTACGAGGAGGAGCTCTTCCTCGGGCGCAACCTGCGCGAGGCCATCGAGATCACGGCCATGCGCAGCGGGCCCGGCATGCTGCTCAGCGCGATCACCGCCGCCGCGACATTCTACGTGCTGATCCTGACCGACTTTCGCGGGCTGCAGGAGCTCGGCTTCATCGCCGGGTCCGCGCTGCTGTTGTCGTGGGTGGCAATGATGTTCGTGTTTCCCGCGCTGCTCGTGCTGGTCGATAGGCGGCACCTCGATCGCGTCGGCATGAACATCCCGCGCGCCATCCGCCTCGAGCGCGTCCACGTGCCGTTCGTGGACTGGATCAGCAGCCATCCCAAGACCGTGTTCGTGACGGCGGCATTGCTCGCCGCGGTGTCGGTCTACGCGTTCGGCAAGGTGCGATTCGACTACAACCTGCTGAATCTACAAGCCGAGGGGACCGAGTCGGTCACCTGGGAGAAGAAGATTCTCAAGACGTCGGGCCGCTCCGGCTTCGCCGCGCTGTCGAGCGCGATGAGCCTGGACGAGCTCCGCCGCAAGCAGCAGGCGTTCCGTGCGCTGTCGAGCGTGTCCGAGGTCGACTCCACGCTGCTGCTCATCCCCGACGACCAGGCGGAGAAGCAGAAGATCATCCGGGACTTCGCGCCGATCGTCGCGCCGGTGCGGGTGACGCGGCCGCAGCCCGTGGACATCGATCGCCTCATCTCCGCGCTCGAGACGCTCAAGCGCCGGTTCGACATCGCCGCCGGCGAGGCCCCGGTCGGCGACACGCAGCGGCGGCTCGCCTCGCTGCGCGACGACATCGGCCAGCTGGTCCTGCGGCTGCGCAAGACCGACCGCACCGTGAGCGAGCCGGCGCTGCTCTTCCTGCAGCAGCAGGTCTATCGCGACTTCGTCACGTCGTTCCAGCGGCTGCAAGCCAACCTCAACCCCCGAACGGTCGGGCTCGCTGACGTGCCGCCCGAGATCCGGCGCAAGTTCATCAGCGACAGCGGGCGCTTTCTCCTGCAGATCCACCCGGCGGTGGACATCTGGGACCGCGACGGGGCCGCAAAATTCGTCAACGAGCTGCGCACCGTGGACGGCGACGTGACCGGCACGCCGGTCATCACGTACGAGGCGATCCGGCTCATGGAGCGCGGATACAAGCAGGGCACGCTCTACGCAATCATTCTCGTGAGCGCCCTGACCTTCTTGATGCTGCGGCGCATTCGCGAGACGCTTCTGGCGCTGGCCCCGCTGGCGCTGGGGATGACGTGGACGGCCGGCCTGATGTGGCTGTTCGATCTCAAGCTGAACCTCGGCAACGTGTTCGGCATCCCGCTGATCCTCGGCGGCGCCGCCGAATTTGGTCTCAATATCGTCATGCGATTCATGGAGGGACGGGAGCACGGCGGCCCGCTGATCGCACGCTCGACGATCATGGCGGTGTTCGTGAACGGGCTGACGACGATGGTCGGCTTCGGAAGTCTGCTGCTCGCCGCCCATCGAGGCATCTACGGCCTCGGGCTGCTTCTGACGCTCGGCATGTTCGCGTCGCTGGTGGCCGCGCTGATCGTCTTGCCCGTGCTCCTGCGCGCGTTCGGCGGCACGCCGCAAATATCCGCGCGCGAGCTGCGCGCCGCGCAGACGGCGCCGACGCCGGCGTCGTAGACACCGCTCTAGTCTTAGCCGCCGTAGAAGACCTTGTCGCCGAGGTCTCTGAGCCACAGCGTGGCATCGTCCGGACGGCCGTCGGGCGCCTTGGTCACGCCGGCCTCGACGACGCGTCCGACGAACACGGAATGGTCGCCCTTTTCGACCGTCGCCTCGAGCGTGCACTCCACGAACGCGGGCGCGTTGGTCAGGATGGGCGCCCCGGTGGCGCCGGGACGGAACGGCTCGCCGGAGATCGTGCCGCTCTTGACCTCCGCCGGCTTGAAGAAGGTGAACGCGAGCGGCTGCTGTCCCTTGCCCAGCACGTTCAGCGCGAAGGCCTTCGTCTCCTTGATGAGCGGGTGGGCGTGCGAATCGACCTTCACGCCGACGACGACGAGCGGCGGCTCGAATGCGACCTGCGTCACCCAGTTTACGGTGGCGGCGGCCGCGTGGCCGCTCTTGTCCTGCGCCGTGAGCACATAGAGTCCGTACGGAATCATTCTCAGCGCCGTCTTCTTCGCGTTGGCATCCATCAGAGGGTCCTCCGGGTCGTGTGGCTCGTTACGCGCGCGAGACTTCCACCAGGTTCGAGTGAAACGCCGGGCCGCCGCCCATGTCGGCCACGCGGTCGTCGGTGAGGACGTTCACGCCGCGGCCGCCGGGATGGAACCGATGCCACCAGATCCCCTCGATCACCGCCACGCCCGGCCGCGTGGCGTCGGTGATCCGCGCGGTGAAGCGCGCGGAGCCGCGGGGGCTCTCCACGCGCACGGCGTCGCCGTCGGCGATGCCGCGCTTGGAGGCGTCGGCCGCCGCGAGCATGACGACCGGTGTCCCCTGCCGGCGGCGCAGGCGCTCGGACTGACTGAACGAGGAGTTCAGGAAAAACCGGTTCGGCGGAACGATGCACTGCAGCGGGAAGCGCGCGAGCAGGTCGGCGCGCGCGGGTCCTTCGCGCAGCGGCTCCCACGTTGGCAGCGCCGGCAGGCCCTGCGCGGCGAGTGACGCCGAGACGAATTCGACCTTGCCGGATGGCGTCGGCGCGCCGTCGGCGAACGGCAGGTACGGCCGCGGCAACGCCAGCCGCACGGAGTTCTCGCGCTTGAGGCGGTCCAGGCCGATCGCGCGCACGTGGGGCTCGCCGCCGGCGAGCGCCGCGCTCAGCGCCGCGTCGTAGCCGCGCGCGTAGTGCCCCTCGGCCACGCCGAGCGCGCGGGCAAGCGCGGCGAAGACGTCCCAGTTCGAGCGCGCCTCGCCGACCGGTGGCAGCACCGGCTCCGCGTATTGAAGATAAAACTGCCCGAACGAGCGATACAGATCGGCGTGCTCCATCGACGTTGTTGCGGGCAGCACCAGATCGGCATAGTGGGCGCTGTCTGTCATCACCTGCTCGTGCACCACCGTGAACAAGTCCTCGCGCGCCAGACCGCGCAGCACCAGCTCCTGGTTGGGACACACCGCCGCCGGATTCGAGGAGTACACGTAGAGCGCCTTCACCGGCGGTCCGGGCGCGGGATCGGTCAGCGCGCGGCCGAGCTGGATCATGTTGATCACGCGTGGGGCCGGCTTGGGCATGAGATCCGGCCGCTCGAGGGCTCGCATGTCGAGGGTAAACGCGCCGCCCGAAGACAGCAGCGCGCCGCCGTGCGGATCCGCGTACGCGCCGGTCAAAGCCGGCAGACACGCCAGCGTGCGACACGTCATGCCGCCGTTGTCGTGGCGAGACAGCCCGATGCCGAGGCGGATGAATGTGCGAGGGCTCGCGCCGTAGTGCCGCGCGAAGGCGACGATGGTCGCGGCATCCAGCCCGACGATCGGCGCCACGCGCTCGGGCGGCCACGCCTTGACGTGCTGGGCGAGCGCCTCGAAGCCGAGCGTCGCGCGATCGATGTAGTCGTGGTCGATGAGGTCCTCGCCGATCAGCACGTGCATGATCGCCAGCGCCAGGGCGCCGTCGGTGCCCGGGCGAACGGCAAGGTGTTCGTCAGCCTGCACCGCCGTCGGCGTGCGGTACGGGTCGACGACGACGACGTGCGCGCCGCGTTGCCGGGCCTGCTTCACCAGCGTCATGACATTGATCGTCGAGTACGCGGCGTTGACGCCCCAGAGGACGACGAGATCGGCGCCGACCATCTGCTCGGAGTCGTTGCCGGTCACCCGCCCGACCGTTGCGCACCAGCCTGCGTATGCCGTGGTCACGCAGATCGTGCGGTCGAGCCGGCTGGCGCCGAGGGCGTGGAACAGCGGGTGGCCGGCGTAGAACTGGACCTGCCCCATCGAGCCGGCGTACGAAAACGGCAGGATCGCCTCCCCACCGTACTCGGCGACGATCGCGCGCCAGCGTCCGGCAATCTCCGCCAGCGCGTCGTCCCAGGACACGCGTTCGAAGCGGCCGGAGCCCTTGGCGCCCACGCGGCGCAGGGGCGTGAGCACGCGCAGCGGCGAGTGCACGCGCTCGGCGTACTCGCGCACCTTGCCGCAGATGACGCCCTGGGTGAACGGATGGCCCGGCGTGCCGGTGACGTCGGCGATGCGGCCGTCAGCCACGGTGACGTCGAGGCTGCAGCAGGAGGGACAGTCGTGCGGGCACACCGAGTGCATGAGCGGATTCTAGACTATGATGCCGCGCATGTCCGCGGTGCTCGACCACCTTTTACCGTTCAAGACTCCGGATGCGCGCCGCCTGGCGCTCCTCTTCGCGGTCGTCTACTTCTCCCAGGGCATGTACTACGTCGCCGATCAGGTGCGAACGCTCACGCTGAAGGAAACGCTCAGCCTGTCGCCCTCGCAGGTCGCGACGTTCGGCACGATCACGCTCATCCCCTGGCTCGTGAAGCCGATCTACGGGATCGTCTCCGACGCCTTCCCGCTCTTCGGCCGCCGGCGGAGGAGCTACTTCTTGTTAACCTCCGCGCTCGCTGCGCTGGCCGCCCTCGCGCTCGGGCTACAGCCCGCGCCGACGTACTGGGCCATGGCCGTGCTGCTGTTCGTGGTCGCCGTGGGCATCGCGTTCACCGACGTTCTGACCGACGCGATGATGGTGGAGAACGGCAAGCCGCTCGGGCTCACCGGCGCGTTTCAATCCGTGCAATGGACAGCCATCAACGTCGCCACCCTGCTGGTTGGCCTCGTCGGCGGCTATCTCGCCCAGCATCGGATGCTGCAGACGGGCTTTCTGCTCGTGGCCGCGTTTCCCTGCCTGGCGTTCGCAATGGGAGCGGCGTTCATTCACGAGGCGCCCGCGAGGTCGCGCGGCGAGGAGTTCCGCGATGCGTGGCGCGGCATCCGGCACGCGGTCGGCGACCGCACGATGTGGGTCGTGGCCGGCTTCATCTTCTTCTGGACGTTCAGCCCGTCGCTCGGTATCCCGCTGTTTTATTACCAGACCGACACGCTGAAGTTCAGCCAGCAGTTCATCGGCACCCTGGGATCACTCGGCGCGGCCGCCGGCATCGTCGGCGCCGCCGCGTACGCGCCGCTGTCGCGCCGCGTGGCGTTGCACCGCATGATCGTCGTCTCCATCGCCGTCGCCGTGGTCGGCACGCTCGCGTACCTCTTCTACAACGGTCACGTCTCCGCCATCGTCATCGATACGGTCTTCGGCGGTGTGGGCATGATCACGCAGCTCGCGTTCCTGGATCTCGCCGCCAAGGCGTGCCCCAAGCACGCGGAGGGCACGTTCTTCGCGCTGCTGATGTCGGTCTACAACCTCGGCACGCAGGGCTCGCAGGTGTTCGGCGGCTATCTCTACGAGTGGACGAGCTACAGCACCCTCGTGTGGATCTCGGCGGCCATGACGGGCGCCACGTATTTTCTGCTGCCGCTCGTCAACATTCCCCAGATCGAGCGCCGGGCGCGCGAGGCAGGCCCGCCGCCGGAGCTGGAAACGGCGGGCGCGTAGCGCTCTGGGCTAGGTGGATTTCTCCGCGGACTCGCGCGCGGCGGCCGCGAAGATCCCGCGCGTCATGAGCGCTGCCGACGCCTTCGCCCGCGCCTCGTAGATCTCGGCACGCACGGCGTGGGCCGCGCGATCCTCCGGCGCAGCCGAGACCGCCCAATCGGCAAAATGCGCGGCGAGCGCAAGATCGCCATTCCCGGCGAGGGCCTTCGCGCGCGCGACGAGGGCGCCGACGCCGCCGGCCAGCGCCGCCACCTCGCGCCCGAGCGCCGCCTGCGGCGCCGGCTTGAGATGTGCCGGCACACCGTCCCACCAGCCGCCATAGAGCCGCCACACGTTGCGCACGACGAACTCCGGCTCGTCGTAGACGGCCTGCAGATACGGGCGCTCGGCGAGGTCCGCCGGCGGGCGCACCTCAGCGAGGATCTGCTCGAGCGAGGCGCCGGCGTTCATTCGAGCGACCGTCTCGCGCTCGAGCGTCTCCAGCCAGAGCGCGGTGTCCTCCAGTGCCTGCCGGACGCGCTCCGCACCGAAGACTGGAACGCCGTGACCGGGCACGAGCAGCTCGGCCCCGTGCGCGGCCATCGCGCGGAGCGCCACCGCCCACTCTCCGGCGTAGCGCTGCACCTTCTGGGGGTTGCCGGCGTTCGGGGCAACCCAGAAGAACAGGTCGCCGGTGAAGAGCATCCGGCGCGCCGGCCACCACACCCACGAGTGATCGTCGGTCTCGCCGCGCGCGTGCGTCAGCTCGAGCGCCGCGCCGCCGACCTCCAGCCGATAGCTGGCGTCGTACGTGGTATCGGGATAGTCGTACTCGGTCGGCCACGACGGCAGAATCGAGAACTGTCGCGCGTTGATGAGGCCGTTCCATGGCGCGGTCGTGCGATAGCGATCGAAGCGCCGCGCGACGTCGCGGTGGCCGACGATGCGCGGGCGCGGCCAGCCGTGTGTGCGCGCTTCCGCGAGAAACGGCGGCAGCCCGCACGCGTGATCGACGTGGCCGTGCGTGTAGACGGCGGCGGCCAGCGGGGCCGCGTCCCAGTCGCGCACGGCAGTAAACGTCTTGTCGCGCGCGCGATAGTTGCCGGTGTCGATCAGCACGAGGCCGGCCTCGGTGCGTACCGCCGTGACGTTCGCGAACGCGTGCACGAACAGCACGTCGGGCGCGATCTCTTCGACCGCGCCGGTGGCCCGTATGAGCTCGAGGCCGCGCACCTCGCCGCGCCAGAACCGCTCCGCCAGGTCCCGCACGGCGCCCACGTCAGTCGGCCTCCTCGGGCGGCAGCTCCGTCCCACGCGCGCGGCGCAGCCATCGCAAGGCGCGCGGCACGTCGGCCTCGTCGGCGAGGTCCAGCTCGATCCAGCCGCGGCGCGCGAAGCGGCGGTGCGGCCGTACGCCGGGCTCGCGTAGCGCGCAGCGCTGGTCGTCCGGCCCCAGCCGGATCCAGAGATCCGTTTCCTTGCGCGCGAGCGGAAAGCACGCGAACAGCCGCTCACCCGCGAAGTAGCCCCACCGGCCGAACATCGGCGTGATCTTCACGCCGTCCCAGGCGCCGAGCGCCGCGTTGAGCCGCGCCGCCAGCCCGGTGCCGCCTCGCGCCAGCGCGCGGCGCGTCTTACGTCCTTTCCCCAGACCGCGAAAGCGCGGAGGCGATGACATAGGAGGCGCTCCATTGTATATGGGGGCCCGTCGCGGTCCTCGTTGACACAGGCGCGCGGCCATGCGAAAACGGCCCCGTTCGCCACCGTCCTCCGCAGGAGAACGCCGACCGATGACGCCGACGTCCCGAATTCGATTCGAGCCCGTCGAGGGCGCCGATCGCCTGTTCACTCCGGCTTTCAACGAGCTGCTCACCGCGCTCCACGACCGCCTCCACACGCGGGCGTTGAAGCTGCGCGCTGAGCGCACGCGGATGCTGGCCGACGCGCACGCCGGACGCCAGCCGGCGCCGCTGCCGCCCAGTGAGGCCACGACCGCGAACTGGAACGTCCCCGCCGTTCCCGACGACCTGAAGAAGCCGGGCATCGAGATCTCGGGCCCGTGCTCGATCACCTCGATGTTCATCAACGCGCTCAACCCCGGGCCAGAGGGCGAGCGCGCCGAGGGCGACCTCGATGACGACGAGGACTCCGGCGGCCACCGCCTCCTCGACACCGTCCGCGCCGCTGCGAACCGGCTGGCCGCGGTGAACCGCGAGCTTCACTTCGCCGACACCGAGCGCAAGCGCGAATACAAGATCGCGCCGGGCGAGCTGCCGTTCTTCATGCATCGCGAGCGGGGCCTGCATCTGGACGAGTCCGACGTGCGCATCGACGGCGCGCCGGTGAACGCCGCCATTCTCGGCACGGCGCTGACACTCTTCTACGCCGGACGCGCACAGGCCGACCGCGGCCAGGGGATCTACTTCTACCTGCCGAAGCTCGAGACCCCCGACGAGGCGCGCTTCTACCGCGAGCTGTTCGACGCGTGCCGCGAGCGGCTGCCATTTCTGAAGGCCGCGACCATCCGCGGCATCATCCTCGTCGAGTCGCTGCCGTGCGTGTACTACATGGAAGAGATGCTGCACGCGCTCGGCCCCTACGCGGCGGGACTGAACGCCGCGCGCTGGGACCTGAAAGCCTCCATCTTCGAGTACGTGATGACGGATCCGAAATCCGTCTGGCCCGACCGCTTCGGCGTGGACATCAAGACGACGCCATTCCTCGCCGACATCTTTCGACGCCTGGTCGCGATCTGTCTCAAGCACGCCGCAGTGCCGATCGGCGGCATGGCGACCGCGTTGCCCAGCAACGATCCCGAGGTCAATCGCGTCGCCGGCGATGCCATCCGCAAGGACAAGGAGTGGGAAGCCGCCCAGGGATTTCTGCGCGGCTGGGTCGCCCACATCTTCCACATGAAGACGGCGGCGGACCCGTTCAAGCAGCTCATCGGCTCGGGCTTCAGGCCGACGGCCGAGATGGCGCGGCCCGAGCGCTATCCGGTGCGCATCGACGTTCCGGCCGGGCCGATTACGCTCGAAGGCACCCGCCGCAATGTCCGCATGGTGATCGAGTACGTCGAGGGCTGGCTGAACGGCCGCGGCGCGAAGGGCATCGACAGCCTCGAGGGCAAGCCCGGCGTGCATCCCGCGCTCATGGAGGACCTCGCCACGGGCCGCATGTCGGTCGCGCAGATCGCACAGCGCGTGCGCCATCGCACGGCCACGACCGAAGGGCCGTCCGCCGCGCACGACGCCGCGCTGATCAAGCGCCTGCTGCAGGAAGAACTGGACGACATCCTCGCGCGCAGGCCCAAGGACGCCGCCACGCAGGAGCGCTATCGCAAGGCGACGAAGATCGCCATGCGCTGGATCAAGAACTACACCGACCTCGATTTCCGCTCGCTGGGGTCGTATACGCGCGCGGATCTCGACCGCATCGCCGCCGCCGCCGACGCGTTGTAGGCGGCACATCGAGGGCGCCACGGCTTCGCCGCGGCGCCCCGAGCGTTGCCGGGGAGTCCGAGGGGCTCTTGGGGGCCATGTCGGGGCCCCCAGGAAGATCAAGGAAAGTTGTAGCGGCTGATGTGCAGGTGCACGCCGTGACTGCCGGCGGGCTCGATCGAGACCTCGGCGGTGCCCTCCAGACGTGGCGTTCCGGCGCGGCGCAGCGCCGCCGTGAGCGCCGCGAAATCTTCCGCCACGAGCGACAGCGCCACCAGGCCCTCCGTGCCGCCGACCTCGCCAGCCGGTACGACGAGCAGCGCGCTGTTGCCGACGGCCAGCATCGTGCGCGGGCCGCCGTTCATCGCGACCTCGGAAAAGCCGAACAGCGCCTGAAAGCGTCCCGCCGTTTGCTTGACGTCCTTGGCGCCGATCACCAGCCGCTTCAGGCCGAGCGGCGCGGCGTGGCCAGGTGCCTCGTCGGCCGGCGGCGTGGCGAGTTCGACGAGTACGCCACAGCACGCGCGCGGATGCAGGAACGCGATGCGACCCGCGAGCCCGTCTCGAGGCGCCGTGTCGATGAGCTCCGCCCCGCGATCTTTGAGATTCACGAGCGCGCCGGCGACGTCCGGCGTCTCGAAGCAGAGGTGATGCAGGCCCTCGCCGCGGCGCGTGAGGAAGCGGCCAATGCCCGACGTCGCGTCGATCGGCTCGAGGAGCTCGATCTCGGTGTCACCGGCGGCCAGCAGCGCCGCGCGCACGCCCTGGTCGGCGATGGTGCGCTCTTTCAGCAGCGGCAGGCCGAGCACGTCGCGATAGAAGCGGTACGCGTCGTCGATCCGCCTGACGACGAGGCCGACGTGGTGAATCCGTCGGATCACGGCCGGGTCCTCCTTATCGCACGAAGGCCGCGACGCGCCGGGCGCGGGCATCGCGGATGCGGATGCGATGGTTCGGCAGTAGCGTCGACGGCAGCGCATCGAGCGCGACCCATTCGAGCGCCAGCGTCTCGTCACAGGTCGTCAGCGTGCCGCTGCGCACCGCACACTCGAAGCAGACGTTCACGTAGTGCCACACGTTGCCGTCCGGATAACGGACCACCTGAAGACCCGGATCCGAATACACGCCGATCAAGCGTCGCGACACTACGGTGAGGCCGGTTTCTTCGCGGACCTCGCGCGCGACAGCGTCGCTCACCGATTCGCCGATCTCGACGGAGCCGCCGGGCAGTCCCCACTGGCCGCCGTCCGAGCGCTGCTGCAACAACAGGCGGCGACGACGATCGAAGATCACCGCGGACACGCTGGGACGGACCCCGAGAGCGCGCTCGTGGTCACGCTCGAGGGTGATCACCGGGACACCGTACCGGACGTGCGCGGTGGGCGCAACATCAGGCGGCGCTGAACAGCCGCTGGAACTGCTCCCACGGCACGGGCGGCGTGCGCGCCACCCCCGCGTTCTCCTCGACGTGCGCAATTGCTTTCATACCGACGAGCGCGGTGCCGATGCCGGGTGTCGAGCGCACGAACTGCAGCGCGCGCTGCGCGTCGGTGGCGAGTCCGGGCAGCGCCGCACCGAGCTCGGGGGGCAGACCGCGCGACAGCTGGCCCTGCATCACTGAGGCCGAGGCCATGGTGTAGAGTCCCGCGTGCTCCGCCGCGCGCAGCATGGGCACCAGGCCCGAATCGGCGCGCTGATTGGCGAGCGTGAACGCCTCCGGCATGGCCAGGTTGTAAGGGAGCTGCACGACGCGGAAATGATGATTCTCACCGCCGGCGTCGCGCGCGGCCGCGAGGACCTCCGCCAGTGAGAGGTGGCCGCGCTCCTGGGGCGCCACGCGAAATCCGTTCCACGTGGCGGCGCCGTAGAAGCGGATCTTCCGCGCCTGGACCGCCTCTTCGAGCGCGGCGAACGCGTCGCGCAGGCGCGCGAGGAATTGCGGACGCTCGACCTCGTCGAGCTGGCTCTCGGGATTGTGGACGTAATAGACGTCGATCGTCTCCAGACCGAGATTGGCCCGGCTGCGCTCGAGCTGATCGGCAAGGAAGCGCGGTGTCATGCAGTGCCAGCCCACGACGTCGCCCGGGCGCACGATGCCCGGCTGTACGTAGGTGGCGGCGAAGTACGCACGGGGATCCGGTGGCGTCTCACCGTCGAACGCGAGGTAGCCGCCCTTTGTCGTGACGAGGACGTCCTCGCGCGCAACGATGCCGCGGGCGATGCTCGCTGCGAGCGCCTTGCCGATCACGCGCTCGCTGCGCTGGTGGCGGTAGTTGATCGCCGTGTCGAGCACGTTGATCCCGCGCTCGAGCGCGCGCCCGATCGCCTTTTCGTAGAGCGTGTCGGTCGCCGCGTCTTCACGGCCCAGATACGTGCCGAGCCCCAGCGAAGAGGCGCGGGCGCCGCCGGGAAACACGCGGAAGTGCTCAGGCGCCGCGCGCTCGGCGTGGCTGGCGGCGTAGCGCGCGGTGGCCTCGACGGTGGCGTGCCCGGCGATCATCAGCCCTCGCGATAGAACAGCAGGATGAGACCGACGCCGGTGAAGCAGCCGCGCCACACCCACCCTGGCGCGCGGCCGGCCGCGGGCAGCCGCAGCTCGAGCCACCGGCCCCAGCCCGCGAACGCGCCGAGAATACCGAGCGGCGCGTGCGTGACCTCGGTGAGGAACTCGTCCTTGAGGTTGAACATGGCGTGCGAGTGCGTGAGCAGCAGTCCCCCGCCCACTGCGCACAGCAACGGGAACACGTAGCCCCACGGCCGCTCGGGCAGGCGCTGCGTGCGCACCATCCACTCGAAGAGAGCGAACGCGACGACGAGCACGACGAACGTGCGGTGCTGGAGCACGTCGGGAAGCGTCAAACTTTCCCAGAAGCCGGCGGGGCCGAGCGGCCAGGCGCGCGGGTCGTTGCGGATGAACAGGAACGTCGCGAGCCCAAGGAACACGAGCGGCCAGTGGCGCGCGGCACGCACGCCGAGAGCCTGTAATATCGCGAGCGCGCCCATCGTCACAACGAACAGACCCGCCCAGTGATGGTTGTACTCCGACCACGCGCGCTCGACCGGCTTGCGCTCGATCTGCCGGCCCATGAGCGGATCGGCGCTCTTCAGCAGCGTGTCGATCGGCGGGCTGCTCAGCCGTGGCGGCGCGGGAGTAAAGCGCGCGGCAACCTCGGCGACGCTGGCGCGGTCGACCGTCACGTCGACGGCGGGCGGCAGCGACGTGAGCGACGCCGCCGCAAAGAGGATGGTGATACCGAGTCCGAGCTCGACCTCGACCAGTGTGAACAACCGCGCGTCCGGTGCTCCGGCCGCGCGGCGCACGGCGCGCATGTTGACGTACGCGAGGGCGAGCGCCGGGACGAGCAGCGCGACCTTGCTCAGCACCATCACGCCGTACGCGGTGCCGACGAGCGCGGCGAGGTCGCCGACGTAGGCGACGGTCAGCGCCACGCCCGCGAGCACGAGCGCCACCATCGAGCGAAAGGCGAGCGTGGAGAAACGCTGAATTGTAGCGGGGTCCGCCAGCCCGGGTTGTATCGAGGGTGGCCTGTTCCAGATGCGGCGTGGCTCCGACTCGCCGGCTCGACCGTACGCGATCCCGTAGAGCACCAGATGCGCGAGGCCGCCGACCCACAGCGCGGCCGCAAGCTGGTGCGCGGCGTCGAGGACGATGAGCGGCCCACGCCATTCCACGCGCGCCACGGCGTGGCTGACCACCGCGGACGAGGCCACCAGCAGCGTGGCCGCGATCGCCAGCGCCGCCCAGACGCTCGCCGGGGCCGCCCGCCGCGCCATGGTCGCCGCCAGCACGGCGACGCCGACGGCGAGGATCACGCGCACCGTCGCCGTCAGCGCGAACGTCGTCTCGAAGAACGCGGCCAGCGGCCAGGCTCCGTGCGCGTCGGCGACGGCACCGAGGCCGACGAGGACGATCGCCGCCTGCGCGACGGCCGTGCCGGCGGCGCCCACGGCGATCGCTCGCAACGCAAGCGCCGTCGGCCCCTCCGGCTTGACGTGCGCCTCCGCGCGCAGCACGAAGCGCAGCCACACGATGCCGCCCAGAGCCACGCTCGTGAGGACGAGGATCAGGCCGCGGAGCAGGACATCGACGAGCCCGACCATCGCTCAGGGCGCCAGGCGAAACCGGTAGCTACCGCTGACGACGTGGCCGTCGGCGGAGAAGACCTGCCACTCGACGCGCCACGCGCCGGGGGCCAGCGGGGGCACGGCGGCGACGAGCGTCTCGGCTGCTTCGCGGTCCGCCGGCGCCGTCGGGGCGGCGGCCACGGCGCCGTGCTCGTCCACCAGCCGCACGCGCGACAACCGCTTTTCGATGCGGTTGTTGAACCGGAGCGTCACGTAGGCCGGCGAGCGTTTCAGCACGGCGTCGGAGACGGGATCGGAGGACAGCAGCAGGGAATGCGCAGCGACGGAAACGGCGGACGCCGGGATCAGCACCGCGGCGAGCAGCAGCGACCGCGCGATCACCGCCAGTCGTCGAGGACGAGGTGCGTCGGGTCCTCGTAATCCTCCTGCTTGCCCTTCTGCATGCGCAGCATTGTGAACTCGACCTGGTAGCCGCACCTCACCAGAGTGCTGTACGCCAGCCAGTAGCGCAAGTACACGGGCAGCTGAACGCGTTGCACGCCGAGCTCGTGACCGAGGTCCTCGACGCCCGCGACGAACTGCTCCAGGTGCTCGACGCGCTTGTGCGCGGGGTCGATGGCCATGTACTTCACGTAGAGGGTGCCGCTCGGCGCCTCGCTGACCCCCGGCGTGTGCATGACGGCGAAGCCGATCAGATCGCGACCGCGCTCGAGCAGCAGCGTGTCGCCGAGGGCGAGACCGTCGACGATCTCCATCTCCTTGGCGAGGTCGAGGCCCCGGTAGAGCGCGTTGGTGATGCGGTGGGCGCGCGCGAGCGTCGCCTTCTTCTTCGTCTCCTCCAGCTGCGAGAAGCGCCGCACGATGAGCGGGCCGCGCGCCAGCTTGGTGGCCGGCCGCGGTGCCCCGCGATCCAGCACACGGCTCATCAGCGCGGTGAGCGCCTTGGGGCGATAGCCGAACTTGTGATAGAGCGCCAGGTGCTTGGGGCTCGTCGGATACGTCATCACGCCCTGCAGCGTCGTCTTGTTCTCGTCGAAGAATTCCTGCGTGGCGCGGATGAGTTGCTGGCCGATCGTCTGGTTCTGGTGGTGGGTCAGCACGGCGACGGGTCCGAGCAGGCCGACCGAGCCCCAGGCCACCGCGAGCGCAGTGCCGACGATCTTGGCGCCGTCCTCCTCGGCCACGAAGCAACCCCACGGCTCCATCAGCCAGCGGTGATGGACGTACTGCGCGCCGCCGAACGCCTGGCGCGGCCGCGTGCCGAGCTGCCGCTCGAGGAAATCACCGAACGTCTGCTCGAGCACGTCCTTGACGCGTGAGAGATCGCCTTTACGAACACGCCGGACCTCGACCTTTGGCACCCGCCCCTGCGGATCCAGCCCGGCGCGATCGACGGTGGCCCTCACGAGGCGCCCGCGAGGTCTTCCAGCAGCGTGATGATTCCGGAGTGATCGAGGCCGCCGCGTCCCTTGACGCGCATGGCGTTGAAGAGCTCCTGCACGACCGCCGTCGTCGGCAGCGGCACGCCGAGCGCGCGCGACGATTCCATGATCAGGCCGAGATCCTTGAAGTGCAGGTCGATCTTGAAGCCAGGGTTATACGTGCCGGCCACGTAGTTCGGCTTTTTCTGGTCGAGGCACTTGCTGCCCGCGAGCCCGCCCGCCAGCGCCGTCAGCAGGAGCTCGCGGTCGAGGCCGGCCTTCTTCCCCAGGGTGAGCGCCTCGGCCAAGGCCGTGAGGTTGACGGCGACGATGATCTGGTTCGCGAGCTTGGTGAAGCCGCCGAACCCAAGCGGCCCGAGGAGCGTGATCGTCTTACCCATGGCCTGGAAGATCGGCAGCACGGCATCGAACACAGGCTTGTCGCCGCCGACCATGATCGAGAGCGCCGCGTCGATCGCGCCCTTCTCCCCGCCGGACACGGGCGCGTCGAGCATCTTGACGCCCTTGGCGCCGAGCGCCTTGCCGACCTTCTGCGAGACGATCGGCGAGATCGTTGACATGTCGACGAAGATCAGCCCAGCCTTCGCGCCCTCGATGATGCCGTCCTTGCCGAGCGTGACCTGCTCCACGTCGGGGGAGTTGGGCAGCATCGTGATGAGCACCTCAGCTTGCGCCGCGACATCCTTCGGCGACGCGGCAGCCTTGGCGCCAGCGCGCACCAGTTCGTCGACCGGTCCACGGCTCCGGCTGTGGACGACGAGCGGATAGCCGGCCTTGATGAGGTTCTTCGCCATGGGCCGGCCCATGATTCCGAGCCCGATGAATCCGATGGTCTGTGCCATGACACCCCCGGCAGGACGCTATGTCGAGAAAACCCGCGTGAGCATTGGACTTTGTCACGCGCGCGCCGCAGACAAGTAACACAGCCCGAGCGAAGGGGTCAAGGCGGATCGCTGCGAATCCCCTGCGCCCACGTCTGGAGCACGCGTATGGACGCGAGCTCTCTCGGCGAGCATTCCAGCGGATTCGACGACAAGATGAGCAAATCCGCACGCTTACCGGGTTCGAGGCTGCCGGTGACGGCGTCGATGCCCGCGGCGCGTGCCGCGTCGATCGTGTACGCCTCCAGCGCGGCAGCAGGCGAGATGGCTTCGTCGGGCTCCGCGACGTCGCCGCTCGCACTCGTGCGCGTGACCGCGGCGGCGATACCCATGAGTGGTGCGTTCGAGCCGCACGGATAGTCAGACGAGAACGCCTGCCTCACGCCCGCGCGCGCCGTGGTCGCAAACGGTCGCTGAAGGATGGCGGGATCGACGGGCGGCGCCGCGGGCCCGCGCCAGTCCCACAAGAACGAGGGTTGGACGACGACGGCGATGCCGAGGTCGGCGATCCGCGCGATGAGTTCGGTGGTGAGGAAGATGGCGTGGTCGATGCGCACGCGAGTGCGGCCCTCGGGCATCGTGCGCACCGCGTCCTCGATGGCACCGACGGCGGTCTCGATGCCGAGGTTGCCGATCGCGTGACAGACGACGTCGCGGCCGGCGCGCCAGGCCGCAAGCAGTACGGCGGCGAGCTCGGCGCGCGTATAGAAGAGGAAGCCGGACGCGCGCGGCGCGCCGTCGCGCATGACCCGCATCGCACAGCGGTAGCCGCCGTCGACGAAGATCTTGAGACGGCCCGGCGCCGCGTCGTCCGGCTGCTCGAACCAGCCGCGCGAGCCGACCATGACCTCACTGACGTCGATGGCGAGCGCGCCGGCGGCCCGGGCCTCGGCGTAGCGCCGCGCCATCGCGGGCGTCACCGCGGCGTCCTGGATGGCCGTGATGCCCAGGGCCAGATAACGGCGGCTTGCCGCACCCGCGACCTCGACGAAGCTCGTCTCCCACGCCTGGCGCGACGCCGTCTCGGCACCGCTCATCGCGCGCTCGAACAACAGTCCCGTCGGCTCGCCGGACTTGTCGCGCGCGATCTCACCTCCGCGCGGATCCGGCGTCCCCCGCGCGATCCCCGCCGCGGCCAGCGCACGCGAATTGGCCACGCACTGGTGATGGGAGAAATGCATCACGAGCGCCGGGCGGTCGGGGATGGCGGCGTCGAGATCGCCACGCGTGGGATGGACACCGAGGAGGCGATGATCGTAGCCGACGCCGCGCACCCACGCGCCGGCCGGCGTCGCGCGTGCGGCGGCTGAGAGCGTCTGCTGCACGTCCGCGATCGAGCGCGTGTCACGGCAGTCGGCCCAGAGCGTCTCGAAGGCGCCAATCGAGAAGTGATTGTGCGGGTCGACGAACCCCGGAACGACGGTCCGCCCCTCGAGATCGATCAGCTCGTAGTCGTCCTCGCGCAGCCAGAGCACCTCGTCGGTGCCGCCGACCTCGACGATGCGCCCGTCCTTGACGGCCAGCGCCTGCGCCACCGGCAGGCTCGGATCCATCGTGAGGACGGTGGCGTTGACGAGGAGCCGGATCATCGGCGGCCGGCGACGGCGGCGAGCGCGCGGCCGCGGAGCGACGCGATCCGAGCGTGGCCGACGTGCGCGCCGAGGGCCCGATAGAACCTCAGCGCGCGCGCGTTGCTGTCGCGCACGCCCCATTCGAGCGCCGGCAGGCGCCGGCGCGTCGCTTCGCGCGCCACCGCTGTCACGAGCGCGCGCCCAACGCCGCGGCGACGCCACGCGGGCAGCACGAAGAGGTCGTGCATCCACAGCTCACGGGCGGCGATGTCGGTGTTGTAGCCGGTTACGAAGGATGCATAGCCAACGACGCGCCGGTGCGCGACCGCGACGAGCACGCGAAAGGCGCGACGCGGCCCGAACGCGTCGCGGCGGACGATGGCTGCCGTGAACGCGCGCGGGCTCAGCGCTTCGTGACGATTGAGCGCGTTGGCCATGTGGGCGATGGTCGCTGCGTCGCCCGGACGCGCCCGGCGAACCGTCGTGACGCCTACTTCGTCGCGCCCCACAGCTCCTTGCTGAGCCAGTCCAGACCCAGATCCTTGAGCGTCTGCGGCAGCGGCTTGCCGGTCTTGCGGTCGTAGCCGATCTCGCGATACCAGGTGTCGACCATCTTGTCCCACTGCTCGGATACCGCGTGGCCGGCCGCCGGCCCGTTCTGCGGCGTCGAGCCGTACCGGAACGATGGCTTCTCGAGCTCCGGCGTGAGGCCGCAGCGCAGCGCCGTCGCGCGGTTGAGCGCCGCGGTGCGACGGCCGAAGCGCATGGCTTCGGCGACCGTGTAGTACCAGCCCGTCGCCGCGGAGAGCGCGCGGCAGACGTTCTCCAGGCGCGTGCGCGTGGTGAAGATGCAGATGCCGAGCGAATCCTCGAACGCGCGGCGGCCGCGGCAGCCCGCGACCAGCTTGGCCACTTCGACGCCGTCGAACGGATTGATGCGCGCAGGCAGACCGAGCTCGGTCTGGTGCACCGGGTTGCCCGTCTCCATCGTGCCGATGGAGGACGTCGCCGTGTCGAGCATCTCCTCCCAGCGGCCGCGATGGTCGTGACCGCGCGGTGAGGCGCCCTTGCCCGTATAGATGGCGGCCTTCGCGGCCTCGCCGCCGAGCTTCTCGGAGGCGCGCTTCACGCCTTCGGCGAGCAGATCGCCGAAGCCCTGCCGCTTGCTGATCATCTGCAGCAGGCGATTGGCACCCTCGACGTCGCCCCACTTGAGGTCGACGCCCACCTGCTGCTTCGTGAGCCAGCCCTTCTCGAGGCCCTCCATCACCCAGCCGATGACCCAGCCGAACTCGTTGACGTCGACGCACGCGCGGTCCGTCTGCGTGTTGAGCCACGCGACGCCGGTTTGATCCGTCGCGCCGATCGTCCAGCCCGCGCCCGACCATCCCTCGTACTCCGGCTCGTCGACGATCGTGCCCTTGTGCACGCCCTCGCGGATGACCGACATGTGGCAGTGGTGCATGCCGCAGGAGTTGCACTGATGGCCACGATGGTCGAAGCCCTCGCGCAGTCGCGGCGCCTCCCACGACGTCATGTCGACGTTGCCGGTCAGGTTCGTCGTGTAATTGCGGATCGGCAGCGCGCCGAGCTTGGAGAGATTCACCACACCCGGAAGCGTGCCGTACTCGTAGAGCGAGCGCGCGGACGGGTCGGTCTTGAGATCGTGCGCGATGTCGTCGGCGCACTGCACGAGACCGCGCGCGTCGGCTGCGCGCAGCGCCTTCGTGCCCTTCACGATGGCCACGGCCTTCAGCTTCTTCTTGCCCATGACGGCGCCGACGCCGTTCTTGGACGCCACGTGCCCGTAGTCGCCCTGGATCGCGGCCCAGCGCACGAGGTGCTCGCCGGCGGGACCGATCGAGTACACGGAGAGCTGATGACCGGTCAGGCCGAGGTCGCGGCTCAGCGCGCCCTGCGTCTCCCACGTGTCCTTGCCGACGTACGACTTGGCGTCGCGGACCTCGACCCGATCGTCGTCGACGTAGAGGTAGACCCAATCCTTGGCTTGGCCCTGCACGATGATCGCGTCGTAGCCGCAATATTTGAGATTGGTGCCGAAGAAGCCGTTGGCCTGCGTCGACGTCGGTCCGTTGGTGAGCGCGCCGATCGTGCACACCGTGAGACCGCCGGTGCCCCACACCGGCAGCCCGGCGAGCGGTCCGGTGCCGAGCACCAGACGGTTGTCCGGGTGATCCCACGAGACGTTGCCTTTGCCCTTGCGCGTCTCGCGATAGAGGATCATGGCGCCGAGTCCCGCGCCGCCGAGGAGCTCGCGCATCTGCTCGGGCGTCCACGGCTCGCCCCACGCCTTGCGCTTGGTGAGATCGACGCGCAGGAGCTGGCCGGCGTAGCCGCCGGGCA
>Ga0114129_10000661_pt1 | contig 43208 bp, 33 predicted proteins | sample RhiMetdeltSRZDD1_FD_80071 | JGI IMG/M metagenome (GOLD analysis project Ga0114129, IMG submission 80071) | Populus rhizosphere microbial communities from Tennessee, USA - Rhizosphere MetaG P. deltoides SRZDD1 (version 2) (version 2) | ecosystem: Host-associated > Plants > Roots > Rhizosphere >...
ACCATGGTGTCGTGATCCTGGACCTGCTCTGGGCCGCGGCGTTTGCGATCTGAACCCTAACCACATGGCGTCAACCGCGCAAGTACGGTTCGATATCGCATTTGGGTTCGAGCGTTCACCGACTGCAAGTTGCTGACTGTGCTGACGCGAGAAATGGTGACCCAGACTGGAATCGAACCGCTCCCCACTAACGGGTATCCGCGAGCTCAAGGACAACTTGAGCCGCTACATCAGGCGGATTGAGGCCGGTGAACGCATTGCGATCACCGCGCATGCCGGGTGGTCGCGGAGCTTGTGCCGCCAGGCGCAAAGACAACGGGCACACCGAGCCGCTTCCACGAGCTCGTCGCCTCCGGCGTCATTCGGCCGGCACTCGAAGCCGGCGACCCGACGGAGGACTGGCCTGATATCGCACTCCTCCTGGAACCGCTGCGGACCTGATCGACGCGGATCGCGGCGCAGCGTAGCCGCAGACCAGGGGCCCGGCCCTCTCCACCCGCAGAGACGGCTCCACAAACAACTCCGACGAGAAGTCCTTGCGAGCTTCAGGCAAGCTTCATGACCAGGACTTCAGCGCGGCGATGATCACTTGGTCCGCGTCTCTGAGCAATACGTCGGTGAGCGTGAAGCCTGCGCTTTGGAGCAGACGGGTCCACCCGGCTACGGACACGCCATCGTCTCCGATACGATTGGCATGGCGAGGACCCAAGAGTTTTGGTGATCATAGCCAAGAAGCCTGTTGGCTTAGCCTGCTCAAGCGGAAGTGACCAGCGGCCGCGCCGGTGCGCGGTGCTCTGCAGCCGGCCACCGGCAACGTTCGAGGCCAGTCGTCAATCGACCTGCCGGAGCACGATGGCGTTCCAGTTCGGAGGAACGTCCACCGTGGTGCCGGCGGGTTCGTAGATGACGACCGGCAATCCCGCCGCATGAACCCGGTCGACATCTTCAGCGGTCGGGAAGTGTCCGTATGCGATATACGGCGAATAGGACATCGCCTCGATTGGCGTGGGGATGTTGAAGATGACGGCGTCAAAGAGCTGAAGCCTGGCAGACAGTTGCTCGAGCTCGCGGGTTTCCAGCGGGTGGCGATCGCGCTTTTCGAAGACGCTCGAAGGTTCGAGCAAATAACGCGCGGGCAACGCTGCGAGAAACACGAGCAGAACCACTCCGCCCGCCCGGACCAGTCGATTTGTTATTCCGGAGAGACGATCGCGGACGAGGAACCAGAACCAGGCCTGGATGATGAAGATGGCCGGCGCCGCAATCATCACGTAGCCGGGCAGCCGTGTGGACATGGCTGAGAACGTCAGGAAGGGAATCGCCATCCACACGACGACCGGCCGAAGATGGTTGTGCGCTCGAGATCGCAGCACTGAGATGATCGCGGCGGTAACCGAATCCAGACGAGATCCCCGAAGTAGCGCGGCATGTCGCGCACGTACGTGGGCCAACCCGTCCGCTGCCCTTCGAGCGACTGCGAGACGTGCATCAGCGTGTAGAGGCCCGTCCATCGAGCTTCCTGGGGAAATCGATACCAGGTGTAGATCGTCCACGGAACAGCGACGAGCAGAGCGAGAATCAGGATAGAAGCCGAGCGACCAATCGCGCCGGCGAACCGGCGTCCGGGACGTTCCGCCGCGAGCACGGTGCGTCGCGGGGTCGCCTCCCGTTCGAGGAATATGGCAAAGGCGACCGCCGCCGCGAGGAGCCCCGGCAACGACTTCGTCAGCAGCGCGGCGCCCGTAGCCACGCCGGCGAGCACGAGCGCCACCTTTCGTCCGTTCCGCCGATGCTCGAACGCCATCAGCACGCCAAGCTGCACGAAGAAGATCAGCGCCGTGTCGACGTGATCGGCGACTCGCCGACCGGATGAGAGCGCGACGAGAAAGCCGTTGACGGCATGGAACGCCGCCGCGAGCAGCGCAACCCGGACGTCGAACAGGAGCCGTCCAATCAGGAACGTCAGCAGTACTCCAGCCGTCGCCATGAGCACGCTGGGCATCCGCATCGCGATCTCGCTCTCGCCGAAGATCCACATGCTCGCTGCCATCAGCCACAGCGCCCCGGGCGGCTTGTGCAGCCAGACGTGATTGGCGCCCCAGTTGCTGTAGTCGTACGGAAGCACGGCTTGCCTGTAGAGCGTCGGCTTCAGCGGACCGGCGATGACGTTCTTCGCGACCAGCGCGTGATAGCTTTCGTCCCACTTATGGAGCGAGTGCTGCCACGCAGGGTCGAGGCGAATCAGGAACGCCGCGAGGAGCAGCAGGCTCAACCGGCTGTGCACGGACTGCATCACCCGGAACGCGCAGAGAATCAGAGCGCCAGCCGCAACAGCCACCAGGAGGCTCACGGAGTCGTAGGGCACGTCTGCTGTGAGAGAAGGACGCCGAAGCCGGTCGCCGCGTTTACGACTCGCGTCATCGCTCGTCCAACGTGGCGCATCGAATTGTCGAGGTGTTCTCGAGTCTCGACAGCAGATTTCCGTGACCGATTGCCGCGCGGCATAGCGCACAAGAGCGCGAAATGGGCCGGCGGAATTGTCGGACAGTACGGGTGCGCTGGGCGGGACCAGGAGTCGGTCTACACCACGGCGTTTACTGAGGACTAACAACGCCGTGCGGCCGTCCTGCTCGTATAATCCACGCGCCCCTCTCACCCTGCAGGTCCTCTCATGAATCGTATCCTCGTCATCGGTGGCACCGGGAACGTCGGTCGCCACGTTGTGTCTCAACTGGCGGCAACAGGAGCGCGGTTCCGCGCCATGACCCGCAACCCGGATTCGCTTCGCTTGCCTCGAGAGGTCGACGTCGTGCGCGGGGATCTCACGGTTCCCGAGACCCTGGATCGGTGCCTTCAAGATATTGATACGGTGTTCCTGGTGTGGGTGGCGCCGCCGGCCGCGGTGGCGGACGCGCTGGAGCGAATCGCGAAGCACGCACGGCGCATCGTGTTCCTCACGGCTCCTCTCAAAACGCCGCACCCGTTCTTCCAGCAGCCCAATCCTTCCAGAGACGTGGCCGAACGCATCGAGCGGCTGATCGAAACGTCAGGACTGGACTGGGCCTTCCTGCGAGCCGGCATGTTCGCCGGCAACGCCCGGCACTTCTGGGGACCGCAGATTCGCGCCGGCGACGTCGTGCGCTGGCCCTACCTCGACGCTCCAACGGCCCCGACCGATGAGCGTGATCTGGCCACGGTAGCGGTGCGCACGTTGTGCGAAGACAGGCACGCCGGTGCGGAATATGTTCTGACCGGGCCGCAATCGCTGACGCAGGCCGAGCAGGTGCACACCATCGGACGCGCCATTGGGCGGGCACTGCGCGTCGAAGAGATGTCGCCAGACGAGGCGCGGTCTGAGTTGCTCCCGGTCCTGGGTTCGTCGACCGTGGTGAATATGCTGCTCAACGCGTGGGCTGCCGCGATCGGTCAACCGGCGTTTGTGACATCCACGTTTGCGGAGCTTACAGGAGCACCGCCACGGACCTTCCTCGAATGGGCCACGGACCACGCGGCGGAGTTCCGGGCATAGACAGCGACTCGCGACCGCAGGCCGCGCCCATCGAGCCCATACGCGGCGCGTCTGGTAAAGAGTAGTGTAATAACCTCCTTTCACCTTCACTCTTCACTTCTCTCTAGATAGGGCAGGTACCCAAAAGCCCGGTACAATTTTGGTGCGTTCAGAATAAGACGGCTGTTCACCGATTAGAGTACAGCGATCTGGGGTAATCTCGAAAGTCTTCAAGACGAAGAACTGAACGTGATTCCGCGATGTGAGATACGTGCGCCGCACTCTGTGATTCAGTGGTGATGGAAGAAAAGATGATCGCCCGCAGTTCTTGCCCGAGCACGATTATCGGTGTTGTCTCGGGCCGGGGGCGCCAGTTCGCGCCATGAGGGCGGACGGCGGAGATTCGTTCGAAGGAACGTCACAGTCCGCTGCCACGAGGCTGCCGCGTCGGCGGCTTTGAAGATGCCGGTCCGATCGTAGGCGAAGAAGCCATGCTCGGCGTCGTATGTGTGACGTTCAAAGACGGTGCCTTGCGCGGCGAGCAGAGCTTGAAAGCGGTCGACGTCAGGTGGCGGGGCATTCGGATCAGCACGGACGCCATGGTATTGAACCGGCACGCGGATGTACGATGCGAGGTCAAGCGGTGCGCGGTGCTGAATATTCGATGAGCCCACCGGGGCATAATAGGCGACAACGGCTCCAATATCGTTCGATTGCGCTCCAAACAGGAGCGCGTTCCATCCACCGCCGCAAAAACCAATCACACCGACTGCGCCAGGTCTCGTGAAAGGTTGTTTGCGTAGGTAGTCAATCCCGGACTGAAGGTTGCTGACCATTCGTCGCTCGCGAAACTCCGTTTCAATCAGCTTCGCAGTCTCCGCACCCTGTGCGCGGCGAGCTCCCTCCCAGGATGAGACTTTCGGGAAGAAGTGGAACAGGTCAACCGCGAGTCCAACGAACCCCGCTTGCGCAAGCATCGCGACCGTCTCGCCCACATACGGCTCGATGAGCCAGCTCGCATGAATAACGAGGACGGCCGGATGTTGTCCGGCAGCACGTGGATACGCTAGCAGCGCAGGGACGTTGTCCTCGCCGCTCGTGAAGGTGACGGTTTGTTGCAGGATTCGCGGGTCGGCAGTCGCCTCTCCCCAAACGATTCGCCGAGGTTCGGGACGACCTCCAACATGTGCACAGCCAACGAGGCAGCGGGTTCCGAGTCCGATGCTGAAGGCGGAGACAAACTCTCGCCGGCTGAACGCGCGAGTTGACATGAACGTCGACAACCGCGTGGGATTTGGCACTCCTTGTAGACGCGTCGAAACATACGATGGTTGACTCCAACTCTCGTTCAATCCCACCGAGGCCGAGCCTCCATTACGTTGTCAAAGGCCAGTGCGACCTCGCCGCACTGGTCTTTTTGTTTTTGCGTTCGCACCGGCCGAGTGCGGTTCTGGACTGCTCTGCAATCAATATTGCGCCACCTTGCTCCCAGTACGGCTTGTCGAGATCCAGAGTCGATCTTTGTCCTCGCAGTCGTGCGTCACGACCTTGCCGCATACCGTGACTTGTTTACCGACGTGGCCTTTCAGCTTGTCAGGCGCAAGTTGCTGGGAGGACTCGGATTGGAATGCCATCAAACCCAACGTTCCCCACGAACAGCGCCGCGCCCGATGTCGCGAGGTGTCGGAGCATTGAACCCCTGACGCCGGCGGCGCTCGACGACCTCCTGCGTGTGTGCCTCGCGAAACACCCGAACGCTCGCTGTCAATCGATGACAGAGGTGCAGGCGCGCCTCGTCGGTATTCGTCAGCTCGCGGGCGCTCCTCGGCAATCGGACGCTGCGATTGTCGCTGCCTTAGTCAAACGCCGCTGGCTGGCCGCGTCCATGCTTACGATCCTCACGGGCGTCATCGTAGTTGTCGTTCTTGCACTGTCACGCGGCGATCGTCGAGTCGAGACGGTGGGCAGCGACTCGTTTCCGAACCTGAAAATTCGACCGCTGACGCTCACGGGCGATATCGCTTCCGGCGCGATCTCGCCTGATGGCAGATTCATCGCTTATCTGCGAAGGGACGCCGGCCTCTGGGTTCGTCAGATCGCCGCCGAGAATGACGTTCAAGTCGCGCCATCTGTGAAGGGCCCGTATGGCAGCGTGACATTCACGCCCGATGGCAACTCCATTGACTTTACAGTGTCCGAGGGGCTCAAGCGGGAGTTGTGGCGAGTGCCCTTGCTCGGCGGTACGCCGCGGCTCGTTGTCAGGGACATCTGGTCGTCGCCGGGTTGGTCACCTGCCGGACGCCGCATGGCATTTGTAAGGACGAAGGGCGCGGACCAGGGCACTTCGCTTGTCGTCGCAGATGAGGACGGCACGCACGAACGCGTTCTGGTCACGCGCCCGGCGCCTGGTTTTCTGAACGCGTCATGGGGTCCTTGGGGCCTCAACCATCCTGATTGGTCGCCTGATGGGAAACAGCTGATACTCGCCGGAGAGACCAAAGCTGCAGACACGATATCTGCGTTCTTCGTCGTCAACGCCGCGACTGGTGCAGAGATTCGGGCCGTGCCGATTAAGGCAGAGGGTCTCGGCTGGGAAGCTGCGTGGCTCGATGACCGGCAGATCCTCATCAACATCAGTGCTACCTTCAACTCCCCGCTAAGCCTCTGGTCGCTCGACCTGCCAAGCGGCAGGAGAACGCCGATTACCCGCGAGTTCGCCTCCTTTCACGGTATCAGCCTTACGGCGGATCGACGGACAGCCGTAACGACGAGAACGGATAGGCGAAGCGGCATCTGGCTAGCTACTGCCCTGGGAGCAGACGCGACCCTTGTTGTTCGGGAGACACCATCCGGTGCCACAGCGCCCGTCGTGGATGCGAGCGGAGGGATCGTTTACGCCGCCTATACCGGTACGGGCGTGATGACGCTCTATCGGATTCTGCCGGGCGCGACGAAGCCAATCGTTCTCGGTGATGGTGGCAGCGCGGGTTTTAGCACTACTCCGGACGGTCACTTCATTGTCTTCAGCCGCAGCCCTGAATCGCCGATGTATCGTGTGAACAACGATGGGACGGGATTGATGAAGCTAGTTGACCGTAATGCTGCAGGTCCGACGGTCACCCCAGATGGAAAAGCCGTCCTCTTTTCGCCGTTTGGGTCGCCGGGACTGTACAGCGTACCGATCGAAGGCGGCGCGGTGCGTGAGCTGATTAAGGTGTTCGTGGGGAACGCACCATCCGTGTCACCAGACGGCCGCCGACTGTTGATTGGAGGTGGCAAACCTGGCGTGTCTATCCTCTGCGACCTGCCGAATTGTTCGAATGTCAAGGAGCTCGAGCTGAAAAGCTCTCAGTGGGCACCTGACGGCCGAGGTGTCGCCTACATCAATGACCAAGACCACGGCAACCTGTGGGAACAGCCTTTGGATGGCGGTCCTCCGCGTGCATTGACCCATTTCGGGGACGCCCAGATTCTCGAGTTTGCGTGGTCGCCCGACTATAAGCGGCTGGTGCTCTCGCGCGGACGGTTGTCCGATGATCTCGTCCTGCTCGATGGGTTGCGATGATCTTAGCGTCTTGACGAGAGAGCATCCGGTCCACAGCCGCACCGCGATTCTATTGACATTTTCGCTGAGGCTGCCGTCGGTGACGGCGACCGGCCGGTGGAGAGAGCGAGGCAGGATGGGGAAGTGAGGGTGACGCGAACCCGCGGAAGGTGTTGGGGCGTATACTGCCGGCTGGAATCCTTGCAATGTCCCTTGCCGCCGGCGCGCGGCTCGGCCCATACGAGCTCCTTGGCCTGCTCGGTGGCGGCGGCATGGGCGAGGTCTATCGTGCGCGTGACGGGCGGCTCGATCGTCAAGTGGCGATCAAGGTGCTGCCGGCGGCATTCGCCGAAGATGCCAGTCGTGTCGCACGCTTCGAGCAGGAAGCCAAGGCCATCGCGGCGCTGTCCCACCCGAACGTCCTGGCCGTATTCGATACCGGGCTGTTCGACACCGGCAGGGCATCCGCGCGCCAACTCTACGTGGTCACCGAGCTGCTCGAGGGTGAGACCCTCGGCGAGCGCCTGCGATCGGGAGCGCTTCCCATCCGCAAATCGACCGAGATCGCGGCGCAGATCGCCCGGGGGCTCGCGGCGGCGCACGAAAGAGGCTTCGTCCATCGCGATCTCAAGCCAGACAACGTGTTCGTCACGACGGCGGGCCACGTCAAGATTCTCGACTTCGGTCTCGCGCGGCCGGCCGCAGTAGCCGAGCACGGGGGCCTGCACGAGACTCGCGTGGCCATGACCGAGCCTGGCACCGTCCTGGGCACGGCCGGCTACATGGCGCCGGAGCAAGTACAAGGACAGCAGGTCGACGCGCGCGCGGATCTCTTCGCCCTCGGCGTGGTCCTCTACGAGATGCTCGCGGGCCGCCGTGCCTTTTTGCGCGACACGCTCGTCGAAACGATGACCGCGGTGCTGAACGACGATCCACCCGATCTCACGACCGTGCGCGCGGATGTGGCGACGGCGCTCGGCCGCATCGTTCACCACTGTTTGGAGAAGTCGCCCGACCAGCGCTTCCAGACCGCGCGCGATGTGGCGTTCGCGCTCGAAACGCTGTCCGGATCGGGAGCCACGCCGCCTCTCGGAACACTCGCTGACGCACCGCGATTCGGAATCACGCGCGAGCGCCTGGCGTGGGTCACGATCGTGGCGGGTCTGGCTGCAGCTCTCGTCTGGCCGCGTGCAGCGCCGTCCACGAGGCCCACATCGTTCACGGCGCCCCACCGTACGACCCTCCTGCTGCCGACCAGTGTGACGCTGCCGTTGTATCTCGACCCGGCTGAGCGTTTCGCCATCTCACCCGATGGCACTCGACTCGCGTTCGTCGGCGTTGACGCCGGGGGCGCCACGAGACTGTGGCTGCAATCCTTGAATGAAGACCGTGCCCGCCTAATCGAAGACACCGAAGGCGCAGCCGCTCCATTCTGGTCGCCGGACAGCCGCTTCGTTGCGTTTCGTCTCATGAAGCAGCTGATGAAGATGGATGTGGCCGGCGGTCGGCCGGTCGCACTCGGCCCGATGCAGCACGGTGCCGCGTGGGGCAAGCGTGCCTCGGGCGAGGACATGATCCTCACGACGTTTGATACGGACCAGGCGATGGTGCTCCGCGGCCTGTCACTCGGCGGCGGGACCACGATCGATCTGTCCACGCCAGTGGCTGGCGTAAGAGAGTTCCCTGGCTACGCTTCGCTGCTTCCCGACGGTCGGCACGTGCTCTTCGCCTACGGCCAGGAGGGCAATCCATCGACGTACGGGTTCTATGTGAGCGCGATCGGATCTCGAGTGAAGACGCGCGTGGCCGTGGCATCTTCCGGCCTCGACCATCCGAACAGCGCGTACGCCTCCGGTTACCTGATCTGGGCGCGCCAACAGACCATCACTGCACGCGCGTTCGATCTCGAAACGCTCACCGTCGAGCCCACTGGCCGGGATGTGGCCGGCCCGATCGAGGCGGCGCCGAACCGCAGCGCCGCATTCTCGGTGTCGCAGAATGGCGTGCTCGTCTATCAGCCCATGCTGGCCCAGAGCCAGTCGCGGCTCACCGTCGTCGATCGCTCAGGCAAGGACGTGCGGACGCTTGCCGACGATGGCGAATACTCGAATCTCGAGCTGTCGCCCGACGGCTCGCGTCTGGCCGTCTCGCTTCCCGATCCGACGACGCGCATGCGCGATATCTGGGTTGTGGACATGGCGCGCGGCGTTCGATCGCGGCTGACGTTCGATGCGAGCGACGAGCGAAGCGCGGTGTGGTCGCGGGACGGCAGGTCGCTCGCGTACACGTCCAAGGGCCTTGATATCTACACCCGACCGCTCGGCGTGGGAGCCGAGACGCCGCTCATCAAGGACGCCCTTAGTAAAGATCCGCGCGGCTGGTCGCCCGATGGCAAGTATTTCCTCTATCGGGTCACGGGACCGAAGACGGGGAACGATCTCTGGATCAAGCCGCTTGACGGCGATCAGAAGCCGCGCCCATTCCTCGTGACGCCGTTCGACGAGAACTGGGCCGTGTTCTCTCCGGACGGGCGGTGGGTGGCCTACGCGTCGGACGAATCGGGCCGCTCCGAGGTGTACGTCACCGCATTTCCTTCGGCTGAGGGTAAGTGGCAGATCTCGTCCGACGGTGGGCGCTTCCCACGGTGGCGGGCCGACGGTAAGGAAATCGTGTACCTCTCGGGCGAGGGCAACGTTACCAGCGTGAAGGTGGATGCCACAGGAGCCTCACCTTCGATATCATCTGCCGTCGGTCTGTTCAAAGCGATGGTGTTGCCCGCGCCGGGTACGCTCTTCGACATGTCGGCCGACGGCAAGCTGTTCGTCGTGAACGGGGCGATTGTCTCGAAGGCGCCGCCATCACTGGTGCTCGTCTACAACTGGCCGCAGCTTCTCGCCCGCCGCTGAACCTCTCTCTTACCGCCGCTGCCGCATGCGGTAGATCGTCACCGCCGCGGCGAAACCCTTCACCACCACGGGGCTCGAGAAACGACCAGCCAGGGTGCCACGTGTTGTACGCGGCTTCTGTCGCCGCGCGCCAGCCTCGAATTGTCCAATTCTCCCTTGAGGAGCGCCCCGATTTGCGAATTGTCTCGGACGATCTCTGGGAGCGGGCGCAGCGGACTCGGGCGGCGGTTCGCGAGGCGGTCGCGCCCAAGCGCAACCTCGCACGAGGCAAGGACGCCCGATTCCATTCAGCACATCTCTTTACCGGCTTCGCCAAGTGCCACGTCTGCGGGGGTGCGATGACGAGCGTCAGCGGTGGGATGGGGAGCCCGCGACTCGGGTGCAGCCGCTCGTGGAACCAGGGTCGGGATGCTTGCCCAAATCGTCTAACAATTCGGATGAAGGTCGCCGAGCCTCAAATCCTCGCCCGGCTCCAGTCCGAGTTGCTCTTGCCAGCGGCGCTCAAATACATCACGGCGAACCTCGGCAAAGAAGTACGCCGTGCGCTGACAGAGCGGCCGAAGAAGGAGGTCACGGTCGAACGACAGCTCGAAATCGAGAGGCGCAAGCTCCAGAACATCATCGCCGCCATCGAGGGCGGCTCCAGTGCGCCGGCCGCTTTGATGAAGGCCGTGGCAGACCGAGAAGCGACGATCAAGCGTCTGGAGCGCGAGCTGAAACGCGCAGAACCGAAGACGGCTGACAAGCCGTTGCCGGAGCTGCCCTCCTGGGTCGAGAAGCAGCTCCACAGTCTGACCGAGTTGCTCAAAGCCGATCCCGCCCGAGTGAAGGCCGAATTCCGCCGTTTGAACCTCCAACTCTCGTTCAATCCCACCGAGGCAGAGCCTCGACCCCATTACGTTGTCAAAGGCCAGTGCGATCTCGCCGCACTGGTCTTTTTGTTTTTGCGCTCCCGGCGGCCAAGTGCGGTTCTGGACCGGACGCTGGAGCGTCCGGGACCGTAAACGGACGTTCTTTCCGTCAGCCTACAACCCACGGGCTGCGCAACGCGGTTGTCCCTCATCTCAACGAGGCGTTTTGCGGGCAGTGGCGAGCCAACGTCGTCCGGCGCGTTCAGGAAGCCGACCGCCAGAGTTCCGATATGACTTGGTGACGTCGGCGCGTCGTCGTGACCGTCTGCTGGATGTCCCCGATGATCATCCACGAGCCACTCGAATCAACCTGGCTACCTTGCCGAGTGCACCAGCACTACGACGTTACGATAGCGAGCCGGTCATTCCATACTGTCCAACGGCATCGATCCGTGATCAACTGCAGCGCCTGCGGCCCAGCGGCGAAACAGGCTGCCGGCCGCGAGGGTCATGCCGCAGCAGTCTACCTCAGCCTTCGACTGTGAGCCATTTCAGCCTGAAACGATCGACCACTTCAGCGGGGACGGAGTTCTGGCGAAGGCCAGACTGTCCCGCTGTCCCCTTCGCGAGTCTCGCGGCCTCCTGTATGGACAATTGCCTCGAATGAGATAGCGCGCCACATAGGGATCCATTCCATTCAGTTCGCGTTCGGCGCGCGGGCAATTGGCACACCATTTGATGCTCCTCACCGGCGTCGCACTACGAACACCGCGGGCCGTCCTACTTTCCGAATATCGCAACCGGCTGCGCCGCGAGTGGACGCCGATGAATCACCGGATCACTCGCTGTATGGCTGCGGTCGCGCTCATGGTCACGGCTCGAGCGCAGCCGACATTCGCCGATCGGTTCACGTGCTTCGTGATCGGGCCGGGCGAGACGGCGTCGTCGCTCGCACTGCGACTCACGGGGGACGCGGCCCACAGGCACCAGCCTTGGTTTCAAATCGTTGACCCGGCAGCTTCGAGGTTCATCCCCAAAGCTGAATACCGCCGAATCTTTCCTGGTTGGCACGTCTGCGTCGCGGAAGGACGGATCACGAGCGAACTGCGCCGCATGCAGGAACGGCCGCAGGAGGTTGCGTCGCCGGTGCAGCCTGCATCGGCTGACGTTGCCGGGACGCTGTCGCTGGGACGGTTCACCGTCGTCTGGTTTGGAGTGGCGTTGTTGCTGGCCGCGCTGGTCGTGTGGCGTACCGCAACGAGTTACTCGAATGGAAGACGAACTGTTCGAACCATCATGACGGCGTTTGGCGAACGGTTCGTTCGCGAGTTCGAACGGCCGCTGATGCGACGAGGCTCGAACGACTGCGCTCTCGAATCGCGATTGCGGTTCAAGCCGCGCCAACGCCGATTGGACATTCTGCTCGCGCCACATGGTCGACGGAGGTATCCCAACTTGTCCGACCACAGAATGAACGTGGAGTACGACGTTCGTCGGGTGTTGCAGCGGCTGAGAGATGAACGATTCGTCAACGAGCGTCTTTTCGCGCGAGGACGATGGGTGATCGTGCGGTGTCGGATGAGGCCCGATCCAGAAACAAGGGGTGGAGAGTGAGCATTCTTCTTTTGAGCCTCGGTGGCGGTGGCGGCAATATTCTTCGCTCGCTGAAGGCGCTGTTTCGCCGCGACCTGGCCGTGACACAGAAAATCGATACGAAGTATGCCGAACGGCTCCGACGTGCTATCAGCACGCGGTTCCTCGACACCAACGAGTTCTCGTTGTCCGACGTGGCACCAGAGGAGAGAGTGCTTATCGGCGCGCGCACGACGGGACGGCTGGGGGCCAGGCACAACCCCGACGTGGCCAGGCAAGCGCTCGAAGAGTCGAGGGACGAAGTCGAGCTGCTTTTGGGCAGCCACACTGTGGTGATCGTGATTGGCACCGGCGGGAAGGGCACTGGTGCCGGCACGATGTTTCCAATCACTCAGATGGCGCGGCAGCAACAGAACCTCGTGATTCCGATTTTCGTTCGACCGTCGTTCGAACGCCACGAGGTTGACAAGCGGCGCTTCGATCACGCCCTGGGTGTCATCGAGCAATTCGATGAGACGCGGATCCGGCTGATCGAGATCATGAATGACCAGGGATACGTTGATACCGATCCGGAGCCTCAGTCCGTCGTGTGGGAACGCATGAATCTCCCGATCGCTCGAGGGTTGCGTGGGCTGATTTATGTGCTGTCCGACCTGTCGCAAGTAGATCCTTCTGATTTGTCGACGCTGTTCGCCGGTCCTGGCAGGCTGCGCATCGGTTATTCAGAAATCGATCCATCGCCCTCGCGCGAGCCGACCGACAAGCAAGTCGAGGACGCCGTCCGAAACTGCTGGCAGAATTCCTACTACGCGTTCGGCAAGGCGGTCGGGACATCGTTGATCTGTATCCAGGGAGACTGGTCCAACGTGGTCGACGCCAGAATCAAAGGCGGCCTGGCGGCGCTTGCCTCGGGCGGTGCGCCTGACAGTCCCTACAATCCCCTCTGTGCGCGCGCCCTACGGGTGCCGAAGCCCTGGGGTGTCACCGCGCTTTTTTCTGAGTACACGGGACACCACCCGCCGCTGGCCATTGACTGGACGCGCGAACGAAGAGCCTCACGCGTCATCGGCGGTCACGACAGCAGAAATCAATCCGCGCAAGGTGAGGTCGTGATCCGGAGCGCAAGTGCCGTCGAGCCGGTGGTCACGGCTTTCCAGAACGCTGCGCAGAAAGAGAACGTCGATCTGCACAGCGTTGAGTCGACATTCCACGAAGAAGCAACACCGTCGTTTCCGAGCCTTTGGGCGTTCGCCGTCGCTGTCAATCGCGGTGATCCCGCTGCACTCGCGTTGGCGGCCGACGGCGCGAAATGTGATATCCCGATCGACGGACGGGAGGTGAGAAAGCTGCTTGGCGCCGTCTGGTTTCGCGGAGTCGTGCCCCAGTTGTCGCAGGCGTGGCGAGAGCGCATCCTGGAGGCGCTGGTGACGAGCGCGCCGATTCCAAATCACCTGTTGAAGGTGGATCGACGCGCAGTGCGGCTGAGCGAGCTGAGCCACGCGCAACTGAATGACGTCTTTACCAAGGCCTATGTCCCGGACACGGCGCGCGCCGACCTCGAACTGCTGCTCACCGTCGGCAGGCTCTGGGGCCCGCAATCACTGGGACGGTTCCGATTCTCCGCCGTTTCGGAGAACAACGAACGCTCCAAGCTCGCGAGCGTGCTGCAAGGATTCCGAAAATAGAAACGTCCAGGCGCGCGACACTTAGATTGCGGCGGCTTCGGCAGCGCCATGCGCGGCAGTTTCTCGTCGCGCATCTGACAGAAGCGGCAGCGTCTTCGCTTCAGGGAGGTCACCTCCGACGATCTGAAGCTCGGACCGTTGGCCGACAACGGAGGACCGACCATGACCCACGCGCTCGTGGACGGCAGCCGTATCGCGGTGGGTCGGCGACGCCACCTACGACAGTGCCGATCATCCTCCCCGTGACGGCGGCGCCGCTACTTCGCGGGTTTCGGAGGCGGCGCAGAGTGCTGCTGTCATTTGGATCTATAGTCTTGTCTCGTACCTGTGAGACCCCGCAGCTCCAACAAACGGACATCCCAAGGAGGTCCCGTGCAGAACCGAGCCGTCGCTTTCTCTCTCCTGCTAGCCGCGTTGTGCGTCGTCAGTTTACCGGCGCAGACCCAGTCGGCCGATCCCTGGGTGGGCACGTGGAAAGTCGATCTCGCCAAGTCAACGTACAGCCCTGGCCCGAAGCCAAACGAGGCGGCGACAGTGACTATCGAACGATCGGGCAAGGACATGAAGACGACGATCGACGGACCGGATCCGCAAGGCAAGCAACAGCACACCGAAGTGGTCTGGACGTTCGACGGGAGGGACAATCCGGTCAAAGGTGCGAACGTGCCGAATACGACGGCGGCCTACAAGCGGATCAACGACCGCACGTTCGAAGTGTCGGCGAAGGTAGACGGCAAACCGACATTGACGACGAGGGTTGCGATTTCGGCTGACGGGAAGACGATGACCGCAACACAAACCGGGAAAACGGTTCAGGGCGAGGCGGTCAAGAACGTCATCGTCGCGAGCAAACAGTAACGGACTGGAGGACGCCAGGCCGGGAAGGTCGATCGACCCGGGCCTGGCGTCATGCTCAGTGAAGTAGAAGAGTGGCGGATCGTCGACGCAGGCTGTCGTCGCTCTGGTGTTGCCGGCTGCTGTCGCCATCGGGGATCGTTGATCGCGTCAGCGGATGAACCGCTCGACGTAATCAGCTCCGAGGCCGCACTCCTGGTAGTGTTTGCGACACATCGTGATCTTCGAGAACACGTCCTCGTATCCGATCGCGTTCCCGTCGGGATCGACGTAGAGCATGCTGCCGTTGACCTGGAACAGCGTGATCATCTCGTTCACGTCCTCCGGAACCACCAGCGTATGTGTTTCGCCGGGTGGCTCGTACACATAACCTCCGGCCTCCGCTACCCAGTCGTGTTCGAGATAGTGCCAGCGCCCCTTCAGCACATAGCCGTGGACGGGATTCGTGTGCCGGTGGCGGGACAGCACGCCGGCGCGCGTCACTTTCAGAAGATTGACCCAGTAACCCTGCGACGCGGATAGGCAGAGCGGCCGGAACCAGACGTTCGGCGCCTGCGGGACCCAGATACGGTCGTCCGCCGGCAACACTGGCGCAACCAGGAGATCTGGTGCCATTTCAGGGGGTTGCGGCTGCCGGTAGGCAACGCGGGAATTGGAGTCGACCTCGGGACCTGGCATGGGCTTCTCCTCATTTCGCCGAGTAACCGCCGTCGACCACGAGAACCGCGCCAGTGATGAAGCGGGCGGCATCGCTTGCCAGGAACAGCGCCGGCCCGACGATGTCATCCGGCGTGCCCCAACGGCCGAGAGGCGTACGATCCAGAATCACGCGATTGCGTGTGGCGTCGGAGCGGGCCGGCACGGTCATGGGCGTTTCGATCCAGCCCGGCGCAATCGCATTGACGCGGATGCCGTCCTCCGCCCAGGCGACGGCCAGTGACTTCGTCAGTTGCACTACACCAGCCTTCGACGCGGCATAGCCAGGTGACAGCGGCGCGCCGAAGATGGCGTGCATCGAGGCGATGTTAACGACGGCCCCCTTGCCTTTCGCCAGCGCCGCGCGGCAGGCGACCATCATGCGCATCGTCCCGGTCAGGTTGACGTCGACGACCCGGGCGAACTCGGACGGATCGTACTCTGCGCGCAGTCTCAGCACGCCGGCTGCGTTGACGAGCACGGCCAGCGCGTCGAGGCTCGCGCCGAAGGCGGTGACGGCTGGGGTGTCGGTGACGTCCAGCCTCGTCAGTCCTTCCGCGGGTGCGCAGTCGACGCCGATAGTCCGATAGCCAGCCTGCCGGAATGCCACGAGCAGCGCACCACCGATCCCACCGCGGGCCCCGGTGATGAGAGCCGTGGCAGCGTGGGCGCTTGAATCAGCCATGGAGTGCGATTGTGCGATGGTCGTACCGCCGCCGCAAGTCAGCTTCAGGGATATTACTCTTCCAGGTGGAGTGTTCGAATGCGACTCAGTTGATGAATCAGCCCCCGGTCATTCGTAACTGCAGCCGAGGCGCACTGCTAACGACGAACGAGATCCGACTGAACGGCTCAGCGTGGCCGGAGTCGAATCCGGTAGCGTCCGGCGGCGCGAAGGATTGTAGGAGTGCATGGTGACACGCAGCGAACGTCCGCTCACTGAAGACGAGCGACGCGACCTGAACGCGCGGCTGGTCAACGCGCGTCGCGAAAGCACGCAAGCGTTGGTGAAGACGGGCGCCGCGAGCGCGCTCGTGTGCAGCGTCCTTGCGGCCGCGACGCTCCTCGCGTCGAGCGCGCCGCGGACCGTGATCGCAGCTTTCTGGGCGGCTTTCGCAGTGGTGTTCACACTCTGGATCGGCCTGCCCTGGCGGCGGCTCATGCGGGGACAGATTCCTGTGCTCGAATCCGCGCTCCGCGCCAACCGCGCGCGCGTCATCCGGATTCAGTCACCGCGCGTCGTCGAATTCGACGAGGAGGAAGACGAAGGCGCGTGCTACGCCTTTGAGCATACTGAGGGGTCCTCGATCTTCGTCGTCGGCCAGGAGTTCTACGAGGACGACGATTTTCCCAGCACCGACTTTTCGATCGTCGAGATCCTTGGCGAGAGCGGCACGCCGGTCGATGCGATCGTCCGCACGCACGGCGTCAAGCTCACGCCCGAGCGCGTCATTCCCGCCACCGTGAAGCGTCGGTTAGAGCTGTCAGAGCATCTGACGGTGGTCGACGCCACGCTGGGACGAATTGAAGCAGCGTTACCTGCGACATCCAAACGCTAGCGTCGTCATATACCGTCTCGGGGCACGGGCTGCGTGAGCGCATTCGAGCGCACGCCGCGACTTTTGCGGATCACGAGTCCGAGAGCGGAACGCGGCCTACGGAACGAGTGGCGGAATCAGCACCGGAATCGCCGTGAAATCGCTCTGCAATCCGCCGTCGGAAACCCGCTGCACGCCGATCGTCACGGTACGGCCAACATGCTGCGGGATCGGCAATGCAATCACGTCGTAGAGCACCGTCCCGATGTGCGGTTCCTACCCCAGAGAGTGGCCGCTCGCGCCGACTTGGGCCAGGTCGGCCGATGAGACCACGCCCGACGCCCAACAGACCTGTAACGGCCCGAGCTCACCGCCGTCGTGAACGTGATCTTGATCGCAGAGGATCAGCAGCTGAAACCATGGGAACATGGCCGTGTATGACCTTTCACTGGTAGGCGATCAGACCCAATGACGCGACGACCGCGGCAGGGTAGCACGCGTGGCAGGCGAATTCGTAGTACAGGAATTCGTGCGGCAGTTTCGTCGATCGAGTTGACGGAAGGTCCGCTCGCCAACCGTAGCGCGCTCACGATTCAGGCGCAGGACGGTGATCGCTCGCCCCAGCTCGCGCAGCGGCGAAGGGCGATCTCAGGAGGCATCCCTACAGGCGCCGACCGCGAGTGACACGCACTACTTGACGGCGCGCAGCTCACAACTCACTGACCGACAGCGTTTCAGCACCTTTGCATTGATTTCGTTGCTGCTCGGAGGCCTCTCCCCCAAGCCAAGTGTGCATCATTTCGTGGATCATGAGCGCCGCGACATAACGGGGATCCTCTTGATATTTCCGCCAGAACTGAGTGCCGCAGATAAACACCTCCGGTGATCCTACGAACGTGAAAGCCAGTCTTTTTGGGTCGTCGCATCGATGGTCGACTGCCTCACGAAAAGTGATCCGTCTGAGATAGCGCCCAGGGGTTTCGGCGAGAGCGTCGAGTCTCGCCTGAATCGTGCGACCGCCGGCATCGCGGAAGTCGGAGAGTACCTTTCTACATTCCGGGCACTCGAGTCGTTGCACGGCGTCGGACACGGCTCTTTGCACGGCGAAGCGAGCTGTTGACGAATGGATCGAGTCGATGAAGAGCGGTGCGCTCTCCTGCGCAGATCCCGCACCTGCGACCGTCCACACCAACCCGACGAGTACGGATCTCCGAAAGACACGCATGGGCGACTCCTTATGTGGAGTCGCCTGGCCAGGCGCTCGCTTGTTGCTTCACGAACGACGGGTTGGCGAGTTCACGCTGGACGAGGAGCGTCGACGGCTGCTTCGCGCGGGAACTCCTGTATCCCTTGAACCGAAGGCGTACGAACTGCTGAGCCTTGCTCACTCGCCTGCCCCTCGCTCTGTCGAAGCCACAAATCCATGACGTGCTGTGGCCGGGCACCTTTGTCTCCGAGTCTGCGCTCGCCGGTTTGGTAACAGACTTGCGGTCCGCTCCCGGGGATAACGCGCGCCGACTACGCTTCATCCGGACCGTCCACGGTTTCCGCGACGCGTTTTCTGGCACCCGAGATCAGTTGAAGGGTTGACAACGTTGCGCGTCGATCTGCCGTACCTTGTCCTCGAACGCCGAGACCCAGGCTTCGATGCCGTGCCGTGAGGCGCTCCCATGACGCGGGTCATCGAGTTGGTCAACTCGCGCCGCTCTAAAGATGGCGCGCACATGATCCGACGTGAGTCGGTGTAGTTGCTCGCTCAGAAAGCGACGGCCCTGCTCGGAGATGATCGGGTTCGGTTCGCCATCATCGCGCGCTTTCAACGAGACAGTGAGATGGCCGCGGCACCCTGCGCCTTCGTTGGTTTTGAAAACCCGACTCTCCTGCCAGGCCTCCAGGTTCATCTTCGCGGTGGATTCGCGCGACGCGCGGCCGCCCCCGCCAAACGTTGCGCCCGTGTCCAGAATCGTCACGGCAGACGTGGGACACGCCATGGCGCCCGGTCGCTCGAACAGCATGGTGGTGTGACCGTTCATCATCTGAAGGTCGCCTGATGCTGCATCGAAAGACGCGGCGCAGTACAGCCGCTGCTGCTCGGCCTTTCGATCGCCATGCTGCAGGAAGACGCCGAGCAACGTCAGCGCATCGAACTGCGTCCGCTGACGCGTCCGTTCAGCGCCTGGAGGCAGCGATCGAATCGCGGCACCAAGCTCCTGCCACGACCACCCCTGATCGAGGTCCTCGCCGGAAAGGATGGAGGGCGTGGGCCAGAAGGCCTGCGACATCGCGTCGTATCGCCTGGTGCCGGGGAGGCCGGTGCCCTTCATTGGATTCTCGGGGCACCCGTCGCAACGCACGTTCATTGGCAACGACGGAACTGCCTCGAAGCCCAGCGCCCACATCAGGCGTGACGCGGCAACGGTCGCGAACACTTCGTGGCTGCCGGAGCGCGACCGCGGATCCCAGTACTTCAGGCGGAGGCTGCGACCATCTGCAGTTCGACACAGAAACTTGGGGGAGTTGCCGCCCAGCTCCTTGCCCGCCTGGGCGAACGTGCAGGCGATGCCTTCGTCGCTGGTGGCTTCCTCGACCGTGTATGGAAAGGCGCCGGGCGGGCCGTCGAAGAGCTCGGTCGTAGAAAGGGCAGGCGGAGTCTGCCAAATTGTCGCATGCGCCAGATACGCCTCACGCGACCCGCGAGAAGTCCGGATCGCCGCGACGTCGATGGGACCGGCGGAGGCGCCGATCAGCGCCATGGTAGTGGCGACCACGATGGCCTTCGCTCTCATCGGATGGCTTACTCGTGCGATGGAGTAGCAAATGCGAGACCACGAGCGGATTGCCTGGATCGCGCCGAATTTCAGGTGCAAGCTCGACCGCTGATGGCGTGAAACACCCACTCCTGCGCAGCGCCTGGCGAGCGCTGGTGAAGTAAGTTGCTCTCGAAAGGCGCGCAGTCATTCGAGGCTGAGCAACAGCCGTCGGAGTAGCGAGATCAGGAGGTCGCGCTCGCGCCGTGACAGGGCCGCGAGCATACGGTTCTCGTTGGCGAGGTGCGCAGGCGCCGCCGCCTCGAATCGCCGGCGCCCCTTCTCTGTGAGCGTCACCAGCGCGCCACGCTTGTCGCGGAGGTCAGGTGACCGCCGTACCAGGCGGCCCGCTCGAGCCGATCCACGCGAGAACTCATGGTTCCCGATTGGCGCATGAGCTCGTGCATGAGCGCCTTCTGGGGTAGCCGGTAAGGTCGGCCCGACCGGCGGAGAGCCGCCAGAACATCGAAATCCGCTCGAGTGAGTCCGAAGCGCTTGAACGTGCGCGTGAGACCCGCGTCGAAAAATCGCGTCAGCCGTGCAACCCGGCCCACGACCGCCGCCGGCGAGGTGTCGAGCGCGGGCCACTCGCGCGCCCAGCCGGCGATGATGCGATCCACCTGGTCGCGCTTCCGGCTCCGCGCATCAGCAGCCCCTACCCGTTTGGGTGATTGACGCACCTTCGGCATGTGAGAAGACTTCGAGAATTGCTTCAATTGAAGCAAATATGCTTCAGTCGGACCCGGTGCGAGTGCATCACATTCATCGCTTCAGGGAACGACGTCTGCGCGTTCACATAGGAAGAGTACAAGCGTTACACTGATGACTTTCCGTTGACCAGGGCCGGCTTCCTCGAATGGTTCCACATTCCCGTGCAGGTCCCGCTGCCTCTCGAGGCCCTGTTCCGGTCCGACGTCGACGTGAAAGAGCCGTACGATCGGACCACTCTCAGACAGGCGGGGTAGCTCCATGGAACGCGCATTCGGACTGGACATTCCACGGACCCTCGAGGAGGTCTGCCGCCCGGATCGCCTCGCGCTCATCGTGTACGACATGCAGGCCGGAATCGTCGTCCAGCTGCCCGATGGCGCGGAGGTTACCAAACGCGTTGTCGACGTGGTGGGCGCCGCCCGAGCCGGAGGGTTTCGTGTGTTCTACACGCGTCACATGTCGCTTCCCAAAGAGGTCGCCGGCGTCTCGCAGCTCAGTACGTCGATGGCGTGGCAGCGGGTCGAGCACGTTGAGCAGGTCAAGGCTCCATTCCTGCGCGACTCTCCATCTTTTCAGTTAGTTCCGGAGCTCACGCCCCTGCCAACCGAAGCCGTGTTCGACAAGATTGCGATGTCGGCTTTCGTGGGGACGCCACTGGATATGGCGATGCGCGATTGCGGGCTGAATGCCTTTGCGATCGTCGGCATCGCACTCGAGGTCGGCATCGAGCCGACGGTCCGCCACGCCCTGGACCTTGGATACATTCCGGTTGTCGTGACCGATGCCTGCGGTTCTCGGGACAAAGAGGCCGCGGATCGCGCGCTCGCCGGCTTCCGGTTTACGGGTGGCTCCTACCTGACCGACGTCGCGACCATCGGCCGGCTGATGCGAGGGCGGGCATTGGCCGCGGGCTCGGGTACGAGCAGCACGCAGCGGGAGGGCTGAGCCATGAGCCTGAAAGATCCAAACGTCGTCAGCCCGGATCGCAAGAAGCGAGTGGCCATCGTGATCGCGAATCCCGCGATCTCGACCACCACCGGGTGGCCGGTGGGATTCTGGTGGAGCGAGCTGACCCACCCGTACTTCGCCTTCGATGAGAAAGGGTACGAGGTCGAGATTTTCAGCCCCTCCGGGGGAGAGTGCGAAGCAGACGCGATGAGCGACCCACGCGACGCGAGCGGCTACTCGTCAAGCGATCTCATCACCATGGGCTTCATCGCGACCGCCAGGCTTGCCGCGCTCGTCGAAAACACCGGGAAGGCGGCGGACATCGATATCGCGCGCTTCGACGCCCTCGTGATCGCCGGCGGACAGGCGCCGATGTTCACCTTCGATGCGTCGACGGCGCTGCACCAGAAGTTCGTGGAATTCTATGAGCACGGGAAAGTCACCTGTGCGCTCTGTCACGGTGTGGCAATTCTTTGTTACGCGAAGCTTTCCAATGGGCAGCCTCTGGCAAAAGGAAAGACGGTCACAGGCTTTGCGAACGTGGAGGAAGACTTCGCAGACAATGCGGTGTGGAGCATGAATCTTCTTCCGCGCGACAAGCACGTCATGCCGTGGCGCATCGAGGACGAGCTGAAGAAGCTTGGAGCAAACTACATTCAGGCCGGCTTGTGGCGCGGCTTTGCCGTGCGCGACGGCAATCTGATCACCGGCCAGCAGAATTTCTCCGGCGCGGAAACCGCCCAGGCCGTCATCCGCGCGTTGGGTGAGTAGCTAGCAACCAATCGTGCACACGGAGTAGAAGCCGAAAATCGGCGACGTCATCGGACGTCCGAGCCAGTATTTCTGATAGAGCTCCGAGGTCTTGAAGTTGTCGATCACATTCGGCCTCAGCTCGCGCGCCAGGCTTCGGATGTCACGGATCCCGGAGACCCATGGGGCGCCCATGTTCGCGAAGCTCTCGACGAGCCGCGTGATGGCAGGGTCGCCGGTCGTCTTCGAAACCACAGACGTGTATCCGCAGAAACGCAGCTGCGCCGGGCCGCGTTTTTGCGTACCTTCGCTGAGGTGGCGGTCACCCACGAGACCGGTGCAATCCTGATTCCGTCGACCTGGTTACCGCCGCCGGAACGCGCGTCGCCGAGCGAACAGCAGCTTGTCTGGCGGTTCAACTTCGCTCGATTGCGTCGAGCCTCGGCGGAGAACCGTCGCACGCTGAACGTCGTTCGGCGATTGGGAGTGATGTTCTCTATCCGAAAGGCACCCGGTCCTACTGGCGGGGTGACTTCTTCGAAACCTTGCCGGATGAGGCGATCGCGCTGCACGAGAAGTACGGGCGGCGCCTGCCGAGCGTGCAGTCCACGGTGCACCTGTACCCGATTGACGGCGCGGCGGGACGCGTCGGCCCCGACGATACCGCGTGGGCGTACCGCCATGCCACGCTGTCGGAGGTCATCCTCGGAGCCGACAGCAACCCGGCGCAGGACGCGACGATCACGTCTTGGGCGAAGGACTACTGGCTGGCCGTCCACCCGTATTCCTGTGGCGGCGCCTACGTCAACTTCATGATGGACGACGAGGGGCAGGACCGCGTGCGCAGCACGTACGGCAGCCACTACACGCGGCTGGCTGCCGCCAAGCGGCTGTACGACCCGGACAACGTCTTCCGCGTCAATCAGAACATCCGTCCGCGTTGACGCCAGTCGGCGCGCGATGCCGTGGCAGTGAATCCGAAGAGGGCGGAGAGGATCGGGTTCCTCCCGCCCTCTTCGTTCCCGGATGATCTATGGATGCCCTTGTCGCGCGTGTCCGGGCTGGCTGCAAGGAAGCGCGACGAACGCTTTGGGCTGCAGGCATTCGGCCGCCTAGCGCCTGAGGTCTCGCGGCAGCAGGCGCAAACGGAGCTGACCGCCATCGCCGGTCGGCTCGAGGACGAGTTCCCCACGACGAACAAGAACATCGGCGCTACGGTGATGACCTTCAACGAGCGCCTGTATGCCGGTCCGATTCGGCTCGTGATCCTCGCGTCGATGGGCGCCGTCGGCTTAGTGCTGCTCATCGCATGTGTCAATGTCGCGAATCTGCTTTCTGGTGCGATCGGCACAGCGTGCCAGGGAGATCGCAATCCGCATCTCGATGGGCGCCACCCGCTGGCGCATCGTCCGGCAGCTGCTGGTCGAAAGCTTGCTCCTTGCCGGCCTCGGCGGCGTCTTCGGCTTGCTGCTGGCATTCGTGGGGACGCGCTGGTTCGACGCGGCGACGCAAGGCCTCGGCAGACCCTACTACCTGCAATTCACCATGGACGCACGCGTGCTTGCGTTCTTCGCAACCGTGTGCCTGGCGACCGCGATCCTGTTCGGCCTGGTGCCCGCCCTGCACGGCGCGAAGACGGACATCAATGAAGTTCTCAAAGAGAGCGGCCGAGGTGGCAGCGTCGGTCTGCGTGCGCGCCGTTGGACCAGCGCACTGATCGTGGGCGAGCTCGCGTTGACAGTCGTGCTGCTCGCAGCGGCCGGATTGATGATCCGCAGCTTCCTCGCGCTGTACCGCCTCGACCTCGGCATCGACACGTCCCATCTGCTGACGATGAATACTTCGCTGCCAGATGGGAAGTACCTGCGTTACGAGTAACGCACCGCTGTGTCGTGGACCCTAAACGACGTGAGCTTCGGTTGGCAACTCGTGGCAGCGTTGGCTTAGCGAACATCCTTCTCTTTCTGTGGCACGCGCGCGAGCACGAGACATAGGACCAGCGCCGGAATCCCGAGGAGTCCCGCCCCGATGAAGAAGAGCGCGTAGCCTTCGAGCAGCGTCCGTCCGCTCGCCAGCGATTCGACCATCACTCCCGAGAATCCCTTCGCGAACTTGCCCACGTACGTATAGGCCGAGCTCAGAAGCGCATACTGCGTCGCGGTGTAGCCCATCGTCGTCAGGCTGGACATGTACGTCACGAGCGCGACGCCCGCGAAGGCCGCCCCGAAGTTGTCGACAGCCATGACGGTTCCGAAGACACGCACGTCAGGACCCGTGTAGGCCAGAATGGCAAATGCGGCGATCACGACGCTCTGCATGATCAGTCCGATGATCAGCGTCCGGAAATAGCCGATGCGCACAGCGCTGAGGCCACCTGCGGCAATCCCCAGCAACGACCCGACCAACCCGATCGACGCTCGGACGGCGCCGACGGTGTCCTTGGACAACCCGAGGTCGTGATAGTAGGGATTCGCCATCGGGCCCATGAGGAATTCCGGCAGTCGATAGAGGCTGATCATCGCGAGCATCAACAGCGCGACCCACCCGTAGGCGCGGAAAAACTCGGCGAAGGGCCCGACGACGGCGTCGGCAAAGCCGCGCAGGCTTCCGAGGTGACTGGCCTCGCGCTGTGATCCGGGGGCTGGGGCGGCTCGCGATGGTTCTACCGCCGCGAAGCTCGCGGCGACGCCAACTGCCATCAGCACGGCCATCATCGTGTACGAGATCGGCCAACCCAGATGGTTCGCTGAGATGAGAATCAGCGCGTCGGTGACCAGCAAGGCGCCGCGGTAGCCGAGTTGGTACGCCGCGGAAAGCAACCCGAGTTCGTCGGAGTCGCTCGCCGCCTCAATCCGCCATGCGTCAACGACGATGTCCTGTGTCGACGAGGAAAATGCCACCAGGAGCGCGAGCGCGCCGACGACCGTCAGCCCGTGCTTCGTTCCGTACATCGAGAGGGCGAGCAGCCCGACGGCGACGAGCACTTGCGCCAGCAGCATCCAGCTGCGCCGACGTCCGAAACGACTGAAGAGAGGCGCATCGAGCCGATCGACCACCGGCGCCCATAAGAACTTGAGGGAGTAGGCCAGACCCACCCAGGACAGGAATCCGATGGCCTTCAAGGTGGTTCCCTCGTCACGTAACCAGTAGCCGAGGGTGTTTCCTGTCAACAGAAAGGGCAGGCCGGACGAAAAGCCGAGCGCGAGCATGACTGCGACTTTCGGTTGTCCGAGCGACGACATCACGTCGCGTTTGGTCTTGCGAATCGTTGCGACTTGTGTCATGCGTTCACGCTGAAGAGTGGTCGGCGACGGAGCTCTCTCCTGCGTCATGGCCAAATCGATGCCCCGGCAACGTGACCATGCGTCAGTCGATACAGGTTACTCGCATTCCTCCCTCGGTCGACGGCCCCCAACTCCGAATCCCGAGAGTCACGGCACTTAGAGCGAAATGCGATAATGCCGTCTTGTGTCATACAGGCACTGGAGTATTCCTCGCCCACCCACGCCGATCCGTCCAACTCGTCTGGGCACTTTCGCGCTCGCGATTGCGGGGCTCTGTGGCCTGACGACCGCAGAGCCGCGACGCGTAGCGGAGGCGGTGGGATGGCAGCAGGGACCGTTTCGCAGCGTGGCGAAAACCGTCGCGCTCTACGCGACGGTTGCTGACGCGTCGGGACGCCTCGTCCCCGACCTGTCGAAGGACGACTTCGAGGTCCTCGACAACGGCAAGCCGCAAACGATCACGGTCTTCGCCAACGACATCCAGCCAATCACGATTGTCGTGATGCTCGATCGCAGCGAGAGCATGCGCGACAACTTCGCGCTCGTGGAAACCGCCGCCGAGGAGTTCGTCAAACGGCTCCTTCCGGCGGACAAGGTGCGGATCGGCAGCTTTGCGACGAGAATCCAGCTCGACCCGCGTGATTTCACGAGCGACACGCAGGAGCTCCTGAACATCCTGAGGACGGAGCTGCAGCCCGCAGGGCCGACGCCGCTCTGGAACGCTGTCGGCGTCGCGATGACTGCCTTGCTCCACCAGGACCGCCGTCGCGTCGTGCTCGTATTCACGGACGGGGACGATCGTCCGGCGGAGAAGCGCTCGACGAACGTGACGCTGAAAGAGGCGACACGACGTGCCGAGGAAGAGAACGTGATGGTGTACGCCATCGGACTGGCCGGGCGCGAGCCCGTCAACGGGACCGCGGGACACGGTCGCAGCGATGGCTCGGGAGGGGGTGCGCCGCGCACGCGGAAACCAGATGAAGGCCTTGCGAAGATAGCCGCAGAAACGGGCGGCGGGTACTTCGAACTGACGTCGACGAACGATCTCGGGTCGACGTTCGCCAGGATCGCCGACGAGCTGCACCAGCAGTACGCCGTCGGCTTCGAGCCGGAGCGGCTCGACGGCAAGACGCACAGGCTCGAACTGCGCGCGAAGCGCGAAGGCGTCACCGTCCGCGCGCGCCGTAGCTACGTCGCGTCGCGAGATTAAACCCCTTCACTGCTTGAGGCTCTCGGCGTTGGGCGTGCCCAGAGCCAGGAGCCCCGAGTCAAGAGCCGACTGCGGCAGCGTTCCCATCATCCGCTTCGTCTCGTCGAACGTCGGCACTCCATCGATCGCCCCCAGCCGTGTGACGCTGACGGCGGCTGCGGCATTGGCAAACCGGAGCAGATCGCGTGTCGGGTCGCCGCGCAGGAGGCCGAAAATGAACGCGCCGCGAAACACGTCGCCCGCGCCGGTCGTGTCGACGGCGTTCACCCTGAAGGCGGGCTCGTAGTGAAACCGGTCGCCGTCAAGGGCCACGGAACCTCGAGGGCCGAGCGTGACGCACAACAGACCCGCATGACGCCGTCGGATCTTCCGGAGGGCACGCTCGACATCCGATTCGCCCGTCAACGCGCGAGGCACGTGCTCGGCGAAGATCGGAATGGTAACCTCGGAAACGAGCTCCTCGGTCCGCTCTGTCATGCGATCGATGTCGCTCGTCACGTGCAGGCCGGCCGCGCGTGCGATGCGTGCCGCGATGATCGCGGTTCTCTGATCTTCGTCATCGACGTGCAGCACCCGCGACGACGTCAGGCCGCACGCCAGCAGCTCGTTTTCGTCCAGGGTCAGCGCCTCTGCGCGATCCCAGAGCACCATGCGTTCGCCGCTCTGCTCGTTGACCAGGATCACGGCGAACCGGCTGGGCACCTCGCGCGTGATCGCGTCGCCGATGTCCACGCCGCGACGGGCGAGCTCGTCGCGAATCCGTTGTCCGTTGTGGTCGTTGCCCGTCGATCCGACGTACTTCGTTCGTAGTCCCATTGCCGCGCAGGTGCAGAGCGCCGTCGCATTCTGTCCACCGCAGAGGATCGAGTGGCTGGAGACTCGAACCTTCGCGTTCGGGCCGTCCGGCTCCGGCGTGACCGGCAACCGGTACACGTAGTCGACGGAGTTCGCGCCGACCCCGATCACGTCCCACGTCGGTGTGTTTACCTGCCCTGTCGCGTGTCGTGTGATCACGGCGTCACCGCCCTGACGCCGAGCAGGCGATCCCCGCCGGCTGCGGCGAACCGCTCGGCGGCCTGCCGCCGCCCCGCGTCCGCACGGGCCATCAGGCGCTCGAATCGCTCGTCACCGTGCAGCGATCGAGTCCACGGCTGTTGCCGCATTTGCGGGACCATGAAGCCGCCGTCGACCACGCGTTCGAGCTCTTGCAGCGCTTCGTCCGGCGCCCCACCATGAGCGAGGAGTAGTACACCCAGGAACAATCCTTCAGGATCGCGGAATCCCATGGCTCGAATCTTGGCGAGGCGCTCGAGGATGACTTGCGTTCGACGATCGATCGCCGCGTTCGCAGCTTCGTAGAAGAAAACATGGAAGTACGGCGCTCCCGTTTCACTGCCCCGAAGCATCAGTCGTCCTTCGTCGATTCGCCCTTGCTGGAGCAACGAGATGCTTCCGAGATAGGTCTCCTCGGCTTCATACCGGACCACGTTCTCGTGATCGTTCAACAGAAAGTAGGTGAAATGGACGCTGGTCCGTACGGATGGATCGAGCTGTCGCGCCCGCGCGTCTGCCGCGAGGGACGTGTCGAGCAGACCGCAATACCGACAGGCCGCAACAAGACCCGCGAAGAGATCCGGATCGTTGGGGGTCACGCGTACCTGCTGGAGGAGCCGGTGCATCGCCGCTTCGGCGCGTCCGAGCTGATCGATCTCGAAGTGTGTGTAGAGATGATGTGCGAGAGGAAGCTCGGCATTCAGCGCAAACGCCCGCTGAAACGCGTCCTCGGCGAGCCGGAACGTCTGATCGTCTTCCGATCCAAACTTCGCGAGCACCCGGTACACACGTCCGAGCCGCGCCCACGCCGGTGCATAGTTCGGGTCGCGCTCGACGGCGGCTACATACAGTTCACGTGCCGCGCGAAGCCTCGCCTCGTTGATGGTGCCGTGTGCCAGGTGATTCGCACGCAAGTACAGCTCGTACGCCTCGCCGTCTTTCGGCACGCTGCGCGCGAGCTGTGCACGCTCGCGTGCGGTCAGCGGGACCGAGAGTGAGTCCAGCACCTGACGCGCCAGGTCGTCCTGCACCTGAAAGATATCTCCCATCTCCACCTGCGCGGTCTTCGACCACGCCACGGCGCCACCAGGCACCTCCACCAGCTGTGCGATGACCCGCACGCGCTCGCCCGCCCGCAGGATCGACCCGGTGAGGACGAGGTCGACCTGGGCTTCCGACGCAATCCGCTTCAAATCGAGCGTTTCTCCGGCGAAGTGTTGCGCGAGATGGCTCGATCGCACAACCAGGGGTCCGAAGCCCGCGAGGGAAACCACCAGCGAATCCGCGAGGCTGAAGCTGAGAAAATCCAGATCGGGATCCGGCCGGAGAAGTCGAAACGGCACGACGATCAACCTCGTGGTCGGACGAACCACGGCCTGATCGCCGGTGTCGCTGAGCGCTGCCGCCGCGCGAATTTCGCGGCCGATCGTCGCGACGTCGGGATAGCGATCCTCCGGCCGCTTTGCGAGACATCGCGCGATGACGCGGTCCAGAGCTGAGGCGCGCGGCCCTCCCGTCAGGGCCGGAGGGCTTTCGTGCAGCACGGCATGCGAGATGTCCCACAAGTTCGTGCCGGCAAACGCGGGCCGCCCCGCGAGCATCTCGAACAGGATGCAGCCGAACGCGAATTGATCGCTCGCCGGTGTTGCCGTCTTGCCCTCCAGCTGCTCGGGAGACATGTACCGGGGTGTGCCTGCCACCATGCCGGTGGCTGTGACCCTGACGTCGACGCTCGTGAGGTCTCCGCTCTGCGCGAGGCCGAAGTCCAGCAGCTTGGTGGCGTGCGGCGTCAGGAAGACGTTCCCGGGTTTGAGGTCGCGATGGACGATGCCGCGTCCGTGAAGCGCTTCGAGCGCCGCCAGGATGCTGAGCGCAATGGATGCGGCCTCGCCGACCGGCACGGCGCTGCGCTCGATTCGTTCCGAGAGCGGCTCGCCGGCGAGGAGCTCCATGACGATGTAGATCGTGTCGCCGTCTTCACCGACCTCGTACACGTGACAGACGTTCGGGTGCGGGATTGCGGCGGCGGCCCGGGCCTCACGCCACAGGCGCTGGCGACCCGTGACGCCCGACGCTTCACGAATCGTCTTGATCGCGACCTCGCGCCCGAGTTGATCGTCGTGCGCGAGATAGACCACACCCATGCCCCCCTCACCGAGTTTGCGCTCGATGCGGTATCGGCCGATCGTGGTCTTCATCACTCGGCGATTTTACCCCGGCCGGTGTAGCGGGCAGGAAGGAGGCGGAGGCCGGGCGTATCATGCGTCACGTACCGGTCCGATACGTGGGATGGCTCACTAAGTGCATCAGCGGTGCACTCCGTCGTATCGGCGAAGGTGTGTGACGAGGGAGCCGGCCAAACCACACGATGATTGAAGTCTCCTTGGCATCCGGCAGGGGCGACAGAAGCCGCCGCAGTGACGAACTTTCGCCCCAGGCGATTCGACGCGCGAGAGAGTCCGGACGAGCTTGCAACCATATATGTGATCTGGTACTTACATTCGCAGGCTCCTTGGAACGCGACCTCGGCAGGACCGGCATTAAAATTGCGTGTCTCGCAGAGCTGACGGTTCGTGCACACGGCGTTTGGATTGGGGGGTGGCGATGCTTCGGAGGAGCGTCTTCGCAGTCGGGTTAGTCTGGTCTATCGCTTCCTCGACCGCTCTAGCTGGCCCGATTGTCGTCTCATCGGGGGGACCCCTGGCGCTCAATGGCGTGAGCGTTGCCTCTGACGGCAGCGCCGCTACCCCTTGGGCGCTGAACGAGACGTTTACGTCCTCTGGCGTCGGCATCCTCGGGTTTTCGGATGAGGATGGGCGGCCCCTCGGCACCGGGATCGGGACGTCCGTGACGGGCAGCTGGTTCACCGCAAGTATCACGAACGACACCGACATCGCGTGGACTTCCTTCGAGTTGGAGCTGCAAAAAGCCCTTGGCAGAGCATCGGGCGAGGGCGATGGGTTGAGCTTCGCGCAGGGCTCGGGCCTGTCGTTCACGTCGAACATGTTCAGCAGATACACTCGAATTGACACGACCCGCGATTATTTGAACTTCAGTGGCGGGACCGTGCTACCAGGTGAGACCGTCACGTTCAACTTTGCGATTTCGGACAACACTCCGAACGCCTTCTACCTCGCTGCCGCGGCCAATCGGATCGACGTCTCGAAAGCACTCGGGCTTGGCGACGCGACTTGGGGTCCTCGTATGGTGAATCCGGAGCCCGCATCCTTGCTGCTCCTTGCGACGGGCTTAGCTGGCGTGGCGAGACTGGTGCGCCGCCGGCGATAGGGCCGTTCCGGAGGACTGCAGCCTCCATTCCGGACTGGCTCGCGCTGGCGAGTCAGTCCGTTTTCATGTACAACTGCACGCTCCAGACGCCGGGTAGCACCCGCTATCGACTCTATAACTCCTATCCCTCCGGTGACCCATGTCCACATTCCGACTTTTGCTCAAGGGCCAAAGACAAACGATGTCCGTCGCCGCAGCAGTCGCCGTCTTCATGCAAGCTGCCGCGGTCAGTGCCCAGCCGCTCCCCACGATGACGCTCGATACCACGCCACTGACGTTCGGCGCGACCAGCAATGGCGCCGCATTCGTGGTGCAAACGTCGGCGCAGATCGCGCTTCTCACGCAATCGGGCGTCGGAACGGTCTCGTGGACGGCGACGACGTCTCAGCCATGGCTTCAAGTCAGTCCGGCGGCGGGCACCGGCGGCGCGGAACTCTCGATCTCGGTGAGGAGTGTCACGGGTCTTCCGATTTCGGGAACGTTGACAGGATCGGTATCGCTCACTTTTTCCGGAGCGACCAACCCGACCGCCTCGATCCCCGTCACGCTGAACATCATGCCGAACGGAACCTCGCAGAGTCCTTTCGGCTTTATCGACACGCCGCTCAACAACACGACTGGCGTAGTCGGCGCGATTCCCGTGACGGGCTGGGCACTTGACGACGTCGAAATCGCGAGCCTGACGATCTGCCGGTTGGCAGTGGTGGGCGAGCCCGTCGGCCCCGACGCGCGCTGCGGCGGCAACGCGCAGATCTTCGTTGGCAACGGCGTGTTCATCGAGGGTGCACGGCCGGACGTTCGCACCTCGTTTCCCACATATCCCCGCAATCACGCCGGCGGGTGGGGATTCATGGTGCTGACGAACATGCTGCCGAATCAAGGGAACGGCGTGACCGTGTTTTCCTTTTATGTGACCGATCGGGAAGGGCACCTCGTCGGTCTCGGGTCTCGAACGATCACGTGCGACAACGCAAACGCCACCAAACCGTTCGGCACGATCGATACGCCGGGGCAGGGAGACAGGGTGAGCGGATCCCAGTACGTGAATTTCGGCTGGGCGCTCACACAGGCGGACAAGTTCATCCCGTTCGATGGATCGACAATCCAGGTTTTAATCGATGGCGTGGCGCGGGGGACGGTGGATTACAACCACTTCCGGGTAGACATCGCGACATTCTTCCCCGGACTGGCGAACAGCAATGGTGCGATTGGCTTCCGGATCATCGATACGACGGCCCTCACAAACGGACTGCACACGATCGTCTGGTTCGTGAGCGATGCAAGTGGTAATAGCGAGGGGCTGGGAAGCCGGTTCTTTCGCGTGTCGAACTCGTCGGGCGGCGTGAGCGCGTCCGGTGCAACTCGAACAGCAACGAGCGGAATGGGGTCGCAGCAAGCGAGCGCGGCGATTGCCGCCGCGCCAGCCGACCAGACGCCGATCGTCGCACGCCGCGGCTGGCAGGCTGACAGCGCATGGCGCAGTTATGGGATAGCCGGGGCGGAGCGCGCGGTCCTGCGTGGAGAAGAGGTCGACCGATTCGAGATCGAATTGGGAGAGCACATCGGAGAACGGTATGCGGGGTACCTGCGCGTGGGCAGCGATCTCGCGGCGCTGCCAGTCGGGTCCCACTTGAACGCCGAGACGGGAGACTTCACGTGGTCGCCTGGTGCGGGCTTCATCGGAACCTACGACCTCGTGTTCGTGCGATCCGCCGGCGACCATATGACAGCGCGACAAGAGGTCCGGATCGTACTGCAGCCGAAAGGCAGCGAGCACGGCGGTGTCGACGCCGTGATCGACGCACCCGCCGCGCACCAGGTCCTTCACCAGCCGTTCGCGCTCGGCGGATGGGCGATCGATCGAGACGCCGAAGCGGGCACCGGCATCGACACCCTGCATGTCTGGGCTTTCCCGACGATGGGCGGTTCCCCGATCTTCCTCGGCACGGCGGGGTACGGCGGAGCTCGCCCCGATGTCGCCTCGATCTATGGCACGCGCTTTCGCCCATCCGGCTACGGACTCACCGTCGACGGGCTTCCACCCGGCACGTACGATCTGGCCGTCTTTGCGTGGAGCAACGTCAGTAGCGGATTTGCACCAGCGCGGGTCGTCCGGGTAACAGTTCGTTAGGTTCCATTCAGGATGCTGACAAACGCATCCTGAATGGAAAATGGAAGATGGGAAATGGGAAACCCTCACATTTTGCGATCTCCCATTTTCCATTTCCCATCAGGCCGTCCTTTTGAGCGGCCTGTCAGCACGACTTTGTCACATCGGCTGGAGAAACGGCCCACGGGCATCGCACGAAGATCACGAAGATACGAAGACCACGATGGGGGCAACTCAAGACCGTAAGAAGTTGTGATCTTTTCTTCGTGAGCATCGTCCCTTCGTGGTCCCTGTGAAAGGAGCCGTCGGCGCGTGACAGTGAAAATCGTTCAGTTTTGATGTAATTTGACAAGTCGAATTAGACGCCGGCCGCCTATCGGTACACGCCTCTCCTCGACAAACGCTGCGCTGTAAAGAGCGCCGGAGAGAGCGGAGGCCACGAAGAAATCTCTTCCCCGCGGAGTCACGAAGCTCGCGGAGAAAACAGATACTCTTCGCGTGCTCCGTGCCTCTGTGGTGAAGAGGCGTGTTCCGTGATCTCCGCCCTCTCGGTCGACGGAGTCCCCGAAACGTCAAAACCTGCGTACGCTAGAATGCGCCGCGATGGAGGGCAGGTTGATGCGCAGGCGTGTTCCAATTTTTCTCACTGCATTCCTCGTTTTCACGTACGCTCCTCTCACCCGCGCTGCGCTCGATCAGGCGCCTGAATACGGACCCGCGAACGGCGCGCTCGTCATCGTCGGCGGCGGGAACCTGGAAGGCACGGGCATTGTCGAGAAGTTCATCCAGCTCGCGGGTGGAGCCGACGCGCACTTCGTCATCGTTCCAACCGCGGCGGGCAACAAGAACGCTGACGGCACGATCCACGAATACAAGGAGGAAGAAACGATCGCGCCGTGGCTCAAACGCGGCCTGAAGCACGTGAAGATGCTCCACACGCACGATCCGAAGGTCGCCGACACCGAGGCATTTGCAAGAGTCCTTCGAGATGCGAACGCGGTCTGGTTCAACGGCGGCCGCCAGTGGAACATCGTCGATTCGTATGCGAACACGCTGACCTACAGGGAATTTCACAAAGTCCTCGAGCGCGGCGGCGTAATCGGCGGGAGCTCCGCCGGTGCCACGATCCAGGGTGAGTACCTCGTGCGGGGGGATACGGCGGGTCCGAACGTCATGATGACCGCCGAGCCGAATCACCAGGAGGCATTCAAGTTCCTGCGCAAGGTCGCGATCGATCAGCACATCAACACCCGCAACCGATGGGACGATCTGATCCCGCTGATGCAGAAGCGCGCAGACCTGCTCGGCATCGGCCTCTCCGAGGGCACGGCAATCATCGTCAACGGCGATACGTTCGAGGTAACGGGGAAGTGGAAAGTTGCTGTGCACGACAACACGCGCCTGTATCAGCCGTGGGAGAAGCCGTACTTCGTGCTCTCGGCCGGCGATGTCTACAACATGAAGACGCGCAGAATCGAGAAGCTGGGAAATGGGGCGAGGAGCCGCGCCGGCACTGAGGGTGATCACTGACGCGAGCGCCTGCGGCCGCGGCGAGCGAGCGGAGCGAGTCGAGCCGCAGCGCGTGGGGGTGGGGCCCCACGCGCATTGAAAAATGCGGGCCGGAGGACCGATATGGCTAGTCGATCGTTTGCGGTTCTCGTCAGTGGGATAGTGGTACTCGCGGCTACCGTCACCGCTCCCGACGCCCGTCAGTCGCAGACTCAAACCCCCGAGCAGTTCTTCGGATTCAAGATTGGCAGCGACGGCGAGCTCGCGCGCTACCCGAAAATCCTGGAGTACCTCCAGCATCTCGCGAAGACCAGCAACCGTCTCAAATACGAGGAGCTCGGCAAGACGACGATGGGGAATCCGTACGTGCTGGCGACGATCAGCGCGCCGGAGAACCTGCAGCGGCTCCCACGGCTCATCGAGATCAACAAGCGACTTGCCGACCCGCGGGGGCTCACAGATGCCGAAGCGAAGAAGCTTGCGTCCGAAGGACGCGCATTTTATTTCGTCTACGGCACGATCCACTCGACCGAGGTCGGCAATACGCAATCACTGATCGAGATCGCCCATCGCCTCGCGACCGACACGAGCTCGCAAATCACGGAGATCCTCGACAACGTCGTCGTGCTCCTCGTGCCATCGCAGAATCCCGACGGCCAGGTGCTCGTCATCGACCACTGGTACAAGACGAAGGGGACCCCGTTCGCCCGCGTCTATCCCGACCTGTATCACAAGTATGTCGGCCACGACGACAACCGCGACTGGTTCATGTTCACGCAGAAGGAAACGCGGCTCGCGGTGGAGAAGGTGCACAACGTCTACAAGCCGCACATCACTCACGACATGCACCAGATGGGATCGACGGGCGCGCGCATCTTCGTTCCGCCATTCGACGATCCGTACGATCCGAATGTCCATCCGATTCTCGCGCAGGAGCACATCCAGGTCGGGCAGGCGATGGCCTCGGCGCTGGTCGCGGAGGGAAAGGCCGGCGTGGAATTCCATTCACGCTACGATCTCTGGACACCTGCGCGTCAGTACATGGTCTATCACGGCCAGCCGCGGATTCTGACTGAGATCGCCAGCGTCAACCTCGCGGATCCCATCGTGAACCCTGCCGGCAAGGACGTGCCGTTCGGTCCGCAGGAGCGTCTGTGGAACTTTCCGCTGCCTTACGCGCGAAGCGACTGGCACCTGCGGCAGATCGTCGACTATGGCAATACGGTGGCGCTCGCCGGGATGTCGCACGTCGCGAAATACAGGACGACGTGGCTCGAGAACTTCTATCGTGTGCATGCCGACTGGGTGAACCGCAAGGAAGCTCCCTACGCATTCGTAATTCCCACGGAGCAGCGTGATCCCTTCGAGACGACCGGGCTGCTCAACATCCTCCGCATCGGAGACGTTCAGATCCGCAAGGCCCGCGCGGCGTTCACGGCTGGCGGCAAGTCGTACGCGGCGGGCTCCTGGGTGGTTCCGCTCGCGCAGCCTTACGGCGCATTCGCAAAGACGATGCTCGAGCGCCAGAACTATCCCGACCTGCGGCTCTTCCCTGGCGGGCCCCCGAAGCCGCCGTACGACGTGACGGGACACACGCTCTGGATGTTGATGGGCGTGCAAGTGGACCGCGTCGAACAGCCATTTCAGGCCGATCTCGTCGAGGTCCCGAAAGTCGAACCGCCGGAAAGTCAATTGCCTTCGAAACCCGCGTGGGCCTACCTGATCGGTCCAGAATCGAACGCGGCGTTCATTGCGGTCACCCGACTGCAAGCGGCGAAGGTGCCGATCTTCCGTGCCGCGCGAGAGCTGGAATCGGCCGGGCGGAAGTTCGCATCCGGCACGTGGATCCTCCCACCCGTCGCCGAGGCGACGCGCGTGCTGGCGGATGTTGCGCGCGCGACGGGGCTCGTCGTCGCCGGCGCCGCCCGACCGATCGACGTCGACGCATTCAGGTTGAAGCCGCGGACGAGCATCGCGATCTGGCGCGGCGCGAACAACATGCCGGGCGGCTGGATGAAGTGGCTCTTCGAGCAGTACGGTTTCAATCATCGCGAAGTGAAAGCGTCCGATCTCGATGGCGATCTCGCCGCGCAGTTCGACTCGATCGTTCTGCCGGACGGGACGAGCCGTGAGACGATCGTGCGCGGTCTCGACCCGAAACGTCACGACAAGGAATGGGCGTGGGCGTACGGCGTCGGCGAGGCGGGATGGAAGAAACTCGCCGAGTGGGTCCGCAACGGTGGCACACTCGTCGCAATCGGATCCGCTGTCGAAACGGCGCGGGAGCTGCTCGATCTCCCAATCGACAAGGCGCTGCCGGAGACACGCCGCGGGCGCGGCGGTGCTCCGCCGTCGACGGCGCCGGCACGCCAGAGCGGCGATCCCGATCGCGTGTTGCGCGACGCATTCTCGAGCCCTGCGCGACTGGATGCGGCGCTGCGCGAGCGAGTGATCGACCCGACAACACTGTTCTATTGTCCGGGGTCGCTTCTGCAGAACGAGTTCAACGCCGCGCATCCTGTCGCGTTCGGCATGCCGCCCACGTGGCCCGTATTCTTCGAATCGGATCAGGCGTATCGATTGAAACCGGGATTCACGGTTCAGGCCGAAGTCGTCTCGCGGTACCCGACCCAGGGGCCGATCCTCCAGAGTGGCTGGCTGCTCGGCGAAGAGTTGCTGCGCGACCAGGCGAACGTCATCGCGTTCCGTGTCGGACGCGGGTACGTGGTCACGATGGGCAGTCAGGTGGACTTCCGCGCGCAGCCGCGCGCGACGTTCAAGCTGCTGTTCAACGCGATCTTCCACGGACCGTCGACCCGAGTCACCGCCAGCGAGCTGGGGCGCCTCGGCGCAGAGAAGGGGAGGGGGACGACAGGAGAAAGGGAGAAGATCAAATAACAGGAGCAGGGGAGAAAGGGAGAAAACATTTGCCCTCCCCCCTTCTCACCTCACCGGCTCGGCGGCGGGACGATCCCGTTCATCCTCAAATACACTACGATTTGCCCGTAATGATCCGACGTATGCCACACGGCGAGCGTCGTCAGGCCTAATCGCGTGCTGTTCCCGCCATACCGGCCGCTCGCGGCGTCGAGCGCATTCTCCGGGGTCATCATCCCGATGACCTTCCGGCCGTACGCGAACGAGTCGCGCAGGTATTTGAGCAACTCGGCTTTCGTGCGTGAGGGATCCGGTCCGCCGGTCTCGCACCCATCGGGCGGCGTCTTCTTCTCGATCTCCTGAAAGGCACCCCAGCGCGCACAACACGCGCGCCGGGGGCCCCGCCAGAAGGCGAAGTTCGCGCACGCCACGTGCTTGACTTGCTGCGCGAACGTCCGCACGCCGTCGAACGCGCCGTCCTTGGGTGCGAAAGCCCACTTCTCTTCGGGCATCGCGTCCGCCACGGAAACGAACGACTTCTCGATCATCTCCCACCACGGCAGGATCGTCGAGACCATCGTCTGCGGTGACTTGCTCGTTGACTGCCCTGATGCGAGCACAGGACACGAGAGCGCCAGGATTCCGGCCGGCAATGTGAGTAGAGTGACTCTTGAAATCATCGTCTTGGTCATGGATCACTCCAGGCGGGTCTGAAGACCCCGCCCTACAGCGGTTCAAGCCTACAGCGGTTCCCGGGACTAGCTTTGCCGCGAGGTCTGCACAGGTAACAGAGGAATTCCCAAATTGCGGATGTTGTATGCTGCGCCCGATCATGCATCGCACGCTGGTCCTCGCACTCTTCGTCGCAGCCGGTTTGAGCAGTTCCGCGGCGACAACGACTCGCAGCCAACCGAGCTCGCAGACCGTCGATGCGGCTCTCTATTCGGGTCTCCGCTGGCGGATGCTGGGTCCATTTCGCGGCGGACGCGTCAACGCGGTCGCCGGCGTGGCTGGCCAGCAGACCGTCTTCTACTTTGGCTCGGTTGGCGGCGGAGTCTGGAAGACGCAGGATACGGGACGGACGTGGACGCCGATCTTCGATTCGCAGCCCGTCGCCTCGATCGGCGCCATTGCAGTCGCGCCGTCGAGACCGGACGTCGTCTACGTCGGCACCGGCGAGGCGGACATGCGGGACTCGATCGCGTTCGGTGATGGCATGTACAAATCCACTGACGCGGGCAAGACCTGGTCGCACATCGGCCTCGAGACGACACGGCAGATTGGCAAGGTGGCCGTCGATCCAACCAATCCCGACATCGTATTCGTGGCGGCGCTCGGCCATTTCTATGGCCCTCATCCCGACCGCGGCGTGTACCGGTCCGGGGACGGAGGAAAAACCTGGCAGAAGGTCCTTTACAAGAACGACAGCGTCGGCGCGATCGATGTCGCGATCGATCCCCGCAATTCGCAGATCGTCTACGCGAGCCTCTGGAACACTCGTCGTCCGCCCTGGTACATCTACGCGCCAACGAACGGGCCAGGCGGAGGCATCTACAAATCAACGGATGGCGGGAGCACCTGGAATCAGCTCACGAACGGGCTGCCTTCGGAGGGTTTCGGCCGCAGCGGCATCGCGATCGCGCCATCACAGCCGAATCGTGTCTACGCGATCGTCGACGCGAAGGAAGGCGGCCTGTCCCGTTCGGATGACGCCGGCGCGACCTGGACGAAAGCGTCCGCCGATCAGAGGCTGTGGGGACGCGGCTGGTATTTCTGCAAGGTTGCCGTCGATCCGAAGAATCCCGATCGCGTCTACGTTGCGAACACTGCAATCTACCACTCCAACGACGCGGGCTCGACGTGGGGCAATCCGAAGGGATCGCCGGGCGGCGACGACTATCACCAGCTGTGGATTCATCCTGACAACCCGGACTTGATGATTGCCGCAAGCGATCAGGGGGCGATCATCACGGAGAGCGCTTCGTCGGAACAACCGACCTGGAGCTCCTGGCTCAATCAGCCGACGGCGCAGATCTATCACCTGGCGCCGGACTACCGCTTTCCGTACTGGATCACCGGAGCGCAGCAGGACAGCGGCGCAGTCGGCGTTGCGACTCGAGGCAAGTTCGGCCAGATTTCGATGCGTGACTGGGAACCGCTTTGCGCTGGTGGTGAGAGCGGCTACACGGCGCCGGATCGAATGCACCCGGAGATCCTGTATGGCGGGACCGTCTCGCGGTGTAACGTCGCGACGAACGGCGACTCCGTGAATCTTTCTCCCGAGCGCGGCATGACGGAAACCCCTCGCCACGCCTGGACGCAGCCGCTGGTCTTCTCGCGCGCCGATCCGCAGGCGCTCTACTACGCCAATCAGTTCGTTTACAAGACGACGGACGGCGGTCAGCACTGGGCTCAGATCAGTCAGGACCTGACGCGAGAGGATCCGGGCGTCCCGTCGAATCTCGATGCCGCGGCGGCCGCCGACGTGGCGCCCAACAGCGGCCCGCGCCGTGGCGTCATCTACACGATCGCTCCATCGCCTGTTCAGGCGCCGCTCATTTGGATTGGCACCGACGACGGGTATGTCTGGGTCACGCCGGATGATGGAAAGACATGGGCGAACCTCACGCCGCCGGCGCTCACGTCCTGGTCCAAGGTCGTGATGATCGAGGCGTCGCACGTCGATCCAAACGTCGCGTACGTTGCGGTGGAGCGGCACCAGCTCGAAGACTACGAGCCCTACATTTATCGGACACGGGATCGAGGCAAGACGTGGCAGAAGATCGTGAACGGCCTTCCGGCCGGCGTCTACGTGCAGACGGTCAAAGAGGATCCGCGTCGCCGTGGGTTGCTTTTCGCCGGCACCGAACGAGCCGTCTACGTGTCGTTCGATGACGGAGAGAGCTGGCAGTCGTTGCAGCTGAACCTCCCAGCGACGTCAATGAGAGATCTCGCGATCACGGATACGGATCTCGTTGTCGCGACGCATGGCCGCGGATTCTGGATGATCGACGACATTTCAGTACTGCGTCAGGTGGATGCTACGGTCGCGGCTGCGGCGGCACATTTGTTCAAGCCGTCCGATTCGTTCAGCATTCCGGCCAGCGACGACAACGGCACGCCGCTTCAGAAGGACGAACCGCAGGCACAGAATCCACCCGCGGGTGCGTTCATCGATTACTACATCAAGGCCACCAGCGGTCCGGTCGTCCTCGACATTGTCGATTCGACCGGCAATACGATTCGTCGCTACTCGAGCGACGACAAGCCTCCGGTGAACACCAATCCGCCGAATGTTTCCGAGCTGTGGCGGCCCTCGGCGTCATTGCTGCCTGCATCGCCGGGGATGCATCGCTGGGTGTGGGATCTGCGCCCGACACCTCCTGGCGGCGGGCGAGGCGGACGCGGCGGTGGCGGCGGATTCGGTGGTGGTCGCGGCGGTGTGCCGCTCGTGAATCCCGGCGCGTACACGGTGAAGTTGACGGTCAACGGTCAGATCTATACGCAGCCGCTGACCGTCAACCCGGATCCCCGTTCGGCGCGATAAAACCGCCAAACGGGGACAGCCAACCGGGGCACCCAAACGGGACATCCAACCGGGGCATCCAACCGGGCCAGCCGAAGTTGGATGTCCCGGTTGGATGTCCCGGTTGGATGTCCCCAACTGCAGGCACCGGGACAGGCACGCGAGGCAGCCACAGCTGGATGTCCCTTGAGTTGGAGGACAGCATGCGCACGACTTCAGAGATTCTCTCGAGCCTCTCACTCCCCACGCGCGACGCGCACGAGCTCCCGACATCGCGAAAGCGATTCGATGACGGCGGCGAGTATCGCGTTGAGATTCCGTCGTGCGAGGGGCCGCGCGCGATGGAGGCGGTGTGCGCGGCTGCTGACGAGCATGGCGTGCCCATCCATCGCGTGAGCCAGGGCAGCGGGATCATGATGCAGACCGACGATGAGATCGCGCGGATGCTGGCGATCGGCCGCGCGCGCGGCATCGAGGTCTGCTTGTTCGTCGGCCCCCGGGCGAACTGGGACGCAGGCGTTCAGGCGGCCAGCATGTCCGGGCGTGTGCTCGGATGTTCGCTGCGCGGCGCCGATCAGCTCGTCTTTGGCATCGAGGACGTGCGTCACGCCGCGAAACTGGGTGTGCGGTCGATTCTCGTCGCCGACATCGGTCAGTTGATGGTCCTCGGACGGATGAAGCGCGCCGGCGATCTGCCCGCCGAGTTCGTGCTCAAGGTCTCCGTCACGCTGGCGGCTGCAAATCCGGCGACCGCGCGCGTTCTCGAGGATCTCGGCGCCACGTCATTGAACCTTCCGGTCGATCTATCGCTCGCGCAGATCGCGGCGATCCGGGCTGCAGTGGACATCGCGATGGATTTCTACGTGGAAGCGCCCGACGACTTTGGCGGGACCGTGCGTCACTACGAAATCGCGGAGCTCGTTCGCGTCGCGGCGCCGATCTACGTCAAGTTCGGCGTGCGCAACGCGCCCGGCATCTACCCCAGCGGCCAGCACCTCGAGTCGACCGTCCTCGCGCTGTCGCGCGAACGCGTCCGCCGCGCGGCGATTTCGCTCGCCATTCTGCGGCGGTACGCGCCGGATGCCGTCGCGTCGCCAATTGCAATCCATGTAGAGCGGGGTCTTTAGACCCCGCTCCCGTGCGTGTGGGGTGGGTCTTTTAGACCGCGCTGTGTTCAGCGTCCAAGATCCGCGGCGTCTGGAAGACGCCGCGCTACATTCGGTTCCGAAATGTCTGTTTGTCTAGACGTGTAGGGCGGGGTCTTCAGACCCCGCCGCCGTGTGCAGGCCCGACGCTTGCCGGGGTCGACAGGCATGGCTTGCCGGCGTCCACCACGGCTGGCACCTGCCCTGTCCATGGGCCTCCACTGGAGAATCCAGTGCGCGCGAAGCTGGTGACCTCGCCAGCCGAGTATCCCCACAGTGGGTCGCTCGTGTACGACCGCGCTGCGTTGTTCGAGTGGGCATTCGGATGGATACGACCTGATTGAGCCGCCAGAGCCGCGGGGTCTGAAGACCCCGCGCTACAGAGCAGTACGCGACCGACCAAAGCTAGTACCGAGCCACCGAGCCACCGAGCCATCGAGTAACCGAGCGACCGGCGACCGAGCGACTGAGTCATCGAGCCACCGAGCGTCTTCTTTTAATGCGTAATGCGCGTGGGGACCCACCCGCAGCATCCCCGCACGCACAAAACGCACCGGGGACCCCGCCCACGCGCTGCGGCTCGACTCGCTCCGCGCGCTCGCCGCGGCCGCAGGTGCTACCACCGAACCACCAAGGCTACCGGCCGGGCGCTTATTCGATGACTGAGAATCGACGCAGTCCCTCTTCTTTGATCGTCAACCCCAACCCCGGCACGTCGTCGCGCAGATCGAGGTAGCCATCCACCGCCCTTGGCTCTCCGTCGAAAATGTACCAGAACAATTCGTTGCCAATCTCGACGTCCACCGGTGGGAAG
>Ga0114129_10000662_pt1 | contig 43179 bp, 35 predicted proteins | sample RhiMetdeltSRZDD1_FD_80071 | JGI IMG/M metagenome (GOLD analysis project Ga0114129, IMG submission 80071) | Populus rhizosphere microbial communities from Tennessee, USA - Rhizosphere MetaG P. deltoides SRZDD1 (version 2) (version 2) | ecosystem: Host-associated > Plants > Roots > Rhizosphere >...
CCGGACGGTACGACGGCCCGGCCGGCGACCCGCTGGCGATCTGCGACACCGCGCTGGAGCTGGTGTCCGGGCTGCGCGGGGTGTGGGTGGTCCGGGCCGACCGGGTGGACCAGGTACCGGACGGGGTCGAGTACGTCGTCGCCGCCACGCCCGGGTACTTCCGCACCCTGTCGCGCGCGTCGTACCTGGTCACCGACGCCGACTTCGGCGACGACCTGGTCAAGCGGGACGGGCAGACCTTCCTGCAGACGCACCACGGCACCCCGCTGACCGCGGCCGGGCTGGACCTGGTCCGGCCGGAGGACTGGCGCCGCTCCGCGGACCTTGTGCAGCGGTACGACGAGTGGGACTACAGCCTCGCCGCGAGCCGGTTCGCGGCGCAGGTCTGGGAACGCGTCTGCCCGGCGGCGGCGTACGAGTCGCTGGAGTACGGCGTTCCGTCCAGCGACCGGCTGCTGACCACGACACTGGACGAGGTCCGTGCGATCCGAGCCGGGCTCGGCGCGGACGACGCCACGCTGCTGGTGCTCTCCACGCTCGACGACCTGCGCCGGCTGCCGCGCGGGCGGGTGCTGACGCTGTCGGACGGGCCCGAGTCCGACCTGCTGCTGGCCGCGGACGTGCTCGTCACCGACCACTCGGCCCTGGTCTTCGCGTACGCGAACCTCGACCGGCCGGTGGTGCTGGTGTCGGAGGGCTGGGAGTCCTATCGCGCCGCGCACGGCTGCTACGTGGACCTGACGGCGATGCCACCCGGCCTGGTCGTGCCGTCCCGCCGGCAGGTTGCCGCGGTACTCGAGGACGGCTCGTACGTCGGCCCGGAGGCGGGCCGGGCCCGGCGTGTGTTCCGGGACCGGTTCTGCGAGCTGGACGACGGCCGGGCCGCAGAACGCGTGGTCCGCAAGGTGTTCCTCGGCGAGGACCCGGAACCGCCGGTGCCGCTGGAGCAGCGGACGCCGGCGCCGTCGCCGTACTGGGCCGGCCGCTGATCTGTCATACTCGTCGGGTGCTGCGACGACGACGCTAGGGCCATCACTGCGTTCGTCCTGCCCTGCCGTCGCTCCCCCGAGGTCTCGCATGCCTTCCGTCGTACCTGTCCTGTCCACCCGGCTGTCTGCCGCACTGACGGCTGCCTTCGGGCAGTCGGTCGCCGGGACCGATCCCGAGCTGCGGGTCGCCACCCGGCCCGAGTTCGGCCACTTCCAGACCAACCTGCCACTGCGGCTCGCCCGTCAACTGAAGTTGCCGCCAGCAACGATTGCCGAGCAGCTGGTCGCGGCCCTCGACGTCGCCGATCTGTGCGCACCGCCCACCATCGCCGGGCAGGGTTTCGTCAACCTCAGCGTGCTGCCTTCTCGGCTGGCCGCCGACGTCAACGATCTGCTTGCCAGCGGCAACGGACTCGCGCCGCGCGGTCAGCGAGTGGTCATCGACTACTCCTCGCCGAACGTCGCGAAGCAGATGCTGGTACACCACCTGCGCTCCACCGTGATCGGAGACTCACTGAGCCGGGTACTGGCCTACGTCGGCTACGACGTCGTGCGGCAGAACCACCTCGGCGACTGGGGCACCCAGTACGGCATGCAGATCGAGGAGCTGCAGGACACTGGCCGGTCCCCGGAATCACTCGAGTCACTGGACCTACCGGGCCTGGAGGACCTCTACCGGCGGGCGCGCAAGCACTTCGACACCGACCCGGAGTTCGCCGACCGGGCTCGGGCGCGGGTGGTCGCGTTGCAGTCCGGCGACCCGGTCACCGTCGACCTGTGGCGGCGGATCGTCGCCGTCTCGATCGCCGAGTTCGACGCGGTCTACCGGCGGCTCGGCGTACTGCTGACGCCGGACGACGTCGCCGACGAGAGCAGCTACAACGCCGCCTTGCCCGCCGTCGTCGACGACCTGGACAAGGCCGGGCTGCTGACAGAGTCGGGCGGCGCGCTGTGCGCGTTCCTGCCCGGATTCACCGGCCGGGACGGCAGTCCGCTGCCGGTGATCGTCCGCAAGGCCGATGGAGGTTTCGGCTACAGCGCAACCGACCTGGCCGCCGTACGGCACCGGGTCGGCACGCTGCGGGCGGACCGGATCGTGATCCTCACCGACCACCGGCAGGCACTGCACTTCGAGCAGATCTTCGCACTCGCCCGGATCGCGGGCTGGCTGCCGGACCGGGTCAGCGCGGAGCACGTCACCTTCGGCGCGGTTCTCGGTGAGAACGGAAAGCCCTTCAAAACAAGGGAAGGTGACTCTCTGCCGCTCACCGTGCTGCTGGACGAGGCCGAAGCGCGGGCCGGGCGCGAGGTCGGCCTTGGCGCGGTCAAGTACGCCGACCTGGTCAACGACCGGTCCCGCGACTACGTCTTCTCGCTCGACCGGATGGTCGCCCTGGACGGCAACACGTCGGTCTATCTGCAGTACGCGCATGCCCGGATGGCCAAGGTGATCGCGAGGTCCGGCGAGACACCCGGCCGGGTGAGCCTGCTCGAGCACCCGGCCGAGCAACGGCTCGCGCTGCTGCTCGGCCGGTTCGACGACACCGTCGAGCAGGTCGCCGGGACGCTGGAGCCGCACAGGCTCTGCACCTACCTGTACGACGTGGCCGTGGCGGCCTCGTCGTTCTACGAGCAGTGCCCTGTCCTGCGCAGCGCCGGCGAGACCCGGGCCAGCCGGCTCGCGCTCTGCGCCGGCACCCGGAAGGTACTCGCCACCGGCCTGGACCTGCTCGGCATCACCGCTCCGGACCGCATGTAGATCAGCCGGCGGCGGGCGTCCCGTACCACTGCAACGCCTGGCCGGTCACCGCGGCGATCGAGCCGAAGTCGTGGTCGCGATGGAGCAGGGTCAGGCCCTGCAGTTCGGCCGTGGCGGCAAGGATGAGATCGACCGCGCCCGCACTGCGGTGCTGTCCGCGCTCGGTGAGGAAACCCTGCACCTGCCACGCCCGGTCGTAGGCGCGGTCGTCAACCGGCGCGAAGGTGAAGAGCGCACGAACGCCGGTGATGCCGCGGGAACGGTCGCGTGCCGCGCGGGCGCTGTAGAAGAACTCGAGCTCGGTGATCGGGCAGATCGCGATCAGCCCGGCTGCGGCGGCCCGGTCCCAGCCGAACTGCTCCGCGTCGCTGCGCAGGAACAGTGCCAGGGCACTGGTGTCGATCAGGAACTGTGCAGGATTCACCGGCGATAGTTCGTCTTGTCGTCGAGCAGTGTCAGGTCGAACGCTCCGGACTCGACAGCGCCCCGCAACCGGGTGAGCGCCAGCGCGCGGCGACGGTTCTCCATCACCTCGCGGAGCGCCGAGTTGACCGTCTCCTTCTTGGTCCTCGTCCCGAGTGCGTTGGCCACCTCGATCGATATCCAGATGCCCGGCGTGAGCAGCCGCCGTACGGTGACGGGATGGACAGCTGGCCGGAGGGGATCACGGCGCGACCGATCGAGACGACGGACGTGATCGCGTGGGCGGAGCTCGCCGCCGCGAGCGAGAAGGTCGACGACGAGGGCGAGCACTACGGCCCGGAGGACGGGCTCGAGGCGCTCAGCGACAAGGCAGTCGACAACCGGAAGGACACCCTCGGGCTGTGGTCCGGCGACCGGATGATCGGGTACGCGTTCGTCCAGTCCAACCCGCAGTCGATCGACATGCACCGGGCCTGGTCGTACGGCACCGTGCATCCGGACGACCGCCGGCAGGGGCTCGGCGGCCGGCTGCTGGACTGGGCGATCACCCGGGCGGCGCAGCTGCACGCCGAGCGGCAGCCCGAGCTCCCCGGCGTGCTGCACACAGGTGCGATCGACACCAACCCGGGACTCGGCGCGATGCTGCGCGGTGCCGGCTTCACGGCCGAGCGGTACTTCAGCGAGATGGAGCTGGGACTCGGCGACCGCACCGCGACGGACGGCGCCGTACCCGAGGGGCTGCGGATGGTGCGGTTCGACGAGACGTACGACGAGGCCACGAGGGTCGCGCACAACGAGGCGTTCCGGGACCACTGGGGAGCCAGCCCGCGGGACGCGGACTTCTGGCGGACGCACGTTACCGGGTCGCATGCGTTCCGGCGGCGGATCTCCTGGCTGCTGCTCGACGGCGACCAGGTGGCGTCGTACGTGCTCAGCTACGAGTTCGAGGCGGAGACCGCGGTGACCGGGGTACGGGACGCGTACATCGGCCAGGTCGGCACCCGGCGCCCGTACCGCGGCCGCGGCGCCGCCAACGCACTGTTACTGCGCACGCTGGCGGCGGCCTTGGACGAGGGGTACCGGACCGCGTCGCTGGGAGTCGACGCGGACAATCCGACCGGGGCGCTGGGTCTCTACGAGCGGCTCGGGTTCAAGGTCACGCGGCGGTCGACCGCGTACGTGCGACCGCTGCCCTGACCCACGGCCGGACCGTGAGCAGCACCGCGGCGAGGGTCAGCACGGCGAACACCGACGAGGCCACGAACGCGGCGCCGATCCCTTCCGACAGCACGTGCCGGGCCTGTTCGGCCGGACCACCGGCCGGCAGCGGCGCCGCAGACCGGCTGGCGGTACCGAACACGGTGACCAGGATCGCCAGGCCGAGCGCCCCGCCGACCTGCTGCAGTACGTTCAACAGGCCGGACGCGGCACCCGCGTCCTCGGACGCCACGCCGGCCAGCGCGCTGGAGGTGAGCGGGACGAAGATCAGCCCGGCGCCGAGACCGAACAGCAGCAGCGGCCCGACCACCGCGGTCAGGTACTCGCTGTGCTCGCCGATCCTGGTCAGCCACAGCATCCCGGCCGCCACGAGGACCGCGCCGGACAGCATCATCCGCGCGGCGCCGAGTCGCTCGACCAGCCGCGGCACCAGCCGGATGGTGGCGAACAGCACCAGGGTGAGCGGCAGGAACGCCAGCCCGGCCTGCAGCGGCCCGAAGTGCAGCACACCCTGCAGGAACTGGGTCAGGAAGAAGAACATCCCGAACATCGCGCCGACCAGGAACAGCATCGTCAGGTAGGCAAGGCTGCGTTCGCGGTGCACGAACAACCGCAGCGGCGTGATCGGCTGTTCGGCCCGGCGTTCAACCAGGACGAACGCCGCCATCAGCACGACGCCTGCGGCGAACGCCGCGACCGTGACCGGGTCGCTCCAGCCTTCGCTCGCGACCCGGATGAAGCCGTACACCAGGGCGGTGATGCCTAGGGTCGAGGTGAGCGCGCCGACTATGTCGAACCGGCCGGACCGGGTCGGCGTCTCGGTCAGGTAGCGACGCGCCGCGAGCACCAGCACGGCACCGATCGGGACGTTGATGAACAGGCCCCAGCGCCACGACACCCAGTCGGTCAGCGCGCCGCCGAGCAACAGACCGACACTGGCGCCGCCGGACGACACCAGGCTGTACAGACCGAGCGCCTTGGTGCGCTCCCGGCCCTCCGGGAAGCTCATGATCAGCAGGGTGAGCGCCGCGGGTGCGGCGATCGCTCCGCCGATGCCCTGCAGGGCGCGGGCGGCGAGCAGCAGCTCGGCGGACTGGGCGAGGCCGCCGAGGAGTGAGGCGAGGGTGAAGACCGACACGCCGGAGATGAACACGCGGCGCCGGCCGAGGATGTCGCCGGCGCGTGCGCCGAGCAGCATCAGGCCGCCGAAGGCGAGAGCGTAGGCGTTCTGCACCCAGGACAGCGCGGAGGTGCTGAAGCCGAGCGTCTGCTGGATCTTCGGCATCGCGATCGTCACGACGGTGGCGTCGAGAACGACCATCAGCTGGGTGACCACGATGACCGACAGCAGGATGGTCGCGTGGCGCCCAGGTGTCCCGGAGCGAGTGTCGGCGCCGGCAGGCGCCTGGGGTGATGCAGACATGACGAGACAGGCTCCTTCCCCAGGGCGGGGGTAGAGTGAGAGAGGCGAAAGTGGAGCGCTCCTCCGGATACGATACGGAGGTACCCTCCGCTTTACAAGCCGTTTTGGAGAGTCATGTCGTCGTTACCGCTCGAACGCCCGACCAGGGCAGACGCGCGCCGCAACTACGAGCTACTGCTGACAGCCGCCCGGCAGGCGTTCCTGGAGCACGGGTCGGACGCCTCGCTGGAGGAGATCGCGCGTCGCGCCGGCGTCGGCATCGGCACGCTGTACCGGCGGTTCCCGAACCGCCAGGCGCTGCTGGAGGCCGTGTACGTCGAGGAGATCCAGTCGATGTGCGAGGGGGCGAAGGTGCTCGCCGAGCTGCCGCCGTGGGACGCGGTGGTCGCCTGGCTGCGGGACTTCGTCGACTTCGGGCTGACCAAGAGCGCGGTCGCCTCCGAGCTCATCCAGTCACTCGGCAAGGACTCGGAGTTCTTCGCCGTCTGCAAGACCACGATCATGGACACCGCCACGCTGATCATGGCCCGCGGCGTCGAGGCCGGCGTCGTACGGCGCGACGTGCAACCGCTCGACGTGCTCAAGCTGGTCGGCGGGATCGCGCATACCAACAACGACGACCCGGCGCAGGCGTACCGGATGCTCGACGTGGTGCTGGAAGGGCTCCGCGCCCGCTAGTCGTGCCGGGCCAGCCGGAGCCGCAGCTCGATGTCGTCCGCGGTCCGGGCGATCCCGGCCGGCAGCGTGCTGCGCGAGAACCGGTCCAGCTCGGGCCAGCGGACCGACCGCAGTCGCAGGTCGCGAACCTGGCCTGCCGCGGCCGGCGAGGACACCAGCATGATCCGCGGCCGGCGCCGGAAGATCCGGGTGGACTCCGCGATCAGCGCGCCGATCGACGTACCCCGGCCGGAGGCCAGGATCTTCGTCGCCACCGGCTGCTCGGGAGTCACCACCCGGCGCAGGTCGGCCAGCCCGGCCGCGACCATCGCCGCGCAGTCCGAGACCAGGATGTAGTCGCGCAACGTGTCCAGCGGCACGTAGATCGACAGTGGCTGGCCCGTGAAGTGCGCCCGGCACAGGTGCGAGACCAGGCCCTGCGGCTTGTCGATGTTCTGCCCGGGCCCGTACAGGTTCGCGATCCGGCCGATGAACGCGGGCATGCCGGTGGCCTCGGCGACCGCGGTCAGCTCCCGCTCCTTCGCCAGCTTCATCCGCCCGTACGGCGCCAGCGGGCGTGGCTCGGTGTCCTCGGTGAACGGCGGCGTGTCCGGCGACCCGGCGTACACCCCACCTGCCGAGGAGGCAAGGAAGAACGCGCCGCGGGAACAGACCACCGGATGCCGGCCGATGTGCCGGACGAAGTCGCCGAACAGTTCGGCGTCCTGCTGCAGCGACTCGGCGGAGGTGGACACCACGCCGGCACCGGCGCACCAGGCGAGGTTCCACTGCCCGTCGCCGGCCCGGGTCAGCAGCTCGGTGAAACCGTGCTGCAGCGCCGCCCGGGCCGCTTCCGGGTCGGACCACGGGATCCGCTGGGTGATCAGCTCGTGGCCGTTGTCGGCCAGCCGCCCCGCCACGTGCCGCCCGAGCAGGCCGCCCGCGCCGACCACCCAGGTGACGGCGGGCTGGTTCACCGTCCTCGCCGCCGGCCGAGCGGCCCCTGGTCCGGATCGGACACGATCAGATACAGCGGCTTGCCCATCGCCATGTTGACCGCGACGCCGAGGTACTCCGCGACGATGCCGAGCGCGAACAGGATCGCGCCCGTACTCAGCAGCACCGCGACCATCGTGGAGGTCCAGCCCGGCAGCAGGTCGGCGCCGAACAGCTTGTTGCCGACCAGCACCACCGCGACCACCAGCCCGATCAACGCCATCAGCGCGCCGACCACGCTGACCACCCGGAGCAGCCGGGTACCGCTGGTCAGCACCATCCGCCAGAAATGCGAGGCCAGAGTGCGCAGGTTGTAGCCCGACGGCCGGTCACCCTCGCCGCGCAGCTCGACCGGACAGGTGGCGACCTCGCCCGCGACCCAGCCGAGTGCCACGTCGAGGTAGACGCCGGCGCCGGCGTACGCCGCCACGCTGCGGCCGACCTCGCCGAGCACCAGCCGGAAACTGTGGAAGACCTGGGTCCCGCGGCTGCCGAGGATCGACTCGATGAAGGTCTTCGCGACCTTGGAGGCGAAGTTACGCAGCGGGCCGTGCGGTGCGGTGTTCGTCGGCTTCGCGTACACCACCGTGGCCTGCTCGGCGAGCGCGGTGTCCACCATCGATCCGAGGTACGCCGGGTCGTACTGACCGTCCTCGTCGATGGTCATGATCCAGTCGCCACCGGACGACGCCATACCCGCCAGCGTCGCGGCGTGCTGGCCGAAGTTCCGGCTCAGCCACACCGGGCGGACGAAGTCGTACTTCGCGGCCAGCTCACGGATCACGCGCGCGGAGTTGTCCGGACCGTGGTCGTGGACGAGGAGTACCTCGGCCACCCGGACCGGGTTCCCCGCGGGGCTGCTGAACTCCTGGTGCAGCGGGACGATCTCCTCGAGGAGCGCCGGCAACGTGTGCTCTCCGCGGTACACCGGAATCACGATCGACACGTCGTGCACGGGAATCCGCGGGATCTCGTCGACCTCGCTCACGAGCACGGACTATAGTCGTCGGCCGTGTCTGCACAAAGGTGGATGACCAGGGTCATCCGCGACCACCGAACGGCGTACGTTCTGGTCGGCGCTGCCAATGCCGTCATCTTCATCGCAGTCTTCTCACTGGGTTATCTGCTGCTCGGTCCGTACGTCGGGTACATGCCTTGCCTGGTCGGCGCCTACGCGGTGGCGATCCTGTGCGCGTTCGGCCTGCACCGCAAGTTCGTGTTCAAGGTGCGCGGACAGGTCTGGACCGACCTGTGGCGGTTCACACTGGTGAACCTCAGCTCTCTCGCCATCAACTCCGCGCTGCTTCCTCTGCTCGTGGAGGTCGCCGGGCTCCCGGTGGTGCCTGCGCAGGTGCTGGCGACCTTCGTGACCATCGTGCTCAACTACTTCGGGCACCTGCGGTTCTCATTCCGCCGAACTCACGCGTCCGAGGACGAGCGCGGCCTCGAGCCGGTCGGCTAGTCGGGTCTGCTCACCTCGTAAGGCTTCCGGGCGGCGACCACGACCGACGAGCCGAACGGGATGTCGCGGGACCGCAGCATCCTCTGGTCCAACCGGGCCAGACCCATCAGCACCTTCTCCACCGTGGGCGACACCTCGGGCAGCTTCGGCACCGCGTCCGGGCCGAGCGACGCCGCGCCGCGGCCACGCTCCTTCACCCGGGTGACGAGCCGGTCCGCGGCGAACATCGGGAAGGTCGACCCGAAGACGTGCGTCGCTCGCAGGATCTCGAACCCGGCCTGCCGCAGCGCGGAGGTCGCCCGCGGCCGGGTGTAACGGCGGTGGTGGTGGTTGTGGTCGTCGAAGTGCGTCCACGCCCACTGGTACGCCGGCACCGACATCAGGAAGCGCCCGCCCGGCGTGAGCACCCGGCTCACCTCCGCGAGCGCCGTCGCCTCCGGCTCGCAGTGCTCGATCACGTCGAAGGCGGCGACCACGTCGAACACGCCGTCCGCGAACGGCAGCTCCAGCGCGGACCCGCAGACCCCGCCCGCACTCAGCCCGCGCGGGTCCACGTCGAGCGCGACCTGCTTGCCGTGCCCGCGCAGCCAGCTGACGCTCGGGCCGTCCGCGCTGCCGACGTCGAGCAGCCGCCGCGGCTCCCCGACGTACTCCGCCAGTGCCGTCTCGAGCAGATCCGCGCGCGCCCGGTACCACCAGTAGTCGGGCACCGCGATCGACGGCGATCCTGCTTCGGTCATCCCCTCACCCTACTGAGATCGAGGGCGACCGAGACCACGAGGTCACCGGCCGCCGAAGGCACTGTCAGTGTGCGCCAGACACCGCCGAAGTCGGCCGGTACGTCGAGGCCGTGCGCCGGCCACCAGGCCAGCATCGGCACGTCGGCCAGCTTGCACAGGCACTCAGCGCGGGTCCAGCGCTCCCAGAAGCCGTCCGCCCCGAACCGCTCCGCGAGTGGCTGCGGCGGCTCGGCCGCGGCGTACTCCGCGTCGATCACGACGGTCCAGCCGTCCGGGACCTCGCCGTACCAGCCGACGCAGCCGAAGTCCGCGAGATGCGACCGGGTCACCGCGTCGGACAGCTGTGCGGGTGACCCGACCCGCAGGTGCGACTCCGCGCCGGCGAGCAGCGCGCTGACGTCCGGCGGGACGTCAGATCGAGGCTGCACCATCGACGACCAGCACCTGACCGTTGATGTTGGTGTCCTCGAGCAGCAGCATCCGCACCACCGGCACGACCTCGTCGGGCTCGGTCAGGTGACCGGTCGGGGTACGGCGGACGATCTGGTCGAGCTGGGTCTGGCCGAGCACCGCGGACATCTCCGAGGCGAAGAAGCCCGGCGCCACCGAGTTCGCCAGTACCCGGCCGCCGAGCTCGCGCGCCAGCGACCGGGTCGCCGAGTCCATGCCGCCCTTGGTCGCCGAGTACGCCACCAGCCCGGGGTAGCCGCGCTGGGCACAGATCGAGGTGATGTTGACGATCCGGCCCTTCAGCCCCTTCGCCATCATCCGGCGCAGCACGAACCGGGTCAGGATCAGCGGCGAGGTCAGGTTGGTCTGGATGATGCCGGCGATCTGGTCGGCCGAGGTGTGCACATGCAGCGAGTCCTGGCCGACGGCGGCGTTGTTCACGATGCCGTCGATCGGGCCGAGCTTCTCCTCGACCTCCTTGACGAATGTCTGCCCGGCCTTCGCGTCGTTGACGTCGACGGAGCCGACGTGCAGCTGGTCCGGGTACTTCTCGACCAGCGCGGTCAGCTCGGGCGACACGGTGCGCGCGAACGCGGCCACCTTCACACCACGACCGACCAGGTCGGTGACGATCGCGAGGCCGAGCCCGCGGGACCCACCGGAGACCAGGACCACGCTCGAGGGCGGGACCAGTGTTGGTTCAGACATCGCTCTTCAGGGTCTCCTTCGCGGGAATCTCGTCCAGGAACCGGATCCGGCGCGGTACGCCGTAGTCCGGCAGCCTGCTCGTGCACCACCTCACCAGGTCGGCATCGGTGGTCGGCCCCATCTCGGAGTCCAGCACGACCTCGGCGGCCACCATCCGGCCGACGATCGGGGCCTTGCGGGCGAACACCCGGGCCCAGACCACCGCGGGATGCGCGGTGAGCACGTTTCGGACCAGGCCGGCCGACACCTTCGAGCCGCCGACGTTGATCTCGTCACTGTCCAGCCGGCCGGTGATCAGCACCCGGTCCCTATTGTCACCGACGATCTCGACCCGGTCGCCGGTCCGCACCGGCCCGTCCAGCCCGGCCCCGTGGTGCGGCGAGGTGATGACCAGCTCGTCGCCGTCCACCGACAGCAGGGGCCGGTCGGATGCCGACTCCGGGTCGCGATCCAGCCACGCCTTCGGGAAGCCCGCCTTGCCGTCGTGCACGACTATCGACGCGCCCACCTCGGAGGACGCGTAGATCCACGAGATCCGGGCCTGCGGGAACACCTCGCGGAGCCGGTCCAAGATCGCCTGGTCCACCGGCTCGCCACCGAGCGTGATCTGCTCCAGCGGCACCTTGGCCAGCGCCTCGGTGTCGCGGTACAGGGTCTGCCGCCAGAACGTCGGCGTACCGGACGCGGCGGTGACGCCGTGCTCGGCCGCGATCACCGGCCAGGTCTCGAGCTCGGACGGCTCGATCATCACCAGGTGCTGGTCGGCGAGTGTCAGCGAGATCGTGATCACCTGCCACCAGGCGTAGGTGCCGGGCGAGTAGGGGCACAGCCAGGTGCGCTCCGGCTGCTTGCCGTGCACGGTGGTCAGCGACTCCAGGGTGTGACCGATTCGCTTCGGCCGGCCGGTCGAGCCCGAGGTCAGCAACCAGACCCGGCCGGACTCCTCGACCCGCTTCAGCTTGGCGGACTTGACCGTGCTGTCGTCGCCGGAGGCCATCACCACCGCGAACCCGGACTCGCCCAGCTCCTCGCGCATCGCCGGGTCGACCCGGCTCGAGGTGGCGACAAGCAGCTCGGTGCCGTGCACCGCGTGGTGCCGGACCGCGGCCAGCGCGTCCACACCGGAGTTGACCAGGACGGCGGCGGGTGACGGGATCTGCGGCAGCTTCGGCAGGGTGCGCCAGGTCAGCGTCTGCCCTGCGACGACGATCCGGTTGTCGTCGCCGACCAGAGCGGTGGAACGGCGTCGGGTCTCAGTCACACGAATCTCCCGCGGTCACCCGCATCCTCACACCGACTGCAACTGCTCGATGAAGTCCAGGACGTCCCCGACCTTCGCGATCTGACGCAGCCCCGGCGCGTCGAAGTTCAGCTCGTCGCCGATCTCGTCCTCGACCCGCAGGGCGAGCTCGGAGAAGTCCAGCGAGCGGAACCCGATCTCGCGCAGATCGGCGGCATCGTCCGCCGGCAGGGCCTTGCCCTGGGCCTTCATCACCTCGCCCATCAGGTCACGGATCTGGTCACGCGTCAACTGACTCATGGCGCCAGAGCCTAGCGGTAGACGGCCGCCCGGCTGGAATCGTGCTACCCCGCCGCAAACCACCGCGCCGACGGTGCGGCCCGGGCTACGCACCGGACCAATCATGAATTCTCGGCAACATTTGGGCTCTGGCCGGAGTCTTTACAAATGAGCGTCCGGACCGGGCGCCGGGTGGGAGGGGTACGGCGTGGCACCGGTGACAGGGTGATGATCTCCGGATTCGACGGCTTCTGCGCGGACGCGAGCGTGTTCTGGCGGGCGAACACGCTGGCGTCGTCGGAGTCCGACCCGGTGATCCTCGTCGAGGCGATGAGCCAGGACCTGCGGGTCACGGTGCGCAACCTCACGGTCGCGAACGCGTTGCGCCGGATCGTGCCGGCCCGGCTGGTCGTGTTCACCGGCAGCGACGAGGACTGGAACGACATCCTGTGGACGTACTTCGACAAGGACGTCCTCACCCGGCTGGCGCGCGCGTACGGCGCGGTCGACGTGGTCGACATCCACGAGCTCGTCGACCAACGCGTGAGCGGTGCGCCGCCGGAAGAGCTCGTAGTGGCTGGTGCGCGGTTCCCGGCCGAGCTGCCGCGCTCGGGGATCAAGCCGGAGGTCCTCGACCAGATCGTGCGGGCGACCACCTGCCGGGTGCTGCGGGTGCCGCGGCTCACGCCGGAGCAGCAGGCGGGTCCGAAGTACCGCCGGATCCGGCACCGCAGTGAGCAGTTCTCGCACCTGTACGACGCGCTGGTGAGCGGGTTGCGTCCGGTCGCGCTGGTGTCCAGCCACGTCGACTACGACCACTGGGGCCTCGCGGTCGAGTCGGCGCAACGGCTGGACGTTCCGGTGATCCATGTACAGAGCACGGGCGGGCTCAAGGCGTATGCACTGTTCCCGGACCGGCGCCGTGGTGCCGAGACCTTCCGCGCCGAGCTGACCGTGCAGGTCGCGGAGTATTTCGAGAAGCACGTCTGGCCGAAGCGGGACCTGCTGCGGCGCAGCGCCGAGCAGGTGACCTGGCGGTCCAAGGGGAACCTGGGCCGGCCGTCTTGGTGGCGTGGCGGGAACGGCGCGGTGCTCGAGCTACGTACCGCCGCGGACCGGCGCGTCGTCCGCCGGCACGCGATGGCGCGGTTCGGGTTCGACCCGGACCGACCCGTCGTCGTGGTCTACAACCATGCGGTGTCCGACGCGCTGAACACCAACGTCGAGACGTTCCCGGACCTGGGCGCGTGGTTCGAGCAGACGGCCGAGTTCGCGGCCGGCCGGACCGACGTGAGCTGGCTGATGATCGACCACCCGCAGCAGTCGCTGTACGACACGAGTGGCTTCTTCGACCGGGTCGCCCGGCGCCACGCGGCGTACCGTCATCTCGCGTTCCGTCCGAGCAGCCAGGTGAGCAAGAACGTGGTGTGGAGCCTGGCCGACCTGGCACTCACGGTGCGCGGGAGCGTCAGCAACGAGCTCCCGGCCTACGGCATCCCGGCGATCCAGGCCGGCTGGTCGGAGTGGAGCGGCTGCGGGTTCACCCGGGTCGCCCGGGACGTGGCCGACTACTGGTGGCTGCTGGAGGACGCGATCGGTGCGCTCGCGTGCGGGCGGCCGCTGCTGACCGGCGAGGAGCTCGAGCGCGCCCGGCTGTGGGCCTGGTTCTACCGCAGCGGAGCCGACGTGAACAGCTCGCTGGTGCAGCACTGGGAGATGGGCCAGAGCGCGGCGCTCTTCCGGGCCCTGCGGGTCGCGATGCGCAACATCGAGCCGGACGCCGACCCGGCGTTCACGGCGGTACGCCGGATGTGGACGCGCCGCGAGCCGTTCCTCACCCGGTTCGACCTGTCGCAGCCCGACGAGCTGCTGGCCGACCTGGTCGGCTGCCCCGGCGCGCCCGGCGACCCCGCGACCGAGCGTCCGTGCCTGTCGATGGATCCGGTGCCATGACGGACCCTCGGTTCCTGACCATGTTCGACGCTCCGGTGCCGCCGGCAGGGCTGCCGGTTGCGCTCACCAGCGGAACGGATGCGGCGCTGCAGCTGGCCGACGGCCTGTTCCGCGGCGACGGCCTGGTCGGCCGGGTGACGCATCCGGACGCACTGGCCGGGGTCAGGGTCGCCGTCCCGGCCGGCGTGAGGTCCGTGCGGGTAGTCGTCACGCTCGCGGTCGACGACGCCTCACCGCGCTGGTGGGACGAGCGGGTGCCGGAGGAGGTGCCGCGCCGGCGTCCGACGGCGCCACGGCTGATCCACGTCCTGTCCCAGGGCGAGAGCCGTGCGGTGACCATGCTGCGGCGCAGTGCGGCCGACCGTGGCCGGCCGACGTGCACGGTGGTTACTTTCGACCTGGCCGGGACCGAGCTGGACCCCGACGGCCTGCTGGTCGTCGAGCTGCGGTCCGTGTCCGACCGCCTGCCGCCCTGGGCGGCTGCGCAGGTACTGCCGTACAGCGCGGTCGGCGTGCGGGTCGACCGGATCGACGTGGTCGCACGGCCGTCTGCCGCGGTGTCAGCGACCGGTCATCTGGCCGGTGGCAGCCTCCCGGTGGTCAGGGGCCGCCGGGGAGCCGAGATCGACCTACGTCCCGGGTTCTTCGTCGCGAACCCAGGCCCGGCCGCGACCCCGGTGTGGACGCTACGGCCGGTGCTCAGGTCGCCGGAGCGGCCGATGCGGTACCGGCGGCACACCTGGCGCCGCACGGCACACCGGAAGGCGGCCCGGGTCGCCAAGGAGCTGCTGCCGGACACTGCGATCCCCACCGTGCGGCGCGGCATCGACCTGTATCGCACTGCCCGCACGGAGCTGCGGAACCGGCCGGTGCGGGAGCTGATGCCGGCGGCTGTTGCGCACACCGGCACAGTGACCGCCATCCGACCAGCGGCCGTCCCGGCCACCCGAGGTGCCGGACCGCTCGCAGGCCTGCTCGGGTCACTGGTCACGGCCGGGTGGCTGCAGGCCGAGGCGTTCGAGATCGGCACCGCTGCCGCGGTCGAGGTCGACGTGTCGGTCGATCGCGGTCGGGTCCGGATCCGTCCGGTGCGACCCATGACCGGGCCGGTGCTGGTCCGCGTGCGGAGCGCGTCCGGGCCGCCGGCCCGGTACCCCGTCGGCTGGCGGCTGAGCTCGGTCCCCGAGGGCTCCCCGGAGCGCTCCGAGGAGTCGGCGCGGTGACCGCCGGCCCACTGCACCGGCCGGCGCTGAGCCCGGTCGACGCGTTCGCGAACCGTGCCGAGCTGATTCGCCTGCTCAGCTCCGGCGCGCCCGGCACGATCGAGCTGCCGGCCGGACGGATCCCGGTCGCCGGCGGGTTGGTGATCGGCGCGGGATGGACCGTGCGTGGCGCGGAGGCGGGCGGCACCACGCTGGTACAGCCCGTCGGATCGGCCGATCCGCTGCTGCACGTCATCGGCTCCCGCGTCCGGCTGCAGGACCTGGGCCTCGAGCTGCCGGCCGCATCGCCGGGACCGCACGAGGGTGCCCAGTGGACGGCGGTCACTGTCGGCCGGTACTTCTACCCCGGACCCGCGGCCTGGGTCGGTGACATCTCGCTCGACGGCCTGGTCGTCACGCGAGCGGGCCGCTGCGCCGCGAACAGCATCACCGTGATCGGCGCCGTCCGCGACCTGACCGTCCGCGATCTCGACGTCAGGGGCGGCGGCACAGGCCTGATGGTCCACTGGGGCGGCGTCGGCAACGGCGTCACCCGGATCGCCGGCCCGAGCTACCACCCGCATCGGATCACCGTCGAGCGACTCACGGTGCGGTCGGCGTTCGAGGGCTTCTGCCTCAGCGCCGCCCACGACGTGACGGTCCGCGACACACGGTGCGAGGACGTCGAGATCGGGTTCCGGCTGCTCGCGGGCGACAACACGGACCGGTACCACCTCCTCGGACCAGACTCCGACGTCAACCGCAGGATCACCATCGACGGCTGCCGGATCGGCTGGTGCGGCGACCTCTACGCGATCAGGGTCGCCGGCTGGGGACGCAGCGAGGTGGACGGCCGGGTGCGGCTGCGCGCCTTCGACGATGTGCGGCTGACCGGCTGCGAGATCGAGCCCACGCCGGTGGTCGGCGCCCAGCCGCGACGCCGCGTGTTCCTGCGCGTGCCCGTGGTGCTCGAACGGGCGGGGGCTGTCGACATCTCGACCGTACGGGTCGTCGGCGGCGGCCTGCCACAGGCCCGGCACCTGAAACTCGTGCCGCGAGCCTCGGACAAGTTTCGGTCCGGCAAGCCAGTCTAGGAGGTATGGGGGGACGGCTGGCACGGCTGGCGCCCGGGGGCTCAGTGGTCGCACTCGCGGCGCTGGTCCTGCTCGCACTCGACACCGGTTGGGGACCGACGCTGCGGTTCGGCGTATTGCTCGGTCTCGGTATCGCCCTGCCCGGAGTGCTCTGGTGGCGTGCGCTGCGCGGCAACGCGGACGGGTTCGTCACCGATATCGCGTTCGGGACGGGACTCGGCTGTGCGCTGACCATGCTCCTGTACCTGCCGGCCCGGGCGGCCGGGCTGCCGCTGCTGGTGCTCGCATTCCCAGCCGGGACGGTGGCGGCGTTCGCGCTGGTACCGCGGCTGCGGCGGTGCTGGCTTAGTGCCGGACCACGGTTCCCCGGGTGGTGGTGCTGGACCGTGGCGGCGGCGTGCTGGGTCGGGATCGCGGCAATAGTGCGGTTCGGGCTGGTGTTCGAGCGGGTGTGGTTCCCGCAGGCGCGGTTCCAGTACGTCGACATGCCGTACCACTTGGCGCTCGCGGGCGAGCTCAAGCATCAGTTCCCTGTCGAGGTGCCGTACGTCGCCGGTGAGCCGTTGCGCTACCACTGGTTCGTCTACGCCGAGGCCGCCTCGATGAGCTGGCAGTCCGGGATCGAGCTGGACCCGCTGCTGCGCCGGTTCCTTCCGGTGCTGGCCATGGGGCTGACCGTCCTCGGCGTCGCGGTACTGGCGACCTGGCTGGCGTCGCGATTGTGGGCCGGGCCGGTCGCCGCCATCCTGCTCGCGACCGTGTCCAGCTTCGACGTGTTCGGTTGGAACGGCACCCGTCCCGCCCTCTCGAACAGCTACGCGAACGGGATCCTCCTGGTCAGCCCGACGCACGGGTACGGCGTGGTGATCGCGCTGTGGCTGTGCCTCGTCCTGGTCTCGCTGCTGCGGCACCCGGACCTCGGCCGGCGCGGGAACGCCGTACTGCTCGTCATCGGGCTGGCCGCGGTGTCCGGTGCGAAAGTGACGATGCTGCCACTGTTCGGGGCCGGTATGGCACTGGTGCTGCTGGTCCGAACCGTCACCGGTCGCCGGGTAGACCGGACCGCGGTGGTGCTGCTCGGCGCGATCACAGTGGCCTGGCTGGCGTCGTACCTGCTGCTGTACCGCGGCTCGGACGGCAGTCCGTTCGACCCGGGTGGGCTGGTTCTGTCGCAGGCGCCACGGCTCGGGTTCCCCCTCGGCGCGGACGACGGCACCGTGGTGTGGTCCGGGACCGCGACGTTCGCGGTGTCCTGGGCGGTCGCCGGGCTCGGTCTGCTCGGTCTGCTCCGGGCCGGGGTCCGGCGCGATCCCGCGGTGCCGCTACTCGGCGGGATCGTGCTGGCCGGCCTGGTGGCGCCGTTCCTGCTGCACCATTTCGCCGCCGGTGAGCTCTACTTCACCCGTGCGGCGTTCCCGTTCGCGGTCGCCGGCAGCGCCTGGGGACTGACGGTGCTGTACGGCGACAGGCCGGCCGGGGTCGCGGTACCGCGTCTGCTGGCGGCGTACGCGCTGGGTGTCGGCTTGGTGTGGGCGCTCGGCGCGATCACCGACCGCCGCCCGCGCGGGGACACCGGCACGATCGCCTGGCAGATCACCTGGCCGTGGCTGGTCGCCCTGGCTGCCGCCACCGTCATCGGACTGGCGCTCGGCATCGGACGTCTCCCGCCCGGGGCCGCCGCCGGCCTGGGAGTCGTCACGCTGCTCGGCGCCAGCTCGCTGCACGTGCCGGCGGTGCTGCTCACCCCGGTGGAGGACGAGTGCCGCTCCGGGCCCGACCGGCCGGGCTGCCCTGCGGCGCAGCTGCCGTCCGGCGGCGGTCCGGCGGCCCGGTTCGTCCGGGAGAACTCGCGCCCGGGCGACGTGATCGCGACGAACGCGCACTGCGCACCCGTGCCCGCGCCGCCGCGGTGTGACTCACGCAGTTTCTGGCTGTCGGCGTACGCCGAGCGCCGCGTGCTGCTCGAGGGCTGGTCGTACACCGTGACCGCGAACCGGATGGTGAGCAACGGCGCCGTACCGTTCCTGCACCCATTCTGGGATCCCGCCATGCAGCGCGCGAACGACATCGTGTTCTCCCGGCCCACGCACCGCAACCTCAGCCGGCTGCGGGACCGGCACGGCGTGCGCTGGCTCGTGCACGACACCAGCCGGACCGGACCGCCGCCCGCCGCGCTCGACGCGCTGCTGCCGCGGCGGTTCGCGTCCGGGTCCGTCGTCGTCTACGAGCTCACCGGCTGACGGCCGTCGGGATCGGCAGGCTCTCGTTCCAGGTCCGGTCCAGCGCGGTCACGGTGTAGACGTACAGGCGGTCCGGCTCGGCCGTGGTGTCGGTGAACGTGGTCTGCCGGGTGGTGCCGAGCAGGTTGCGGGCGTCGTCGTCCGGGCACCGGTCGTCGCCGGTCAGATCGCGGCGGTACACGGCGTACGAGGCGCTGTCCGCCGACCCGCTGCTCCAGCTCAGCGCGACACCGTCCTCGGTCCGGGTGGAGCGAAGCGTCTTGACGTGCGCCGGCGGCTGGGAGTCCAGCGATGGCATCGCCGGGACAAGGGCAGGCCGGGTGTACCAGGTGGCGTTCAGCAGGCTGGTCGCGCCGAGCCGGTCGGCCCGGACGTCCTTGGCGGAGAAGAAGATGTCGCCAAGGACTTCGGGAAACTCGGTGTTGCGGGCCAGGTGGTCGCTCAGCTCGGCCGGGTCGGACCAGTCCGGCGACTGGGTCGAGGTGCCGACCTTGTACGTCGCCTGGCCGATGTAGAGGTGTACGCCGGTACCGCGGACCTGGTCCGCCCACCACGGCACGACCACGTCGTAGTTCGCGGGCGCGAAGCCCTGCGCCCAGTAGACCTGCGGCACGATGTAGTCGATCCAGCCCTCCCGGACCCAGCGCCGCGTGTCGGCGTACAGGTCGTCGTACGTCTGGACCCCGGCGGTGGTCGCCGAGCCCTCCGGGTCGGTGCCGGCGTTGCGCCAGACCGCGAACGGCGAGATGCCGAACTTCACGTACGGCTTGGCAGCCTTGATCCGCTGCTGCAGCTCGGTGATCAGCAGGTTGATGTTGTCCCGGCGCCAATCCTGCAGGGTCTTGCCGCCGCCGTGCTCGGCGTACGCCGCCGCATCGTCGAAGGTCTGCCCGGCCACCGGGTACGGGTAGAAGTAGTCGTCGAAGTGCACCGCGTCGATGTCGTACTTCGTGACCGCGTCCATGATCGCGTCCTCGACCAGCCTGCGGGCCGCCGGGATACCCGGGTTGTAGTAGAGCTTCCCGCCGTACGGCACCACCCACTCCGGATGCTGCCGCGCCGGGTGGGACGGCACCAGCGCGTCGAGGTTGGTGTCCATCGAGAGCCGGTACGGGTTGAACCAGGCATGCAGCTCGAGGTTGCGCTTGTGCGCCTCGGCGACCGCGAACGCGAGCGGGTCGTAGCCGGGGTCGCCGCCCTGGGTGCCGGTCAGGTACTTCGACCACGGCTCGACCGCCGACGGCCAGAACGCGTCCGCGGTCGGCCGGACCTGCAGTACGACGGCGTTGTGGCGCTGCCGGACCGCGTCGTCCAGCCAGCCGACCAGCTCGGCCTGCTGCTGCGCGGCGGACAGTCCGGTGCGGGACGGCCAGTCGATGTTCACCACCGACGCGACCCAGCTGGCGCGGAACTGGCGCTTGGGGGTCGCGGGATCCGGCGCACAGCGCTGGGCTTGCGATGTCTGGGTCTCCGGCACCGGTTCCGCGTTGGCGGGTGCGGTCAGCAACCCACAGGCCAGACCCGCCGTCATTCCGAGCACCACGACCGCGCGCCGGACGTCCATGTCAGTCTCCAACCGTTGTGCGAGGTTCACCGGTCAGATAATTACACGATCGGTTCGCAACAAAAAGTGTTCGGCTTGCATCGTGTAAGTCGATGGAGGGGTGGGGAGCGGCGGCCGGGGGGCCTGCTGCTCCCCCACTCCTCCTTGTAGCCTCATAGCCATGCTGCGCAGCGCCACCGACGCCGACGTCGATGACATCCGGACCTGGCGGAACCAGCAACCCAACCGAGAGGCCAGCATCAACTCGCACGAGATCACCGCGGACGAGCATGCCGGCTGGTGGGCGAGGACGACCGCCGACCCGACCCGGCAGGTCATGATCTACGAGCGCGGCGGTGTGCCGTCGGGTGTGGTCAACTTCTTCGACCTGGAGCTGGAGTCGTCACCGCGGACCGGAGCCTGGGGCTTCTTCCTGGATGCCGACGGGCTGGCCGAGCGCGGCGAGATCCTGCCGGCCTGGATCGAGGTCATGAAGGACGCGACCGGGTATGCGTTCGACGAGCTCGGGCTGGACGAGCTGACCGGCGAGGTACTGGCGGACAACGACGTCGTACGGCAGATGAACCGGCGGTTCCGGTTCACTGAGGGCGAGCCGGAGACCCGGCTCGCCGACGGTCGGGAGATCACCGTCTACCCGATCAGCCTGCACAAGGACAACCGGCGGAAGCCGAAGGGAAGTTCATGAGCAAGTCGCAGACGATCAACTTCGGCAAGGTCCCGGTCGGTCCGGACCACCAGCCGTTCATCATCGCGGAGATGTCCGGCAACCATAACGGCGACCTCGAACGTGCCCTTGACATCGTCCGGGCGCTGGCCGAGACCGGCGTACAGGCGCTGAAGCTGCAGACGTACACCGCGGACACGATCACGCTGAACGTCGACACCCCGGCGTTCCGGCTGCCCGCGGACCACAAGCTGTGGCCGAACGCGCGGCTGCACGACCTGTACGAAGAGGCGCACACCCCGTGGGAGTGGCACGAGCCGATCTTCGCGCTCGCACGCGAGCTCGGGATGGAGGCGTTCTCCTCGCCGTTCGACCCGACCGCGATCGACTTCCTGGAGAAGCTGGACGTCCCGGCGTACAAGGTCGCGTCCAACGAGATCGGCGACCTGCCGCTGGTCCGCGGCATGGCGGAGACCGGCAAGCCGGTGATCATCTCCACGGGCTCGGCAACGCTGATCGACATCGACGCAGCGGTCCGCGCCGCCCGCGAGACCGGCAACGAGCAGCTGATCGTGCTGTCCTGCACGGCGAGCTACCCCGCACCCGCGGACCAGTCCAACCTGCGCGGCATCCCAGTGCTGCGCGACGCGCTCGGCCTGCAGATCGGGCTGTCCGACCACACCATGGGCATCGGTGCCGCGATCGCCGCGGTGGCGCTGGGCGCGACCGTGATCGAGAAGCACGTGACGCTGGCCCGCGCGGACGGTGGTGTGGACTCGGCGTTCTCGCTGGAGCCGGCCGAGGTCACGCAGCTCGTCGAGGGCACGAAGGTCGCCTGGCAGGCACTGGGCGAGCCGGTGATCGGCCCGAAGCAGGCCGAGCAGAACGTGCTGCGGTTCCGCCGATCGCTGTACGTGACCCGCGACGTGAAGGCCGGCGAGAAGGTCTCGGCCGACAACGTCCGCTCGGTCCGTCCGGCCGGTGGCCTGGAGCCGGATGCGTTCGGCTCGGTCGCGGGCCGCGAGTTCCGGGTCGACGCGGTGGCGGGCACCGCGCTCACCTGGGACCTGCTCTGACTTCAGTTTCCGTCGCTCCCGGTAACCGCTAGAGTCGTCCGGGTTTAGCCAGCGCCTGCACGAGGACCGGATCCCATGAACGCACTGAAGAACCTGCTCAGCAACGTGCAGGCGTACGTCGCCCTACAGAAGGTGGTCGGCGCAGACAGGCTCCGCTACCGCTGCATCGAGACGGCTCAGCTGAAGCCGGGCGACACCGTCCTCGACGTCGGCTGCGGCCCGGCCTACTACTTCGACAAGCTGCCGCAGCCCTTGACGTACCACGGCTTCGACACCGAGCCGAAGTACGTCGAGTGGGCGAACAAGAAGTGGGGCGGCAAGGGCGCCACCGTCCACCTCGGCATCTTCGACGCCGACCAGGCCGCCAAGCTGCCGAATGTCGACGCGGTGCTGCTGCTCGGCCTGCTGCACCACCTCTCCGACGAGGAGTCCCTGCAGCTGCTCGACCTGTCCCGCCAGGTGCTCGCACCGGGCGGCCGGGTGGTCACCGTCGACACCTGCTTCGAGCCCGCGCAGGGCAAGATCGCCCGCTGGATGGCGGAGAACGACCGCGGCGAGTACGTCCGGGAGCCGAAGGAGTTCGAGGACCTGGCCCGCTCGTCGTTCAACCGCATCGACGGCTACATCGAGCGCGACGCCCCCCGGATCCCGTCCAGCTACTGGGTCATGACGATGACGGAGCCGGTCGCCCGATAGATCGCCCCGGCCGCATCCCCGACGTCGGCTGCGGCACCGGCGCGACCCTGCAGCTGATCGACCGCGACCCGCGGTTCCAAGAGTCGAACCTGATCGGCGTCGAGGTCGCCCGGACCTGTACGCCGAGTGCGACTTCCCCGCGCGCTCCATCGACACCACGGTCACCCTGGCACTGACCCACGAGATCTGGTCCTATGCCGACCTCCTGAACGACACTTCCGCCGCCGCGGTCGCAGCCCGGACCGCCTCGGTACGCCAGTTCACTGACGCCGGCTTCGCCCACACCGCCCCGGGCGGCGTCTAGGTGAACAGCGCGGTTGTCGGGTCGATGACGAATGCCGCTGACGGCAGCCCGGTGGACTGGCCAGACACCCACATCCTGCTCGTCGCCCGCCGATCCTGACGAACCGGCACGATTCCGCGGAATCGTGCTGTCCTTGACGTTCCACCATCTTCGCCGACTACCTCCTGCACCTGCCTGGCTCCGGCCGCCTGCCGATCGGCCGTCCTGAGAACTGTCCGAGCGCTGCTATACATTCGAACACATGAGCGAACCTGTCAAATCCGGAGACCTCGCCGACATCCCGACCGAGCGCCTCGAGCAGCAGGTCTGCGAGCTGGCCGCCCACCTGGCCGCCGCCACGTGTCGCTGGCTGCTGATGATCGCCGAGCTGGACCGGCGCCGGGTGTGGGCCGACTGGCAGATGACATCCTGCGCGCACTGGCTGTCCTGGCGATGCGGCCTCGGCCTGGTCACCGCCCGCGATCATGTCCGGGTCGCTCATGCCCTGACGGAGCTGCCGCTGATCCGAGCGGAGTTCGCCACCGGCCGCCTGTCGTACTCCAAGGTCCGTGCCATCACCCGGATCGCGACCCCGGCCCTGGAGCGTGAGCTCGTGCATCTGGCCCTCGGCTCCACCGCGGCCCAGGCCGAGCGACTGGTCCGCGGCTACCGCCGCGCCGTGGCCGGCGAGGAGGTCGATCGCCTCAGACGCGCCGGCCGCACGCCCGGGCCAGACGCGACCTGGTACGTCGACGCCGACGGCTATCTGATGCTGACAGCCCGGCTCGCTCCCGACGACGGCATGGTGCTGCTCACCGCCCTCAACGCCGCTCTGCATCACGAACCGCTCGACGGATCACCACATGCACCGTCTGACCGTCGATCGGACGCGACGGACGGCGGCAGCGGCACGGCTACGCCGAGAGCGCCACGGACCACCCGCGCGGAGGCGCTCGCGATGGTGGCCCAGCGGGCACTCGCGGCGACGCCAGCCGATCACAGCGGCGCCGACCGGCACCTGGTGAACGTTCACGTCGATCACGAGGTCCTTCTCGAACCGGACCCGACGCTGACCGAGCCAGCACCGACCACCAGGGCCGACGATTCCGCGGAATCGCGACGCCCGGCCCGTGACGCATCGAGCGATGGGAGCCCGGCATCGACGGTCCAGCACGGCCAAGCGCACTACCAGCACGGTCCGGCCATGACGGCGGAGATGGCACGTCGGCTGCTCTGCGACACCACCTTCCGCCTCTGGGCTGATGACCTCAGCACCGGCAGACCGCTCGGCTACGGTCGCACCCGCCGTACTGTCACAGCGGGCCAACGACGCCTGCTCCTGCAGCGCGACCATGGGCGGTGCGCCGTCCCTGGCTGCTCCAACACCCGCTTCCTGCATGCGCATCACGTCGTGCACTGGCTGTACGGCGGTCGTACGGACCCCGACAACCTGGTCATGCTCTGTACCCATCACCACGGCGAGGTCCATGACGGACACCTGCGCATTCGTGCCGGAGGCGGCGGCAGGTTCACGTTCCACACCGGCGACGGGCGCATCATCGCGCCTGTCCCCACACCGCCGGCCGGGCGTCCCGCGCCGCTCGACCGGCTCCCGTCATCACTGCACATCGCTCCACCGGTCACCCAGGACAGCCTGGGTGGCGGGTGGAACGGTGACCGTCTTCACCTCGACCACGCCGTCTGGGGCCTGCTCCAGACCAACGACCGCGACAGCACCCACGATGCCGACGAGAGGAGCAGCGATCCGGACGCGGACGACGACGCCTCGCAGGGCAGCGCGGCGCGATCAAACTCGCGACCGGCGTCGTCAGCGGAAGCGGTGCCGGACGACTCTTAGCGTGGTGCTGGACGCCCGTCGCCGTTGGTGAGAACCTCGCGCAGGGTGGCGGCGAAGCCGTCGGGGTCGCCGGTCATGCCGTACTCGCCACCGAGAAACCCGCCGTGGTCACTGGGGAAGGTCACCGGCGTAGTGCCGAGTCGTTCGGCAGTCGCCACCGCGGCCCGGTTGGCCAACTCGCCGGTCGACTCGGCTCCGGCCGCGAGGACGATGCGGGTGGACGCCGCACGAAGCGCGTCGAAGTCGTGCGTGTAGTGGGTGCAGGACACGATGTTCTGGCCGACCAGGGGATCATTACGGGATCCGTCGTCCTCGGTCGGCAACCCGAATCCGGCGGGGTCCGGAGCCGGCTGGTCCGCGAAGTCGGCCGGTACCGGACCCTTGTGGCCGACGAGTGCGATGAACTTCGCCATCGCCGGACCGAGGCCGCTGCGCAGGTAGGTCTGGTGTATGTCCGCGCACGCGGCGAGCGCTTCCTCGCGGTCCGGAAGGACCTGAGCGGCCGGCGGTTCGTGCGCGACCAACGTCCGGACCTGCTCCGGGCGGCGGGCCACCAGGGCCAGCGCGTTGACCGCACCTCCGCTGCTGGCGAAGAGATCCACCGGTCCCGCGTCCAGCGCCGCGACCAGCCGGTGCAGGTCGTCGGCGTGCTCGTCGGGCGTCGACTCGGCGGCATCGTCGGTACGTCGGCTGCGATCCACGCCGCGGGGGTCGTAGGTCACCACTGTGCGGTCGGGGAAGTGTCCGGCCAGCGTGCCGAACCCGGATGCGCCCATCGGCGACCCGATCAACATCAGCACGGGCGCGGTACTCGCCTCGCTGCGCCGGACGTCGTACTGCAGCACGGCTCCCGGCACATCCAGCGTGTGCGTCAGCGGCTCAGTCATGGCGCATTCTCATCGGCCTTTCCACCCGCGTCAGTGGGAGAGATGCCAGACGACGCCGTACCGGCGGAGCTCCGGTGCCGAGATGAACTCGTCCTCGAGGACCTCGATATAGATGAGGGAGAGCTCTGTCAGCGGCGTCTTCGGGGTCAGCTCAAGGGTGTGGCCGCCTGGATCGTCGCCGTCAACGGCAACGGTGAACCCAGTCTCCTTGCCGGTGACCAGGCCCACCGAGCGGACCTTGATCCGGCGTTCGCGGACCAGGTCGGCGACCAGCTCGGTCAGCACGTCGGCCGGCTGGACCACACCCGCAGGACGACGAGTGCCGCCAGTCGATGCCCCGGACGTGACGGCCCGTGGAGTGTCACGCGACGCCCGGGCTGCGGCAGCGGTGCCATTGATCCTGGACTCGGCTGCCATCCGGGACCGCATGCCGGCGGCCCAGCGGCCGATGCGGGTCTTCGGTGCGGGTGGCGGGAGCGTGTGACGGGAGGGACGCACGACCGGGCTGTCCGCCGGGCGGGGTGGAACGGCCGGGCGGGCCTGACCCCCCGCCGAGGCGGGGACGCGGGACGGCGGCGGAGTGGTCATCACGGCCCGGATCCGCCACGGCGACTGGTGCTCGGCCGGGTCGGCGACGCAGAGACCACCGTAGAGTGGCGTGTCCACTGGAGCGGTCTCCGGTTCCGCGTCGGCTGTTAGGTTCTCGAGCGAGACGGGACCGAGACCGAGGCCGGCCAGCGCGTGCCGGGCGACGACGCCGGTGAGCCATGCTGGCTGGCCGGCGGGCAGGTCCTGCAGCTCCAGCGCCAACAGGCTGTCGGCGTCCAGCTCGGCGGCGTCCAGCTCGAACGACACCGGTACGTGGCGAGCCGGACCCTTGCCTGCGCGGGCAACCACCACCGCGGTGCGGGTGCGTCCCTGCGCACGGACCAGCAGGACGCGCGGCGCGGCCGGGGTGCGGGGCTGGACGTCGGCGGGTACCCGGTCCTCCCACCACTTCAGCGAGACGTCGTCGATCGTGAGGGTGAAGCTGACCCGGACCGAGTCGCCGGAGGGTTTGACCTTCAGGCCGACCAGCCCTGGCGAACGGGTGAACCGGCCGGGTATCGACGCGCCGCGGGCGAAGCCGTCGTTCACCTGCAGGGACGGTGAGTCGCCGCGGGACAAGGTGCCGGGGATGTCGAAGGCAGGCACGCGCCGGTCGTACGCGGTGAGCAGCCGCGGTTTGTTCGGGGCCGCGCCGGGGTCGGTCGCGGCGTGCTCGCCGGGCTCGCCGGTCGAGACCTCGAGGGTGCCGGGATCCAGGCTGGTCAGGTCGAACCGGGTGAGGAACGGTTCCTTGCGGGCCCACATCCGCCGTACCGACTCGAACGCCGGGTCGTCGTCGGTCTCCACGTACTGCATCGTCATCCGCAGGGCGTGGAACAGGTCGTCACTCTCACCCATCTCCCACTGCTGGACGAAGACCGAGGGTACGTCGGTGGCGCTGCGGTAGAACCACATCCACAGCCGGGCCTTGTCGATCTGCTCGTCGGTGACCAGCGCCTTGCCGGCCTTCAGCCCTTTCAGCGAGTCGTCGACGATCTGCCAGTACTCGTCGACATCGTCGGCCAGGATGCTGAAGCCCAGCTCGCTCCACTCCGACCAGCCGGCCTGGATGCACGGGATCCCGAACGCGGGCAACTCTGTGCTGATGCTGCCGCGGACCGTGATGCCGAGGTCGACCAGGCTCCACATCAGGTTCTTGCTGATGTCCCAGCTCTGCACGAAGCCCATGTGCGCGGCGTCGCTGTATTGGGCCGCCAGCTTGCCGAAGAAGTCGGTCGCGTCGTACTTGTCCTGGCTCGGGTGATCCACGAACAGCCAGTTCACGTCGTCGCGCCGCTCGGCGTACAGCGCGGTGTCCTCGAACCAGGCACCGAGGTCGGTGAAGATCTCGACGTTCGTGTTCAGCGCGTCGGAGACAGCATGGTTGTACACGGCAACGACCGGCTTGGAGCGGTCGAAGCCGAACCGGTCCATCGCATGCTGCCGCAGCACGTCGCGCTCGGCGTTGGTGCGGATCTCCATCGCGGAGACGTCGCCCTTGCCGCGCCACCAGGACGGCCGGCCGAGGTTGCCCTTGTTCCGCCAGGCCGTCAGCTCGGCGGCACGCTGGAGCTCCTTGCGGTGCGGCCACACGTACTGGTCGAAGTACTCGCCGATCTGCTTGGTCAGCTCACCGCGGTAGGTGAGGTCGCCTCGGCGGTTATCCGGAAACAGGGTGTACGCCTTGAACGTGCCGGTGCTCTGCACGTGTACGACCGGTACGTCGAATCGCTGCGCGGTCTCGACCGCGAGGCCCCAGTGGTTGTAGTCCACGTGGCTGGTGATCAGCGCCACCGGGTCGAGCCGGGTGAACATCGCGTCGTACAGCTGGGAGAACTTCTCGCTCCGGTCGCGGATGTGCCGGTACTGGGCGCTGGAGCGTTCCGCGGCATCGATCCGTGGGGCCTGGTAGACGCGGGCCGCGGTGGCGTGCACCAGGTCGTCGAACGCGGCGGGGTCGATCCCGGTGGTCAGGTCAGCGGACCTGAAGGTCTCGCCCGCGATCGTGAACCCGGCCGGCGGGTCGGCGCTGATCAGCCGATCGACGAGCGCATGGATGTCGAACACGTCCGCAGCGCCGTAGGCATGAGCGACCTTCGTGATCACGTCCGCGTCGAAGTACGTCCACAGGATCCGGAGCCAGTCCTTGTCCGCGCCGGTGTAGACCACCAGCTTGGCCGGCACGATCCGGCGCAGCGCGTTCGCGAGCGTGAGGTTGCGCAGCGTCACCCGCAGGTCCTGGCTCATCGCCTCGACCAGGATGACGCGGTCACCGTCCGGCAGCGTGTTGTTGCGCCAGAAGGTCGATGCTGTCGCGCAGAACGGCGTCAGCTCCTTGAAGTCCGCCACGCCTCGTTATACCAGCCCTTCCGATGCCCGTCGCGCCTTGGCGCGGGAGCCTATGGGTCGCCCGGGGTGGCGCTCAACCCCGCCCCTCAACCTGCCCCCTGACCCGCCCCCTGACCCGCCCATGGTGTCGGCGACCCGGTCGACCGGCGCGGGGGCACCTCGGACTGCCCCCGCGGCGGCAGGTCGGACGACGTCGGCATCACGATGTCCGGGAGCTCGTAGACCAGCACGGACGGCTCCTCGTGTCGCAGCACGGCCAGCTCGCCGAGTTTCTGCGTGGCCACCGGCCCGGCGAGCAGGTCGGCGTACACCCAGCGCACGCCGTACGCGATCCGCAGCGTCTCGATCAGCTGCGGGGTCGGCTCGCTGAACAGCTGCCTGATAGCCGCCGCGCGGTCCTGCCACGGCGACGGCTGGAAGTGGTACGTCAAGCCGTTGACGCCCTGCATCGCCAGCGCCTGCTGGGTGTACGCCCAGCCCTCCAGCAGGGTCCGGCGACCGGCGATCCCGCTGACGATGTAGCCGCGCGCGTCGCACGGCGGCTGCCGCCGGGCCGGCCAGCACGCAGTGTTACTGGCCACCACGTCGTCCTCGGCGGAGTTCTCCCGCAGCCAGAACGCGGCGCGCTGCTCGTCGGGATGCACCTGGTTGCCGGTGCCCCTGGCCGGGGTGACCCGGGGCAGCCCGCTGTTGACGATGTGGTCGCTGTACGCGTACGTCGACGGCAGTGTCATGCCGAACAGCGCGAGCGCCGCCACCGCCGCGCCGAGTCCCTTGAGCCGCGGCCGGACGAACCTGCGCAGCAGGAACCAGACGACCATCGCGACCATCGCCGAGCCGACCAGCACCGCCATCGGCCAGCCGAGGGCACCGATCATGTTCTCCCTGGACCCGAGTCGCGACGGCTTGACCCGCGCCGCGATCACCACCAGCCCCGCCCCGAGCGCCAGCCCGGTGAGAACGACCAGGACGCGGGTACGACGGGCCCGGCCGCGCAACGCCGACGTCAGCAGCCAGGCGGTACCGGCCGCGGCGAACGGCATCGCGCTGCGCGGGAAGTACGCCTCGCCGCCGGACGGGTGGTCGACCAGCAGCAGCCCGAGCCAGCCGGCGATCACGCAGCCGACCAGCCACCACGCGACCGGGTCCTTCCGGGTGCCGCGGTGGCCGAGCAGGCCGAATGAGGAGAACGTGCACAGCTGGGCGACGAACAGCGTCGCGGCCAGCACCAGGGCACCCCACATCGCCACGTTGTCACCGTCGGTGAGCGATAGCAGCGTCCAGCCGCCCCCGGACGGCATCGACTCGTCACCGGTCGCCGCGATGTAGTTCGGCGCCAGCCGCAGGAAGCCGAGCAGCCGGAACGCCGAGCCCGCCGTACTGCCGACCACCGCGACCAGCGTGACCGCGGCGAGCACCACCAGCAGCACGCCGGTGAACAGGCTGCGCCACGGGATCCGGCGCTTGCTGATCAGCAGGAAGAGCGCGGCCAGCCCGGTGCCGCCGAGCAGCAGCGGCACCGTGGTCGGCTTCGCGCCGCCGCCGACGATCAGCAGGCCGACGGTGAGGATCCAGGTACGGCGCGGGGCCGGTCCGCGGTACAGCTGGTCGATCAGCAGCACCGCGACGGCGGTGCCGACGACCACGCCATACACCAGCGAAGGGCTGTAGAAGCTCATCGTGCCGATGCCGATGGCGGCCGGGAACGCCCACACGTCGATGTACTGCGCGCTGCACAGCAGAGCCACCGCCATGACGCCGGCCCACCAGACCCGGGACACCTGCCGGGCCAGCGCCGCGAAGATCAGCAGCGACACCACGTGCATCGGCAGGATCCACAGCCGGAACAGCACCATCGTGGTCGGCGCGCCGGTGATGTCGCTGGCCGCCGCCATGTGCGCGTTCGCGAACCAGTGGTAGTCGAGCCGGTTGCCGGAGACCTGAGGCAGCTCGGGCGGGACGCTGCGGATCGCCTCGTTCACCAGTGACAGGTGGTACAGCATGTCCTGGTAGTAGGCGGTGCCGTCCGGCGGGACCGCGCTGGTGTCCAGCCCGAGATAGATGCCGAAGATCACCGACACGGTGACGCCGAGCGCGACCAGCCAGGTCCAGGTCACCGGCAGCGGCTTCGGGTCCGCGATCCGCCAGCCACGCCGGCGCAGCGGCGGGACGACGAGGAACAGCACCACCACCAGCGCCGGCCAGACGACCAGGTACTCCTGCAGGCCGAGCGAGGTGAAGATCGCCCAGCCGCCGATCTCGTAGGTCAGGCCGACGGCCGCGCCGAGGCCGATGTCCTCGGCCCAGTTGCCGGTGCTGCGCCACAGCGCCCGGAGCAGCAGCATCCCGGGCAGGATCACGCAGAGGAGGAAGTACGCGCCGTACGTGGCGATCATGTCGTCGGGTACGTCGAGCATCCGTAGCCCGGCGACGATGGTGGCGAGCGGGATCAGCCAGGGGAACAGCCGCTCGAGCGAAGCGACCAGCCGCTGGCCGCGGCGCGTCAAGACCGGCCTGCCGCCGGCTGCGCCGGATGCAGGGCGCTCGGACTTCTTGGCCTCGGGGAGCGTCGCCGCAGCACCGTCACGCTGTACCTCGGTACGGCGCGCGACAGTGCTGGGGTAGGAGAACTCCCCCATGCGGACAACACCCTTTCAAGCCGGATTCGCCCCCGCAGGCTACTGGACCAGTATTTCCTAGATGCGCAGCGGAGCGGACTTGTTGCGTGCTGCGGCGAGTTGATCGCCTAACCTCTGCGCATGGCAGACCGCATCCGGCGAGCCCGGCTCGCTCGGTTACTGCCCGGCGTGACCGTCCTCCTGCTGGCAGCCATGCTCGCAAACCGGCACACCCCCGCAGGGGTGGTCGGCTGGTTCGCCCTGTACGCGACCCTGGGGATCACGCTGCCCGGCGTGGTGCTGTACCGGCTGGCGACCCGCCGCCGGCGCAACCTGGCCGAGGACGTAGCGGCCGGCTTCTTCGTCGGCTCGGCGGTCCAGCTGGTCGTCTATCTCGCGGTGGCCCCGCTCGGGCTGCAGCGCTGGGCCTGGCTGTGGTTCGTCCCGGTGCTGCTGGCCGCCGGTGCGGTCAAGGGCTGGCGGCGGGTCTGGTGGGGTCGGGTGATCGAGCCGCTGTCACCGGTCGCGGGCTGGCTGCTGGCCGCCGCGTCCGCGGTACCGCTGCTGGTGGTGTTCGCGAACGGACCGGCGCGGTTCGCGCCCCCGTACCGGAGTCCCGGCAACCACGTCACCGACATGGCGTTCCACCAGGCCCTGATCGCGAGTGCGCGTCACGACTTCCCGTTGCAGGCGAGCTTCGTCAACGGGGAGCCGCTCGACTACCACTACTTCCTGCACGTGCTGCTGGCCTCGGTCTCCTGGGCGACCGGGATCGACCCCGCGTATCTGCTCTACACGCTGTACTGGATCCCGCTGGCGCTGGCCGGGAGCGTGCTCACCGCTGTACTGGTCCGGCGGATCCGGCCCGGCGATACCTGGGTCGGCCCGCTGGCGGTCCTGATCGCCGGGCTCGGCGGCACGATCCAGCCGTTCGCGGACGTGCCGGTGCCGCCCGAGATGGTCTCGATCGCCACGTACCTGAGCCCCACGCAGAACCTCGGCGGCGGGCTCGCCGTACTCCTCACCGTGCTGGCGATCGACCTCCTCCGCGGCGACGTACCGCGGACCGCCTGGGCGGTATGCGCGGTGCTGGCCGTCGCGGGGTCGGGGTCGAAGGCGACGGTCCTGCCGATCGTGCTGTGCGGGTTCGGCCTGGTGCTGCTGGTGCGGCTGGTACGGGACCGGCGGATCGACCGGACCGCCGCCGTCGGAATCGTCGGCGGGGTGGTGATCGCCGGTACGGCGACAGCGGTGATGTTCGGCGGCGAGTCCTACGGGCTGGAGGTCAGGCCGTTCCGGTTGTTCGCGCGGATCGCGCTCTACCGCGCGCTGGAGGATTCGCCGACCATCGCCATCGACACCCGGGCCCAGCTGCTCACCGCTGTCGTCACCTGCGGCGCGTGGCTGCTCGCCACCATCGGGCTGGTCGTCCTGCTCTGGGCCCGCGAGCTACGCCGCGATGTCGCCGTCGTGATGCTCGCGGGCTGCGCGATCGCCGGGTTCGCCGGGATGGTGCTGACGGCTCACCCGGGCGGCAGTGAGCTGTACTTCCACCGCACCGCGCTGCCGATGATCGGGGCGCTGGCCGCACTCGGACTGGCCGCACTCGCCGACCGGATACCCGGCTGGGGCGGCGTACTGGTCGCCGGATCGCTCGGGGCCGGTCTGGTCGCGGCCGTCGTCGCCCGGGCCCTGGTCGAGCGCAAGCCGGACCAGCCGCGACTCACCGACCGCGCCGTCGCCGATTCGCTGCTGCTGACGCTCGCCGCTCTCGGGCTCGCCGCCGCGCTGGTGACCGTCGTCTGGTGGCTGGTACGACGACGCCGGCTCGGCCCTGTCGCCACCATCGCCGCGGTCGCGGTGGTCGGGGTGTGCACGGCCGCGGGGATCCTGCCGGCCCTGCAGACCGTGGTCGCCGACTCCGGCGCAACGGCCGCGATGTTCGCACCGCGCGAGACCGGCGGCCCGACCGCGACGGCCGCGGCCGCCGCACGCTGGCTGAAGAACAACAGCGCGACCGGTGACCTGGTCGCGACCAACGGGCACTGCACCCGGCGCTGGCGGGCCGGCTGCGACTCGCGGCACTTCTGGCTGGCGGCACTGACCGAGCGTCACATTCTGGTCGAGGGCTGGTCGTACACCGGCCGGACCATCCAGCGCGCGGCCGAGACGGGCACGTCGTACGCGATCCAGCCGTACTGGGACCAGCAGCGGCTGCGCGACAACGACGCGGCATTCCGGACACCGTCCGCGGCCACGGTCGGCACGCTCCGCGACACCTACGGCGTGCGCTGGCTGTTCGCCGACACGACCTACTCGACGGTGCCGCCGTCGCTGGGCCGGTTCGCCACCCTGCGGTACAGCAAGCCGGGCGTGCGGATCTACGAGCTGCGCTGAACCAGGTCGAGCAGCTGGTCCGCGACCCGGGCCCGGCCCTTGCCGTCGACCAGCCGCCACCCCGCGGACGCCAGCCGGGCCCGCTCGGCCGGGTCGGTCAGCAGCCGGCGCAGCACCGGAGCCGCCGATCCCGGGTCCGAGCGCAGGTCGGACAGGACGCCGACGCCGGCCGCGGCACCGGTCGCGATCGTGCGCTCATACCCCATCACCTGGTTGTCCGCCACGCAGACCAGGCCCGCAGTGGCGCCCAGGCAGAGCAGCTCCCACGTCGAGGTCCCGGACGCGCTCAGCGCCAGGTCGGAGCCGACAACGGCCGCGGCCAGCTGGGAGGTCGGGCCGGTCGTGTCGACCCGCTGGCCGGGTCCGAGCGCGACCGCCTCGATCGCCTCCACCAGCTCCGGGCGCGGCGCCACCACGGTGGCCTCGAACGGGACCCCGGTCGCGGCCAGCGCCGCCACCACGTGCGGCCCGGCGCCGAACGCGTCGGTGCCGCCGAAGAACGCGAACACCCGCGGGACCTCGTGACCGTGCGTGGCGATGCCGGGGGTGTCGGCCGGACGGCGTGACAGGACATCGCTGCGCAGCAGCACGTAGTCCAGGCCGGCCAGCCGGGTCGCGCCCGCGGGCAGCCGCGGGTCGTCGAGCTCGGAGCCGAGGTTCTGGTCGACGAACACGTCCGCCTCGGCACCGCGCAGCTCGCCGTCCACGATCGCCAGCGTCGTCAGCCCGGAGCGTCGTACGGCCTCGTAGACGTAGTCGTCCAGGTCGTAGCTGTCGAACACCACGGCATCCAGACCCAGCCGGCCGAACAGCTCCAGATGCTCGGCGGGAGTCCAGACCGCCGGTTCAACCGCGATGTCGCGGGAAAGAATCTGGTCGTTCGCCCACGGCACGGTATGGCTGTCGCAGACGAACACGACCTCCGCGCCGCGGTCGAGCAGCTCCTCGGCGAGGGCCAGGGAACGCATCACGTGCCCGACTCCTCGCTGTGGACCTACGTCACAGCGCACTCCGATCCGCGGCCCGGGGCGAGTCACGGCGGGAATCACGGGGAGAATCTAGCCTGCGGGCATGAAAGACTGCCTACTCAGGGTGTTCGAGTGGGCAGTGGGTGAACGCGGTCGACCGATGGAGTGATGGATGGCGATGAGGGGCATGAGCGTCGGGAGCGCGGCGCTCACCGGTGTCCTGGTCACCTCCGTCACCCTCTCGGCGTGCGGTTTGTGGGCACTGGCCGGCAACTCGAAGGGCAGCTCGGCGCGGGCCGAGCCCCCGGTGGTGGTGACCGCGACGCAGCCGCGGACCGGTGTGGTGGGCGACCTGGCCGCACCGATCGTGACGATGCTCGCCGAGTCCCGGGCCAAGGCCACCGCGCAGCAGCCTGTCACCAAGCCGAAGCCGACCTCGAAGCGGGCGAAGCCGCAGCCGCGGGACGTGATCCGGATCATGCCGCTCGGTGACTCGCTCACCAAGGGTGCCGGCGACGGGATGAGCTCCCGCTGGTCCACCGGGTACCGCCGCGACCTGTACAACCGGCTGACCGCGGCCGGGCTGCGGGTCGACTTCGTCGGCTCCCAGCGCTCCGGCGCCACGGACCCGAACCACGAGGGCCACTCCGGCTGGGAGATCAGCCACGTCTCCCAGAACGCGGCCCGCTGGGTGAAGGCCTACAAGCCGGACGTCGTGCTACTGATGATCGGCACCAACGACATCAACCACCGCACCGACCTGCCCCGCGCACCGGCCCGGCTCGGCCTGCTGATCGACCGGATCCTGGCCGCACGGCCGGGTGTCCAGGTGATGGTGGCGACGATCCCGGCACGGCGCCCGATCTCCAAGCTGGCGCCCGCGACCGCGGCGTACAACCGGGGCGTGATCCAGCAGGTCGCCGAGCGCTGGCGCAGCGGCAAGCCGGTCTCGATCATCCCGATGCACGTGCTGCGGACCACGCCCACCGACTACTACGACGCGGTGCACCTGAACCGCTGCGGCTACCAGAAGCTGGCGTTCGTCTGGTACCTCTACCTGCGCCGCAGCGCCGCCCTGAACCCGAAGGGCCGGCCCTGGCCGACCGGCGCCGATCCACTCCGGCACGCCCTCTGCCCCAGGCGCTGAGTACGGGCACGCCGGGCGGGCCGCTATCGTACGGTCGGGCGCCCGAACGGTCTGATGCTGCAGTGTGGACACTGTAGGGTCTCGCCCCATCTGTGTCTCGTAGATCTTGGTCTTGAAGAAGGGTTCGAAACGACGTGTCCATCCTCACCGGCTCCGACATCCTCGTCACCGGAGGTACCGGTTCCTTCGGCAAGGCCTTCATCCGCAACGCGCTCGAGCGCCTGGACCCGAAGCGGATCATCGTCTTCAGCCGGGACGAGCTGAAGCAGTGGGAGGTCCGCCAGATGTTCGGCGACGACCACCGGCTGCGCTGGTTCATCGGCGACATCCGGGACCGGGACCGGCTGAACCGCGCGATGCACGGCGTCGACTACGTCGTGCACGCCGCCGCGCTGAAGCAGGTCGACACCGCTGAGTACAACCCGTGGGAGTTCGTGAAGACGAACGTGATCGGCTCACAGAACGTGATCGAGTCCACGATCGACTCCGGCGTCAAGAAGGTCGTCGCATTGTCGACGGACAAGGCGTCCAGCCCGATCAACCTGTACGGCGCCACCAAGCTGACCGCCGACAAGCTGTTCATCACTGGCAACCACTACGCGGCGTCGTACCCGACCCGGTTCGCGGTGGTCCGGTACGGCAACGTGATGGGCAGCCGCGGCTCGATCATCCCGAAGTTCCGCGACCTGCACGCTCGGGGCGAATCGCTGCCGATCACCGACCATCGGATGACCCGGTTCCTGATCACGCTGCCGGAGGCGGTCCAGTTCGTGGTCGACTCGTTCGAGCAGATGCAGGGCGGCGAGCTGTACGTGCCGCGGATCCCGTCGATGAAGATCACCGACCTGGCGCAGGCGATCGCGCCGGGCGCGAAGATGCACGACGCCGGCCTGCGCCCGGGCGAGAAGCTGCACGAGGAGATGATCAGCCCGGAGGAAGGCCGCCGTGCGCTGCGGCTGCGTGATCCAAATGGGGCAGACCGGTACGTGCTGCAGCCGGACCTGGCCACCTGGGGCTACGTGGCACCGGAGCACGGCGAGGCGGTGCCGGAGGGCTTCCACTACACCTCCGACAACAACGACCAGTGGTACTCGATCGACGAGATCACCAAGATCCTGGAGTCCGATGTCTGACCGGATGCTCCCGTACGGGCGGCAGTCGATCAACGACGACGACATCGAAGCGGTCGCCGCGGTCCTGCGCGGCGACTGGCTGACCACCGGTCCCGCCGTCAGCGCCTTCGAGGAGGCGGTCGCGGAGGTGTCCGGCGGGCACCCGGCGGTGTCCTGCACCTCGGGCACCGCGGCGCTGCACATCGCGTACGCCGCGCTCGACATCGGGCCGGGTGACGAGATCGTCACCACTCCGATGACGTTCGTGGCGACCGCGTCCGGTGCCACCCTGCTCGGCGCGAAGGTGGTCTTCGCCGACGTCGAGGAGGACACCGCGCTGATCGACCCGGCCATCGTGTCGGAGCTGGTGACCGAGCGGACGAAGGTCGTCGCGGCTGTGGACTACGCCGGTCATCCGTGCGACTACGACGCGCTGCAGCCGATCGCGGACCGGGTCGGCGCGAAGACGCTGGACGACGCCGCGCACTCGATCGGCGGCACCTACCGTGGCCGCCCGGTCGGAGACCTGGCCGACGTGACGACGTACTCGTTCTTCCCGACCAAGAACCTGACCACCGCCGAGGGCGGTGCCGTGGTGGCCAAGGACGCGGACATCGCACGCAGGGCCAAGGAGTTCCACAACATCGGGCTGATGCGGGACCCGCAGCGGTTCCGGATCACCGACGAGGGTCCGTGGCACCAGGAGGTGCACGAGTTCGGGCTGAACTACCGGCTCACCGACGTCGGTGCCGCACTCGGCCTGTCCCAGCTCAAGCGGTTGGCCGGCTTCAAGAAGCGCCGGGCGGAGATCACCGCGCGCTACAACGAGGCGTTCGCCGGTGTCGACGGACTTCGTACGCCGCCGCAGCGCGACGATGTCGACCCGGCATGGCATCTGTACCCGGTCCGCGTGCTCGGTGGCCGCCGCCGTGAGGTGTTCGAGAAGCTGCGCGCGTCCGGCATCGGGGTGCAGGTCAACTACATCCCGGTGCACTGGCACCCGGTGTTCGAAGATCTGGGCTACAGGCGCGGGATGTGCCCGAACGCGGAGCAGTTCTACGCCGAGGAGATCTCGCTCCCGATGTTCCCGGACCTCACCGACGCCGACGTCGACCGCGTCATCGACACCCTGACCGCCCTGGTCTCATGACACCCGCCTGAGGAAGATCGCCCCGTCGGGCGCCGGCAGCCTGTCGGACTCGGCAGCGGCGGCGAGCGCCTCGACGACCGCGCCGACGAAACCGTCGTCGAGGGGAAACGTCACCGTGCTGAGGTAGATCAGTCCGGCATGCGATCGTCCGGCGGCCTTCCACGAGCTGTCGATCACCGCGAAGTCCTTCAGGTCGAGCGTCACGACGATCCGTTCCTGCGCCGCAGCCTCGACGAGCAGATCCTCGTCGGACCTGCCGATCAGACCAGCGACAGCCTTCACCGCGACGACGTCGTGGCCACGGTCGACGAGCCGTGCTGCGATGACCGGGGACAGCATCTCGTCGAGCATCGCACGCAGCTTCACCCGCCCAGCAGTTCCTGCCCACGCCGCCACTCGTCCTCGAACGTCCGCTCGAAGCGCTGCGCGTCGGCGATCCACGCGTCGATCTCGCCGGGATACGCCGACCAGTAGCTGATCGCTATCCGGAGCTCACGGTCGGACACGCCCGTGTTCGTCCGCACCAGTGCCAGAACGCCCTCGGAGTCGAGCTCGGGCATGGCTTGGCGAGTGTTCCGGATCGCGCGAATGATCTCCCAGACGTCCGGTCCCGCCACGATGACGGCACGACGCCCGCTGGCGCCGTCACGGAAGAAGATGCCGGGATGCTCAGCCATCCGTAGCGCCTCGTCGACGAAGCGGTTCGCCTCCGTCGACTGTGATGTCCCCGGATGTGCCGCGACGTAGGCAGCGAGTCGCGCGAGGACTCCCTCGTCGAACCGGACCGAGCGTGGCTGACTTCGCGGCATGCCTACAGTGTAGTCAAGCGTAGTGAGTTCGCTCATGCTGGAAGAATACGGTTTTCTTGTCCGGGCACTGCCTGGACATCCACAGACCAGAGATGCGACGACGCATGGACAGCAAGGGAGACGGCGTGAGCGCCGCGGCCGAGGGCCAGACGGAGGTTGCGCCGGTCGAGCAGCCGGAGACGCGGGCAGTGCTGTTGGGGGCGGAGCTGCTGAACTGGTCCGACCTGGAGCCGCTCAATGCGGAGCCGCCGCTCGGCGGGCCGGCTGCGCTCGAGCTGCTCGGCGCCGTGCTGACCGGTGCACAGCACGTGCTGCTCGCCGGGCCGCACACGCTCGAGGTGATCGGGTACGTCGCCGAGCGGGCCGGGTCGCTCGATGTGCTGCTGCGCTCGTTCGCAGACGCCGAGTCGGTCGCCGAGCGGTACGACGCACGGGTGTTCGCCGGCGGGCTGGACCGGTTCGGGGCGGAGCACGGCGAGGCCTCGTACGACGTGATCGTCGCGCTGGACGGCATACCGAGGCTGGCCGGGCCGGACACGCCCGAGCTGGTGTGGTCGGACGCGGTCGCGCAGCTGCGGAAGCGGCTCGCGCCGGGCGGCGTACTGCTGCTCGGTGCGGCGAACCCGTTCGGGCTGGGCCGGCTGCTCGACGTACCGCGGCTGCCACGAGACGACGAGTGGGGCCGGGACGTGGAGGCGGGTGGCGCACCGCCCGCGGGCCTGGCCGCTGTCAGGGCCGCACTGGACGGGACCGGGCTCGCCACTGTGGCGGCGTACTGCCTCTTCCCGGGCACGACCAGCCCGGAGCTCGCCCTGACCGACCCCGCCGGACCGGGCGACGCGGCGCCGGTCGCGCGTGCGGTCGCGCGGCACCATGCCGGCGGGCCGAAGCTGTCCGACCCGTACCGGACCGCGTACGACGCGGTCGCGGTCGGGCTCGGGACCGCGCTCGCGCCCGGGTACTGGTTCGTGCTCACCGACAATGCCGGCCGGGACCTGCCGGAACGGCTCGGCACACCCGCCGTACCCGGTGAGCTGGTCGAGGAGCGGCTGCTCGCTGCCACCCGGGCCGACGACCACCAGGCCGTACGCCAGGTCGTCGCGGAGTACGTCGACTGGCTGCAGACGCAGGACCACGGCACCGCTGCAGCCGCCGCGACCGACAACGTGCTCGCGGACGGCACGTCGTACACGCTGCTGGCCGAGGACCCGGAGGCGCCGGGCGGGACGCACAGCCAGCTCGCGGTCCGGCACCTGGCCGGGTTCGTGACCCGGTCGATGGCGGCCGGCGTCCGGCAACCGTGGAGTGCCGGCGGCACCCCCCGGGCGCTGACCGAGCGGCTGGCCGCGATGGCCCGGATCGAGGTCGACGACGCGCTGTGGGAGGCCGCCGGGGTCGCGGACGCCGCGGTCACCCCGCAGGGCCACGTCGAGCAGCTGGCCACGATCGAGCGGCTGACCGCCGAGCTGGCCGAGGCCAGGGCCCAGGTGGACTGGTTCGAAGGTCAGCTCGACAAGCTGCGGAAGTCCCGGTCGTACCGGGTCGGTCGCGCAATCGTCAGTCCGCTGCGGGCCACCTACGGCAAGCTTCGCACCCGTCTTCGTTAGGCTTCTGAACTATGCACCACGCGAACCACTTCTACGGTCATGCCCACATCATGGCCGACTACGCCGGACTCGAGTACCCGCCGCGCATCTGGGGCTACCTCCAGCACGGCTGGAACATCCTCGACGGCTTCGCGCACGGCACCGAGTTCGTCGACGGCATGCCGCTGTTCGTGTGGTCTGACGGCGTCCGCCGGCGCGGCTGGTCGATGGGCCGGCGCAACTACTACGTGATCGGCTCCCCGTGGAGCTATCTGCTGAAGCTGCACCCCGAGCTGGCCACGCCGGCCCCGGACGCGGCGGGCACCATCCATTACCCGTTCCACGGCTGGGAGGGCCAGCACGTGCTCGGCGACCACGGCCGGATCGTGAGGTCGATCAACGAGCACGAGGAAGGCCCGATCACGGTCTGCCTGTACTGGAACGAGTACCGCAACGCCGACATCCGGCACGTGTACGAGAACGCCGGGTTCCGGGTCATCACGCACGGCTATCGCGGCCTGTACTGGCGCAAGACCGACGAGAACTTCCTGCTCAAGCAGCTCACCGAGGTCCGCCGGCACAAGCGGGTCGCGTCCAACCGGCTCAGCTCCGCGGTCCTGTACGGCGCCTCGGTCGGCCTGCAGCCCGGCGTGTACGGCGACCCGATGCTGCTGCAGAACGAGCACCCGGCGTTCGGCGGCGTGGCCCGGATCAAGCGGATGTGGCCGGAGATGAACCTGCCGTTCGTGCCGATGGACGTCGCGAAGGCTTTTACTGATACCGAGCTCGGCAACGACTACCTGGCCAGCCCGGAAGAGATCCGTGAGCTCTTCCGCTGGAAACTCAACTAGAAAGCCATTGATGACCGCATCGGAAACACAGGAGACGCTGTCCTCCCGGATCACCCTGCTGGGCGGGGAGATGCTGAACTGGTCGGACCTGACCGGCAGCTCGGGCCAGGGCCCGTTCGCCAGCCCGCTGGTCGTGCCGATCCTGTCCCAGCTGCTGAACAAGTCGACCACCGCGCTGATCGTCGGGCCGACGGCGCCGTGGCTGCTGGAGCGGTTGTCCGACCAGGTCGGGTCGCTCGACATCGTGGTCCGGTCCTGGCCGGACGCGCATGCGCTGAACCTGCGGTTGAACGGCAAACCGGTGCGGATCTTCTGCGGCGGTTTCGAGAAGTTCGCCGAGCCGGCCGGCAGCTACGACGTGGTGCTGGCGATGGACGGCATCCCGCGGGTGTTCAGCGCGGACAGCGAGGACCTGCCGTGGCTGGACACACTGCACAGGCTGCGTGACCTGGTGAAGCCGGGCGGGCGGCTGGTGCTCGGCGTGACCAACGGGCTCGGCCTGGACGCGATGCTGGACGCCGACAGCTCGGTGAAGCCGCCGACCGACGACATCTGGGCGACCAACAGCCAGATCGAGCTGGAGGCACCGGCCGGGCTGGACGCGGTCCGGGCCGCCCTGGCCAGCGCCGGGCTGAGCACCGACCAGCACTACGCGGTCTACCCGCAGGCGACCAAGACCTCGCTGATGGTGCACGAGCGGGTGCTGTCCGGCCATACCGGCGACGAGGTGCTCGCCATCTTGGCGTCGTCCGCGTTCGCGCAGGGCCTGGGCGCCCGGCCGGTGCTCACCGACCCGCGCCGGATGGCCCGCGAGATGATGCGCCACGGCACCGGGCTGAGCCTGGCGCCGGGCTGGCTCTTCGTCACCAGCGCCGAGTCGCCGGACGCCCGGCCGCCCGCCGGGCCGGACCAGGGGACGGACGAGGACGGCGACTTCGGGTACCCCGACGCGCTGATCACCGACAACCTCGAGCACCCGTACTGGGCCATCGTGTCGAAGCTGTCCCGGGACGCCGACGGGCACTGGCAGCGGTCACTGGTCAAAGTCGGCCGCTCGACCTCCAGCCGGGCCTCCGGTCACCTGCAGCGCGAGCCGTCCAAGCTCGCCGGCTCGGTGCCGGAGGGCACGCTGCTCGAGGAGCAGTTCCTCACCGCGTGCAGGCACGACGACCTGAACGCGCTGCGCCGGCTGGTCCGCAGCTACGCCCAGTGGCTGCACGACACGGCCGAGCTGAAGCCGTGGACCGACCCGTGGTCGGCGAACTCGAGCGCCGACGAACGGCTGGTGATCCCGGGCGGCGCCGTGTTCGCGACGTTCGAGAACGTGATGTACGACGGCAAGCGGATGGCAGTGCTGGACGGCAGCTGGAACACCACCCTGCAGGTGCCGTACGAGATCGCGCTGACCCGTGCGCTGCGCCGGTTCGGCTACCGAGTGCTGGCCGGCGGGCTGCGGCACCCGTGGCCGTCCGGGATGTCGCCGAACCGGCTCACCGTGACGCTCGCCTCGATGGTCGGCGTCACCGTCACCCCGCACCTGCTGGAGCGGTCCGCCCGGCTCGAGGTCGAGCTCGAGGGACAACAACGCAACAACACAGAAGCCGGCGACCAGCAGCTCTACTTCGAGCTGCAGACCATGGGCGAGCAGCCGATGGGCACCGAGCCGGGGCAGCCGCGCGGCTACCGCGAGGCGCTGGCCACCGTCGGGCGGCTGTCCACCGAGCTGGCCGAGGCGCAGAGCCA
>Ga0114129_10000663_pt1 | contig 43174 bp, 50 predicted proteins | sample RhiMetdeltSRZDD1_FD_80071 | JGI IMG/M metagenome (GOLD analysis project Ga0114129, IMG submission 80071) | Populus rhizosphere microbial communities from Tennessee, USA - Rhizosphere MetaG P. deltoides SRZDD1 (version 2) (version 2) | ecosystem: Host-associated > Plants > Roots > Rhizosphere >...
CGATCTCGAGCATCCGCGCATTCTTCTACACGAACATCTGTTCCTATAATGAACGCGTGCGCGCCGAGTACCGCGAGGAGCCCTGCAAGTCGGCCCTCAACCGCGTGCGGGGCATGATGTTCGACTGGTCGCTCAACCCGTATATGGGCTGCGTCCACCAGTGCACCTTCTGCTACGTCCGCGCATTCGAACGGCGCGCCGAACGCCCCTCCGACGACCGGTACGGCACCTCCATTCGAGTCAAGATCAACGTCGCCGAGGTGCTGCGGCGCGAGCTCGCGCGGCCGAGCTGGGCGCACGAACAGGTCGTCGTCGGCGCAGCCACGGATCCGTATCAGCCGGCGGAGGGCCGCTACCGGCTGACGCGCTCCTGCATCGAGGCGCTGGCGGACGCGCACAACCCCTTCGGCATCATCACGCGCGGGCCGCTGATCCTGCGCGACCTGGACGTGCTGCAGGAAGCATCCCGGCGCGCAAGCGTCGGAGTCACCTTCTCGGTGCCGACGCTCGACGAGCGCATCTGGCGCACGACCGAACCGGGAACCGCACCGCCGCGTCAGCGGCTCCGCGTGCTGAAGCGCCTCGTGGACGGCGGGATCAATGCATCGGTCGGAATGGCGCCGATCCTCCCCGGGATCTCGGACAAGCCGGAGTCGCTGCGCGAGGTCGTGAGGGCCGCGCGCGAGGCCGGCGCGACCGGAGTGTGGGCGAACGTCCTCAACCTCCGACCGGGCACGCGGGAGCACTTCCTCGCGCATCTGGCGGAGGACTGGCCGGAGGAGGCCGAGCGGTACGAGCGCCTCTACGCGCGCCGCGTTTACCTCGGAAAGGACGTGACCGGGCCGGTGCAGGCCGCGGTCTCCGAGCTTCGACGCGAGTACGACATCTCCGACCGGCGGAGGAAGAAGCTTGCGCCACCGCCCGAGCCCGAGCAGCTCTCGTTGGCTGTCTAGAATCGCGCCGATGGCGGAGGACGGCCACCTCCTGTTCGTGTGGAAAACGACGGGCTACGAGCTCGTCGAGCGCCCGGGCGACGCTCCGAGCATCGGAGATTCAGTGCAGGTCGATGAGCAGACGCAGTGGGTCTGCAAGATTGGGCCGTCCCCGCTCCCGGGCGACAACCGCCTGTGTGCCTACCTCCAGCCTTGAGCTGAACCGCGCCGCAGTGTTGCCGGCTACGCGGCGGCGGTCTCGGCCGCAGTGAGTCCGAGGACGAGCGCGGTCGCGAGGCCGCTCGCGTAACCGCCCGCCGCGATCCCACCGGCGTCCACTCCGGCTGACAGCAAACCCTCGATCGCGTTCCCCGCGTCGTCGAGCACACGAGCTCGCTCGTCCACCCTCAAACCGCCCACCGTGTACGTGATGCCGGCGGCGACGTGGACGGCGTAGCGGTAGGAGTCGGGCAGCTCGAATCCAAGCTCGCCTGCGGTCAGCACGGTTCCTCCCGCCTCGCGCGCGTCGTCGATCATGTCCAGGACTGTGCGGCCGCGGATCTCGATCTCGAGCGTGGGCTCGTCCACGGCGTACCAGGCGCGCCCCCCCGGTTGCCGCGCGATCGCCTGGACGAGGTCGGTCTCGGCCCAGGAGACGGGATGGGGGGCGAACTCCTCACCCACCTCGTTGAGGACGAGGGCGTACGTGCCGTACAGCTGCGCGAGCTCGACGAAGCGCGACTCGGGGATCTCGGCCGGCGGAGCGGGCATCGCCCGGCCGTAGAACTCGTTCATCCCCGTGGATAGTGAGCCGCCGCGTTCGAGTCCGAGCCGCAGGCCGTCACCCGTACTCCAGCGATTGGCGCGGTGGAGGAGAGGCTCGGTCGTGATGTGGCGCCGGACCAGATCCGGATCCCCTTGGAAGCCGCCCGTCGCGAGCAGCAGCGGGCCGTCTGGCTGAGGGACCGCCGTCTCCAGCCGGACGTCCCCCGCGGCTCTCAGGAGAACGTCTGTCAGTCCCTCGGGGTCGAAACGCTTGCCGATCGTGCGCGGATTCCCCGTCTCTTCCCATACCACCGGCGCGCCGAGCGACTCGATCCAGGCGAGGGCGTCGTCGAAGCGCTCGATGACGAGCTGCTGGAGGCGCGGGTCACCGCCGGGGCACTCCGCGCGGAAGTCGTCGAGCGTGCGGTAGCGCCAGACGACGCAGCTCGACAAAAGCATCGACCCGCCCGGCCGGGCCCCCTTCTCATAGACAACCGGAGCCAGCCGGAGCTCGCGAGCGCGCGCGGCGGCGCACAGACCCGCCATCCCGGCACCGGCGATATCGAGGCTACGGCCCGCCATCAACACCCCTGACGCGTCTGGGGCGAGGCTGGCAAGGGAGGCGAGACGAGAGGCGAGGACAGTACAAGTTCAGTACGGCCGGGGCTCGAGGGCGACGCATCCCGCGGCCAGCATCGTCAGGCGTCGGCGGAGCCGGGCTTCGCCCGGTGAAGCCGAACGCCGTCCAGTCACGTCAGGGCGAAGCCGGGCTTGTGCTCGACGTACTCGAGCTTCACGCGCTCGGGGCCCCAGACGAAGACGGCGTAGGTATTCGCGGCGTCCACGACCTTGTCGATCTCGACGCCGAGTTGCTTCGCCTCGTCGATGTGCTCGCTCGCGGACTCGACTCTCATGGCCAGGTGGTTGAGCAAGGGACGCTCCGGCTCGGCGGCGTCTCCGGGGTGGAACTCGACGAACGCGCCTCCGACTTCGACGCGGTCGTTGCCCGACGGCCCGCGCTCGGCTTCGTTGAAGCCGAGCGGCTCGTATGCCTCCGCCGTCCCGGACGGATTGGCCGAGTAGAGCGCGACGTGATCGAGGTCGTACTCGACCGGGGTCTCGGCCTCGACCAGGCCGAGACGAAGTCCTTCGTGGATGTCGAAATACGCCTCGCCATCACGCGGCCGATCCACGTCGACGTCGTCGGGGATGTCGGACAGCGCCTGCCCGAGGTCGGAGACCCGGAGCGCGACGTGCTTGAGCTGGCCTCGCTCTCGCGGCCCTTCCTCGGCGAACAGCGTGAGCTTTCCACGGCGCGCGTCGGACCCGACGAGCGTGAAGTCGTCCGTGCGGTCGACGATGTGCATCCCCACATTGCCCGTGAGGAAGTCGGCGATGCGGTCACGCTCTGCAACCCAGAGCGCGACATGGTCGAGGGTCTGCGGCCTCACAGTGTTAGAGCATAGTTAGATCAAGAGGCCGGGCCGGTGGACGGCCGGGGGGAACCCGGAGGTTCCCCCGCTGCTCCGTTGCGTGCTACTTGCGCCGGTCGACCGCTCGCTGCAGCTGCGCCTTGTTCATCTTCGAGCGTCCCTGGATGTTCATGCGCTTGGCCTCGTTGTAGAGCTGTTCCTTGGTTCGGCCACGCGGGCGGTTCGTGCCCGAGCGCTGCCCGCCCCGCCGGCCCGAGGACATGTCGCGGCGCGACGTGCGCGAGGACGACTTGGCTTCGCCGCTACGAGCGCGTTCTTTGTTGACGGTGCGCGCGGCGATCTCCTTCGCGCGCTTGGTCGAGGCGCCGCGGCTCTTGGCGCTGTCCTTGACGTGCTCGTACTGACGTTCTCTCTTGTTGCTCCACGACTTCTGCGGCATCGAAAGAACCTCCTTCGTCGTAAGCCGTTCGCCCCGCATGTGCCCTTTTGGGCTCGTTTCAATCGCGGCACGCGTGCGCGAAACGGCACGAAGTCGCCAACACCGTTCACATGCACAATCGGCATGAAATCGGCGCACAGATGCGCATGTTTTCGAGATAGGCTCGCCGGTGGGAGGCGGGTGGACGAACCTCCCCACCCAGGGTGGGGAGATAGAAGAACTCAGGATTCGAGCGGTGGGTTCTGGACGTTGTGCTCGGTGGCGTAGTCGTTCACGAGCCCGTTGATGACGTCGAAGCCGTCGCTGTACGCGTAGTTGATCTTGACGAAGGGGTCCCACTTCTCGGGGAGGGCATCCTCCGGGAAGATCGCGTCGACCGGGCACTCCGGTTCGCACGCCCCGCAGTCGATGCACTCCTCCGGATCGATCACGAGGATCCGCTCGGCCTCGTGAATGCAATCGACGGGGCAGACGTCGACGCAGGACAGGTCTTTGATGTCGATGCAAGGCTCGGCGATGATGTACGTCACGGCCCTAACTCTAACGACGCCCCTGGCACGGGCTTTAGGCCTGGATGAGCTCTTCCACGACCTGGGGAGCACGCTCCACGAGCGCCGACTTGGCCAGCACCTGGTCGAACCCGGCAGTGTGTGCCGCTCGCAGACCGGCCGTGTCGGTGTGATTCGAATACCCCACGATCGGCACCTCGGGATACGTGTCCGCAACCTCGTCCGGATCGATCCGCGCGATGTCCGCGATTACGATGTCCGGCGGGTCGATGCTGTCGGTCGTGACCAGATGATGGCCGTCGAGAAGTCCTTCGAGCTTGCCTCGGAAGTACAGGTCGACCCCGACCAGCAGGACCGTTGCCACGAGCGGAGCGTAACATCCTCCCCATGCCGTTTGTGACCGTAGCGCGTGTCGAGGAAGTGCCTCCGGGCACGGTCGCACACGTCCGCGCCGGCGAGGAGGAGATCGCCGTCGCGAACGTCGAGAACGAGTTCTACGCAACGCAGGGGCACTGCCTCCATCTCCAGGGCCCGCTCGGAGAGGGAGAGCTCGACGGGACGTTTCTTAGATGCCCGTGGCACGGCTGGACGTACGACGTGCGCACCGGCTTGAACGATTTCGATCACGCGATCGAGCTCCGTACCTACGAGGTGCGCGTCGAAGACGGCAAAATCCAGGTCTCAGTCTGAGCTCCTCTCCGAGGGGCTGGAGCTGATCCGCGGCGGCGAGTACTTCGCGGCGCATGAAAAGCTGGAGGACGCCTGGCGGGCGTCCGCGCCAGAGGAGCGCGACTTCTTCCAGGGGCTCGTCCACGTCGCGGTGGCCTGGTACCAGGCGGGCCGTGGCAACCGCACCGGCTCCGAGCGCCAGTTGGAGAAGGCCAAGCGGAGGCTCAGCCCGTACGCACCGGAACACCGAGGGGTCGACGTGGCGGCCATGCTGCGGGAGGTGGAGGAGGCGGCGGCCGTGGTCGCCGGCGGCTCGCTCGAGCTTCCTAGACCCCTAGCCCGAAGAGGTTGAGGAAGCGGTTGAGGCCCACGCGCAGCCACCAGATCCGGTCGAAGAACAAGAGCAGGCCAAGCGCGACCAGCACCGCCCCTCCCGCCACGCTCAGGATCCGGTAGCGGTCGCGGAGCCAGCGGAACGTCCCCATCGCCTTCGCGAACGAGACACCCGCGAGCAAGAAGGCGAAGGCGAGGCCGAGCGAGTACGCGAGGAGCAAGGCAGCGCCCTTGGCCAACGCCGAGGTGCCGCCCGCCAGGACGAGCACACCGGCGAGTACGGGGGTGATGCACGGGGCTGCGCAGGTCGCAAAGGCGGCGCCGAGGAGCGCACGAGAGCCGGTTTTGCGTGCCCCACCGATCAACCCGGCGCCCACCAGGCTCTTGGGGAGCGGCAGCAATCCCATCAACGCGAGCCCGACCACGATGAGGATGAAGCCCCCGATCTCCTGCTGCGTTCGCACCGGCAGCGTGGTCGCGATCGCAGTCGCAGCGACGCCGAGCGCCACGAACACGATCGTGAAGCCCGCGAAGAACGGAAGGCTCGAGACCGTCACGCGCCTGGCTATCCCGGGTCGGCCGAGCTGGTCAGCATCGACCGCGGAGACGGTGGCGAGGTACCCGGGAACGAGCGGAAGGACGCAGGGCGTGATCACCGACGCGAACCCGGCCCCGAACGCAACCAGGAGCCGGACGATCATTCGAACCGGGCGAGCTCGTCCTCGAGCCGGCGCTCCACGTCCGGATCGAGGGGTGCGCGGCCGTTCTGCGCCGGGCCGCCACCGGCCGGCGCGGGCTCGCGGGAGCGGCTCCAGCGCCATGCATAGACGCCGATCACGGCGCCGCCCCCAACGAGCAGCACGAGCGGGAGCACCCATGCGAGCAAGCCGAATCCGCTGGCCGGCGGTGCGGCCCGGATGCCGGGCCCGAACTGCGCGACGAGTTTGTCCATGATCTCGGTACGGGTATCCCCCGCCTCGATCCGCTTGACGATGAAGGCGCGGATCCGATTGGCTGCTGGAGACTCCGACATGTCGAGCGGCGTCTGGCACGTCGGGCACATGAGCTGCCCCTCGAGCTCGTGCAGGGTCGGATGCTGCTCGCTCGCCACCGCGAACGGCACGCCGACGACCAGCGCGGCCAGCAGTACGGCGAACGCTCTCACGACTGCATCGCCGTCTCGATCCCCTGGATCAGCTCGCGATGGCTGACACGCCCGGAGATGTGCTCGCCGACGAGCTTGCCGCTGCGGCCGACGAAGAAGGTCTCGGGGACGCCGGTCAAGCCGTATTTCGCGACAACCTCGCCTGGGCCGTCGTGCACGAGCGGATACGTCATCCCGTACTTGCGCGCGAACGCGCGGGCGTCGCTCGAGAGGTCCTGCTGATCGACGCCGATGACGACGACGCCGCGCTTCCGGTAACGGTCCCACGCCCGCTCGAGCACGGGCACCTCGTCGCGGCAGGGTGCACACCACGATGCCCAGAAGTTCAGCACGATCGCCTTCCCTTTCAACGCTGCCAGAGAGAGATCACCCGGCTGGTCGAGCCGTGGGAGAGTGAACTTGGGCGCCGGAGCGTTCTTGCGTGCCTGCTTCTGGTCCTGGTTGGTGATCTTCCAGACGAGGAGCCCGAGCAGCCCGACGACGACGCCGAGGGCAACGACCTGCGCTCCGATTTTCAGACGCATTACGCAGAAACGATAAAGACCTGCGTGCCCACCTCGACGTGGTTGAAGAGCCACTCCGCGTCATGGATGTACATGCGGATGCAGCCGTGCGAGGCGGAGTAGCCGATCGAGGCGGCGTCCGGCGTGCCGTGGATGCCGATGCCGTCGGCGTTCAGGCCCATCCATCGTGTACCGAGAGGGTTGCCCGGGCCCGGCGGAATCGGCTGGGCGCCGGCGGCCCAGGGGGAATCGGGCGGGTACCACCATGGGTTCTCCCACTTGACCGCGACCTCGAAGTGGCCGAGCGGCGTCGGGTACGAGGACTGGCCGGTCGCGACTCCGAAGACGCGCCAGGACTTCATCCCCTTGAACAGGTACAGGCGGTTCGAGCCGCGGTGGATGACGATCACCGGGCCGAAGCTCGAACGCGTGACGGCTGCCGGCGTGAGCTTCTGGGTCAGCTTCACCGGACCCTTGCGATTCGCCTTCAGCGCGGCGACGAGCACCTTCACCGAGCGGGCGCGGTCGATCGTCCTGCCGGAGACGGGCTTGCTAATCCAGGGCTTGTTGTTGCGAAGCGTCAGCACCGAGGCGACCGCCGCGCGTTCGAAGCGCTTCGCCAGCTTGCCGACATAGGCTCGCGTCAGACGCAGGCGGACCTCGATCGTGAGTGGAACGGCGGAATCCGGCGCAGCCTCGAGCGCGCGCCTGATCGCCGCCTTGATCTGCGGAACGGCGCCGATTCCGCTTGGCGACGAGCGGAAGCTCCTCTTCCCGACGCGGACGACGATCGGCTGATTCGCGGCGCGCCGTACCGCGACCGTCGCCTCCGCGCCCGTCATCCCGCCGACCGCGACGCCGCCGACTCTGACACCCGGCGCGATCACGGTCGGAACGGGTGTGGTCGTCGTGGTCGTGCCGGTGGTGGTCGGCACGGTCGTCGTGGTGGTGGTCGGGCCGGTGGTGGTCGTCCCCGTTCCGGTCGCCGCGACGACGCTCGCGGAGAGCCCCCCGGCCGCGAGGAAACCGAGCGCGAAGAGGATCGGCAGGCCGAGGCGGCGCACGACCCGAGTGTAGCCCGGTCGGCTTACGGATCGGTTCGCTTGATGACGACGATCGCGCAGTCGTCGGTGAGATCGCCGGTACCGAACGCGCGGCAGTCCGCGAGGATCGCGCGGGCGAGCTGCTTCGCCGGCAGCTCCCTGCCGCGGGCGAGCACCTCATCCAGCCGCCCCGTTCCGTACAGTTCCTTCCCCCGTCGCCGCTCAACCAGCCCGTCCGTGTAGAGCACGAGCGCGGAACCCGAGCCGAAGGCTACGGCCGTCTGCTCGTAAGTCTGTCCAGGATCGACGCCGAGAGCCAGACCTCCGGCTCCAAGCTCGACGATCTCACCGTCTTCCCCGACCAGCCTCGGCGAGAGGTGTCCGGCATTCGCGCAGGACACTTCGCCCACGACCGGATCAACGAGGACGTACACCAGGGTGATGAACTTGCCGAATCCGATCTCTCCGGCGACGACCTCGTTGGCGGCGGCGAGGAAGTCCCCCGGCTCCGGGTGCTCCCGAGTCAGCGAGCGGAAAACGAACTTCGCCATCGCCATATCGGCCGCCGCCTCGACCCCGTGACCGGTGACGTCTCCGACCACGACTGCGAGGCGCCCGTCCGGCAGCGTCAGGAAGTCGAACACGTCACCGCCGACATCCACGCGTGCCGACGACTCGTAGATCGTCCCGACGTCGAGCCCGGCAACGGCGGGTTCGACGCGCGGCAACAGCGAACGCTGCATCGTCTCGGCGAAGCTCCTCTGCTGCTGATACAGGCGGGCGTTGTCGATTGCGAGCGCGGCCTGGCCAGCGATGAAAAGCGCCGCCTCGACGACCTCGCCGCGCACTGGTCGCGCCGGATCGAGCGAGACGAGCGTCAGCGTTGCGAGTGCCTCGGCGGGCGTCGACACCGGTATGACCGCGGCCGTGGCGCCCTGCTCGAGGAACGGGACGAGCAGCTCGTGTCCGGGGAGCTCGGCCGCTGACTTCCGGTCGAGGATCATCGGCTCACCCGACCGGAGCATCCGGCGAACCGAGGACGAGCTCACCGGCTGGTCGCGCGCGAGGATCGAACGGAGCGCGTCCAGCTTGGGATCGGCTACGTGCACGGAGCGTGTCTCGAGCACCTCGCCGCGCACGTTCGGAAGCCGCACGGCCGCTGCGTCGAGCCCGAACGTCTCGACGAGCGTCCTCGTCACCGCCTCGAGCGTCGCCTCGAGCGAGAGGCTGTGGGTGAAGGAGTGCGAGATCTCGTACTGCGCCCGCAGCCGCCGCGCCGACTTCCGTTCCGACCCTAGCGCTTGCTCGAGCCGGGAGCCCAGCCGCTTGGCCTCCTCGTGCAGGCGTGCGTTTTCGACCGCGACCGCGAGCGGCGCCGCGAGCGCGGTCATCATCGCGACCTCGTTCTCCTCGAACGTGCGCTCTGCGGGGGGATAGACCGCCAGCAACCCGATCACGGACTCATGCGCGAGAAGGGGGATGGCCAGCAAGCCCTGGATCCCCGCCTCGGCCAGCTCGGCGCGGACGCTTGCGAGGAGCGCCGGCGCATCCTCCGCGCTGACGCTCAGCGCCGGCCTTCCGCGGTATGGCCCGAGCGCCAGCGCAAGCAGCCGCTCCGCCACTTGCACGTGCGGGCCGACGAGCCCGCCCCCGGCTACCTGCTGCAGCCGCCCTCCGTCGCGCAGGTACACCGCGACGCGCTCGACGCCGAGCAGCTCGGCGATCCGCTCGACCGCGGTCTCGAGCGTGTGGGTGAGGGACAGCTGCGCAATGGCTTGCCCGATCACGGCAACGAGCGCGCGAGTCCGTTTGAGCTCGGCGTCGGTCTCCCCCAGCGCTTCGTTCGCACGCAGCGCCTGGGCCGCGCGGATGCCAAAGGTCGCAAGCAGCCCTGCCGTTCCGTTCAGCGGCTCGGCCCCGCCCTCGAACAGCAGCTGCAGGACGCCGAGCGGCGGCTCGCCCAGGCGGACGCTGACCACCGATCTCCCGGCTGCGACGGATGCCTTGCTATCGAGCATGTCTGCCGCGGCCTGCTCGAGCTCCGGGAGTCGCTCTTGCTCGACCGACAGCTCCGCCGCCAGCGCGAGAGGCTCGCCGTTGGTGCTGCGCCAGAGCAGTGCTCCCGATGCCCCTCCCGCCTGGGCCGCGAGCTGCACGAGCTGCCCGGCTGTACCTCCCGCCGCGAGCGCAAGTGCCTCGGCGGCCAGCTGGAGCTCTCGCTCGCTCCGCCGGCCGGCGCCCTCACCACCGACGCCGAGCTCCGTGGCGAGAACGAGCCCCGCATGCGACGCCGCCGACTGCGCGAGTGGGTTGTCGTCCTGGCCGAACGGCTCTCCGAGCCGCATCAGCTCGAGCTCGCCGACGATCTGGTCCCCCCGCAGGATCGGGACGCGCAGGACCGAGCCGTCTCCGTCGGGCTGGGCACCGGGGGGATGCCGCGATCCCACGAGTTGGGCGGAGGCGGCACTCGAGGTTGCCCACACCGTCCGAGCCACGAGGTCGCCGCTGGCGTCGTCCCGAAACCGTACGACGGCGGCGTCGGCGCGCAATGCAGTCCCGACCGCCTCGGTCAGGGCCTGGAGCGCGTCCGGCGACTCCCGCACGCCGCCAAGTATGGAGCAAGCCCATAAACTCCCGGAATGGCCGAGCCGGCACGGCGCCAGACCGCGGCTGATGAGGCGCCGCATTACGATCCGCGGTCGATCGAGCGGACCCTGCTCGCGCAGCGCGCACGCCGCGAGGCGCGTGTCGCGCAGAAGCGGGCGAAAGGGCACGCCCGAATCCGGTTCTTCGTGGTCATCTTCGCCCTCCTCGGGGGTGCGATCGCGCTCGGATTCCTCATCTGGCAGGAAGTGCAGAGGTTGTTCGGGCTCTGATGCAGGAGCCGGAAGACCTCTACGAACCTGCCGAGCAGGCTTATCGCACGCGCCCGCCCGAGCCCTACCCTCGCCCTCCCGCGAGCATCTGGACTGCCGGCGGCCGGATCGCGTGGGTCGCCGGCCTGGTGCTCATGCTGTCCAGCTTCATGGGCTGGTACGCCGGCTCGGGAGAGGGTCTGACGATCGCCGTGATCGGCTGGCACACGGGCGCACTCGGCAAGCTCGTCTGCTTCCTCGGCTTGGCCGTCCTCTTGATTGCCGTTCTGCGCGAGGCCGGAATCGAGCTACCGCCGGCCATCCCCGAGAGCCTCGTCGTGATCGCGATCGGCGCCCTCGGGACGATTTTCGTCCTGATCAGGCTGATCTCCATCCCCGACCAGTTCCTGCCGGCGGACGGCCGCGGGATCGGAATCTGGATCGCGCTCGTCGCCGCGATCGGGGTCATCTTCGGCGGGCTTTTGAAAGCCGGAGAAGAACTATGACGAGCCCGCCGATGGCGCAGCCGAGGGCGGCGCCGCCGAGCACGTCGAGCGGATAGTGGGCACCGACATAGACGCGTGAGAACCCGATCGCGACGGCGAGGAGGAAGAACGCCGGCGCGAGCCGTGGCTTGAAGTAGGAGAGGATGGTCGCGGCCGCGAACGCCATGGTCGTGTGTCCGGACGGGAACGACGGATCCTTGGAGATGTGCCCCAGCGGGTGGGGCAACGCATAACGGCGCCACGGGCGCGGCCTGCCGCTGAGGTGCTTGAGCCCCAGTGCCGCCAGGTCCCCGACGGCCACGGCAGCCAGCACCGAGACGAAGATCACCGGGCGCCGCCACACGAACGCACACACGAGCGCAATCGCGAGCCACACGAGACCGAAGCTCCCGATGTAGCTGAGCCCCTCGAAGATCGGATCGAGCCAGCCCGCCCGATGGTGGACGATCCACCGCTCGAGCTCGTGGTCGAGGTGGATCAGGTCGGCAGAAGCTGCTTCGTCGACTCGATCAGCTGCCGCGGGTCGAACGGCTTCCCGATGAAGTCGCGTGCGCCACGTGCCTTGGCCTCGTCCTCAGAGCCCTCGTCGACCTTCCCGCTGAACATGACGACGGGTATCGAGCCGACTCCATGGCGCTCCTGTACGCGCCGCAGCATCTCCCAGCCGTCCACCTTCGGCATCATCACGTCCAGCAGGATCAGGTCGGGCGGCTGCTGCTCGAGCGCTTCGAGCCCCTCCTCGGCGCTCCCTGCCTCGCGGACGGAGTAGCCCTCGAGCTCGAGGTTCGCCTTGACGTACTCGCGGACGTGATCGTCGTCGTCGACGATCAGGATGAGCGGTCCGCCCTGCGGGCCGCCGCCGGGCCCCGAGTACTCGAGAAAGGTGTCGAGGTCCGAGCGGCGGTAGCGCCTGTGCCCTCCGGGCGTGTAGAAGGCGGGAACGCGCCCGAGGTCCGACCACTTGCGGATCGTGCTCTGGGCGACCCCGAGGTACTTCGCGGCCTGACCGAGCGTCAGCCACTCGGTTGGCTCGCCGCCGCCGAAGCTGCGTCTACCTGGCTGTCCTTCGCGTGAGCTCATCACAACCAGAATCTATACAAAACTCGCCTTTCCTCGATCCAGAGTCTAAACCTCAGGGCCCTTCCTGCGACGAAAGAGGAAAGAACGTGCGGACAAAGGTCGTACTCCCGCCCGGATTCGGGTTGTCGTTCAGCGCCTTGCCGAAGGCGATTCCGAGCAGGAAGACGACGATGAGCAGGAGGATTCCCGCGATCAGCCGGCGCCGCTGGACGTTGCGCCGGGGGGGCCGCCGCGGAGGTCGCTCGGCGGTCACGGGTCTGTCGGCGTTCATGGGTCGCTCGGCGCTCACGGCGAGTAGTCCGTCGCCCCGCGTGCGTGCAGATGGAAAGCCGCCGCGCCGATCACCGGAAGCTCACGCCGATCGGACACCACCTCGCGCATCCACGAGTCCGCGTCCAGGTAGACGCCCGCCAGCTCCGTGACGGTGAAGGTCTGACCCACGCGGCGCCGGAGCTCGTCCCGTACCGAGTCGACGTCGGCCATGAGCGCGCGGTACCGCCGGCGGTCGGACCGCGCCGACTGGACGCGGCGATACCCCTCGTCCCACTCCTGGCGGGCGCTCTCGGCCGGCATGGGCCCGATCCTATGGAGTGCAGCAGCGGGACGGCCAGGGCGGCTGTGGCAACTCCGCAACGATTCGCTCACCCAGCTCGTATCCGGGATTGGCGAGCGCGAACGCGACGTGCGCGTGGAGGCACTTCAGCCGACGCGGGTTGCGGGACCCCCCGATCCCGAGCTCTAGCGAGGCGCCTCCGTCCCTCTCGGTGAGTCCCGCAGCGAGCTCGCGGCGAATCGCCCGCTGTCGCTCGGTCGCCGCCTCGAGGCCACACGCCAGCTCGGGGTCCTGCTCGACCCGCTCGCTCCACTTCTCCACACCCCCTGCGGCCTCCAGGCGCGACACCGCCGCGACCAGGTGAGGACACGTCACGTAGTAGGTCGTCGGGAACGGCTCGCCCTGGTCGTCGTAAGGCTCCTGCTCGGTGACCGCCGGGCGGCCGAACGGACAGCGGACGACTACGCGGCGAAAGGCGCGCGGCGGGCGGCCCAGCTGTCGCTCGACGAGCTCCCTGTCATCCATCACTCCTCATCGTAGAAGCGTGATCCTTGAGCCAGGCGTTGATCCCCTTGACGATGTAGAGCCGCTCGCCCGGCCGAACGAGGCCGAGGCGGCGCGCCTCCCGCTCGAGCGTCTGCTTGCTGCTCGAGCGCTCCATCCGGCGCGTGAGCGCGGAGCGCTCGACGCGAAGGTGGGCCACCTCCGCGCTCCGCTGCTCGAGCGCCGAGCGGGTGCTGAAGTAGCTATGAGCGGGGCGGTAGTAGAGGAAGGCGACGATCGCGAGCGCTGCGACGGCCGCCCAGCGGCGGACGATCGTTGAACGGGACGGCCTCCTGCGCGGTCGCTCGCTTGTAGCCATGGTCCCGCTCGGTTCGCGGGTCGTGCCGGAGGTCCTTCCTCAGGCCACGTCCACTTTGATCACGTTGGTCGAGCCGGGGATGTTCACGGCCGTTCCCGCGGTGATCACGACCCGATCGCCCGGTTCGACGATCCCGCTGCCTCGCGCCGCTTCGACCGAGACTGTCCAGAGGTCCTCCACATCCGCGGCCTCATCCACCAGGACGGGCGTGATACCCCACTCGAGCGCCATCTGCTGCACGGCATGGGGATGGTGGGTGATGCCGACGATCGGCCGCCGCGGCCGCAGCCGGGCGACCGCCGAGGCCGTCCTCCCGGTGAAGGTGGGGACGAGCAGCGCCATCGCTCCGACGGCCTCGGCCAGGTCGCAGGCCGCGTTCGACATGGCGTTTCCGACCGTGGGCTCGTCGCTCGCCTCGGGAAGCTGGTGGCGGTAGCCGAGGCTCGGCTCGACCGCCCGCGCGATGCGGTCCATGTAGCCGACGGCGTCGACCGGGAACTCGCCGATCGCGGTCTCACCCGAGAGCATCAGCGCCGACGTGCCGTCCAGGATCGCGTTCGCGACGTCGCTCGCCTCCGCCCGCGTGGGCTCGGGCCGGTGCTCCATCGACTCGAGCATCTGCGTCGCCGTGATCACGGGCTTCCCTCGGTCGAGCGCGGTGAGGATGATCCGCTTCTGCAGGAGAGGAACCGAGGCCGGACCGATCTCGACGCCCAGGTCGCCGCGGGCGACCATGACTGCGTCCGCCTCTACCGTGATCTCCGGCAAGGCTTCGACCGCCTCCGCCTTCTCGATCTTCGCGATCACGTGCACCTCCGGATCGGCGCCGGAAAGCAGAGCCCGCACTTCGCGGACATCGGCGGCCGAGCGAACGAACGACAGCGCAACGAAATCGACGCCGAGATCGAGCGCGAGCGCGAGGTCTTTGCGGTCCTTGTCTGTGAGCGACGGGATCGGGAGTGGGACGCCAGGGACGTTCACTCCCTTGCCCGAGCTGACCTCGCCGCCCGCAAGCACCTTGCCGCGCGCGCGTCCGTGCTCCACCTCCTGGCCCTTGGGGTGGACGTGGGCGTCGTCGATGAGCAGGTCGTGCCCCGGCCGCAACACCTCTCCGAGGACGGCCGGGAGGATCGGGATCTCCCCGTCGCGAGTGGAGTGTGTGAAGGCGACCACCGCCTCCTCGTCACGGGCCAGGCGGACCGGATGCGGAAGGTTCCCCACCCGGAGCTTGGGGCCTTGAAGATCGGCGATCAGTGCGAGCGGACGACCGAGCTCCTCCTGGGCGGCACGAACGTTTCGCGCACGCTCGGCATGCTCCTCGTGGGTCCCGTGCGAGAAGTTGAGGCGCGCGGCGTCCATCCCGGCGCGCGTGAGGGCCACGACCATCTCGGGCGACCCCGTGGCCGGCCCGATCGTGGCCACGATCTTGGTGCGTCGCGGCACCACGCGTGCCATGCGCTCAGCGTAACGCCAGGCTCAGGCGCGAGGAAGGGAAAAACGAGGGAACGCGTCCCACCCCGGGTAGGCGGCCTGCGAGCCCAGCTCCTCCTCGATCCGGAGCAGCTGGTTGAACTTGGCCGTACGGTCCGTCCGGGACGGGGCACCCGTCTTGATCTGGCCCGCGCCGGTTGCCACGGCGATGTCCGCGATCGTCGTATCCTCGGTCTCGCCCGAGCGGTGTGAGATGACGGTCGCGTAGCCCGCGGCGCGGGCTCGTTCGATGACGTCCAGGCTTTCGGTCAGCGTCCCGATCTGGTTGACCTTCACCAGGATGGCATTCGCGACTCCGGCGGCGATTCCGCGCTCGAGCCGCTCGGAATTGGTGACGAACAGGTCGTCGCCGACGAGCTGAACGCGGTCACCGAGCCGTTCGGTCTGCTGGCGCCAGGCGTCCCACTCGTCCTCGGCCAGCCCGTCCTCGATTGAGACGACCGGATAGTCGTCAACCAGTTTTCCGTACAGATCGATCATCCCTGCGCTGTCGACGACGGTGCCGGCCCGTTCGAAGTGGTAGGCGCCGTCGCGGAACAACTCGGTAGAGGCGGGATCGAGCGCGATCGCGATGCTGTCCAGATGTCCGACCCGCTCCGCCGCTTCGAGCGCGAGCTCGATCGCCTCCTCGGCCGATCCCAGCTCCGGCGCGAAGCCGCCCTCATCACCGACACCCGTCGACAATCCGCGCTCATGCAAGACGTTCTTCAGCGAGTGGAAGGTCTCCGCGGCGATGCGAAGGCCCTCGGAGAAGGTGACGGCTGCTCCAGGGACGATCATGAACTCCTGCATGTCCAGCGAGTTCTGCGCGTGCGCCCCGCCGTTTATGACGTTCAGCATCGGCACGGGCAGCACGTGTGCCCCGTTCCCGCCGAGCCAGCGGAAGAGCGGGACACTGGCGTGAGCAGCGGCGGCGCGGGCGGCGGCGAGCGAGCAGCCGAGGATCGCGTTCGCGCCGAGCCTCGATTTGTTCGGACTGCCATCCTCCTCGATCATCCGCTCGTCGAGAGCACGCTGGTCCTCGGCGTCCATCCCGCGTAGCACTTCGGCGAGCTCGTGGCGTACGTTCCCGACAGCCTCTGTCACTCCCTTGCCGAGCCACGTCTTGCCCCCGTCCCGCAGCTCGACCGCCTCGAAATGACCGGTCGACGCGCCGGACGGCACGGCTGCCCGCCCGAACGAGCCGTCCTCGAGGGTGATGTCAACCTCCACGGTGGGGTTGCCGCGCGAATCGAGGATCTGGCGCGCGGTGACGTCGGCGATGCGGGACCCGGCCACTACTCGCGCTCCTTTGCGCGATCGAAGTAGCGGTCCTGCTCCTCTAGCTCGAGCTCGGCGAATGACCGACCCTCGGCAGCGGCGAGCCGCTCGGCCTCCTCCACGCGGAGGACGAACCGCTGCGAAGCCCGGCGCAGCTCGAGCTCGGGGTCGGCTCCGAGGCGCCGTGAGACGTTGACGGCCGCGAACAGGAGGTCGCCGACCTCCTCAGCCTGCCGCTCCGACGACCCGTCCAGCTCGTGGCGAAGCTCTTTCAGCTCGTCCTCGAGATCCGCCAGCGCCCCCTCGACGTCGGGATATTCGAAGCCGACGGCCGCCGCTCGCTGCTGCACCTTGCGTGCCTGGAGCAGCGCCGGCAGCACCCCGGCGACGTGGTGAAAGACACCTTCGCGGTCCTCCTGCTCACGCTTGATCTGCTCCCAGTTCGCTTTGACGCGCGCAGGCGTGTCGGCCTCGACGTCGCCGAAGACGTGCGGATGACGGCGGACGAGCTTGGTGTGTATTCCCCGCGCCACGCGCTCGAGGTCGCCGTGGCCTTTCTCCGACAGCAGCAACGAAAGGAAGTAGACCTGGAAGAGCAGGTCACCGAGCTCGTCGAGCAGCTTGGCGTCGTCACCGGCCAGACCGGCGTCGGCGACCTCGTAGGCCTCCTCCACCGTGTGCGGCACGATCGAGCGCTCGGTCTGCTCGCGATCCCAGGGGCAGTCGCGGCGAAGCCGCTCGGTCAGTTCCTGGAGGTCGAGCAGCGCCTCGGCTAACGCCAAGGAACTACCCCGCGGAGGTCGTGGCGGGCTGGGTCGTGCTCGTGTTGGCGTTGCTCGAGGTGGACGTCGACGCGGGCTTGTAGCCGGCCGCGTAACTGATGTTGAAGTCCTTCTTCAGGTCGTTGACCCAGTTCGCCATCTTCTCCTGCTTGCGCGCCTGAAGCAGGGTCTGGCGGATCGACACCTCGACGTCCTTGAGCGGCGTCGTGTGCGCAGGCGTGACCTGCGAGATCGGCATGATCAGGTGGTAGCCGTACTGCGTCTGGACCGGCCGGGAGATGGTTCCATTCCCGAGCAAGAACGCGGTCTGCTCGAACGGGGCGACGGTCTGGCCCTTGCTGATCGTCAGCTTCCCGCCCTGCGACGCGGTGCTGGTGTCCTGCGAGTACCTCTTCGCGAGCGAGATGAAGAGCGCCTGCTTGTTCGAGCTGGCGTGGAGCTGGTCGTAGAGCTGGTTCGCCCTGGCCTTCGCCTTCGGGTCGGAAAGACACTTCGCGTTCTGCGGACTGCTCGGCCCGCAGACGGAGATGAGGATATGCCGGACAGTCCGGCTCTCGGGCTGCTGGTACTGGGTGAGGTGGGACTTGTAGTCCTTCTGGACGTCCGCTTTCGAGACCGTCACGCCCGACGTCACCTTGTCGTAGAGCTTCTGAGAGATCAGCTGGTCCTTGATGTCGGATTCGACGTCCTTCTGTGTCAGACCCTGCGTCTTCAGCTGCTTCTCGTAGGCCTTCTGGCTCCCGTGGAAGTACTGCTTGATGATCTCGTCGAGCCGTTTGTCGATGTCGGCCTGGGAGACATCGACGCCCAGCTTCTGCGCTTCCTGGGCGAACTCGGCCTTCTGCACGAGGAAGGAGACGGCCTGGCTCTTGATCCGCTCGTAATCGGGCGTTCCGGGAGCGGGGAACTTCTGGTTGTTCGTCTTGTAGCTCTTCTTCGCCCGCTCCATGAGCTTGTCGAACTGCTCCTGGGTGATCTGGACGTCGCCGACCTGAGCGACCGAGCCGCTCTGCACGTCCCCGCCGCCACCGCAGCCGGCAAGGGCGAGCCCGAGAGCCGCAAGGGGAATCAGAAGGAAGAAACGACTATGTCTCATGGAAAAAGCGCCGAGCGCAGCGGATGCCTCACGCTGCCTGGCGCGACTCCAATATAGCATCGACAAGAGACAGGGCGCCGCGGAAGCCGTCGCCATTCTTACCATCTCCATCCCTGAGCGAGACCTCACGCTTGGCGGTCGTGTAGACGGCGGTGTTGACCCGGCGGCGGAGGTCGCCGAGCTCCTGGGAACCGAGCACGAGCGGTCCGACGGTGGCGCGCCCGTTGCGGAAGACGAGATAGTCGGCGCCTATACGGGCGAGCTTCAGCTTCGCCTCCTGGATGCCGAACAGGTTCTCGACCGGCTCCGGGATCGGCCCGTAACGATCCTCGGTGCCCGCCCGCAGCTCGACGAGCTCGTCCTCGGTCTCGGCCAGCGAGATGCGGCGGTGCAGGTCGATCTTGAGCGCCTCGGCGGGGATGTAGCTGGCAGGGACGTACGCGTCGACCTTGGCGTCCACGCGGATCGGCCGGGCCGCCGGCCGGCGCTGGCCGGAGAGTTCCGCGACTGCCTCGGCCAGCAGCTCCACGTACAGCTCGAAGCCGACCGCCGCAACGTGGCCCGACTGCTCGGCGCCGAGCAATTCCCCGGCGCCCCGGATCTCGAGGTCGCGCATCGCGATCGCGAAGCCGGCACCGAGCTCGGTGTGGTCGGCGATCGTCGAGAGGCGTGCGCGCGCCTCCGGGGTCAGCTCCCGGGAGTCGGGATAGAAGAGGTACGCGTGTGCGAGCACGTCCGAGCGACCGACGCGCCCGCGGATCTGGTACAGCTGGGCGAGCCCGAGCAGGTCTGCACGCTCGATGATCAGCGTGTTCGCCTGTGGGATATCCAGGCCGGACTCGATGATCGTGGTCGAGACGAGCACGTCTGCGTCGCCGCGGAGGAAGGAGAGCATCTTGTCCTCGAGCTCCCGCTCCCGCATCTTCCCGTGCGCGACGACCAAACTGAGGTCCGGGCAGAGCTGCTGCAGCTTGCGCGCCGCCTCCTCGATCGTTTCGACCCGGTTGTGCAGGTAGAACGACTGTCCGCCGCGGGCCTGCTCGCGCTCGAGCGCCGCCTTGACCAGCTCTTCGTCGTACTCTCCGACGCTGGTGCGGATCGCTCGGCGCCCCTCCGGCGGGGTCTCGATGACAGAAATGTCGCGGAGCCCCGAGAGCGACATGTGCAGCGTGCGTGGGATCGGTGTCGCCGACAGCGCAAGCACGTCCACCTCAAGCCGTAGCGAGCGCAGCAGCTCCTTCTGAGCCACACCGAAGCGCTGCTCCTCGTCGAGGATCACGAGGCCAAGGCTCTTTGGGATGACATCTCTGGACAGGAGGCGGTGTGTCCCGATCAGAACGTCCACCTTGCCCTCGGCGAACTCGCCGAGCGCCTGCTTTTGCTGGGCCGGCGGACGCAGGCGCGAGACCATCTCTACACGGACGGGGAATTCGCGAAAGCGCTCGCGGAAGGTGTTCCAGTGCTGCTGCGCGAGAACCGTCGTGGGGACGAGCATGAGGGTCTGCTTCCCGTTGACCGCCGCAGCGAAGGCGGCGCGGATCGCCACCTCCGTCTTGCCGAAGCCGACGTCCCCGCAGACGAGCCGATCCATCGGGTGCGGCGCCTCGAGGTCGGCCTTGACCGCTTCGATCGCCCGCTGCTGGTCTTCGGTCTCGCGATAGGGGAACTCGGCCTCGAGCCGCTCCAGCCAGTCGTCCGAAAGATCGAACGCGACGCCGGGTACGTTCTGCCGGCGCGCGTACAGCGCGAGCAGCTCGCCGGCGAGCTCGTGCACGCTCGCACGCGCGCGTGACTTGATCAGCTGCCATGCACGCCCGCCGAGCTTCGACAGAGCCGGCGCACGCGCGTCGGCCCCGATGTAGCGGGACACCTTTCCGATCTGCTCGTGCGGAACGTAGAGCCGGTCGTCGCCCTTGAAAGCGAGCTGGAGGTAGTCGCGCGTGACCTCGGCGACGGTGCGTGTCTCGAACCCGAGAAGCTTTCCGACTCCGTGGTCCTCGTGGACGATGTAGTCGCCCGTGCGCAGGTCGGCGAACGACTGAAGCGCGCGGCCGAGGTGAGCCGGTGCTCGCGGCGGACGCTTGCGGAAGACCTGGGAGTCGGGCAGGAGGACGAGGCCAAGCTCGCGCCACACGAACCCGCGCCGCGCGGGCGCGACCGCGAACATGAGCTCGGGCACGCGCGGGAGCGGCTCGTCCGGGTCGAGCAACCGCGCGTCGATCCGGCGCAGCATGTTCTGCGTGCGGAGCGCTTCTCCCCGGTGCGGGAAGGCGACGACGACACGGTTGCCTCCTCGAACGAAGCTCTGCAGCTCGTTCTCCGCCTCCGACAGCCCGCGGGCGGCGATCGCCGGACGCCGTGCCTCGAAGGTGAAGGGCTGGCCCGCGGGCAGCGGCTCCAGCTCGGTGGCGCCTGTGAATGAAAGGTCGGCCCCGAGCTCCTCCGTCCAGACGCGCTCCACCTCCTTGGGTTCCCACACGAAGTCCGGGATGGCGGCGAGCGGTGGAACGAGGTCGTCTGGGATCGGTGACGGCTCGTCGCTCAGGCGCGGCTCGACCAGATCGAGGCGGCGCTCCGCTGCTGGGAAGATCTTCGCGGTCTGCACCGACCGAAGAGCCCGCTGCGTGAACGGTGAGAACGCACGGATGCCTTCGACCTCGTCGCCGAACAGCTCGATGCGGAGCGGCTCCCGGCCGGTCGAAGGGAAGACGTCGATCAGACCGCCGCGAACGGCGAACTGACCACGTTCCTCCACGCGCTCGACGCGCTCGTACCCGGCCAGCGCGAACTGTTCGGCGAGCTCCTCGAAGCCGGGCTCGTCCCCGCTGCCGATCCGCACCGTCTCCGAGCGCGCCTCGACCGGCGGCAACCCTTCCGCCACGGCCGCAGCCGATGCGCAGACGAGGCCGCCTCCGGCGATCACCTCGAGCGCACGTGCCCGTTCGCCAACGAGGTGCGGCGGCGGCGCGAGTCCGGAACTCCAGCCGACGCCACGGCTCGGGAAGAGCGCCGCCTGGTCGGGCCCGAGGAACCACGCGGCCGCCTCGGCCGCATCCCGTGCATCTTCGTCGTCGGGGAGCAGGCAGACGAGCGGTCGGGCTAGCTCCTGGCGGACGGCCGCGAGCAGGAGCGGAAGGATCGGCTCCGATATGCGAGCACGGGTCGGCAGCGCCTCGACGAAGGCGCGGAACCGCTCGTGCGAGCGGAGCTGGTCGACGAATGCGTGCAGCACGGGCTGGTCCATGACGAACGACGGGACACGTGTCCCGCGGTGCTCAGTGTAGTTCCCGCCTGACCGCTGGACGATGCAGCGGCCGGGACTCGCCTGACGGATGGGGGGTGGCCGAGGAGCGGCGGGGCGATGATGCCGCGAAGGCTCGACGGACGCCGGGCGTACCCTCTGAAACTCCCCACCCTGGGTGGGGAGGGAACCACCCGCCACCCGCGCCGAGCGTACCGGGCGAAGGGACACCGGATCGCCTTGATGTGTTGCAATTTCGGGTCGGTTCGCGCCCTAGTTGAACCGCGCCTGCGCCGCCTCGAGCCCAGTGCGCACGATTGTTTCCGCCGCATCCGTCGCGCGCGCGATCACCTCGTCGACGTCCACCTCGCCTTCGAAGGGCGACAGGACGTAGTCGGCGACCGGCCGTCGGTCGCCGCGGCCCGGCCTCCCCACTCCGATGCGCAGCCGCAGGAACTCCTGAGTGCCGAGCGCCTGCGCGATCGAGCGCAACCCGTTGTGCCCCGCCAAGCCGCCCCCAAGTCGCGCCTGCAGGCGCCCCGGCTCGAGATCGACGTCGTCGTGCACGACGAGGAGATCCTCCGGCGGCACCTTGAAGAAGCGCAGCGCGGCGGCGATCGAGCGTCCGGACTCGTTCATGTACGTCTCTGGCTTCAGCAGCGCGAGCCGTTCGTCGCCCAGCCGCGCCTCGGACAGCCGCCCGTTGAACTTCGAGCGAAACGACGAATCGGTGCGGCGCGCCAGCTCGTCCACCACCATCCAGCCGGCGTTGTGGCGCGTCCGCTCGTACTCTCGCCCAGGATTGCCGAGCCCCGCGACGAGCACTTCGATCGTCGGGGCGTGGTCTTTGCCCCGACGGAACAGGCGCACGGTCTACCCCTCGGTGCTGCCGGGCTCGCCCTCGGAGCCCTCGCCCGCCTCGCCGGTCTCCGGCGCAGCCTCGGCCGCGCCCTCCGGAGCCTCCTCGCCCTCGGGCACCTCGACGCCCTCCGGCAGCTCCTCGGCCTCTTCGGGCTCGGGCTCGACGATTCGGGTGGGCATGGTCACCGTCGCGAGCACCGTCTCCTCGGGATCGTCCAGGTATGTGACGCCCTCCCGCGGAGGCAGGTCGGCTATGCGGAGCGTGTCACCGATCACCATCGCACTGACGTCCAGCTCGAGCCGGTCAGGAATCTCCATCGGCAGCGCCTCGACGTTGATCTCGCGGACGACCTGGGAGAGTACGCCGCCCTCCTTGACGCCCTCGGACTCGCCGACGAGCTCGACCACGACCTGCGCCTGGATCGGCTGGTCGAGGCGAACCTCATGAAGGTCGACGTGGATGACGCGGCCCTTGATCGGATCCTCCTGGGCCTCCTTGAGGATGGACGCGTGCGTCGTCTTCTGCCCCTCGAGGACGACGTCGAGGATCGCGTGCAGGCCGTGGTCCCCGGTCAGGGCGCGCCGGAGCTCGCGCTCAGGCACACAGATCGCGTGCGGAGTCTTCCCGCGCCCGTACAGGACGCCGGGGACGAGGCCGTCGCGCCGCAGGCGACGCGATTCGCGCGAGCCGGTCCGCTCACGTTCCTTGACCTCGAGTCTCACTCGCTCGGCAGCCACGGCGGAAAAGTGTAGCCAGCGGCTAGAAGAGCTGGTTTTCCGGCCCGAAGATGGCCGAGACGGACTCGTCAGCGAAGACGTTCATGATCGTCTCGGCCAGCAGCCGGGAGACGGTCAAGACGGTGAGGTTGTCGGGCTTGCGGAGCGGATCGATGGGAACGGAATCCGTGACCACGAGGCCGGTGATACCGGAGTCGCCGAGCCGCTCGAGCCCGTCGCCCTTGACCAGCAGATGGGTGACGAACATCCACACCTCGCGGGCCCCGTGCTCCTTCAGGGTCTCCGCGCCCGCGATGAGCGTGCCGCCCGTGGTCGTCATATCATCGCCAACGACCGCGATCTTGCCCTCCACGCGCCCCGTGACTTCGGTGATCTCGGCGACGTCGTGAGCCGGCCGGGTCTTGTGCATGATCGCGAAGTCCGCGCCGATCAACTCGCCGAAACGGTGTGCGTACTTCGCCCGTCCCGCGTCCGGCGCGACCGAGACCACTCCTTCGCCGGTCAGCCCCATGTCGTGGAAGTGCTGGACGAACAGCGGCAGCGCGGTCATGTGGTCGACCGGGATGCTGAAGAAGCCCTGGATCTGCCCTGCGTGCAGGTCCATCGTCAGCACGCGGTCGGCTCCGGCGAGCTGGAGCATGTCGGCGAGCAGGCGGGCGGAGATCGGCTCCCGCGGCCGCGCCTTGCGGTCCTGCCGCGAGTACGCGAACCACGGTATGACCGCAGTGATCCGCTTCGCCGACGCAAGCTTGGCGGCCTGGATCATGAACAACAGCTCCATCAGGTTCCGGTCGACCGGCTCGCAGCCGGTCTGGACGAGGAAGACGTCGGCGCCGCGTATCGACTCGCCGTAGCGGCAGTAGGTCTCTCCGTTGGCGAACGTCTCCAGCTCGATTTCGCCGAGCTCGACGCCCACCTGCTCCGCGATCCGCTGCGCGAGCTCGGGGTGCGACCGGCCGGAGAAGACCATGAGGCGCTTGCCGGGCGCTCGCTCGAGCCAGTGGCCGGGCTGCGGCTCCGGCAGAGCCGTCTCGACGTCGAGACCCGGTAGCCGCTCGGTCAGCTCAGTCGCGGTCGTCACGCTCTGCACGGACGTAGCCCTCCTTGGTGATCTGTCGCGGCGGGAACCCGGCGAGCGACCCGGGAGGGACGTCGTCGGTGATGACGGATCCCGCCGCCGTCCAAGAATCGTCGCCAATCTCGACCGGAGCAACAAAGGCATTGTGGACCGCCGTCCTGACGTTCGCTCCGATCTTCGTTCGTTGCTTCGGGAGGTCCGGGTCGTGCGGGAAGTTGGCGGTGATGGCGCCCGCGCCGATGTTGGAGTCCTCACCGATGTCGGCGTCCCCGATATACGACAGATGCGGAACCTTGCTCCGCTCGCCGACGTGCGTGTTCTTGATCTCCACGAACGTCCCTGCCTTCGCCCCCGCCGCCAGAATCGTGCCGGGGCGAAGGTAACAAAACGGACCGACGAGTGCACCGGGTCCGATCTCGGCATCGTGGGCGACCGCGTGCGGGCCGACCTCCGCGCCGGCGGAGACCCGCGTGGTACCGCGAAGGACGGTGAAGGGATGGACGGTCGAGTCCGGCTCGAGCTCGACCGATTCGTCGATCCAGGCAGTCTGTGGGTCGACGATGGTCACGCCGGTCAACATGTGCCGCTCGTTGATCCGGTCGCGCAGCTCGGCAGCCGCGAGCGCCAGCTCGGCTCGGGTGTTCACTCCGACGAGTTCGCCGGGATCGGCATGCGAGCGGTGCGCGAGCACGCGTCCTCCCTCCGCGACGACGTGCTCGACAGCGTCGGTGAGATAGAGCTCGCCCTGCGCGTTGTCGGCATCGAGGCGCTCGAGCGCGCGCCAGAGCGCATCGGCCTCGAACAGGTAGAAGGAAGCATTCAACTCCTGGATCGCGCGCTCCTCTGCAGTCGCGTCCTTCTCCTCGACGATGCGTACGACGTTCCCGTCTTCGTCGCGGATGATGCGCCCGTAGGCGAGCGGCACCGGCGAGGTAAACGTGAGGAGGGTCACGGTGGGCTGCTCGCGCCGATGGGCGTCCACGACCTCCTCGAGGATCTCGGTGGTCACAAGCGGGGCATCGCCTGGGATGATCAACACGCCGCCCTCGAAGCCGTCGAGGACCCCGCGCGCCGCCGCAACGGCGTCGCCGGTCCCGAGCGGACGTTCCTGGACGGCGACCTCGACGCCCTCGTCGTAGGCGTCGGCGCTGCCCGGGGAGGTGACGACGACAAGGCGCTCGGGATCGAGGGAGCGCGCGGCGGCGATCGGCCATTCCACTAGCCGCTTGCCGAGGAGCGGGTGGAGATGCTTCGGTACCTCAGAGTGCATGCGGGTGCCGAGCCCTCCGGCCATGATCACGGCTGCGATCCGAGTAGGCATCAGGGGCTCGAGCGTAATGGCTGGGGCGCCAGGATTCGAACCTGGGATCGCGGGACCAAAACCCGCTGCCTTACCACTTGGCTACGCCCCAATGGGAGTGCTAAGTCTAAGGACGATCGGAGAAGAGCGCGATCAGCGCGACGATCGCGAGCAGCCCGACTGCGACGAGCGCGAAGGTTCCCACGAGAATCAGCAGGAATGGGATCAGGACGACGGCTGCCTGCGATGTCGCCGCGATCCAGCTGATCTGGCGCACGGTGAGCGAGCGCGATTCGCGTCCCGCGAAGAAATAGACGGTGACCGCCGCGATCGCGATCGCGATCGCCACCCAGCGGTTGATCACGTGGACGGCGACCAACAGGCCTTCGATAACGGCGATCCAGAGCGCGATCTGGATACGGCGCTGCTGTAACCAGAGCCCGCTTCGGCTCGCCCCGTGCTCGATGACGTCGGCCCGCGACTGCAACTGCCCCGGCTCTGTCGTCACTTGGCGAGGTTACCAACCCGGTCCGGTCAGACAGACCCGCCCGAACGGCTCCATTTCACGCGCCGCCTCCTCGGCCTGCTCGCGACTGCGGAAGAGGCCGTAGACCGTCGGGCCGGCCCCGGTGACGTCGGCGCGAACGGCGCCGAGCCCCTCGAGCTTGGCCGCCTGCGGCGAGGAAGCGAGGTCATTTCGGGGCAGGTCCGCGAGCTTGCCCCGGAGCAGGGCCTCTTCAAGGGCGGCGGCGCGCACCGCGAAGCCGCGCTCGCCCGCTCGCGCGTCGAAGGCCCGGTACACGTCTGCGGTCGAGCTCTTGGTCACCCCGAGGGGGAGCAAGAGGAGGATGGCGAGCTCGCGCGGCAGCGAGACGCGCTCGAGGTCCGTTCCGTCGCTTCGCGCCACCTTCGCGCCGGGGGTGAGGAAGAAGGGCACGTCGGCTCCAAGCTGGGCCGCCAGCGAGTGAAGGCGCGAAGCGGAGAGCGGCTCCGCCAGAGTCTCGTTCGCGAGCTTGAGCGCAGCGGCCGCGTCCGAGCTTCCTCCGCCGAGGCCCGAGGCAACGGGAATGCGCTTGGCGATCGAAACCCGCCAGTCGGGCTCGACCCCAGCGGCTGCGGCGAGCGCTTCGAGCGCAGTGCGGACGAGCGTGTCGTCGGAGAAGCCCTCGACCGTGAGCTCCGCGGCCGGCTGCAGCTCGATCTCATCGGCGAGCTCGATCGGCCCCATCACGCTCACGACCTCGTGCTTGCCGTCGGGACGGAGCGGACCGACCACGAGCGAGAGATTGAGCTTGGCGGGAGCGGCGGCACTGGTCACGCGAGCGCGGCGGTGAGTGCGGCGAACTCGGGCGGAGCGAGCTCCTCGGCCCGAACGTTCGGCGGCCGTTCGATCTGCTCGAGAGCGCGGAATACGTCGTCGCGACGCACAAGACCAGCTGTCGAAAGTGAGTTCGCCAGCGTCTTGCGCCGGTGCGCGAAGGCGGCTCCGACGACCTCTTTAATGCGCGCGTAATCACGGGGAAGCGAGAGTCGCCTAAACGCGACGAGCGCCGAATCGACGTTCGGGCGCGGGCGGAAGACCTCGGGCGAAACCGGATGGAACCCGGTCCGCTCGGCCGAGAGCTGGAGGAGAACAGATACGGCGCCATACGCCTTCGTTGACGGCTGGGCAACGAAGCGGTCCGCGACCTCCCGCTGCACCATCACGCACCAGAGCTGCACGGTGGGAAGGCGGTCCAGACTCTCCACGACGATCGGCGTCGCGATCTGGTACGGGAGGTTCGCGACCAGCTTGTCCGGTGCCGGGTCGAAAGCGACGAGATCGACGTTGAGCGCGTCGCCGTAAACCACGCTCACGTTGTCGTGGCCCGCGAGGCGCGCCTGGAGGTGCGGCTGCAATCCCCGGTCGATCTCGACCGCATGCACGCGCGCGACGCGGTCGGCGAGGTAGACCGTCAGGACACCGAGACCTGGGCCGATCTCGAGCACGACGTCGGCTTGGTCGAGCTCGGCCAGGCGGCCGATGACGCCGAGGAGGTTCTCGTCGACCAGAAAGTGCTGGCCGAGCTCGCGGTTGGGCGCGACCGGCGGACGGCTCACGGCAGGGAGAAGGCGGCGCTTGCGTTCGCGTCGATCTGCGCCGCCAACGCGGTCGCCTCTTCGCCTCGGGAGTCAGCGAGCGCCCGAACGGTATGGATGACGTTCGCCGGCTCGTTCGGCTTGCCGCGGGTCGGCTGCGGAGAGAGGTACGGACTGTCCGTCTCGACGAGGATGCGTTCGGCGGACACGCGCGCAGCGCACTGACGCAGTGCAGCCGCCTTCGGATACGTGACGTTGCCGGCGAACGAGATGTAGTAGCCACGCTCGAGCGCCGCATCGAGGAGCGGCGGCGAGGAGGAGCAGTGGAGGATCACCGTCCCGTCGAAGTTGTGGAGCGCCTCGAGCGTGGGGTCATCGGCGGCGCGCGTGTGAACGACGACGGGCTTGTCCAACTCGTCCGCCAGCTCCAGCTCCTGCTCGAACAGGCGCCGTTGGGCGTCGCGGGGCGCGTAGTCGCGGTAGTGGTCGAGTCCGGTCTCGCCAACGGCGACGGCACGGTCGTGGTCGAGCAGCTCGCGCAGCTCGTCGAGCCGGGCCGCGTCGCTGCTCGCGGCCTCGTGGGGATGGATTCCCAGCGCGGCGAAGACGCCTGGCTCGGATGCGGCGATCCGAAGCGACTCGCGGCACGAGTCGATCGTCGTCCCGACGGTTATCACCCGGTCGACGCCGGCCGCGCGAGCCCGCTCCAGAATCGCCTGTGCCGGCTCCACTGAGCCGTCGAGGTGGGCGTGCGTGTCAATCATCCTCGTCGACAGCGTCGCCCAGCCGCTTCAGCTCCTCCGCGACGACCTTCTCCGGATCGAGCTTCTTGAAGAGGAGCTCCGGCTCGCGCAGGGCCTGGCCGGTGGGGAGCCGACTGGGCTCCCACCGTCCGATGAGCGTGTCGTAGTCGCCGGTGAGGACAGCGTGAGTGGAGCCGTCGTCCTCTTCGTGCTCGCGCATCTCCGGCGGGCCCGCGATCCGGCCCTCATAGCCGAGGAGCTCGTGCAGCCGCTGAGAGCTGAACGGCAGGAACGGCGTGAAGAGGATCTTCAGATTGTCCACGCTTCGCAGCGCGACGTAGAGCACGGTTGCCGCGCGCGCACGATCCGTCTTGACCAGCGACCACGGCTGCTGCTCGCTCGTGTACTCGTTGACCAGCGAGGCGAGCCGCATCGCCTCGGCGAGCGCGGCGCGAAAGCGAGCCGCCTCGATCTGCGCCCCGACATCGTCGAAGCCCGCTTCGACCGCGGCGATCAGCTCGCGGTCGGGGTCGGTAAGCTCGCCCGGCTCCGGAACGGCTCCGACGTTGCGGAATGCGCTCGCGAGCGTCCGGTTGACGAGGTTCCCCCAGGTGGCGACCAGCTCGTCGTTGTTGCGCCGGACGAATTCCGCCCAGGTGAAGTCCGTGTCGTGCGTCTCCGGGCCCGCCGCGGTCAGGTAGTAGCGGAGCGCGTCAGCGTCATAGCGGGAGAGGAAGTCCTTGATGAGGATCCCGACGCCGCGGCTCGCACTGAACTGTTGCCGCTCCATCGTCAGGAATTCGCTCGCGACGACGTTGTCAGGCAGTGTGAGCGGACGGCCGGCGCCCAGCTCCCCACCCAAGCCGTACCCGAGCAACTCGGAGGGCCAGATGATCGTGTGGAAGACGATGTTGTCCTTGCCCATGAAGTAGGAGTGCCGCGCCTCGGGGTCCTGCCACCAGTCGCGCCATGCCTCGGGTGTGCCGCGGGCCTTCGCCCATTCCACCGCCGCGGAGAGGTAGCCGACCACCGCGTCCACCCAAACGTAGATCCTCTTGTTCGGATCCTCCTCGTAGCCGGGGACCGGAACGCGGATGCCCCAGTCGAGGTCCCTCGTGATCGCGCGCGGCTTGATCTCGCGGGCGAGCTCGAGTGAGAAGTTGCGCACGTTCGGGCGCCAGTTGTCCTTCGACTCGATCCACGCGGTGAGCTGCTCCCGAAAGGCCGGAAGGTCGAGGAACAGGTGCTTCGTCTCGTGAAAGACGGGTGTGGTCCCGTCGATCGTCGAGCGCGGGTTGATCAGGTCGGTAGGGTCGAGCTGGTTGCCGCAGTTGTCGCACTGGTCACCCCGAGCCCGGGAGAATCCACAGATCGGACACGTGCCCTCGATGTAGCGGTCGGGCAGCGTGTTGCCCGTGCTGGCCGAGAACGCTCCGAGGGTCGTTTGCTCGAAGATGAACCCCTTCTCGTGGAGGGTCCGGACGAGGTCCCGGACGACGCGGCCGTGGTTGGCCGTCGTCGTCCGGGTGAACAGGTCGTAGCTGATCCCCAGGTTGCGGAGATCGTTCCTGATCAGCTCGTTGTACTTGTCAGCCGTCTCACGCGGCGACACGCCCTCCTGATCGGCGACGACCATCAGCGGCGTTCCGTGTTCGTCGGTCCCAGACACCATCAGCACGTCGTTTCCGCGCAGGCGGTGGTAGCGGGCGAAGATGTCCGACGGAACGCCGAAGCCGGCCACATCCCCGATGTGACGTGGCCCGGACGCATACGGCCAGGCGACGGCCACGAGGATTTTCGCCGGTCGCGAGGCGGACGAGCGGGACATGATCCCACCTTAGTGCCACGGCGGCCGGAGCGGAATCACGCTCCTCGGCCGAGGCATCCGCAGTCGGTTGCTCGGCCTCGAGAGGAGGTGGGGACGCCGGAGGGACACGTCTCCGGCTCAGCGACGCGAGGCCACCGGCGGCCGCAACGAGCAGAGCCAGGAGCGCGACCGTTGCGAGCGCGAGCGGGGTTTGCCACGACACCACGTGCACGTGCCCCGGGCCGGTTGCATTCGGCGACGCAGAGAAACGCCAATCCGCGTCGGACGCGAGGGTGTGGCCGTGTTGTGCCCCGGCATGTGAGCTCGCCGGGACGGCTGGCACACGCTCAGCCGACCGCGAGCGGGGCCGTGACCAACCCTCCGCAGGCGGCTTCGCCCCCGGCTGCGAGTCCGTACTGGTCATACGGGGACTCTCGGGATGATCGAATGACGCCGTTTCTGATGGCGGGGTGACCGGTTCCGAGCGTGCCAGATCGGCCCGTTGCTCCGGCGCTAGCGCGGCCAGCCGGTCCGGCACCGCCCCGGGCTGCTGTACCACCGCAGTCGTGGTCTGACCCTGCTGCTCGGGCGTGAGCTCGGGATTCGGCGTCGCCGCCGGTACCGCATCTGCCTCTGCCACAGAGTCGCCCAGAGACTGAGCGCCGGAGACCGGCTCCGGCCTCACCTGCTCTTCAACCTGCGTCATGGTCTCGACCGGGACCGCAGTCGTCTCGGTTGACGCGGGGGGCCCGGCTTCCTCCGCCTCCCCGGTCGCGGCTGGCGAGGTGGGTTGCGGCTCGCCCGCTTCCGCCACCGGCGCAGGTTCCGCTACCGGCGCGGGTTCCGCCACCGGCGCGGGTTCCGCCACCGGCGCTGGTTCCGCGAGCGGTGCAGGCTCGGGCGCAGGTGCAGGCTCGGGCGCAGGCGCGGGAGCCTCCGGCGCAGCTGCGGCCGGTGGAGCCGGGACCGAACCGGGAGTCTCAGGCTCGAGCGCCTCAGGAGCGGGCGGGACGGTGACCCTCGTCGGCAAGAAGCCAAGCGGATCGAGGTAGCCCTGATCCTCGGTCGTAACGCGGATGCCGAGGTGTACGTACGGCAACGCGAACTCGGGCGTCCCGCTTGGGCCGATCGTTCCGACCGCAGCGCCTTCGGACACGACTGCGTTACGCGTAACGCCGATCGTCCCCAGGTGGGTGAGAGTCACCGAAAGCCCACCGGGGGTCTGAATCGTCACACTCCTGCCACTCGTCGGAACCGATCCCGCGAACGAGACGGTCCCAGCGGCCGGGGCGAGCACGTCCGACCCGGCCTCACCGCCGACGTCGAGTCCGCGATGCGCGCCGGCGGCGTACGGTTGCGTTGGATCGAAGGCGAACGGCTGTAACACCGCGCCGCCGGAGGGCCACGTCCAGGCTCCAGCCGCCGGCGCGCACATCAGGGCGGCCACCACGGCAGCTGCCCTCAACACGACTCTTCGCATTCTCTTGAACCTCCTTGTTGTCTTGAATGGAAACGAGTTGGCCAAGCTAACAGGAGGGTCGGACGTTGTCAATTATGGCTACAGGGATCCGCGATAGAGCGTGTTGCGCGAGATGCCGCTCAGGCGGGAGACGAGGTCGGCGGCGGCTCGGCGGGCGACGCCGGCGGCCACGAGCTCGGCCACCGCGGACGCGGCGGCGGCTTTGTCGGTGGACGACGCGCCGGTGTCGTCAGGACCGATGACGAGCGTGATCTCCCCTCTCACAGGTTGGCGGAGCCGTGCGGCGACGTCCGCGGCCGTCCCCCGTACGACCTCCTCGAAGCGTTTCGTCAGCTCCCGGCACACGGCGACCTGCCGATCGCCCAACGAAGGCGCGAGCGCGCGCAGGCTCGCGACGACCCTTTGCGGCGACTCGAACGCGACGGCGGCGTGCGGCCACCGCGCGAGCTCGTCCGCGAGGGAGTCGAGCGCGGCAGCACGTCGGGGCAGGTAGCCGAGGAACTGGTAGCGCTCGGCCCGGAGTCCGCTGGCAACCAGAGCCGTCTCGACAGCCGAAGCCCCCGGCAGCACTGTCACGGGCACGTCTGCCTCGAGCGCCGCCGCGATCAACCGCGCGCCCGGATCGTTGACCCCAGGGAGGCCTGCGTCGCTCACGAGGGCAATCCGCTCCCCGGCCTCCAGGCGAGGGAGGATCTCCTCCGTGCGCGCCGCCTCGTTGTGCCGGTGGTAGCTGAGGAGCTGTGCGCGGATCCCGTGTCGGTCGAGCAGGATCCGCGTCCGGCGGGTGTCCTCGCACAGAACCACATCTGCGTGACGAAGCTCCTCCAGGACCCGCAGCGTTACGTCGTCCAGGTTCCCGATCGGCGTCGCGCAGACCGAGAGCATCAGCCGAATTCAGCTTCCATCAGCTCGCTCATCCGTTGCGGACGGGAGGGGTCGCTCCCGAGCATCTCGTATAGTGGGCCAAGGCTCGGGTAGCCGCTCGCGCGAATCCGCCGCGCCGCTTCCTCGACGTCGTAGTCGGTGCGACGGAACCGCGGCTCGCCGTCTTCGAGCTCGAGCCAGTAAGCGGCAGGATCCACCTCCCACGGAGCGCCCACGCTCCCCGCGTTGACAACGCGTATACCGTTCACCGTCCGGTCGAACTGAATGTGCGTGTGCCCGCACACGACGACCCGCTCCTCCACGCCACCGAGCAGCGACCGAAGGCGTTCCTCCGAGGTGAGCCGCGTGATGGGAGCAGTGTCGCTCGCGGGAGCTCCGTGGCAGAAGTGCACTCCATCGATCACCGCATCGAGCGGTAGTTCGCGCAGGAAGCGGAGGTTCTCCTCGCCCAGCCGGTCCGCCACCCAGAGCCGGGCGCTCCGGTTCGGCTCGGCAATGCCCTCGAGGTCGAGGACACGGTCGGCGTTCCCCCGCACGAACCGTGCAGGCACGGGAAGTGAGCGCACGAGCTCGAGCGTCTCCGCGGGGAATGGCCCCGATGCGACGTCTCCGCCTACGACGACGAGATCGACGTCGAGCTCGGGCACGACTGCCTCGAGCGCCGGCAGGTTCCCATGGATGTCGCACAGTGCCGCGACGCGCACTACCCCTCCAGCGCTTCGAAGGCGACGAGCCCGGCTCCGACGAGGCCCGCCTCCGCGCCGAGCATTGCCGGCACGACGCGGACGAGGTCGCGCGCCGGCTCGAGCGCCTCCCGTTGCACCCGCTCGCGCGCGGGGCCGAGTACCAGATCGCCGGCAGCGGCGAACCCGCCTCCGACCACGATCATCTCGGGATTGAAGATGTTGACGAGCGACCCCATTCCGCTGCCCAGCCGGTGGCCGAGCTCGGCGAGCGCGCCAACGGCGTCCCCGTTCCCCTCCTGAGCCTGCTTCACGAGATCGGAGGCGTTCGCCTCGGGGCCGAACAATTCGCGGGCGGCGTTGCTGGCGGCAGTTCCCGAGGCGAGTGACTCCAGGTGCCCCCGCCCCGAGCACACGCCCTGACAGGGTGGCCCGTCGTGCTGGATGACGATGTGGCCGAGCTCCGCCGCCGCCCCCACGGCACCGCGATACGGCTTTCCGTCCAGGATCAACCCGCCGCCGATCCCGGTGCCGAGCGTCAGCATGACCATGTAGCGCGTCCCGCGACCCGCGCCCATCTTCCACTCCGCGATCGCGGCCGCATTCGCGTCGTTGTCGATTCCAACCGGTAGCCCGAAGCGCGAGCGGGCCCAGTCTCGAAAGTCGAAGTCGGCGAGAGGAAGGTTCGGGGCGACGACGACTCGGCCGCGGTTCTGGTCGATCGTCCCAGCGATGCCGAACCCGAGCGCGGAGGCTTCCTCCAGCTCGAGCAGCTCCGAAACTGTCGCGTCGAGGCCATCGACGAGGGCGCCGGTCGACGATGTGGGGCTAGGACGCTCGATCCGCTTCCCGACCCGCCCGGCGTGGTCGAGCACTCCGGCGAGGATCTTCGTGCCGCCGAGGTCGACGCCTATGACGTGAGTGGGCTCCACCGCGGCGGCTACCATAACCCGCCGGATGCCGCCCTCCGGCGAAGAAAAGCCGTACCGCGTCTACCGCGGCGGACGGGTCAAGGGCGGGGTTCCAACCCTCGCGAGAGAGCAGCGCACCAGGGCCATGGATCGCGACGGCCGGCGGCGTCTGCGGCGAGGAGCCGAGCCCCCGGAACGCGGCCACGTCACGCCCCGCAAGCGCTGGTACCGGCGCTGGTCCTGGAAGCGCTGGCTCGTGGTCGGGGTCGCGTCGCTGTTCACGCTTGTTCTGATCTGGGGGATCGCGAGCTGGTTCTCGTTCCGCAGCGGCGTGGTAGCGGCCAACGACCGGCTCCCGAAGCGGGTCAAGGCCGCGCTCGTCCAGCAGGACGGCCTGCTCCTCTCCCACCCGAGCAACATCCTCCTGCTCGGCACCGACTCGGCCAAGTCCCGGCCGGGCAACCGGCACTCGGACTCGATCATGCTCGTCCATACCGACCCCGACCACCATCGGATCGTCTACCTCTCGCTCATGCGCGACCTCCGGGTCGAGGTGCCGGGCTACGGGACGCAGAAGATCAACGCGGCCTACCAGTTCGGCGGACCTCGGCTGGCGATCAAGACGATCCGCCAATTCACGGGAATCCCGATCAACCACATCGCCCTCGTGGACTTCGCCCAGTTCAAGAAGCTGATCGACGACCTCGGCGGCGTGACCGTCGACGTCCCGGAGAAGATCCGTTCGAACAAGTTCGACTGCCCCTTCAAGACGCAGGCACAGTGCGACCAGTGGCAGGGCTGGCGGTTCGCCAAGGGCTCGCAGAACATGAACGGACAGCGCGCGCTCATCTACTCGCGCATCCGCGAGAACCTGCTCGACCCGAGCGAATCCGACGCGACGCGAGCTGCCCGCCAGCAGCAGGTGATCCAGGCGATCGGGAACAAGCTGACCGGCTTCTGGACGCTCGTGCAGATGCCGTTCATCGGCGGCGACCTCGTCCGCCCGATCGCGACCGACCTGAGCGCGGGACAGCTCGTTCAGCTCGGGTGGGTCAAGTTCCGCGGAAACGCGCTCCGCTGCCGGCTCGGCGGGACGGCGGACGGAACCGGCTACATCATCCCCGACGAAGAGAGCCGGGCCGTCATCGCAATGATGCTCGGGAAATCGGCCGCACAGCCGCCGCTTCCGCACTCCCTCTACGGGTCCGGATGCGTCAGCGGCAAGTCGAGTCTCTAGGCGCTCAGGCCTCGGCGGCCTTCTTCTCGGCCTTCTTCTCGGCCTTCTTCTCGGCCTTCTTCTCGCTCTTGTCGACCTTTTCGCCGCCGTCGCTGGAGGCTTCCTTCTTCCCGCGCCCGTAGTCGGTGGTGTAGAAGCCGGAACCCTTGAAATGGACGGCGACCGGGTAGAGCACGACCTCGACCGGGCCCTCGCCGCAGATCTCGCACACCTCCGGAGGCGGATCGCTCATGCGCTGAAACCGCTCGAAAACATGGCCTTTCGGGCACCGGTACTCGTAGATCGGCATCGGCTGTAACGCTAGCAACGAGCTAGGAAGGAGACCGCGTCGTAGGGACGCCTTCCGTTTCCCGCTCCATCGCCTCGCGGTAGCAGGGCGCATCCTCGAACGCAGCGAGCCCGCCGGGAACGCCCCTCGGGCTGCTGCGCGCACGTTTGCGGCGCGCCGCGGCTAGCACGGCCGACGCGCCCACGAGACCACCGAGGAGGAACGAGCGCGCGCGCGTCTTCGCGTCCACGCCACGATTGTAAGGTGGGCCGAGTGGCGCGCCTGACGAACGACAACACCGAACTGACCCCGCGCACCACGTTCGAAGGCCCGGCGCTCGAGTTCGACTTCCCCGGTCTCGAGATCGGCGTGGCCGAGTACGACGAGGGGCCGACCGGCTGCACCGTCTTCCACTTTCCGCAGGGCGCGACCTCGTCGATCGACGTCCGTGGAGGCTCGCCTGGGGTGAGCGGGGCTGGTTACGAGCTCGTGACCGCCATCTGTCTCGCCGGCGGCTCGTTGTACGGGCTGGAGGCAGCCGCCGGGGTCGCCGCCGAGCTCCTCGCCCGGCGCGAGTACCGGACCGGCTGGATGGACATCCCCATCGTCGCCGGCGCGATCATCTTCGACTGGGGCCGCCGCGACAACGCGGTCTACCCGGACAAGGAGCTCGGCCGCGCGGCGCTGCGGGGCGCACTCGAGGGCGTCTTCCCGCTCGGACCGCACGGCGCGGGCCGCTCCGCCGGCGTCGGCAAGGTCTTCGACTACGAGGAGGGCGAGCCGGCGGGCCAGGGCGCTGCCTTTCGGCGGGTCGGGGAGACGAGGATCGCCGTCTTCACGGTCGTGAACGCGATCGGCGCGATTGTCGACCGCGACGGAACCGTCGTGCGCGGCCACTATGACCGCGCGACCGGGTTGCGGCGCGGGCTCGTACCACGCGTCGAGGCGCGCCTCGCCCAGGGCCGTTCCATCCGCCCCCCGCCCGGCAACACGACGCTTACCGTCATCGCCACAAACCTGAAGCTCGACCCGCGGCAGCTCCGGACGCTCGGGCGCCAGGTGCACACCTCGATGGCGCGGGCGATCCAGCCGTTTCACGCGCTCGAGGACGGCGATGTCCTGTTCGCGGTGTCCACCGGCGAGGTCGAACGCGATCCTGTGCTGGACACGACCGGACTCGGGATCGTCGCCTCCGAGCTTGCGTGGGACGCGGTGTTGCGTTCGTTCTAGACTGTTCTCGTGTTCGACGAGGGCATGCCCGGTGAGGATCCGAACAAGGGGTGGAACCGCGCTTCCGTCCAGTACCGGAGCCGCGGGCCCTACAAGCCGAGCGTCAAGGTCGAGGACCTGGTCATGCCAAACGGGCTCGGGAACTTCCGCATGCTCTGGACCTGCATGTTGATGGCCGGAATGATGACCGTGCTGTACGTGTGGATCCCGCTCATGTTCCTGAACGTCTTCGTTCCCATTAGCGGCGTCACCTACGCGGCCGCCCTCGGCGGCATGCTCCTTGGACTAACGGCGTTTCTGTACATCGCGGGCACGCGCGAGACGCGGCGTGACCGCGATCTGGCCACGCGCCTCTAGAGGCCGACTTCGCACGTCGAGCTGCGTCAGTAGCGGCGTCGGGTCATGAGGAAGTAGATGACGTACACGGGCAGGATGATCCCCGCGAACAGAAACGTGGCGATCCCCCAAGCGGTCGCGTGCTTGTTCCCGTTCTTGCTCGCGTGCCAGAAGACGCCCATCGAGACCGCAGCCGAGATGGCCAAAGTGAGGATGAAGGTACCGGGGCTGATGTTCCCCAGCACCGCGGGCGAGACCTAAGTGACTGCGCCCAAGAACTCGTCGATCGTAAGTGCCGACAGCGTCTGCAGCTTCGCGCTGCCGCGGGCGCCGAGCGCGACCGAGACGCGCGCGATGGTGGCGTCGTCCGGCGCCTCCACCACGTTCACGAAGTCGTAGGGGCCGAGCGTCGCCCACTGGTGCAGGACCCGGGCTCCGAGCTCCTCCACGTCACGATTAACTTCGCGCAGCCGGTCGGGATTCGACTTCAGCGTCTGCACTCCCTGGGCCGTCAGCGTCGTCAGCAGGATGTAGGTCGGCATCTCCGCTCCTTTCCGTCGCTCGAGCGCGCACCTTATCGAGCCGCGCGACTTGGTCGTAATACACGAGCGCGGATCCCAGGAAGATCATCGGCGAGATCACGAGCGTCGCGAGGAATCCCGCCACGCTGAGCTGCAGGTCGGAGCTGCCGTGCAACAGCAGGAAGAGGACGCCGCCGGTGAGGTGGTACGTGATCACGAGCGTCACAAGGGTCCCCAGGACGTGGACGTAGTCGGCCTTGGCGAGCTCGATCCCCCGCGCGAGCGCATAGCGGTAGTCGAGCCCCTCGACCACCGCCGCCGGAACTGACATCCCGACGTAGGAAAGCCACAGGAGGATCGGCAGGAACGGGCCGATGAGCGTGATCCACACACTTCCCGAAGCAGCGAACAGGAGCGGGAGCAACGCCACGGTCGGCCAGATGAGGAAACCGACGAGGAACGCGTTCCACAAGAAGCGGTTCGGCGGGCGCCGGCCGGCCACGATCACGCAGGCGCCGATGAACGACGCCGTCATCAGGATCGACCCCGCGCCCGCCGCGATGGGGAGCTGGAGCAGCGAGGGCAGCGGGCGGACGAGCGCGAACAGGAGCGCGGGCCCCAGACCGAGTGCGATCGACGGCCAGAAGCGGTCGCCGTAGGTGCGGATCGTCTCCGCGATCAGCTGGCCGATGGTGCGCTCGGCGGGCGGCACCGACGGCGGCGGTTGTCTACGTGGCACCCAGAGAGCTTAGGCGCGGGCTGCCTGAGGCTCCCAGCGGAACCTCCGGATGGCGACCACGAGCCCCACAGCTGCCCAGAGGGCGAGCACGCCGACGTTCTCGCCCGAGAGCCCGCTTCCGGTCGCCGCCGGGGCGAGCGTCGTCTGCAGTCCGTCCGACAGGTGTGCGAGCGGGAAGACGCGGCCGATCTCCTCCAGCCAGTCCGGCAGCTGGTCGACCGGGATGAAGACGCCGGAGATGAACGAGAGCAGCACCGCGCTGAACGGCGCGACCGTGGCCGCGGTCTCCGCCGTGGGCAGGATCGACGTGAGCGCAATGCCGAGGATGCACATCGTGGCCGTGCCGAGCAGGAGATAGACGACGAACCCGCCGAACGTGTCGCCGGGAAAGTCGACGTCGTACGCGAAGTGGCCGATCAGGAGAAGCACAAGCGTCATGAACAGGATGAGCAGGATGGCGCGGAACACCTGGGCGGCCAGGAAGACCCACGGCGGGAGCGGCGTACCCCGGAGGCGCTTCAGCTGGCCGCTCTCGCGCTGCGCCGTCAACCCGATCGCCATCGTCGAGAAGGCCGAGAGCATGATCGAGTAAGCGAGGATCCCGGCCGTGAAGTAGGCGTTCTCGTCCACCTCCAGGCCATGCCTGAGCGTGATCGTCTCCTCCGCGTGCGCGAAGATGGAGTTGAACAGGACCAGCAGGACGATCGGGAACAGGATCGTGAAGACGAGCGCGCGCTGGTTCCGCAGAAGCGACTTGTTCCCGAACTTCGCCAGGTGGAGGAGGACGCCGAGCTCCCTCACGTGGCTCCCTCGGTGAGCTCCAGGAAGATGTCCTCGAGGCTGGGCCGCCGCACCTCGAGGTCGGCAAGCCGGAGCCCCCGCTGATCGGCGAAGGTGAGCAGCTTCGAGAGAGAGCGCTGAGCGTTGTCCGTCTGGAAGCTGACCAAGGAGCCCGAGACGTCCGTCGAGGTTTCGACCGCGGCGGCGATCTCCTCAGCGCTCGCGCCCGGCGGGAGTCGGAAGCGCACGACGGTGCCACCGCGGGCGGTGCCGACGAGCGATTCAGGAGTGCCGAAGGCGATGATTTCCCCGGCGCGCAAGATGGCGACGTGATCGGAGAGGTGCTGCGCCTCGTCCATGTAGTGCGTGGTGAGGAAGACCGTCTTGCCGAGGCTCCTCAGCCCGTCGATCATGTTCCACGCGTCGCGGCGCGCGGCGGGGTCGAATCCCGTCGTGGGCTCGTCCAGGAAGATCAGATCCGGGTCGCCGATCAGGCCGACGGCGACATCCACGCGCCGCCGCTGTCCGCCCGAGAGCGTCCCCACGCGGTCGCGCTCGCGCCCTTTGAGGCCGACGAGGTCGATCGTCTCGGGGACCGAGCGCGGCGTGAAGTAGAGGCCCGCGTACAACTCGAGCGTCTCGTTGACCGTGAGCATGGGATCGGGTTGCGACTCCTGCAGCACTATCCCGATGCGGTCGCGCCACTCGAGCGGTGCCTTTTCGGGATCGGCGCCGAGCACGGCGACCTCCCCGTCGGTGCGCTGACGGTAGCCCTCGAGGATCTCGATCGTCGTCGTCTTTCCCGCGCCGTTCGTGCCGAGGAAGCCGAAGACCTCGCCGCCCTCGACCTCGAAATCGATCCCAGAGACGGCTTCGTGCGCTCCGTATTTCATCCGGAGGCCGCTTACGACGATTGCCGGCTCTGACATGAGCGCCGGGATCATAGTGGCGAACCAACCGGGTTACGAACTACCGGAGATAACCCTCAACCACCCTCAACCGTGCCAGGCACCCTTGAGGCTATTTGAAGGTCACAGTCCGGCTGCGCGGACGGCGCGGGTGACGGAAGCGTCGATCGACGCCACCGGGCTCTCCCTTCCCACCCATGCCTCGCCGCCGAAGTATGTGGTGAAGATCCTCTCGGCGGTGCGAGTGCCGAGCGCTTGGGCCGTGAGGGTCGGGTTCACGCCCCCCACTCCGTTCGAGAGCGCCGAGTTGTCCGCGACGAAGAGGCGCTTCACGAACCACGACTCGCCGTTCGGGTCGACGACCGAGTCATTGATGCTCGCGCCCATTCGCATCGTCGAGTGGAGGTGGAAGAGAACAGGCGCGATGTTCATCCTCACGACCTCCCTGGCCCCGGCGGCGCGAAGCAGTTGGACGGCCTTGGACGCCAGGTACTCGCGGTTCCGCTGCGTTCGCGCCGAGCGCTTCCGGTACGCGACCTCGACACGCGGGATCGCGCCGTGCTCGTCCGCCGGGCTCGACGTGGAGAGCGTGACACGGTTCTGGCTTTCGACATCGTCGTCGGTCAGCACCAGGACGTTGAGGAGCTTGTCCACGTTCTGGATGTATCGCTTCAGCCGTTTGCCGACAAGCCGGCCAATCGAGTCCGCGCCCTGCGCGCCCACGCCCGTGCCGTTGTCGTACAAGCCCGCCATCCCCGAATCGCTGAACGCCAGCGAGTACGCCTGCAGCGCGGGCGGAAGCGTCGTCACCTCGAGCGAGCCGTAGCTGGGGAAGTCGGCCCGGGCATTCGAGCCCGGCCCACGCGTGGAGCCCGTGTACGAGGCGAAGCGACCGATGACGAAGTCCGGGTAGTGGTCGCTCAGCCCGCGCCCGACGAGGTCGTTCGGATTCGGCAAGCCGCTGCGGAGCCAGAGCCGCGGCGTCTCGATGCAGCCGCCGGCGAGGACGACCACGCGGGCCTCCTCCGTCGTCACCTGGCCGCTTCGCGTCGAGCGCCAGGTCACGCCGCCGGCCAGCGGCAGTCCGGAGCTGGTCGTGGGGAGCAGGTTCACGCGGAGGACGAAGGCGTCCGCCACGAGCTCGGCCGCACGGCCCTTTCCCCACCGATTCGCGGTGAGCGCCATCGGGACGTAGCTCGCGTCGGTGGAGCGCTTGGCCCGCAGGTTGCGCGGTGCGCCCTTCGGCTCGAGGCAGCCCTCGAGGCAGTGGCCGCAGAAGGTGCACCCCTTCGCAGCCGGGTACTTCGGGTCCTTGGCCTTCCCGGCCCTGCCGGCCGGCTGCAGAATTGCGTTTTGCTGCGCGCGACAGGAGTCCCGCGCGATGTCCTTGCCGGTCTGCACCGGCAGGCCCATGCGAGTGGCGCCGCGCAGAAACACCTCCTCCTTCGTCCCCATCGGCGCGGTCTGGACCGGCAGCGTGTGCTCGACCCACTCGTAGTACGGGATCAGATCGGTGTAGGCGAGCGGGAGCCGGACGGGGTCGTAGTCGCCGCTCGCCCCCGCGAACGCTCCCGGCATCGCGCGCGGGTAGTTGCCGAAGAAGTGGACGGTCGAACCACCGACACCGCCCGTCTGCCAGAGGTAGCAGTACTGCGGAAGGTCGCGCCGCCAGGGACCCTTTTTCAGGTCGGAGGGACCGAAACGGAAGTAGCCGGACGCGGGGTTGTTCGCCTTCCGCTCGTAGTGCGACCACTCCTTCTCGGTATGCGCCCAACGCGGGCCTGCCTCGAGCAGGAGCACGTCCAACCCGCGCTCCGCCAGCTCCTTCGCGACGACCGCGCCGCCTCCACCCGCGCCGACAACGATCACGTCACGCATGGAAGTACCCCTTGAACTCGCGCCGCCCGTCGGCGACGCCGGAGTAGTTGCTCAGCTTCCAGCCCACCTTCGGATCGGCGTAGGTCAGGAAGGCGACGAGGCCGGGCAAGTTGCCGGCGAGGAAGCGGAGGGCGCCAGCCTCTGGGCTGTACAGGCTCTCGAGCCGGCGGAAGACCTCGGCCTTCCGGCGGAACGCCAGGTTCGCGAACGGTGCCTGGTACGTGCCGTGTGCGCTGTTCGGATCGACCTGCGTCGCCTGTGCGTTCAGGACCGCGGCCACGGTCGTCGTCAGCGGCGGCCTCGATGGGATGAAGAGATCCAGCGTCTGGATCAGCGCCTTCGGCGCCCCGGCGGCGATCCCGCCCGGCGCCTTCGTCCATTCCCCCTGCGTGCGCGAGTACCGATCGGGCCCGGGGACGACGAACGCGACCAGCCCGTTCATCGTCTGGCGGTTCAGGTCGGGCTTCGCGCTCGTCGCCGCGCGAACCCACGGGACCTCCGGCAGCTGGGCGAGGCGACCGGCGGCGGCGAGGAAGCCGGTGCGCTCGAGGAAGCGGCGGCGCGTGAGCTCGCTCACCCAGCCGACTATACGCCGCGCACGCCGCAGCGCGGCCCGGAGGCCGCGCTGGCGCAACAGTGGAGGCTTGGGTCTCTTCTGGGTCGCTGCTCGGGGGCGTACCTCCGTTCGGGTTTGCGTTCGTTGCCGCAGTACAGCGTGCTCGCCTAAGAGGCGCCTGAGATCGACGTTAAGGTTTGTTGAAGACTCAAGCTTCTACCGGCGATATGCTCGCCGCGATGGGCTACACGCTGGTGCGGCTCGATGAAGTCCAGTGGTCGAAACCGAGCGCCGGCGACCAGAACCGCGGGATCGCGCGCCTCTCGGACCACCTCGAGCACATGCGCGCGAACGTCTGGCGGCTCCCGCCGGGCACGAGCGGACGGCGGCACGCCGAGCGCGTGCAAGAGGAGATTTTCGTCGTACTGGAGGGCGTGGCGACGATGGCGCTGGGCGATCCGCCGCAACGGGTACAGGTTCCAGCAGGCTCGCTGGTGATCGTCGAGCGCGGGACGCCGGTGCAGCAGCGAAACGAGGGCGCGCGCGACGCGGTCATCGTCGCGATCGGAGCCCCACGCGAGGAGCCGGGCAACGCCGACTACCTTCCGGACATCGCGTGACGAAGCCTGATCGGTACAC
>Ga0114129_10000665_pt1 | contig 43114 bp, 43 predicted proteins | sample RhiMetdeltSRZDD1_FD_80071 | JGI IMG/M metagenome (GOLD analysis project Ga0114129, IMG submission 80071) | Populus rhizosphere microbial communities from Tennessee, USA - Rhizosphere MetaG P. deltoides SRZDD1 (version 2) (version 2) | ecosystem: Host-associated > Plants > Roots > Rhizosphere >...
CTCTGATGCTGGTACCAGTGGTCCATCTCCCAAGTCGCTAGCCAATGATCAGAGATGTAATAACAGGTTGGAATCCCCTGCCTGCTTGCCAACTCAGCCAACGAGATTGAAATATTTGTGAGGTTCCACATGAACACGAGGTCGGGCCGAAAATCAACGCACAGTCTGTTAAACGCCGACTGATTGACGAATTCCTTCTCAACCGTCAACGCTGCGGGTGGGACTCGCTCAAACACCAGGCGCAACGAGCGGTGGACACCGTCCTCGACCCGTGGTTCAGCGCAGCCGTACGTACTCGTTAGCACCCGCACTTCGTGACCACTTGCTTTTAAGTGCTGAAGTACATCATGACAGCCGAGTTCGTAACCTCCTATATGTAGAGGTGGGTACAAATTGCTAACTGCGAGTATCCGCATAGCGCCGATTTTGCGTGACGTAACTATTTCTCTTGGAGTTCAAAAGTGATCGTTCACCGATGCCGACTGTGCAATGCAAGCCGGGTGTCCTTAATCCGGTAGATCGTTCCTCGAGGTAATTCATGTAAAGCCCGCATTACGCCCGGCCCAAACTGGGGATGATAGTCATCCCAGATGATGACGCCTCCGGGACGCACCATTTTGAAAGCATTTTCCGTATCTGCTTTTACGTTTTCGTATTCGTGATTTCCGTCCACGAATACGAGGTCCATAGACGCCGCAAAAGAACCGAAATCAAATTCGGCGGAGTCGCCGTAGAGCTGCTTGATTTTTCGTTCATAACCATTACTTCGATAATGCTCACCTACGACGTAGTCCACTCCCGTGATGTCCCCGTTTTCCACTGGGTGCTTCGTCCGGCGGGCCTGTGGCGGCAAGTCTATTGTGAACACTTGGGCGTCAGGTGAAGTGTGCATTGCGATAGCGAGAGTTGAGGAACCCGTATACGTTCCGATTTCAAAGACTTTCATCGCGGACAGGTGCTGGCAAACAGCTGACACGACTAATAGCTCAGCAATAGGAAGCGTCCCTGATTGGCGTTTTGTCTGCCAAAAGGGGACGGTTACTGTGACACCCTCAATTCCCGGGAACAGATCCTCAATGGCCATTTCAGGCAATTGTTCGGTTTGATTTACACCACGCAATCGGCGATAAATTGGTAGAAACACAGGCGGAATAAAATTCTTCAGGATCTGTTTGTCAACAGCGAGCATTGTGTGGTTCATTCGTCTCCCGTTCCCTTCCTATGCCGAGTGTGCCGGTAAGCACCGGCGCACTGTCTGCCGTAGTAGGCCGCTTGCGGGCTATCAGGACATAATCCAACGTGTCGCCGCGTTTACCGCACCATTTGTCGAGTCGGTATCCCACGATTTGCACCGGTGCCAGTGCAGCGGGTATCAACTTGCGTACTAAGAATGACTGCCCGCCGTTGAGATATGTATTCGTAATCGTATCTGTGACCCTTTGCGCAACAGTTGCCCAGATACCACAAGTTGGAACGACTTCGACAACTTCCAAACCACTACGCTCCGCGAGAAACTTTAGGCCGAAGCACGTGTACCGGTAGTAATCAAATGGTACGTGGTGCAAATCCCACGTTTGCGGAGCCGTAAGGATCAAGCAACCTTCAGGTTTCAGGACTCTCGCTGCTTCATCCATCAACTTCCAGGGTTCCGGCACATGTTCGAGAACCTGATTGCAAAGCACGGTTTCAAATGAGCAATCGCGGAATGGGAGATACATGCCGTCACCGTAAACATCTGGAGTACTGCCAAGTGAATCCACGCCGATATGGCGCTCTACCTGAGGAAAGAGTTCTCGATACGGCTTCTCTCCACAACCCACATCAAGCAGCCAGCCTCTCGCATAATTCGTGCGCTGCCGCAACGCGTCGCGTAAAAGCGTTCTTGTAATGTGCAACGGGGACGTCCAATCCGAAAACCATCCGGCAAAACCCGTATGCTTCGCCACCGTACGTCCGGCTCGATAACACAAACGCGCAGATCGGTAAGCAACAGAATGCATATGCAGACTCAACAATCGTAATCTGAGGACCATTTGAATGGTACTCGGACTAGACCATAGTCAGACTGCGTGGGATACCATACAAAATCTGTAAGAACGTCCGCTAGCTTGGGCTTAATCACGAAAGTGCAGGCGCGGCCATCGTCCCACCCAAACGATGCCAGTGCGGCATCGCCGCTTAAGATGTACGCTTTGAGCAAATACCGTCCTGTTGCCAGGGGAAGAGTGGGAAAAACACATCGGACAACGCCGTCTCCTGAAGCAGGAAATCCGGAACGCGTCGTAAAGCGAGAGTCGGCGGAGGTAACCAGAAGACCCTGCTCAGTCCATATGGAAACGTTGAAGTGAACTTGTTCAGGTGGAGGCAATGAACGATATGTGATACTCACGAGAAGATCTTCACCAGGGTCAAGTTCGGCCGTCCCCTGACGGTTCGAAGCATTAACTTCGAACACCAGGTGATTGTCTCCGGATGCATCAGCGATATCCGCTGTGCTCGCCGCATTAGCGCTGCGAAGAGCATCATCGAAATAAAGTTGGATCACCTCCGTCGCATCTCCGTCACGAAAGACAGATCCCCCACGCAGGTAAATTCCGCGTGTCGCCAGCGCTCCAACATGATGCATGTTGTGAGAGACGAAAACCGTCGTAGTGCCCTGATCGGTCAATTCACGAATCCTCGTGAGACATTTTTGCTGAAACGCTCCATCCCCGACAGCGAGTACTTCGTCTACGAGTAGGATTTCTGGTTCTAGGTGGGCAGCAACCGCGAACGCCAAACGTATGTACATACCTGTCGAGTAGAACTTGACCGGCGTGTCGATAAACTTCTCCAGTTCGGCAAACGAGACAATTCGATCGAACTTTCGGTGTACCTCCGCTTTGGTCATGCCAAGAATGGCCCCGTTGAGGTATACATTTTCGCGACCCGTGAGTTCTGGGTGAAAACCCGTTCCGACTTCCAGCAGCGACCCAATACGTCCTCGGATTCGAGCGTGCCCGTGCGTAGGTTCGGTGACGCGGGAAAGAATTCGGAGAAGTGTACTCTTGCCTGCACCGTTTCGGCCAACCAGGGCGACGATCTCTCCCGGTTTCACTTGGAACGAAACATTTTTAACGGCCCAAATTGAATTTCGCTCTCCACTGTTCGAGGATTGATGGCCATTGAACATGCGCGCCACTGTTCGAAATGGGGCATAAGCAGCGTTCGTTAGTGTGTCTCGGAGAGCTTTATACTTTTGGAGCTCTCCAATCGCATAACGTTTGCCGAGATCGTTGGCGTCGATGGCGAAATCCATCGCTCAACGTCCTCCCGATCCCATAGCGTCGACAAACGTTCGCTCTCGCCGGCGGAACCAAATAATGCCAGATGCGAACAGCCCAAACGCCACGCAAGTGGAAACGAGAGTGATAGCACCCGGGGATGCCCCACTATCGAAAAGTGCCCACCTGAAGCCTTCAACTACTCCGACCATTGGGTTCAGTCCATAAAGCGCGCGCCATTCGGGCGGGACCAATGTTGCCGAATACACGACGGGTGTGATGAAGAACCAAAATTGATTCAGAAAGGGCACCGTATGCGCTACATCCCTGTACTCAACATTCAGAGCCGAGAGCCAGAAGCCCACGCCCAGCACAGTCACCAACATCAGAATGATGAAAGGCACCAACCAAAGAACCCCCCAATGAAATGGCACTCCATACGCCACCATGAGAATGAACAACAAACCGGAAGCGATTACGAAATCTGCGAGCGCCGCTATGATTGTGGCTATCGGCACAATAATTCGCGGAAAATAAACGCGCGTTATCAACCGCTGATCGGTAACTAAGCTATTCGCGGATTCCGTTACAGCTCTGGAAAACATTTGCCACGGCAGTAGCGCCGAGAGCGCGAATAGTGGATACGGAATGCCATCTGTCGCGACGCCCGCTAGACGACCAAAGAAAAGTGTAAAAGCTGCCATCATGGCGACAGGTTGCAGGACAGCCCACGCTATGCCTATTGCGGTTTGCTTGTAACGAACTTTAATATCGCGCCAGGCGAGGAAATAGATTAATTCCCGATACCTCCAGAGTTCGCGCGTATCCAATAAGCGCCAGGCGGAACTTGGCTGAATGTCAAATATTGGTACCTCGGTCGAATGCATCCTTTAACTCGGTTTCACTGTTAACAGGTCATCAAACGGATCGGAGCGTGTATGTTCTTATGCTTCACGGTCATATCTGTCGTAAAGAGCAAATTGTCCGTCCAAAGCGCAGCTCCAAGACAGACATTAAGCTAACTTTCGTGATCCAGCGCGAATGACCAGGCCGATCGACGTGGTTACAAATCTTTCAATCATGAGCCGCAGGTGCATGTTGTCTCGGTAAGGCGGCATGTCCACAAAATCCTCGATTAAGTCGTCGCCGAGGGACAAATCGAGTTGCGCCACTTCGTGTCCGCCTACTTTCAATCGGTTGCTTAGATCCTCGATATCCCTTTTCCGGAAAAGAACTGTGGAACCATGTTCGATGGTTTCGCCATCTTCAAGATTGAATTCAGTCGTGTGTACGGCCACACCACCCGGCCGAAGGCAGTCCATAGCTCGTTGAACGAATTTCTTACCAAGCTCGATTGAACCGAGGTGCTCGAACGCGCACGATGACCATACCATGTCAAAATTGCGGAGATCATCCGGGATAGCATTCATGTCGACAGTCCTAAATTCGACGCGTTCTCGGAATGTCTTAAGATCAATTAGGTTAGGCCGATGGAGAACGTCAATTTCATCAGCATGTTGCCCTGTGTGGACCCAACCAGCCTGGACGGCCTTGGACACGTCCAGATCAGTCGCCATGACCGAAACCCCGGCTGCGGCCAACGCTGCCGGTATTGGCTCACGCCCGACACCGAAACCCAACGCGCGGGCACCCGTTCGTATTGCTCCCGCACGCTCGAAAGCTACTCCAGCGAAGACGAATTCCCATTGTTTGCGGTGATACTTGGGCGACTCAGCCAGTCGATCGCACCAGCGGTGATATTCGGGAAGCGTAAAATGCCGTTGCTTGCATACCTCGGACTTAATGCCAAAGTTCGGATCTTCACAGTTACTTTGGACCGGCGCGCTACCTGCCACATGACGCAGCAAGCGAGCTTGAAAAGCCGCCAACTGTTGGACTCGATGTTCCAACACGCGGAATTCGGTACTCCTTGATTGACGCAGCGCCCGCCAGATGCGTCGAATCATTGACGGTCACACACTGAATTCGTACTGCCTGTCGGGCCGAGACACACTTGGAACTCGGTTATGTATGTCGTCATATCATTCAATCTTTCACCCAGACACTGTTGAACCTCATCAGGGCGCGGAAGCGACTCCCGATAGCCTGAGAAGACTAGCAATGTGGCCGAGAGACAAAGGTAGACGCAACAGAAAAACGTAAGAGGTCGCCTGTGATCGAACATAAGTGAAACGCTTATGATATTCATAGCCCTCATGGTAGAAATCCGATTACTCGATAGCTGATGACGAGTGGAGGCATAGTCCCTAGATGAAACTTTACGATCGAATGCTGCGGCGCTACGTTCATGCTCTGTTTTTTCGTGATTTGATCCGCGCAACGAACAACTTCGATAACGTCACCTGGCTGGGCTATCCCGTCTGGCAAAACGTACTCGATTTATGGACGATTCAAGAAACTCTTGCAGAGATCCGACCCGAACTATTGATCGAAACCGGGACCAATCGAGGAGGGTCATCCCTCGTATATGCCCAGCTCTTTGACCTTATGCACCATGGAAGCATCATCACGATCGACGTTCAGAAATTGCACGACTTGTGTCATCCGCGAATTACTTACTTAATCGGCAGTTCGACCTCTCCGGAAATTATTAAAACTGTCCAGACGAGGGCGGCGCAGTGCGTTGGACCAGTAATGGTAATTCTGGATAGTGATCATTCCCAAGAGCATGTTCGAAGTGAACTTCAGTGCTATGCACCGATAGTGACACCGGGAAGCTACTGCCTCGTCCAAGATGGTGTCATCGATACACTCGCATGGTTTCGTGCGGCTCGCCCGGGACCTCTACCCGCAATCAACTCATTTTTGCAAACGACGCATGACTTTGAGATTGATGAGAAGAGGTCACATCGTTTTCTGATCACCCATCATCCGGCAGGATGGCTGAAACGCAAGGCAAACGGACATGAGACTTCCGCGAGGAATCATTCCTGATTTCCAGACGATGCTGGAGAGATGCATGGGTCGAACAACTCGCTTGCAACCGATCGCTAAATCCAGCCTAGCTTCATTAAGGATCTAGCCCGGTTCATAACGAACACAGAAATCCGATACTGCAATCTTGTCCTCTGCATATGCTTGTGCGAAGGTTTACCGTGCGTGCGGGACTTGCGGTAAGCCTCTTGTAAGCGGAGGCCGCTGTCAGCGCGAATGTCTGAAAACTCTATGTTCACCTATGGAGCCGCTTTCCTATTAAGTTTCGTTTTTGCCCTTTACTGGACGCCGCTCATGGGAAAGGCCGCGCTGCAGTTGGGCATCATGGACCGGCCCGACGGAAAGTTGAAAAAGCACGACGACGCCGTTCCATATTTTGGAGGAATTGCGGTTTACAGTGCGTTCTTGCTCACTGTGGGTTTGCTCACCGATTTTGGCCACGAAACATTGGGACTGCTCCTATCCGGCAGCATCGCGTTGATGGTAGGTTTGATCGACGATTTCGGCGTGCTCAATCCTGCACAGAAGTTGGTGGGACAGACTCTGGCTGCGCTCGTACTGGTGAAATCCGGGACGTACATCAAATTGACTTTCCTTCCCGTCTGGCTTGCGGTACCGCTCACAATCCTGTGGATTCTGGCAGTCATGAATGCACTCAACATCATCGATATCATGGACGGCCTTGCTTCCGGAGTTTCGGTCATTGCTGCGCTTTCCATTGCGATTGCGAACTTCATGTCCGGCCGTAATTCGATTGCATTCTTGTCGATTGTGCTGGCCGGGGCCGTTCTGGGTTTCCTAAGGCACAACTTTCATCCGGCGAAGATTTACCTCGGTGATGCCGGAAGTCTGTTCATCGGATTCATGCTCGCTGCGCTTTCCATGAATGCGGGTTACACACGCGTGAATCTTCTGGCTGTGATCAGCCCTGTACTGATTCTCGGAATTCCGCTTTTCGATTTATTTCTCGTGATGTACATCCGGTGGCGAAACGGCAATCCCGTGATGAAGGGGAGCCCTGACCACTTCGCGTTGCGGTTGCGGCGATGCAAGTTGTCCGTGCGCGAAACCACCATCACGACGTACATCATCGGAATTCTGCTTTCAGGTGGTGCGCTCATCGTGAGTCAGATTCCGCTCGAATGGGCTGTAGCCACAATGGGCGGGATGCTCTCCCTCGCTGGTCTATCTGCCTACCTTTTGATGAAAGTCGACATGCACTCATGAAAAAGAAAAAAGTTGTGATCATAGGCGGAGGCCTTGCCGGCCTGAGCGCCGGGTATCACCTACTTGAACAGGAACCGATCCTGTTTGAAAAGGAATCGGTCGTGGGAGGACTCTGTCGATCTTTTACACAGGACGGATTCACTTTCGATTGCACAGGCCACCTGATCCACCTGAAGAATCCGTACACCAAAGATCTCGTCACAAAACTTCTGCCCGAAGCGTTCAATGCCCACGAGCGCCTGGCTGCCATTCACTCGAAGTCGGTGACAACCCCGTATCCATTCCAGGCGAATACGTACGGTTTGCCGCCCGAAGTCGTCAAGGAATGCGTGGTGGGCTTCATCGAAAGCATGCATGTGAACGGCAACGGCGGCCCAAAAAACTTTCATGATTGGGTGGTTCGAACGTTCGGAGCGGGAATCGCAAAACACTTCATGCTTCCCTACAACGAAAAATTCTGGAAGCAGGATCTGCGCACGATCACATCCGATTGGGTAAGCTGGTCGATTCCGAAACCGACTCTCGAAGAAGTTGTTAATGGAGCTCTTGGTCTTACAAACAAAGGCATGGGATACAATCCCAAATTCATTTATCCGAGGAATGGCGGTATCGATTGCCTTCCACAGGCGCTGGCTCGTCCAATCGGCCGCATACACGTAAACGAAGCCGTTGAGGCGATAGACCCAAAAAAGAAAACGGTCCAGTTCGTGAGCGGGCGAGCAGAAGAATACGACTTTCTAATCTCGACGCTGCCTCTTCCGCTCGCCTTCCGTATCCTGAAGGACACGCCCGATTCTCTCGTTTTCAACGCTCAGCAGCTTCAAGCGCTCTCCGTTTTGAATATCAATATTGGTGTCGACCGGCCTGGAATCAGCAACCAGCATTGGATCTACTTTCCCGAGGATCAATACATCTTCTCGCGTATCGGATTTCCGATGAATTTCTCGGACTCGGTAGCACCCGATGGTACGAGTTCGATGTACATCGAGATCACACATCGCCCCGGAGAGAAGCTGAATGTACAAGAGGCGCTTGAGCGATCCATTCAAGACTTACAATACTGCCGCATCCTACGCAGTGGCGACCGTGTGCTGACATTGCACGTACTCGATATCCACTATGCGTACGTGGTCTTTGACCACCAGCGGCAGGCCCACCTTCAGAGTCTTATCGAATACCTGGAATCGCGTGACATCTTTACTGCCGGCCGATATGGACGCTGGGACTACTACTCAATGGAGGACTCCATCCTTAGCGGAAAATCGGCTGCCGATATGATTCAGATGAAGATCGGAACGATCGCCACAACATAAGCGTCAATACCGCCCTTTCCGCCAACAACAAATGAATGCTGACGCTATGACCGATGAGCAGTAACAGATTCTTCGGAATTTGAAGTTTTCACGGATTCTCAATTTCCTAATAAGAAATTTGCAGATCGCGATTATTCCGAAGATTTCCTACTGCTCATCGGTCATAGCGTCAGCATTCATTTGTTGTTGGCGGCTCATTAGCGTCGTCCAGAATCGCTTTAGCAGAATGATCTGCCCTGCGTGATACAAGGAGTGCTGTACAGCGCCGTGCAGCAGAATGTAGACAGAATCGCCGTGTGGTAGGGTGATTTCATCCAATCTCGATTCCTGCAGCTTAAGGATGGTGTTTTGTAATCCATCCACGGCCTGCTCCATTTGCCTCAACGACTCGGACCAGGCCGTTTCCGTGCGGTCTTTTACTGGCGGGAAGTTGATGTCCTCGACAACCGCGAAGTTTTCTCCTTCCACTCGCCTGCGGACGATGTCCACCCACGCCGTGATGTGATGCACGAGTTCCCAAATCGAATGGACATCTTGCAGCGGCCGCTTGAACGCCATCTCCGCCGTTACACCGTTTAAAACGTCTCTGACGGACGGCCCACTCCACGCGTCGCCATCGAATGCACGCTTCAGCTGATCGGCAATTCTTTCCGATTCTCTCATCAGGGTTGAATCCCCCCTTTGTGCCTTAAGTGCTTTTTGTGTTCCAGATACCGGTTTCGTCTATTTCACGAAGCAATATTGTACTTCTGCATGTAATGGCGGAATGAACGGTATGACATCCGGAGAAGTTCAGCGGCTTTCACCTGCACGCCATCGCTGCGGCGGAGTGCCTCTTCAAGGAAGCCTTTCTGGAGGGTTTCGACGTAAGACTCGAGGTCGAGACCTTCATCCGGAAAGTTCATCAAAGCGCGCATCCGCGAATTTGTAGCGACACTCTCGGGCAGATGCTGAGCGGAAAGTTCAGTTGATGTTTCGAGGATGAATGCCCGTTCCATGGCGTTTTCGAGTTCGCGGACGTTACCTGGCCAGTCATAGCTCTCGATCTTCTTTAGAGCTTCATCGGAAAGGCGATCGATCCTCTTCGCCATCGAGCTATTGAGCCTTCCGAGAAAATAGTCTGCCAACAGAGGAATATCGTCCCGGCGGTGCCGTAGCGGAGGCAGCTCGAGAGGAATGACGCTGATGCGGTAAAACAGATCTTCTCGGAATTGACTCTCCGCGACCATGTCCGACAAGTCTCTGTTTGTTGCCGCAATAATACGCACATCAACAGGTATCTCTTCCGTTCCGCCAACGCGGCGAATCGTGCGCTCCTGCAGCACACGCAACAATTTCACCTGCATGGCCAGGCTCGTGTCGCCGATCTCGTCGAGAAATAGCGTCCCTTTGTCCGCAACTTCGAACAATCCTTTCTTGTTTGCAGTCGCGCCTGTGAAAGCACCACGCATATACCCGAATAGTTCGCTCTCCAAGAGCGTCTCTGTGAATGCTCCGCAATTCACGGATACGAAGGCCTCTTCCGCGCGAGGACTATTAAGATGAATCGCCTTTGCTACAAGTTCCTTTCCGGTGCCGCTCTCTCCAGTGATCAACACGGTGCTGTTCGTCGCGCTCACGACTTCGATCATCTTGAAGAGTTCCTGCATCTTTTTGCTCTTCCCGATGAGATTCCCCATGCCATGTACCTTCTTGAACTCGCGCCGAAGGTATGTGTTCTCTTCACGCAGCCGCCTGTTCTCGAGGGCGCTGATTACCACCAGCTTCAACTCCTCCATGAAGTTCTCCGTTTTGAGAATGTAATCGTATGCTCCCATTTTCAGCGCTTGAATCGCTGTCTCGGCACTGGCAAAAGCGGTAAGAAGAATGAACTGCCCGGGAAAATTGTTGTCACGGAGGCGACGTAGCAGGTCAATGCCCGACACCTCTTTCATATTGATGTCGGAAATGATGACGTCGAATTCCGTACTCTTGACCTGAACCAGCGCTTCTTCGGCACTCGAGACGCTCGACACTGTGAATCCTTCCTTTTTCAGGAAAATTTCGAGCAGTTCGCGAATGGATCGCTCATCATCGACAATCAAAATTTTGGCTCGTTTTGGCATCACTTACTCGTTTGAAGATCAATGAGGAAAGATGTTCCGATTCCTTTTCGGGACTTCACAGTGATCGCGCCATTATGCGCATTGACGATTTGATAGACAATGGCAAGCCCTAATCCGGTGCCATTCTTGAAGGAAGAATTGAATGGCACAAACAGACGTTTGAGTTCATCTTCCCCTAATCCAGTGCCGGTGTCCTCGAATCGGATGTGAGCATTCCCGTGGCGGGCTTCTAACGTGATCGTAAGAGTTCCACCGTTAGGCATCGCTTTGAACGCATTCGATGCGAGATTATAGAACACCTGCCGCATCATACTTTCGTCGACATTGGCTTCTATCGGCTGTAACACGGTTTCGATCTTGTGTTCCTGTTTCAATTCGGGACTGTTTCGCATGAGCTGCACCGTCTGAGAAATCACATCGGCCAAATCCACATTCTTACGGTTCAGGGACGGAGGCCTTGCATATCCAAGAAATTCACTGATCGTTCGATTCAGCCGCTCGGTCTCTCGAGTGATGATTTCAACAAGGGACCGCTGATCAGGATTGAGCTGCAAATCGGCTTGGAGCAGATTAAACGAACCGGCAATCGAAGCCAGTGGATTCCGAATCTCGTGCGCGATACCGGCAGACATGGTCCCGATTGCTGCCATTTGCTCCTTCTGCCGCATCTGGCGCTCGAGCACGCGCAACTCCGTAACATCGTCAAAGCACCACACGTATCCGGCCGTGTTTCTGTCATCGATCATCACCGGAGACATAGAAAAACGCAGATTGATGTGAACACCGTCCTGGCGCACGTTCGACATCTCGAAACGCGGGGTCTCCGGCTTCCCCACCATCTCGGGAAATACCTCCCAGATGCTTAACCGCAAAGCGTCGTACGCGTGGTATCCGGTTATCTCTTCGGCCGCACGATTGAACAGGTAAATACGCCCTTCCGTGTCCGTCGTGATTAGACCGGTGCCGAGACTATCCATGATTCGATCGCTGAACGCCTGGAGAAAGGCTACTTGTCCAGTTGATCGTTTGAGTTCAACACCGGTGCTCCGCCAGCTTTCCGCCAGATAATTTGAAAGAAACGCAACCGAACAAAATCCGAAGATGTTCAGGCTGATGATGTACTGGAGTGTCGGCAGATCCGGCCACGCTGTAGTGGTCGAGGGAATGTACCCGAAGTAGCTGAGATCGGTGTGCGCGAAATGAATCATGGAGCTCGCAGTTCCTGCCATGAACGCACCCTGTCGCTCCAATAGGACGCTCGACATCACGATTTCGAGGAAGTACAGCGACGAGAGATAGCTGTCTATACCACCTGTCCGATTGACCGCCCACGTAATCAGAACCAAATCGATTGCGATCTGTCCGTACGACTGCAGTGTGTACGAGCTGGTGAATTTTAAAAGACCGAACCAGAAAGCGGAAAGTGTATAGACGGCGGCCAGAAGGACCAATAGGTCGATAGCTGACTCGTTTTTCCGGAAAAACTCCGCCGAGGCGAAAATCGTAAAGACTGTTAATCGGACATAGATCAACCGCAGCAGCCATCGGCGGCGATCCATAATCGCGATCTCGGCCATTGGCCTTACTTACTCAACTGGCCGACCAGTGTAAAGATTGGCAGATACATCGAAATTACAATTCCACCGACAATCACACCCAGAACAACGATCATGACGGGTTCCATTGCCGTCATCAAATCGGCGACCGCTGCGTCCACCTCTTCCTCGTAGAAATCCGCGATCTTGGTGAGCATGGCTTCCAAGGCGCCTGCTTGTTCTCCGACGCCGATCATCGAGACAACCATGTTAGGAAAAACGCCGGAGGCCTTCAATGGATCGACAATCGTACGGCCTTCTTCGATTGCTTTTTTTACGCTGAGGATCGCCTCTTCGACGATAGCGTTGCCCGAGGTTGCCGCCGTGATTTCAAGGCAGTCCAGAATAGGAACGCCGCTGGCGATCAGGGTAGCCATTGTTCGTGTAAAACGTGCGACTGCAATCTTTCGGAGCAGCGGACCGAAGATGGGAAGCCTCAAAAGAGTTTTATCAACCGTGTATCGGCCTTTTGGCGTGCCGTAATAAGCCTTGAACCCGAAAATGAGAATACCAACACCGATGGCCATCAAAATTCCATAACTGCCGACGAACTTACTAGCACCGATCACCACTCGGGTCGGCAACGGCAGGTCCACGTTCATGCTTTCAAATAATTCCGTAAACGCAGGAACCACTTTCCAGAGAATAAGGGTGATGACTCCGCTCGCTATGACGATGACGGCAATGGGGTAAACCATCGCGGACTGGACGGCTCGCTTCAATTTGACTGCCTTCTCGATGTAGACAGCGAGGCGCTGAAAGATGGTGTCCAAAATACCGCCCGCTTCGCCAGCAGACACCATGTTTGTGTACAGGGCGTCGAATATCTTCGGAAAGCCCTTCATCGACTGGGCAAGGCTATTTCCCGACTCGACGTCATTGGTGACGCCTTTGATCGCGGCCGCGAATTTCTTGTTCTCCTGCGTTTCTGCAAGGATTTGCAAAGACTGGACTAACGGCACTCCTGAGTCGATCATGACTGAAAACTGCCGCGTGAAAACGGCAAGATCCTTCGGCTTCGGGTTTCCCCCAAACTCGAATTTGGAAAGGCCGCCGCTCCTCGCTTTTTTCTCTTGAGCCTCTACGAGGAGAATCTGCTCCCGTCGCAGCGCCAGCGCGAGGGCTTGCCGGCTGTCGGCTATACGCTCCCCGGAGATGACCTCCCCCTTCCGATTTTGTCCCTTAAAGCTGAACGTCGCCATGTGCTTCACCCCTAATGGGGCGGCATTGTACCGAGGTGACAAGTTTGCGCAAATAGGTTGTCAATTTTCGTTAACGGGCAGGGCCTTACGAAGGGGCGAATTGTCCCCCTGAAGCTTTTGTGTTCCGTTCCACGTGCCTGGCGGGGCAAAATAGGTGCGTCACTCATGAAAGTACCACCCAAAACGACCAATCTTTTTGCGGCTGGGCTATTCCTGCTGGTTTTGGCCCTATTGGTCTTCGTGCAGGCCGCGTTCAACTTGGATCCCTTATATAGCCCTTCGGGACCAAGTCAAATCCTTCTCCTGTATACCCTCTCGACGTTCGTCTTCCTGTTTCTTCTGATTTTCGGTTTCGTTCTGCTCCGAACGCTCGTGAAGGTCTGGGCTGAACGGAAGCAACAAAAGCCAGGCTCCAAATTCAAGACGCGCATTGTTTTTTCGATGGTTTCCCTGACTCTGATCCCGGCAGTACTGCTGTTCCTGTTCGCTTACGGTCTCGTCAACCGAAGCATCGTGAAATGGTTCAGCGTACCAGTCGATCAGATATTCAGCGCGACTGCGGATATGACTCTAGAGTGGAGTCGCGATCATGAGCAGCTCACCCGAAGCATTCTGACGCACGTTGCCCGCGAGCCGCAGCAAGACCTGGACGAGGTACGGAGGACATTCCAGCTGCGCGCATTTCTGGTATTGGACGAGAACGGCCAGATCGTCCGTTCTTCCTCGGATTCCGATATTCGCGAACGCGAGCTTGCGAACCAAGTTCGAACTATCCTTGGAACTCGTGACGAGGCGTTTGCGGACGCGGATCCTTACTGGATCGGTGTCCGCCGGGGGGAAGGATCCGAAAAAAACGAGATTCTCGCTGCCGTGTTTCCACGTCCCGAACGCATCGCGAGTCTGGCCGCCAAGATCGCCGCAGAACGTCAGAACTACTTGTTGTTGGTCCAGGACCAAAGGCATTTCCGGGACACTCACGTCCGAATTCTTCTTCTGATGACGGTGCTTGCACTGTTTGCAGCCGTCTGGATCGGTCTGTTTTTATCGAAACGGATCACAGTTCCGATCGAAGCACTCTCCGAAGCAACACGTGAAATCTCCGCAGGTAATCTCGACCATCGCGTTGATGTTCACGCGGAAGACGAACTCGGTCTACTCGTGAGTTTGTTCAACGATATGGCCGCCCAACTCCAGGGAACTACAAGGGAACTGGAGGCGCGGCGCCGCTACATGGAAATTATTTTGGAAAGCATTCCGAGCGGCGTCGTATCGGTCGATCCGGATCTACAGGTCAACAAAGTAAACCGCGCTGCCCGTACGATGTTTTCCACGGAATCACCATCGACGCTCGAGGACATTTTCGGGCAAGACGTTTATACGATTCGCGAACTTCTTCAAGCCGCAGAAGGAAACTCCATCACGCGCGAGATCGAATTCACAGCGCACGGCCGGCCGGCGCACAGCGCCGTCACGGCCACGCAGCTGACAACCGGCGGCTTCGTTCTCGTAATTGAAGATTTGACCGAAGTCGTGCGAGCACAGAAAGCGAGTGCTTGGCGCGAGGTAGCCCGGCGTCTTGCTCATGAAATCAAGAATCCTCTGACGCCGATCCAACTCTCCGCGGAGCGCATCGCTCGCAACATGGCGCGGCTGCAGGCGACACCGCCGCGCGTTACGGCCGTCATTGACGAGTGCGTGAATGCCATCGTGGAAGAGGTTTCCAGTCTCAAAAATCTCGTGGACGAGTTCGTTCGATTCTCACGATTGCCTGCCGTATCCCGTCTTCCCAACAGCATGAGAGATCTCGTGGACCGCACTCTATCCTTGTACGAAGGACGACTCGACTCAGTAAAGCTCAACATCGACGTCCCCTTCGCGTTACCCCCCATTTTGATGGATCCGTTGCAAATGAAACGCGTGCTGGTGAATCTCCTGGACAACGCGCTTGAAGCCTTGGGCGGCGAGTCCAATCAGGAAATCAGCATTCGATGCGAACTCGCGCGCGACGAGACCATGGCGAGGTTAACGATCGCCGATACAGGCCGCGGTATCGCATCCGAAGATCGTGAGCGCTTGTTCACGCCATATTTCTCGACTCGCAAGAACGGCACCGGGCTTGGCCTATCCATCTCCAGCCGAATCGTGGCAGATCACGGTGGGTACATCGGAGTGGAAGCGAACTTCCCCAAAGGCAGTCGATTTGTTGTTGAATTACCTGTATGCCAAGAATCCTCATTGTCGATGACGAGCCCGGCATCCGGCAATCGCTGAAAGGCGTCTTCGAAGACGAAGGCTTCTCTACGGATGTCGTCTCGACAGGTGAAGACTGCCTGAAGAAACTTGATCACGATTCCTACGATCTCGTCCTCCTCGACATTTGGCTTCCGGGAATGGATGGACTCGATACCCTTCGAAAGGTACGCGAAAAATCACCACGGACCCACGTCATCATGATCTCCGGCCACGCGACGATCGCTACGGCAGTTAGCGCCACTAAACTGGGCGCATATGACTTTATCGAAAAGCCTCTGTCTCTTGAACATACGCTCCTCACGGCTCGGAATGCCCTATCCCATCAGAGGCTCGAGCAGGCAAACGACCTGTTGCGGCACCAACTCGAGGAGCGATTCAATATTGTCGGCCAAAGCATTCCTATCAAAGCTCTGCGAAAGCAAATTGCGATCGTTGCCCCTACAAACAGCCGTGTTCTCATTTATGGGGAAAGCGGAACGGGAAAGGAACTCGTCAGCCGGAATATTCATTTCATGAGCAGCCGTGCGAACGCGCCTTTTGTGGAAGTGAACTGTGCTGCGATACCAGAGGAGCTAATCGAAAGCGAACTGTTCGGCCACACCAAGGGCTCGTTCACCGGCGCGAGCGAGGCGAAAAAAGGAAAGTTCGAATTGGCGGACGGAGGCACCCTGTTCCTGGACGAAATAGGAGATATGTCGCTCAAGACTCAGGCGAAAGTGCTGCGGGCTCTAGAGGACCAGAGTTTTCAGCCCATTGGTGCGCCTGCGGGAGTGCGCGTCGATGTTCGAGTCATCACGGCTACAAACAAAAATCTGCAAAACGAGATTGGAGCCGGGCGGTTTCGCGAGGATCTGTTTTACCGCTTGAACGTGATCCCGTTTTTCGTGCCCCCACTCCGCGACCGGCGGGAAGACATCCCAATCCTGGCACAGTACTTCGTGCGAATCTTTTCCGCCGAACATGGCCGTCAACCGAAAGAATTTTCTGCCGAAGCGCTCGATATGCTTGTTGATTATTCCTGGCCCGGCAATGTCCGCGAGTTACGCAACGAAATCGAGCGCCTCGTCATCATGGTGCAAGACGAAGCAATCGAAGGCGGCGACTTGTCTCTTCCGAACGGAGGCGGTACAGGCCGCGCATCGACGCTTCACGAAGCGCGCGCTCAATACGAACGCGAGTTCATCCTCTCCAAGTTAAAGGAGAACAACTGGAATGTCTCTCAAACCGCACGGCTGCTGGGCCTGGAGCGAAGCTACCTTTACCGAAAAATGAAGGTGTACGGGATCGAAAAATAGGTGGTCCGCCGCACTCAGCACTCGCCGATCGCCGATCTGGAATATCGTTAGTCATTGAAAGTTTTAATGCAGAAGGATATTCCAGATCGGCGATCGGCGAGTACTGGGTGCTGATTGAGAACGGGGACGGTCAGAACGTTCGATAATTCGTGAACTGCAATTCGAGTGAGAAGTCGGAACCCTTCAATAAGTGAATCACTTCCTGAAGCAAATCTCTGCTCTTTCCGCTCACTCTTACCAGATCGCCCTGGATTGAGGCTTGGACTTTAATCTTGCTGTCCTTGATCTTCTTTACGATCTCGCGCGACTTCTCAATCGGAATACCAGACTGAATGTTGATCTCCTGCCGCACAGTCGAACCTGCTGCGGGTATGATCGGCCCGTAGCTGAAATTCTTGAGTGGAACCTTTCGTTTCGCGAGTTTCTGTTGAAGCACGTCCACCACAGCTTTGAGCTTGAAATCGTCTACGCTGTTCACGACGATTTTCTTATCCTTTTCGTTTAGATCGATTTCAGACTTGGAACCCTTCAGGTCAAACCGCGTTTGCATTTCTTTACGAGCCTGCTGCACGGCATTCAAGACCTCAGGCATGTCGACCACAGACACAACATCGAAGCTATTGTCGGGCATCAAATAAGTATAAGCCGCACAGGCTACAATGAAGGAATGAAGCTTGGCGCATTGCTAAGGTTACGTTGCCCCATCTGCGGTAAAGGCAAATTGTTTCGCGGATATTTCGACAGTCCTGTCCGCTGCCCGGACTGCGGATACTTTTTCATGCGCGAGAGCGGGTACTTCCTTCCTCACGTCGTGATCGGCTATGGCTTCACAGTTGCCGTTGCGCTTGGAGCATGGCCATTCATGCATTACGTACTCGGCGTTCGGAACCCAGCGGTAACCCTGAGCGTGATGATCGCCGTGGCGGTGCTTTTTGGCATTTGGTTCGTCCGTTATTCAAAGGTGCTATGGCTGGCGCTCGATCTGAGCCTGCATCCTCCGCACTCCGAAGATTTCGAGTCGAGAGGCCGCCGGGAATGATACGATTCCCCCACTTCTCGTGGCTTATCGTTGGGTAATACTGATTTTCGGAATGCTGGCGTATACGACCAGCTATTTTGCCCGGACGAACTATACCGGCATTGCGAAATTTGTGTCCGCTGACTTTCATCTCGATAAAGCCGCTCTCGGCCTGCTCGGTTCGGTTTTTCTTTACGCCTACGCGCTGGCGCAATTGCCCTGGGGCCTGGCCGCCGACCGATGGGGCAGCAGGCGCACCGTGGGGATCTGTGTCTTCCTGACTGCCGCAACTCTTTTCGGATTTGCAGAGAGTGCCACGTTCAATCAACTTCTATTCTGGCGTATCGCTAACGGAGTCGCCGCGGCGGGCGTGTACGTGGTGATGGCCGGAGCACTATCGCGTTGGTTTTCACCTAAGGAACGCGGATTTTGCCAGGGAATCTTTGCGGCCGGTGGAGCGACCGTTGGCGAAGGAACCGCGAATGTCATTGTCCCTTTCGTCGCAGTTTATGTTGCATCGGGCTGGAGGCCTTCCACCCAAATCGTCGCTGGAATCATTGCGGCGATCGGAGTCGGCTGTGCTTACTTCCTCCGTTCCGCGCCGCAAGGCCAACCGTCCACCGAACACAATCCGCTGGATTGGGCCACTATGAAAGACCTGCAGCTGTGGTCGTTCATCCTTGTATATTCCGGATCCATTATTGCGATTCGAATTCTTCCCGTGTGGCTCCCGATATACGCAGCCGACATTTATATCAGTCAAGGAATGACTCTGGAAAAAGCCGTCATTGCCGGCGGAGTTCTCAGTACTCTTTACCTGGCTGGACGGCTTGTCGGGGTGCCGACGTGCGGCTTCGTCTCGGATCGACTCATCAGCCGAGGTATTTCCCGTAGCGCGGTGGCTGTAGGATTTCTTCTCCTCACCGCACTCCTGTTTCAGTTGATGCCGCTGGGCGTCAATTCCACAACATTGCTCGGCGGTATTGCGTTCTTGATGGGAATCTCGATCAACATGTACCCGCTCGTGACGACCGCGGTTTCGGAGGTATTCGGCGCCCAAAAGACTTCTTCGGTCATGGGATTCCTCAACACATTTGCGCAGCTTTCCGGCGCTACAGCACTTCTGGTGAGCGGCCGTTTGGGCATCGTTTTGAATCAAGCGCCTGGGAACACTCTGGAGGAATATCGAGGCATCTGGCTGGTAGGAATCGTAGGATGCCTGGCTGCGGCCGTCATCGGAACACTGCTGGCATTTGTAACCAAGAGTCTCGGCCGCGGCAGTGTAGCCGAAGCGCAACATTAGATTTATCCGTTGCCTGTTCTCTTGACTTAAATCCTAACGCGCGCGACCATTTCATCGCTCAGCTAACGTTTCAACTTACAAACCAACCGGCTGTGCTTGATGTGTGGGAGGCACAGTCTTTGCCAGAAAGAGGAGGATTCTCGTGTCGAACACTAGTCGAAGAAACTTGTTGAAAGCGGCCGCCGCCGGCGGTCTTTCGGTTGCTGGAATTGGTATGGCCCTGAAGCCCGGCGCTACGACGAAAGCGGCAGGGGCGCACTCTCATGAGCCCGTTGACGGTCCCTTCGCCACGGCGACGGTCACGTTCGGTTCCTGGCCGACGGACCCGCCACTGGATAGAAATCGTGACAACCCTTCACCGCTCGGCCGGAACGTCCATCAATTGATTCCGAACGAGGTGAGTATCCAGGCTGGTGGAACTGTAAGCTTTATAATTGGCGGAGCCCACCAGGTGGTCGTTTATGACAACGGAATTAAGCCAGAAAACATCGGGACAACTCCTGACTTTCTTGTTTCGCCTGCAAGCGGAGGAGCGGCGATCTTAATCAACGACCCCCGGCACCGAATTTACCGAGGTTTGGATTTCACGACATTGCCAATCCTTGGAATTCCGCCGGCTCCGGCTCCCCCGCCTGCCTCTCCCCCGTTCCTAACGGACCGCGTTGAAGTCGTGCATTTTTCAAAGCCTGGAAGATACCTGGTGATCTGTGGCATCGTCTTCCACTTTGTAAACGACAAGATGTTTGGTTACGTGAACGTGCTGCCGTAAATTTGTGGGCCAGCGCGGCCTATGACCAACGAATTGGTTCGGATAGGCGATAGTCCTCTCCTCACGGAGGAGGACTATTCGCCTGATCCGGTCACAGACCGCGCCACAGCAGCGCCCAATCAGATCTTTCCTTCAAGTGGAGAGGAAGCCGTAGCGTAAAGCTTGCGCTGGATTCGGCCGGACTTAAACGCCAAACGGCCGGCTTTGACCGCGTAATTCATTGCCTCAGCCATTGCTCCCGGATCTTTTGCACCGGCTATTGCTGAGTTCATAAGAACACCGTCAGCGCCAAGTTCCATTGCGATCGTAGCGTCGGAGGCAGTTCCCACGCCGGCATCGACGATCAGCGGCACTTCCGTGATCATCTCTCGGAGTATTCGAATGCCGGCAATATTTTGAATGCCCATACCGGATCCGATGGGTGCACCAAGTGGCATGATCGCAGCCGCACCAGCGTCGATCAGACGGCGGGCGACGACCAGATCATCATTGGTGTACGGCAGCACGACAAATCCCTCTTTCACGAGAATCTTTGTGGCTTCGATAAGCGCCGACGTATCTGGAAATAGCGTCTTCTCGTCGCCGATCACTTCCAATTTGACCCAATGAGAGAGCCCCGCCTCACGGCCAAGCCGAGCCGTTCGTACAGCATCGTCGACGGTGTAGCACGCAGCAGTGTTTGGCAGAATCATGATCTTCTCGCGATCGATGAAATCCAACAGGGATTCGCCTTTTGCTGCACGCAAATCGATGCGACGCACAGCCACCGTCACCATGTCGGTCCCGGAACGCCTGTGCGCTTCCGCCATCACCTCATTGCTGGGATACTTGCCGGTACCCACAATGAGGCGAGACTTGAACGTCTTGCCGGCAATTACAAACCGGTCATCATTGGCAGAACCGCCACCCACGAAGTGGACAACCTCCAACTCGTCTCCCTGTGAAATCGCGACACTTTCCCACTGTGGCCTGGGCACGATCGTCCGATTTCGTTCAACGGCTACGCGGTCTTTTGGTAACTCGAAATGATCCAGGAGCTGCGTGATGTTCAGTGATGCAGGCAGTTCGTGGGTTTCGCCGTTTAATCGAATCTCGATTTTCATAGAACGGGATGTTATCACGGGCGGAAACAGCCACAACCATTGACACTGCCTCCAGCGGGTCACTATAGTCATAAATTTGTGTTGATTGCAGGAGAACACACATGTTCGAGAGATGGGCTCCGATCGGAATCTTCTTCATTCTAGTCTCCGGTTTCGGCATCGTTTCGTTGATCTTGTCGTACGCATTCGGTGTTAAGAAGCCTGATCCCCGCAAGCTGGCCCCTTACGAATGCGGCATGAATCCGATCGGCACTGCGCGAGAACGGTTTTCGGTGAAGTTCTATCTTGTCGCAATGCTGTTTCTGCTGTTCGATATCGAGGCGGTATTTCTGTTTCCCTGGGCCGTTGTGTACCGTGACCTGAAACTCTTCGGGTTTTTCGAAATGCTGCTGTTCATTCTCGCGATGTTGGCTGGATACATATACGTCTGGAAGAAGGGCGCCTTGGAATGGGAGAGGTAATTTCTCGGCTCCTGGCGGTAGCACAATAGGATGTTTTCTCAGGAAACAGAAGACAAGTTCAAACATCTTGCTTCGATTTACCCGCGAAAGCGGTCCGCTTTAATCCCCATGCTCCTGCTGGCACAAAAGGAGCATGGTTACATTAAGGCGGAAACCATCAACTACGTTGGAAAATATCTCGATCTGGATCCTTCTGAAGTCGATTCGATCCTGTCGTTCTATACATTGCTCCGTCGCCGGCCCGTGGGGAAGTATCACATCATGGTCTGCACCAACCTTTCATGTCTGCTTCAAGGCTCGGACGATATTGTGGCATGCATCGAGCGCAAGATCGGCGTGCGACTCGGCGAAATCACATCAGACGGCCTTTTCTCTGCCATTGAATTCGAGTGTCTGGGCTCATGCACGACGGCTCCATGCATGCAGGTCAACGGCGAGTTCTATGAAAACCTCGACGTCTCGAGAACCGAAACAATCGTCGACGATTTGCGTAAACTAGCGCGATAGGCTGCGGGCACATCAAGATGATCGAATATCTCACCAGCTACGACTTCATCGTTCTGATGATCAAGATCATTATTATTTTTGGCGGAGTGATGGGCGCCCTTGCGTACTTGACTTGGATTGAACGGAAGTTGATGGCGCGTGTTCAGATGCGGCCCGGACCAACACGCGTGGGGCCGTTTGGACTACTCCAGCCTCTTGCCGATGGGCTGAAGTTCCTGTTCAAAGAAGACGTCATTCCTACGAATGCGAATACATTCTTGTATATCGCAGCCCCGATCGTTTCGCTCGTACCGGCTCTGATGTCGTTCTCGATCATTCCATTTGGGCCATCGCTGCAGGTAACGGATCTCAATGTGGGGTTATTGTTCATATTTGCAATCACGTCGCTCGGAGTTTACGGCATCGTGCTAGGCGGTTGGGCATCGAATTCCAAATACCCGCTGATGGGCGCCATCCGGTCGTCGGCACAGATGATTAGCTATGAGCTTAGCCTGACATTGTCTGTTGTCGGCGTGTTGATGATCGCGAATACGCTCAGCCTCGCACAACTCGTAGCGTCCCAGCAGGACACATGGTTCGGTTTTCTCCCGCGCTGGAATATTTTTCTGCAGCCAGTCGCATTCATCATTTATGTCTGCAGCGCGGTAGCAGAAACCAACCGGCTGCCGTTCGATTTAGCGGAATCCGAACAGGAACTGGTAGCCGGGTGGCATACCGAATACAGCTCTCTGAAATTCGCGATGTTCATGCTGGCTGAGTACGCCAATATGGTGACGGTCTCCGCATTAGCCACCGTCATGTTTTTAGGCGGTTGGTCTGGGCCGCTCTTCGGTCCATTTTGGCTGCGCGCAGGCCTGCCGACGCTTTGGTTCGTCCTGAAGATTTCAATCTTCATCTTTTTTTATGTTCTCTTACGGTCGACGATTCCGAGGTTCCGATACGATCAACTGATGAAGTTCGGCTGGAAGGTTTTGCTTCCGCTGTCACTGGCGAACATCCTCGTCACGAGCTTCATTGTGGCTATTTCATGATTCAGTTAGTGTTCCTTTTATTTGCAGCCGTCGCAGCTGGAGCAGCGATTAATGTGCTTATACAAAAGCACGTGTTGTACAGCGCCCTCTCCCTGATCCTCATGCTCACGGCGATGTCTATCTTGTTCATTTTCCTTCGTGCTGAGTTTCTGGCAATGATTCAGATCATTGTGTATGCCGGGGCCATTATGGTGCTCTTTGTGTTCGTCATCATGTTGCTGAATCTTCCAGCAGACGAGGACGGAGTGGACCAACTCCGTTGGCTGAAGTTCATTGGTATTCCGCTCGGGCTATTCTTTCTTTTTTTTGTACTCGCGACGTTGTGGAACGTGGAAGCTCCGCCGGCTTCCGGGACGGCACTCAACGGAAGTCCTCGAGCAATTGGAGAGAGCCTGTTCACGGACTATCTCCTGCCCTTCGAGGTGACGTCGCTACTTATACTGATTGCTCTTGTAGGCGCGGTCGTTTTCGCCAAGAAGGACCTGTGATCCCCATTAATTGGTATCTCATTTTGAGTGCAGTGCTGTTCTTAATCGGTGTGTTGGGGTTTTTCACCAAGCGCAACGTCATCGCTTTACTGCTATCGTTGGAAATCATGCTGAACGCTGTGAATCTGACTTTTGTTGCGTTCTCAACCCAGCATCGCCAGATCAGCGGGCAAGTCTTCGTTTTCTTCGTGCTTGTGGTTGCCGCTTCCGAAGCCGCAGTTGGTCTGGCCCTCGTGATCGCAATGTTCCGGAATCGTGAGTCGTTGAATGTGGATCGAAGCAATCTGCTGAAGTGGTGAATATAATGGATTCTTTTTCCATCCTTTGGCTGATTCCCGTGTTGCCCCTGTTGGGCGCGGTAATGAGTGGCTTCTTCGGCAAGCGCTTACCGAAGAACGTTATTAGTCTCATCGCAGCCGGGACTGTAGGGATTTCCTTCCTCATTGCGATTCGCGAATTCCTTGCAATGAGCGTTGCACTCGAGGTCCCAATCATTCGCAATTACTTCACTTGGATCCAGGCGGGCCGCTTCGTTGCAACCGCCGGTTTCATGCTGGACCATCTTTCCGGAGTGATGATTCTCATCGTAACCGGGGTGGGGTTTCTAATTCACGTCTACTCGGCGGGTTATATGGCGCGCGAGGAGGGCCTTTACCGCTACTTTGCTTATCTCAACCTTTTTGTCTTCTTCATGCTCACACTGGTTCTCGCGAACAACTATCTTTTGATGTTCGTAGGATGGGAAGGTGTGGGCCTTTGCTCGTATCTCCTGATCGGGTTCTGGTTCACGCGCAAAGCTGCGGTAGACGCGGGCAAAAAAGCGTTCATCGTAAACCGCGTAGGAGACTTCGGGTTCATTCTCGCAATCATGCTCATTTACTGGACGTTCGATCGCATCGACTTCGCCAGCGTTTTCGGCCGTCTCGGACCTGCGAGCTCATTTGCCGTTGAACCATTGGGCTCCGTGGGTGTCCTCACAGCGATCGGTCTCCTTTTGTTTATCGGCGCCGCGGGCAAATCCGCGCAGTTCCCTCTTTATGTGTGGCTGCCCGACGCCATGGAAGGCCCAACACCGGTCAGCGCACTCATCCATGCGGCGACGATGGTCACGGCCGGCGTCTACATGGTTGCGCGATCAGCCGTGATTTATAACCATGCCCCTGGAGCACTTTTCGTGGTGGCGGTCGTAGGTGTTTTCACGGCGATCTTTGCGGCATCCATTGCCCTCGTGCAAACGGATATCAAGAAAGTGTTGGCGTACTCCACCGTCAGCCAACTTGGGTACATGTTTTTGGCATGCGGCGCCGGTGCCTACGCCGCCGGGGTGTTCCATTTGGTGACGCATGCCTTTTTCAAAGCGCTCTTGTTTTTGGGGGCCGGCAGCGTGATTCACGGTATGGGCGGCATTCAAGACATCCGAAAGATGGGGGGACTGCGGTATTACATGCCTTGGACCTACCGTACGTTTATCGTGGGGACGGTTGCAATTGCGGGTATCCCTCCGCTTGCCGGCTTCTTCAGCAAAGACGCCGATCTTTGGGGCGCATGGAACTATCCCCATTATGGAAAGCTTCTTTGGCTGGTCGGTGTTATCGCTGCAATGTTCACATCGTTCTATATGTTTCGTCTGCTGATCTTGACGTTCCATGGAAGCCCTCGTTATACGGAGCACGACGTTCATCACGTGCACGAATCGCCAAAGTCGATGCTGATTCCGCTTGGGGTGCTCGCAGTTTTTTCCATTTTCGCCGGCTTTGTCGGTGTTCCTCGGATCCTTGGCGGCAGCAACTACATAGAACATTACTTGAGTCCCGAGGGGAATGAAGTGAGCGAATCTCTCGGAACCAGCAGCACTGAAGCGCTTGTGATGGCAGCTTCAACGGCTGCTGCCCTGAGTGGATTATTGGCGGCCTACCTCTTCTATGTGGCACGGCCAGAGTTGCCGCAAAAACTGGCCAGAAAGGCGCAGGCCATGTACTCGATCCTGTGGAACAAGTATTACGTCGATGAGCTGTACGACGCCGTCATTGTCTGGCCTATTGTGCGCACATCGCGCGAGTTTTTATGGAAGTTCGTGGATGTGTTCACTATTGACGGAATCGTGAATGGAATCGGGACGCTCGTTCGGTGGAGCGCCTCCGGCTTACGACAGATGCAAACCGGTTATGTCCGCACGTATGCCGGTTGGATTCTCCTGGGCGGAGTGCTTGTTGTGGTTTGGTTCTTGAGGTGAACTGGAATTAAGATGGATCTCGTTACAGCCAATATCCTAACGATAATTACGTTTACGCCCGCCGTCGGCGCCATGCTGTTGTTGTTTTATAACCGGGAGCATGTGCGGTCTATCCGGGCGTTCGCTCTGATAATCACCATTCTTGCGTTCGTCTTTTCGCTCCATCTCATTGCGCACTTCGATTCTAGTAACCCCGATTTTCAATTCGGTATCAAGGTTCCATGGATACCGTCCTTTGGTATCAGCTATTCGATGGGCATTGATGGAATCAGTCTGTTTCTTGTCGTTCTGACGACGTTACTCAGTCCCCTGGCGGTGCTCGCATCGTGGCCGATCATCGATCGGTTAAAAGAGTATTTCATTTTCATGCTCTTGTTGGAGACGGGAATGATCGGTGTTTTCGTGTCGCTTGACCTTTTCCTTTTCTACGTTTTTTGGGAGGTCATGCTCATCCCGATGTACTTCTTGATCGGCGTCTGGGGTGGCGAACGACGCGTGTATGCAGCAATGAAGTTTGTGCTGTATACCATGATCGGCTCAGTATTGATGCTGGTCGCCATCATCGCTCTCTATTTCATGCACGGTGATGCAACGGGAACGTTCACCTTCAGCTATCTACAAATCCAATCCGCGTTGGCTTCAGGCCGAATGGTGCTTGCACCCAGCGTTGAGCTATGGCTGTTCCTGGCCTTCTTTCTCGCGTTCGCGGTCAAGGTTCCTCTTTTTCCATTTCACACGTGGTTGCCCGATGCACACGTCGAAGCACCGACTGCAGGCTCTGTGCTCCTGGCGGGTGTGCTTCTAAAGATGGGCACATATGGCCTTGCTCGATTCAACCTGCCGCTGTTTCCACACATCAGCCATTTGTTAGCCCCGCTGATTTCCATGCTCGCCATTGTTGGGATCATTTACGGTGCACTGGTCGCAATGGTTCAGCCGGATCTGAAAAAGCTCGTCGCCTACTCTTCCGTTAGCCATCTCGGCTTCATCGTGCTTGGCATCTTCAGTTTCAACGTTCAGGGAATGGAAGGGGCCATTTATCAAATGCTCAATCATGGCGTCTCGACTGGAGCGCTCTTCTTGCTGGTTGGCGTTGTCTATGACCGGCGGCATACACGTCTGATCGAAGAGTTTGGCGGTCTAGCGAATCGAATGCCTGTGTACGCCGCGTTCTTCCTCGTCGTTACGCTCTCTTCGATTGGCTTGCCCGGCCTCAATGGTTTTGTAGGTGAGTTCCTCATCCTCCTCGGCACATTCGGTGTCAGTGGAATGCGCGCGGCCGTAGCGGCACTTGGCGTGATTCTTTCCGCCGTGTACATGCTCTGGATGTACCAGCGGGTGATCTGGGGTGAAATAAAGAATGACCGCAATGCGGTTCTGTCGGACCTTGGCCGCCGTGAGTATGCGATGTTGATCCCACTGCTGATTGTGATCGTCTGGATGGGTGTCTACTCGAATTACTTCTTGCGACCAATGGATGCGTCGGTAGCGAAACTCGTGAACCAATCGCAAAAAGGACAGGTCGAGTACGCGCGAGGGCTCGAGCCGCGATGAATCTCGCCACAATAAATATCGCCGCGATCCTGCCCGCGTTTGTGCTCTCGGTTTTTGGTATTGCTGTAATGGTGGCGGAGCCATTTACAGCCGCAAATAAGAAGTCCGGTTTGGGTTGGTTGGCTCTAACGGGCACGATTGTCGCAATGATTTCATTGATCCCGATGGCGGCAAATCGCGGACAGTGGTATTCGAACCTCTGGATTGTTGACGACTATGCGATTTTTCTGAGTTTCGTTTTTCTGCTGATTGCTGCCCTCACGATCCTAACCTCCATCGATTACCTGCGGCGGGAGAATCTCAATCATCCGGAATTCTATGCGTTACTTCTGTTTGCGACGGCCGGCATGTTAATGATGGTCGGATCGAACGAACTCATGATGATGTTCCTGGGTCTCGAGATCCTTTCGATTGCCACATACGTGATGGCAGGATTTAGACGAAGCGATCTCAAATCAAACGAGTCCGCATTGAAGTATTTTCTGTTGGGATCTTTCTCCTCCGCGTTCTTTCTTTACGGCGTCGCGTTGATCTTCGGCGCCACAGGAAGTACGAACCTCATTGGTATTGCACAATCCTTGCGTTCGGCCGAAATCCAGCTCAGCCTCGTCGAATTATCGGCAGCGCTGATGCTCATTGCACTTTGCTTCAAGGTAGCCGTTGCGCCATTCCATATTTGGACGCCGGACGTGTATGAAGGCGCGCCAACGCCCGTTACGGGCTTTATGTCTGTCGGGCCGAAGGCGGCGGGTTTTGCTGTTCTCTTCCGTGTGTTTCTGACCGCGTTTCCTTCGATTCGAGATCAGTGGAGTTCGGCTATTTGGTTCATTGCCGTATTGACGATGATTCTCGGAAACGTCATCGCAGTTGTGCAGCCGAATATCAAACGCATGCTGGCCTACTCGTCCATCGCACATGCCGGCTATGTCACGGTCGCTTTCGCCGCTATGAGTGATCGCGGCGTATCTGCAGCGCTTTTTTATCTCCTCGCATACAGCCTGATGAACCTCGGCGGATTCGCGATCGTGGCAATGTTGGGCCGAACGGAGGACAAGTTAGTTAATCTCACGGATTACGCGGGGCTGGGTGCGAGGCGCCCAGGACTGGCAGCTGTATTCTCCCTGTTTCTTCTTTCTTTGGCAGGCGTACCTGGAACAGCTGGGTTTGCGGGAAAATTTTTCATTTTCCGTGCCGTACTCGAGTCACGCCTCGTATGGCTTGCAGTCATCGGTGTGATCACGACAGTCGTTTCGTTCTACTACTACTTGTACGTCATCGTGCAAATGTACATGCGGGAACCCAAGGAGGAATTCTCGGATGTCGGAATCCCTGCCGGCTTCAAAGTAGTGCTCTTCGTGACCGCTGCGGCCACGTTATACATAGGTATTTTGCCAACCCGGCTTCTCGACTGGACGACTACGGCAGCTCTTCACGTTCTTAAGTAAGCAGTACCCTGAAAAAAGCCGGCCACAAAAAGCACAAGACGGACAAAATTAATTTTGTGCCTCTTGTGCTTTTTGTGGCCGGCTTTTCGGTCCGTGGCGCTTTACAGCACTTTAACGAAGATGACGACCAGCGTGTAGATTGCGAGGGATTCGATCAGAGCAAGACCAAGCAACAGCGCAAAACGGATCGCAGGCGCTGCACCGGGATTGCGAGCCAATCCTTCGCAGGCCGCGGAAATCGCTTTACCCTGTGCCAGGCCGCACACGGCCGAGGCGAAGGCCATTCCGAACGCGGCGCTGATTACCACCCAATTGGCGTGATTGCCCGATCCCGCCTCGGCGGCTTGAGCGAACACGGGGGTGGTCAGCGTCAAAAGAACAAACGCCAGCCAAACAACTACATACACTTTTCTCATTGTGACTCTCCTATAAAAGTGCTGCACGGAGGTGGTTGCCGACTACCCTCTTACAGCCGGCCTCACGCGTGAAGCGGTTTAGTGATGCTCTTCGGTGGCAACGGCGCCACCCAGATACACCATCGCGAGCGTACAGAAAATAAATGCCTGAAGAAGTCCGCCGAAAATGGCAAATGCCATGAACGGCAGAGGTACGACGAATGGAATAAGCCCGAAGAAGATCGTGATGACCAACTCTTCTGCCATGATATTCGCAAACAAGCGAATAGTAAGAGTGGCGGGGCGCGCGAAGTGACTGATGAGCTCAATCGGCAACATCAATGGAGCCAACCACCAGACTGGACCCATGAAATGCTTGACGTATGTTACCAGCCCTTGTTTTCGCAGCCCTTGAAACTGGTAGTACAAGAAAACCATGATCGCGCAGCCGGCCGGTACATTAACGTTGCTTGTCGGGGATGCAAGTCCCGGAATAAGTCCGAGCAAATTTGAAAATACGATGAAAATAGCAAACGTCCCGACGATAGCCAGGTACCTAGGACCATCGTGGCCGATATTGCTCTCGAGTTGTTCCTTCAAGAATTCGACAAAGAGCTCAAAAGCTTGCTGAAGATTTCCGGGCCTTTCCAGAGACAACCGAGTGCGTAAGAATCCAAAGATCAGCATCAGAGCGAGCACGACAATCGTCTCCATGACGACGTGGGTGGGAATCACCAACTCATTTGGCGCCCGGTGCAGGTGCAGCAGCGAAGCAACACTCCCGCCGAAAACATCATTCACCCATTTCACTATTCTTAGTTGTTCTTCTTCCATTCCCTATAATCCCTGGCTAAAACGCGCGCTACCTCCGACAAACACTCGATAAGAATGGCGGCGACATAAACGAGAAGGCCTGCAAAGACGAAGACCAGACCCAAAACCGAACTGCGAATCGTAACATACAGGAACAATGCGATCAACGCATAGCGCCCCACGAACCGCATCAGCACGCGTTTCGCTTTTTTACCTTGCGCACTTTCCAGAACGACGAAATCAACGGCCTGTTTCAGCCAATGGAAATTGATGTAAGAAAGGACGGCACCAACGCCAAAACTGACCGCGGCTTTGAAAGAGTGAAGGACAACGAAGACGGGCAAAACGATAATCGTAACGATCAGGCTCGACCGGTTCAACCGTCGGTCGAGGTCGTCCAACAGATCATCCGTCATTCGTCACTGCCGACTTGCGAAATCATTCGGAAAAAACTCACGAACCCCGCAGCTACACCGAACAGCAGGAAAACGATCTTCAGCCAGGTGGTGCCAAGCCATTTGTCCAGGAAATACCCGATCGCGTAGCCGATGACAATAGACACCGGAAATACCATTCCGACGCTCAAAATCAGATTCAATTGCTGGAACGTACGCCGCTTATCGTCTTTTCTACTATTCATGCCAGTTTTTGATGATATATAATCCGCCCCGAAAACGTTGAATCAACGTGGTTTTCACGCACCATTAACCTAATCATCGTCGGAACCTTTTAGGAGGACAATCAATGTTCAACAGAGTAATGCTGTTTGTGATCTCCAGCATTCTCATCCTCTCTCTAGCCGGATGCGGCGGTGGCGAGGAGCAGAAACAACAGGCACAGCCCGCGGCCGCAGCGGCCCCCGCCAAGCCTGAAGAAGAGAAAGTTCCCGTCTACGAATTGACAAAGGACGATATTACCACCCACGACGGCTGGACGAGCCGCAACATCAGCATTCTCGGGGTGAAAATCGGCGACAAGACCCGTGATGTCGAAAAGAATTTAGGCGCCGTGGAAAACGCTCGCACGTTGCCTAAAACCGAAACGGATCCGGGTTACTACCTGACCATTTATCAGGGTAACGGAGTGTTCGTTTATACCGCACAGCTCACCGGCAAGATCCGCAAAATCGAGATCTATGACGTATTCTCGAAGAAGATCGCCGATCCCAAGCTCAAAAAACTTTTGTCCAGTGGCGACCTGAAAACCATGCATGAAATGCTTGGAATGGAAGAAGGCCCAGCGATCGAAAACAAAGAGGACAATGCCACCGAATACCCGTACGACAGCCGGGGCTTTCGGTTCGTGAAGTTCAAGGTACAGGGGAAAACGCTCAACGCGATTCGCTTCACCGATTTGAAAAAGACGACGTAGTCGCCGATCGTGAAAATCGGGGACAAACTCTTCATTTCACAAACGCCCGGTTTGTGGAAATCGAGAGTTTGTCCCCGATTTTTATTTGTGCCCCTATTAGAAACCAGCCACGACGGCCTGCCTGGCCAGTGCGATGAAAGGGTCGGGATAGATGCCGATGACCATCGTAAAGATCAGCGCGATGCCTAGAGCAAAACTGAGACCGGGCGCAGACGTGAGGCCGGTCCTCTCCGTTGCATCACGCATAAACATCGAGACAACGATCCGCAGATAAAAATAGATCGAGATCGCGGCATTCAGTACCGCGATAACCGCAAGAACGTTGTGGCCCGTTTCAATGGCAGCCGCGAAAAGGTAGTACTTTCCGATAAACCCCGCTGTGGGTGGAATCCCTGCAAGAGACAGTAGGAAGATCAGCATGAGGACCGCGGCCGCAGGATGCTTGAAAAACAGCCCCGCCATGTCATCGATGTGCTCGCCGATGACATCTCTTCTGCGGAGTGCAACAATCACAGCCCAAGCGCCGATGTTGGTGAATGTGTATATCAAGAGATATAGACCGACTGCCGTTATCCCGGTCGCATTTCCCGCTATGAAACCGATCAAAATGTAGCCGGCATGTGATATGGAAGAGTACGCCAGCAACCGCTTCAGGTTTGACTGCGTAATGGCCGCGATATTCCCGACCGTCATCGTCATGACGGAAACTGCTGCCATAATGGATACCCATTGAGGACGCAGCGGATAAAGCGCCACCATGAAGATGCGCAGCATCATCGCGAACGAGGCAGCTTTAACGGCAACGGACATGAAAGCTGTAATCGATGTTGGAGCACCTTCATACGCATCCGGCGTCCATTGATGGAACGGCACCGCGGCAATCTTGAAAAACATGCCAGCCGAAACCGTGATCATTGCCATCAATGAAATCGGATCGGTCACGGGCCTGCGGGAAAGGGCCTCAGCTATATCGACGAATCGCGTTGATCCCGATATGCCGTAGAGCAACGACATCCCATATAAAAGAATAGCTGAAGAAAAAGCCCCCAACAGAAAGTACTTCATGGAGGCTTCATTCGAACGCTGGTTACTCCGAAGGAAACCCACCAGTACATACGTGGCAATCGCCATCGTCTCCAGACCAATGTACAGCGTCACTAAATCAACTGCCCCTGCCATGAACATCATGCCCATGGTCGAAAACAGAATTAACGCATAGTATTCGCCGTGATTTTCCCGCTCAATGTCGAGATACCTGAGCGAAATGGCAATCGATAATGCTGCAGCAATCAGGAAAATCAATTTGAAGAAAATCGAAAAGGCGTCCAGGGACAGCACACCGCCGTACGCCGAGAACTCAATATCGCGAATTCTGTAGAGGAACAAAGCCGAGCTCGCGATTCCGGCAAGCGCAATATAACCAAGGCGGCGCTTTTGCTGAATCAACAAATCAAAGATCAACAAGAACATCCCGAATACGGCAAGCTCCAACTCGGGTGTGATGGCACCTAGATCTTGAATCTGGAAAAACTGGGGCATTACCTCGGTGCTCCGATCTGCTCCGCATTCAGTCGCGGTGCGCCTTGGAAGAAGTCCGGACGGACCTTTTCGACAAGTTTGTTCACTGGCTTATCGAGGACATGGAAGAACGGTGCGGGATAAAGTCCGATCCAAAATGCCATGATGATCAGCGGCACAATTGTTACGATCTCGCGCATGTTCAAATCGGCAAGCTTTTCGTTTGCAGGGTTTTCGATTTTGCCCAGCATGGTGCGCTGATACAGCCAGAGCATATAGGCAGCACCGAGAACGATTCCGGATCCAGCGAAAACAGCCCACCAAAGTTGTTCCTGCAGGGCCCCCATCATGATTGCGAATTCACCGATAAACCCGTTCAGCAAAGGCAGCCCGATGGAGGACATCGTCATGATGAGGAACACAATCGCAAACACCGGCATGACGTTCGAAATGCCCCCGAATTGTGAAATCTCACGCGTATGCCTGCGTTCGTAGATCATTCCGACGATCAAAAACAGCGCGCCAGTCGAGATACCGTGATTGATCTGCTGGATAATGCTTCCATTGAGACCATTCGGATTCAAAGCGAACATTCCAAGCATCACAAAGCCCATGTGGCTCACGGAGGAATACGCCACGAGCTTTTTCATGTCCGGCTGCATCATCGCGACCAGCGCTCCATAGACGATGCCTATGATCGCCAGGGTGATCATGAGCGGAATGAAATGTTTGGTGCCCCAGGGAAGAATCGGCAGACTGAATCGCAGGAATCCGTAAGTCCCCATCTTCAGCAACACGCCCGCAAGGATAACGGATCCTGCTGTTGGCGCCTCGACGTGCGCATCGGGCAACCACGTATGGAAGGGGAACATTGGAACTTTGATCGCGAATCCAACGAAGAAAGCGAGGAATACCCAATATTGAAAAGTTTGCGACAAAAACGGGCCGATAGCCTGAAACGCCAAGACATTGAAAGTCGATCCGGGGCCAAATTGAGCTGCAATTTCCGGATGCTGAGCCGCAATCGTCGGATAGTTGAAATACAGCGCGAGGATACCCAGCAAGAGGAGGACCGACCCAATCAGCGTATAGAGGAAGAATTTTATTGCAGCATATAGTTTTCGAGGGCCGCCCCAGACACCGATCAGAAAGTACATCGGTACAAGCATGACTTCCCAGAAGACGTAAAACAGGAAGAAGTCGAGTGAGATAAAAACACCGAGCATGCCGGCCTGCAGCATCAGCATGAACACGTAATACTCTTTTACGCGGCTCTCGATGGCATCCCATGAAGATAAGACAGCTAGAGGACCGAGCAGCGTCGTCAACAAAACGAGCAATAACGAAATGCCGTCGATGCCGACATGGTAATTCGCTCCGAGGGTCGGTATCCATGTGAAGTTTTCGACAAACTGCATCTGGTCGGAAACATTTCGATCAAACCAGAACCACAGCGGCAAGGAAACGAGAAAGCCGACAACCATCACAGCATTGGCCCAAACTTTAATCAGGCCCTTGCTCTCCTTATTGAAAAAGAGGAGAACGATCATACCCGCCAACGGCCAGAACGCGACGATGGTTAGAATATGCTGGCGAAAGAATTCCATCTTATGGAGTCCCCCACAGAACGTAACCGATAAAAACTAAAACCCCGAGAATCATGACCAGCGCGTAGTTCTGGACATATCCAGTCTGGATGAGCCTCACAGGCCAGCTCACGGTCTTGATAAACCCGCCTATGAATCGGACCAAGCCGTCGACGATCCAACGGTCCCACCAACTGGAACCGGTTGCGCTTTCCACCGTGCCCCAGGCCGATCCATTCACCACGCCATCGACAACCTTCGCATCGAACTTCCATAAATTCCTGCCGGCATCTTTAGCTCGATTGACGAAGAGCGCATCGTAAAGTTCGTCGATATACCATTTATTCAGCAGTACCGGAAAAAGAGCACCGTATTGCCGGACCTCGCGTTGCTCTTCCCAGCTTCGCTTAGAGTATTTGAAGTAAGCCAGGCTAAACCCGATCACAGCAACGAGGACGGATACGGCTGCCATGCCGGCTTCGGCCAAGTGGCTATATTCCAGTTCCGGCCCATGTGGGATTGGAAGAGGTTCGAAAACTGGCTCAAGAAAATGTTCGAACGCGTTGCTGCCTCCAAGCCACGCTGGAAATCCGATGTAGCCGGCAACTACGGATCCAATAGCCAGAATGACTAGCGGAACGACCATCGAGTTCGGCGACTCATGAATGTGGTGCCCGGCATGGTGATCGACTCTGGACTCGCCAAAGAATGTCATAAACAGCAGGCGAAACATGTAGAAGGCCGTCATCCCCGCAACACAAGCGCCGAGAAACCATAACAAGATATGACCCTGCCGGCTGGAGAATGCTTTCCACAAGATTTCATCTTTGGAAAAGAAGCCGGCCAATCCGGGCGTTCCGGCGATGGCGAGCGTTCCAATTAACATCGTTCCGAATGTCCACGGAATCTTTTTTCGAAGCGCTCCCATCTTCCGCATGTCCTGCTCATGGTGCATCGCGTGAATCACGCTGCCCGAACCAAGGAAGAGTAAAGCTTTGAAAAAAGCATGTGTCATCAGGTGAAAGACACCTGCGGCGAATGCGCCGACACCCAGCGCCAGGAACATATATCCGAGTTGGCTTACAGTGGAATAAGCCAATACGCGCTTGATGTCGTATTGCACAAGACCAATCGATGCCGCGAAGAATGCAGTGAGCCCGCCGACGACGGCGACCACCGTCATGGCCTGAGGAGCCATCTGATAAATGAAGTTACTGCGCGAGACCATGTAAACGCCGGCAGTGACCATCGTGGCCGCGTGAATGAGAGCGCTGACCGGAGTTGGACCCTCCATGGCATCCGGCAGCCAAACATATAGAGGTATCTGAGCAGATTTGCCGGCGGCGCCTACGAACAGAGCGAGCGCTATCGTGATAAAGATGGGATCGCTGACGTGTAAGGCGCCAGACATCACGCCCTCACGAACTTTTTCGCCTACCACTTTAAAATCGAGGCTACCGAATGTGAGGAGAATCAGCATGATGCCGATCGATAGACCCCAGTCGCCGACACGGTTCACAACGAAGGCCTTCTTCGCCGCGTCGCCCGCGCTCTTCTTATGGAAGTAGTAGCCAATCAAGAGATACGAACAGAGGCCCACACCTTCCCACCCGATGAACATCATCAAGTAGTTGTTTCCGAGCACAAGAGTGAGCATCGAAAACATGAATAAGTTCAGGTAGGCAAAGAACCGATAGAACCCGTCTTCCTCGTGCATGTATCCGGTGGAATACACGTGGATGAGGAATCCAATCCCAGTGACGACCAGGATCATAATTGACGACAGCGGATCCAACAGGAACGCCCAGTCGACTTTAAATTGACCGATCGGACCCTCCGTCGTGCGTAAAGCCCCCGCATTGATCCATTCGTAGAGTGTTACGGTGTGCGATCTATGTTCGGGTTCGAGTTGGAGCAATTGATATACGGCTCCGGCCGAAAGAAGGAACGACAACAAGACGGCCCCTGCTGCGATGACACCAACTGCGCTTTTCGGAAGGCGCTTACCAATAAGGCCGTTGATGACAAACCCGATCGCTGGAAAAAGCGGGATCAGCCAGATCAGATCTAAGAAATTCATTACGCTTGTTCTCGCACTACACGCATTCCCCTACCACTTCATCAGATCGATCTCGTTAATGTTCATCGTTTCCTTGTTCTTGAACATTGCGATGACAATCCCCAGTCCGACTGCGGCTTCGGCGGCAGCAACGGTAATGACAAAAATTGCGAACACTTGACCGGTCACTTGTTGCAGGCGGTCTGAAAATGCGATCAGGTTGATATTCACGGCGTTCATCATGAGCTCGATCGACATGAGAATCACCATTATGTTCCGACGGGTGAGAACGCCGATGACTCCGATCGTGAACAGCGCCGCACTCAGCAGCAAAAAATGAAAAGTCGTAACCATACGTTTACTCTTCCGCCGGTGTCCTTCGCTTAGACAGAACTACCGCCCCAACGATCGCGACGAGCAGTAGGATGGACGCAATCTCAAAAGGCAACAAATACGATGTGTAGAGAGCCGTCCCCACCTGTTCCGAGTTCCCAACTGGTCCCGTGGCGCGCTGAACGACCGGCGGCAAAACGAACGTATCTTTGCCCCGGAATAGTCCCCATGCAATCTCTCCAATTAGAATTGCTGATGTGATCAGCGCAATCGTCCATTGCCGGTTGAATTGACGCTCGTGCTCCGCACGCTCAACCGAAATCAGCATGATGACGAAAACAAAGAGCACGAGAACTCCGCCGACATAGACAATGACTTGGACACCGGCGAGGAACTCCGCGTGAAGGGTCAGAAAGATTCCGGCGACGCCAAACAGCGTCGCTCCCAGAAATGCTGCGCTGTGAACGACGTTGTGACTGGTTATGACGAATATTGCAGAAACCACGGCAATCGCGGCGAAGGTATAGAAAAGAATCAGTTCCAGCATTACTTTGTGTACACCACAGGCTGATTCCCTTCTTCGAGCTTCTGCCGATCCCACTTCATGCTGCGGCGGTCGTACAGGCTCAACTCGAAATCTTGCGTCAATTCCAGACAAGGCGTGGGGCACGCATCTTCACATAACCCGCAAAACATGCAGCGTGAAATATCAAACGTGAAGGTCGTGAGAGCTTTCTTTCCAGCCTCCGTGCGCTCCCAACCGACTTCGATACAGTGCTCGGGGCAAGCCAGTGAACATAGGTTGCACGCAATACAAAGAGTCTCCCCTGTATCGGGATCATTGTTGAGACGAGGAGCACCGCGGAAACGTTCGGCGACTTTCGGCCGCACCTTGGGGTACTGCTCCGTGTAATTTGCGGATGGTCGTTGATATGAAAACGTGAGAAGCAGCCCTTTGATCAAATCGATAAAGAATATTTTTTTTAAAAGGCTCAGTTCGGGACGTTTGACCTTCATGTTGTTACCCTTTTCCTAAGACCACTACCAGAATCGCGGTAACGATGACGTTCGCAATCGAAAGCGGCAGCAAAAATTGCCAACCGAGCTTCATGAGCTGATCGTATCGATATCGCGGCCAACTGGCGCGGAACCACAAGTAGAAATAAAGGAAGACAACCACTTTGGCGGCGAACCACACAACCCCGGGAATTAGATCGAGGAATGCTAGAGCAGAAATGTTAGGGAATGGCCGTAGCCATCCACCCCAGAACAGCGTAACCGCCATCGCTGAAACCGTGATCATGTTGGCGTACTCAGCGAGGAAGAATAGTGAGAATCTAAAACCGCTATATTCGGTGTGAAACCCGGCCACAAGCTCAGATTCGGCTTCCGGCAAATCAAACGGCGCACGATTCGTTTCGGCAACCCCACAGATAAAGAAAAGGATGAATCCGAGAGGCTGGAGAAAAACGAACCAATAGCCCGAGTTCCGCTGGGCCTCAACGATATTCACCAGACTAAGCGATCCTGCCAGCATCAGCACGCCGATGACGGAAAAGCCAAGCGCAACTTCGTAGCTAACCATCTGCGCAGCGGATCTGAGTGCGCCCAGCAGCGGGTACTTGCTGTTTGAAGCCCAACCTCCCAAAATGATCCCCAACACACCCACGGATGAAATGGAAAGTACGTAAAGAACGCCGATGTTGAGATCGGCAACGTACAGCGTAATCGGCTTTCCAAGAATCTGAATCGGAGGACCCAATGGAATCACCGCCAGCACGATGAAGGCTGGAATCAAACAGATGACGGGCGCGAGCGTGAAAATCCACCGGTCCGCTTGAGCCGGCACGATATCTTCCTTCAGCAACAGCTTGATCGGATCGGCAATCGGTTGAAGCAAGCCCCATGGCCCTACTCGCATCGGCCCCAGGCGTACTTGCATAAACGCGATTACTTTGCGTTCGGCAAGTGTAAGCGCAGCGACCAATAAAGGTAGGACCGCCAAAATCAACGCGATTTTAATTAGCGGGATCAGAATGTAATTGATCGCGAAATCCATTTATCTGTCTATTTCACCCAAAACGATGTCCAAGGTTCCAATGATGGCTACAACGTCCGCAACCATGTGGCCGGCAACCATCTTCTTCAGCGCCTGCAAATTGACAAAAGAAGGCGGCCTGATCCGCGAGCGATACGACTGCGTACTGCCGTCGCTGACGATGTAATAACCCAATTCCCCTTTTGGTGCTTCGATCGAATGGTAGATATCTCCGACGGGCGGCTTGATGATCTTCGAGAGCTTGGCCATGATCGGTCCATCCGGAATCTTTTCGACTGCTTGAGAGACGATGCGTGCGGACTGCCGCATCTCTTCAATGCGAACCATGTAGCGGTCGTAGGTATCTCCCTTTTCGCCTGTCGGAATATCGAATTGAAAATCGGAGTAAACGGCGTATGGCTTTGCTTTGCGAAGATCCCACTCCACGCCGGATCCTCGAAGAGAAGGCCCGGTCAATCCGAGGTCTATTGCATCCTTTCCCGAAATGACGCCAACGCCACGGGTGCGGCCGATCCATATACGGTTCTCGGTAAGCAGCGTTTCGTATTCGTCGACTTTCTTCGGAAAGTCTTTGACGAACGCGCGGACCTGATCATGAAATCCTTCATATATTTCATACTGCGTGCCGCCGATCCGGAACATGTGAGTCGTCAGGCGCGCGCCGCAATAATTTTCGAAAATCTTGAGAATTTCTTCACGCTCGCGGAAGCAGTAGAGAAAAACGGTCATTGCGCCAATATCGAGAGCGTGCGTTCCCAGCCAGAGAAGGTGGCTCGTGATGCGGTTCAATTCGGTCATGATGACCCGGATATACTGAGCGCGCGGAGGCGCCTGAATCCCGAGCAACTTCTCGATCGTTTCGCAGTATCCCAGGCAGTTGGACACGGCGGCTATGTAATCCATGCGATCCAAGGTCGGGACGTACTGGCCGTATGTCTGGGCTTCGCCTAGTTTCTCCACGCCGCGATGGAGATATCCAATGACGCACTCCGCATCGATAACGCGCTCGCCATCCAATTTCAGTTTGACCTGAAGCACGCCGTGCGTTGATGGGTGCTGCGGGCCCATGCTGACGGTTATTTCACTTGCATCAAATAACGTTTCTTCTTTGATCGACATGCAACCTAGTCCTGCGGAGTCCGGTAGTCCGGCATCTCGTGACGCGCTTCACCCACGTAATACTTTTGCCCCGAATCAATGCCAAGATGCTTCCGCACCCACTCCACGTCCTGAAGACGGATGTTGTAATCTTTGCGCAGCGGATATCCAACCCAGTCCTCAGGCAACAAAATGCGTTTGAGATTCGGGTGATTGGCATATTGGACGCCGAACATATCGTAGACTTCGCGTTCCAGCCAGTCCGCCGTCGTCCACACCGAGGTAACGCTCTCGAGAGACTCGTATTCCTTGATCCTTGTTTTCGCGCGAAGATATTCATTTTTCTCGAACGAATAAAGGATGTAAACGATTTCGAACTGCTCGTCCTTAGGCCAGTGAACCGCCGTCTCATCGACCAGATAGCTGAAGGGCATGATTGTGTTGTCACGGAGAAACCTCATGATCTCCCCAATGCGGTCCTTCTTCATCTCGATGTTGTTCTGCCCGATGAAGCTGTATGACTTGACAAACTCTGAACCGAACTTTTCCTTGATGGCATCCACTAAGGGACTCGACCACGGCTCCTGTTGAGGTCCTTTTGGCTTGGCAGGAGCAGCCGGTGCTGCAGGCTTCGCGCCCGGCGGTGGAGGTGGCGGTTTTGGAACAGCTGTCTTTGATGCTTCCGGAGGCGCCGCAGGCTTTGGCGGCACCGCAGGCTTCGCCGGTTCCGGCGGTTTTCCAGTTTGCTCGTTATCCTTTTGGTCTTCTGCCACTTTTAGTCTCGGAAGGAAGCACGCAAAGACGTGGATTCAACCACATCGTTTCAATCAGTGTCAACGCCCACTCTGTCGAACATTAGCAACACGCGTAACTTGACATAGTAACGCAAAGAAGAACTGCATTACCACTGGAGTAAGAGGGGAAGGAACACAAAAGCGCAAAAGGCACAAAACCTTTTGCGCTTTTTGTGCCTTTTTTGTGCCTCCTTCTTACGCACCTACATGCTGCTTATAAAGCTTCTCAACGGTTTCAATCGTATCGATTTCCCCCACAGGTTTATCAGTCCGTATACGGACGATTCGGGGAAAGCGAAGAGCAAAGCCGCTCGCGTGCCGGTCGCTCTTTTGAATGCCGTTAAAAGCGACTTCCAGGACGACTGTTGGCTCGACCAGGCGAAAGCGTCCGTAATCGCGAACAGTGTGTTGTTTGAAGAACTCAGTCATGTCAGCGATTTCCAGGTCCGTCAATCCCGAATAAGCTTTTCCTATATTTAGGAGTTGCCCCTTCCGTTGTACAGCAAAGGTATAGTCGGAAAGAACGTCATGGCGCCGGCCGTGACCGAATTCGACGCCAGTCACGACGACGTCAAGCGTGGCTAAAGCCTTCTTCCATTTCAACCAGCTCATCCCGCGTTTCCCGGGAAGATATAGGGAGTTGGCGTCTTTCAACATCAAACCTTCGTTGCGACGCAGGGCCGCCTGCTCGAAGAAGGGCTCGAGTTGTACGCGCTCCTCCAGCAGCATGAAAGGCGCAATCACGAGTGGCCTGGGCCACTTAATTGCCTCGATCATTTGCTTGCGTTCGATCAGTGTCTCGTCGATGAGATTGCGATCCTCGTGCAACAGCAAATCGAAAATCATCAATCCCACGGGAATCTCTTCGATCAACGAGGGCGGCGGCCGTTTGCGCCCAAGTCGCTTTTGGAGTAACGCGAAAGGCAGAACTTGATCGGCTTTAAAGCCCACGATTTCGCCATCGGCTATTATCTTTGTGCCAAGTCCGGCCGCGGCGTCGATGATTTCCGGAAACTGGTGTCCAACATCGTCCAAGGTGCGAGAGTAAAGCGCCGCGCGGCCGTCGCTGACGTGAAGTTGGCCGCGGATGCCATCGTATTTATCCTCGACATAAAAGGGGCCAGAAAATGTGGCGAAGATTTCCTCTTCACTTTCGGCCGGCGTGGCGAGCATAAACTTGATCGGCCGGAACATGCCCAGCACGATCTTGTCGAATTCGCCGCGCTTTGCGAGAACAGCGGTTTCTCCGATGTCTCCGAGCATCATGTTCGCTCGGCGCACGGCTTCAGCCGGACGATCGAATGATCTAGCGATAGACTCCTCAACAGTGTTCTCCTTGAGACCGATGCGCAAATCACCGGTGATGATCTTGATGACATACTTGGTTTCTTCCGGAGTCAGGGAGCGAAAGAGGTCCAACACCACCGAGAGTTTGTTCGCGGCACCAGAAACCTTGACGAGCTCCGCAAGCTTGTTGTGGACAGCGGCAGGACTCAGCTCATCAATGGAACTTCGGGAACTCGAGGAGAGAAGCCGTTGAGCCATCTCGCCAAGATCACCCCGATCAAGGTAAGCCTGATGAATGTCTTCATCAGATGCCCCCGAGACTTGCTGGACGGCATTCATAAGGGCCGACCATCCTACGTTTAGGGTGCGTGCGTCCGTTAGCGCGAAGGGACGACCGGTGAAAAACACGGCCGCTGCACGAAGATCGCCCTCGTTGAGACTCCGTAAGTAGTCTGCAAGAAAACCGATCTTCTTTAGTTTTGATGTTGTGCCCGCAATAGCATCAGCAGTCTGGCTGAAACGACGCATAGTTGTTCTACTGTAGGCACCGTCTGCTGACCGCGCGTCGAACTGCTTGGGACGGGCGATATTCCGCTCCTCACCGAGGAGGGGTGGACGCGACATCAAGAAAAATGGTGCGAAGCCACTTTATTTGGAGCGGACGGGGTGGTCGCTCACAAG